>FLNY01004236.1_pt1 | contig 103699 bp, 74 predicted proteins | sample 1140381 | NCBI WGS metagenome assembly FLNY01 (sample SAMEA3878172, study PRJEB12797) | bioreactor metagenome | biome: Moose rumen | place: Sweden | collected 2011-10 | reverse complement strand
GGCGGGGTTCCACCTCTTCCCATTCCGAACAGAGAAGTTAAGCCCGCCCGCGCCGATGGTACTGCACACCCGTGGGAGAGTAGGTAGCCGCCGTTTTTATTGGAAGCCTCTGCATCGCAAGATGCGGGGGCTTTCTTTTTGCCCCTCTCCCGACCTCCCCCAAAGGGATAGCCCCTCTCCCGACCTCCCCCAAAGGGGAGGAGTAACGGGCGGGATAGGGTTGATGGGTCTAATAGGCAGGATGGATTATTCCCCTATGGGGCATTGTTCACTTCCCTATAGTGCGTTTTCAAAGGCATTATAGTTCTTCAGCCAAGGTATTAGTATTCCTTGTCCGAAGTATTAGTAATCCTCTTGTGACAAAGAGGTATTCCTTTTTGGCCGAAGAGGTATACCTTTTTCATCAAAGAGGTATACCTTTTGGGTCGAAGAGGTATGCCTTATGGGGTGCTTCGTTGGGGGAGAAGTCGAAATTTGCCTTTAGTTGTTAAGATTTTTCGTTCTTTTTTCGTCTTCCTTCGTCTTTTTTTCGTATCTTTGTGGCGAGAAAGGTGTGAAAGCGATGTCAATAGTACATTATATATAATATATGCGCGCGTGCCCGCATGCGAGGAGAGAGTCCTTGCGTGCGGGCACGCTGCGTTTGGTTCCGTGGAGGCGGCTGCATGTTGTCCTCTCGCCTCAACGAGATAGCGTGATAACGAGATAACTTAATAACGAACAAATAATAAAGAACAACATGAGACAGAGATTTGTTTTAGCAGTCTTGCTGCTGATGGTGGCGGGCTTGCAGCGGGCGTGGGCTTTGGATGCATACGCTGTTCTGAAGGACGGGACCGTGACGTTCTACTATGACAACTTGAAGAATAGCCGCGATGGTGTCCTGGAGATTCACGACACCTACGGCACACCTTATCCCTACAAGGCTGCCACGACGGCAGTCTTCGACGCTTCGTTTTCCACCTATCGCCCCACGAGCACTGCCTATTGGTTCCAGAACTGTAGCCTCACCTCGGTCAGCGGCCTGGAGAACCTGCGTACGGACGACGTGACGGACATGCAGTATATGTTTGGCAGTTGCGGCGAGCTGACGAGCCTCGACCTTTCGGGCTTCAACACGGAGAACGTGACGAATATGTGCAATATGTTCCAGATGTGCTGGAAGCTGACGAGCCTCGACCTCTCGGGCTTCGAGACGAGCAAGGTGACGGACATGAGCTGGATGTTCCAAGGCTGTAGCAGCCTGCTGAGCCTCGACCTCTCGAGCTTCAACACGAAGAGCGTCACGAACATGAACAAGATGTTCTCCAACTGCCAGAGCTTGCCGAGCCTCGACCTCTCGGGCTTCAACACGGAGAATGTCACCGATATGGGCGAGATGTTCAACGGGTGCCGTTCGCTCAGCGCCCTCGACCTCTCGAGCTTCAATACAGCCAAGGTGACGAACGTCAGCTATATGTTCGGCAATTGCTCTGCCCTGACGACCATCTATGTCTCCGAGGCGAGATGGAACATGGAGAGCGTGACGCAGGGCAGTTCGATGTTCTGGAACTGCACGAGCCTCGTGGGCGGCAACGGCACGGCTTTCGATGGGGAGCATATTGGCTATGAGTACGCCTGCATCGATACGCCAGAGCACCCCGGCTACCTCACGGCATTTGTCATATACGATTTATGGATAGTAGGCAAGCAAGTGACATCTCAGAACTTCAGTGACTTCTATGGCGACGGCACCGTCTCGTTCGACCCTGAGACGAGCACGCTGACGCTCAACAATGCAAACATTATTGGAGACAACGAGAAAACCCTCATCGAGACGACTTCATCTCTCAATATCTTGCTCATAGGAGAAAATACGGTTAGCGACGCATGGTGTGAAACTTGCATCTATGCCAACTTGTCGGACAGTGACGGCGAGGTTCACATCACAGGGCCTGGCTCGCTCCATGTCGTGGGAGGAGGAATAGGCATTGGTGTTTCAGCGGGTCTTTCCATAGATGGCGGAGCACAAGTGAAGGTGCAAGGAGAAGAAGGCGGCATTTTTGCAGTAATGAAGCTCAGCATCAGTGGCAAGGAGACTGTCGTCATGACAAAGGCAGGCCAGTTACCAATTGCAAGTATCAACCTTACGCTCAACGACGGTCTGATTGTCGGCTTGCCGGAAGGCGTCAGCTTCAAGTATATACAGTTTGGCGAAGAAATAGAGCAAAGTTTGTACACAGTCGTCGATACCGACGGCAATATCGTGACGAACGACTGGGTTGTCATCGCCAGCCAGGACTACATCACGGGCGTCAGCCCCCTCCTGACCTCCCCCGAGGAGGAGGGACAAGGTTACAACATGGCAGGCCAGAAGGTTGGCGAAAGCTACAAGGGCATCGTCATCAGGAACGGAAAGAAGACGTTGAGAAAATGAGATAATAAGAAATGTAGAGAATAAGAAAAGGCGGCGGGCTGTGCTTTGGGAGCAGGCTCGCCGCCTTTCTCTTGTGGCCGAGGACGGGTGGGGGAGCAGACACAGCGTGGCTAATCCTCAAACATGGCACGTCGCGTTTGCCAATTCGACGTGTCGCGTTTGCTGATTCGACACGTCGCGTTTGCCAATTCGACGTGTCGTGTTTGGAGGTAAGCTCAGGCGGGCTAATGAGGCCAATGATAAGAAAATGTTTACAAAATTTAATATTATCGTGTTCTAAGGCAATAAATCGCGTGCGAAATGCGTTATATTATCGTACCGATGTACGATAATGGACATTAACGAATGATAACAGCCTCTATAGTAACATATAATAACAATTTATTGGATTTGGAAGGCATCCTGCGCAGTTTGCTTATATCGCCAGTGCAGAAGGTGTGGATAGTGGACCACAGCGATGTCTTCGACCGTTTGGAGGGTGAGCTCCAGGAGTATAAGAAGCGGGACGATGAGTTCCTCAAGCATGAGGGCCGTGGCTTCCAGCTGGAGTATATCAAGGAGGCGAACAGAGGTTATGGCAGCGGCCATAATGTTGCATTACGCAAGGCGATGGAGGAGGGCAGCCAGTATCATCTCGTGGTAAACCCGGACGTCTGGTTCGGTGCCGACGTGATACCAGCTTTGTGGCGGCTGATGGAGGAGGATAAGTCTATTGCTCAGGTGATGCCCAAGGTCCTCTTCCTGAATGGCTCTGTGCAGCGTCTGGCAAAGTTGTGTCCTACGCCGCTGGACCTCTTCTGCAGGTTTTTCCTTCCGGAGCATCTTTTCGCCAAGAGGAACGACCGCTTCGAGCTGAGGGACTCCGGCTACGAGCGGGAGATGAACGTGCCTTTCCTGTCGGGCTGCTTTATGTTCTTCCGCATGAGTGCCTTGCAGAGTGAGGGTTTGTTCGACGAGCGCTTCTTCATGTATATGGAGGATGTGGACATCACGCGCCGTCTCCATGCCAAGTACAAGACGCTGTTCTATCCCTCCGTCAGCATATACCACAGGTTCTCGCGCCTGTCCTATCAAAACTGGCAGCTGTCGCTGGCTCACATGATGAGTGTGGTGAAGTACTTCAACAAGTGGGGCTGGGTGTACGACAAGGGAAGAAGACGTTTCAACAAGAAGCTCCTGAGAGAGCTGAAAAATGTATAACAAGGGATGAAGATAAGGAATACGATAATCTTAGGCTTGTGCCTGACGCTCAACACCTTGGCCGTAAGTGCCCAAGCGGATCGCCTGGGCGAAGACATACAGTATGGCTTCAGCTTGCGGGGCACGAGCGGCGGTGGCGACAATGCACCGTTCTGGTTTACCAACAACAGATACGGGCTCGGTGCGGTGGACAACCATACGGTTCTGGCTCGTGCCTACATCAAGCGTGATGCCGAAGCCGACTCGCTCCGCTTCTGGCGCATCGGCTATGGCGCAGACCTGGCAGCCGGCTACGGCAACCAGAGTGAGTTCAACATCCAACAGCTCTTTCTGGATGTGCAGTGGAAGATGCTGCGTCTCTCCATCGGCCAGAAGGAAAGGCCGTCGGAACTGAAGAATGCAGAGCTCTCTACGGGTGGCATGACGCTTGGCATCAATGCGCGCCCCCTGCCGCAAGTCAGATTGGAGATGCCAGAGTTCTGGAGCGTGCCAGGCACAAAAGGCTGGTTCGCCTTCAAGGCACACATCGCCTACGGCATATATACCGACAACCGCTGGCAGCGGAACTGGAACGACGGCACTAATTGCATCTACACCAGGAACAGCCTCTTCCACTCCAAGGCTTTGCTCATGAAGATAGGCAACGTGAAGAAGTTCCCCCTGACGCTGACCTGGGGCCTGGAGATGGCTTGCCAGTTCGGGGGAACGGGTTATAACGAGATAAGCTACACGGGCGAGCGCATCGAGGACGGCGTCAAGCTTGGGGGCAACGTCTTTAAGGCGTTTGTTCCAAGCGGTGGCGACATCAATGACGATGCTTTCACTAATGCCGCAGGCAACCACGTCGGATCGTGGCACGTGCGTCTGGACTGGACAGACAAGAAGTGGAGCGTGGGAGCGTACATGGACCACCTCTTTGAGGACCATAGCCAGATAGGCATGCAGTATGGTTTCTGGAAGGACATGCTTTTGGGCGTCGAAGTCAATCTCCCCGAGAACCGCTACGTGAGCACCATCGTCTATGAGCATAACGGCACGAAGAACCAGAGCGGCCCGATATATCACGACGCCACGCCCGAGAACCCTCAGCAGATTAGTGCCCGAGACTCCTACTACAGCAACCATGTCTATGGCGCCTGGCAGCATGGAGGCTTCGTCATGGGCAATCCCATGATTCTTTCACCCCTTTACAATGCTTACCTCGGCTTGCCTGGCGAACTGTACAACTACTTTAACCGACTCAACGGACACCATGTCGGCTTGAAGGGCAACCCCACGCCCGAACTGAGCTGGCGTGCCATGTACACCTACGAGAAGAATTGGGGTTCCTACGACAAGCCCGTCATGGACCCGCTCAAAGGCCACTTCCTGCTTCTCGAAGCAACCTACAAGCCCAAGAAGCTCAGAGGCTGGGGCTTCGGGGCTGCTTACGGACACAATCACGGAAGCTTGCTGGGAAAAGGCAACGGCGCCATGCTGACAGTGTCGTATGATGGATGGATTCGCAAATACAACTAATCAACCGGACCGACACGATGGTTCGGGAAAAAGAACAACGCGCAACGTGAAAAGAATAGTTTATATATGTATGATTGTCGTGGCTGCAATGTCAGTGACAGGCTGCGACAAGTGGGACTGCAACGGCGACCTGGACGGCATGTGGCAGTTGACGGAGTGGAGAGACAAGGACAACAATGTCAAGGCAACGAAGGAGAACATGATTTTCTACTGCTTCCAGCTGCAGATGGCACTCTTCCAGTATAATAAGGACGAGTCCTTCATGCGTTCGTCCTTGGAGGTAAGTCCGGACCAGATACGCATCTACGACCCGATAGAGTACGGTGGGGACGGCCACGACGTCGTGAAGCCCATGTCGTTTCTCTCTGTTGTGGGAGTGCCCGAGGACGGCATCTTCAAGGTGAAGGTGCTGACGAGCGGCAAGATGGAACTGGAGACCAATGCCGGGGAGACGCTTGTGTTCAGGAAATACTGATAATATCTAAGTGGGTTCCAACATGAATAACATCATACTTCCCCTCGCTGCGTCTTTCCTAACGGCTGTCATCATAACGGCAATCGGCCTTCCGCTCATCATCAAGGCCTGCCGCTATTTCCGGTTCTATGACCTTCCCGACGAGAGGAAGGTACATAGCAAACCCGTGCCTCGCCTCGGGGGACTGATATTCATGCCTGCTGCCGTGGCGGGTTTGTTTGCTGCCTCGTGGACAAAGGTGCTGTTGGGCGGCGAGGAGTTCGTCTTTGGCGTCTCGACGATAGCCATGACCTTTGGCGGACTCATCATTTATCTCATCGGAGTTATCGACGATCGCTACGGCATGAAGGCGTTTCACAAATTCATCATACAGACGGTGGCGGCGTTCATCCTGCCTTTGTGCAACCTGGTCATAACTGACCTGAACGGCTTGTTCGGCCTGCATCAGATTCCGTTCATGATTGGATATGCGCTGACGGTGGTGGCCATACTGACCATTGTGAACGCCATCAACCTGATTGACGGCATCGATGGTCTGTCCTCGGGACTCTGCATCCTGGTGCTGACGGCCTATACCGTGCTCCTGATCGACAACCTTGCCATTGCCTCGTTGGACGCTGCGATAGTCGGTTCGTTGCTTGTCTTCTGGTTCTTCAACGTGTTTGGCAAGGTCGGAGGGCATAAGATTTTCATGGGCGACGCTGGCAGTCTTTTCTTGGGCTACGTCTGTGCCTACATGAGTATAAAGAGTCTGATGCGTCCCATAGCGCCTGAGGATTGCGGCGAGAAGCAGATGCTCATCTCCATTACACTGCTGCTGATACCTGTCCTCGACGTTATCCGTGTGGCGTTGCAACGTCGCATCACGGGTCATGGCATCTTTGAGCCGGACAAGACTCACATACATCACATACTGATGAATGCTGGCTTGTCGATGCATGCAGCGTTGGTCTGCATCTTGTCCTTGTTCTTGCTGATTTGCGGCATCAACTATGCTCTGTGGCAGTGCCACTTCCTCATGCCGTTCATTGTGCTGATGGACATAGCGATATATGCCCTTGTCTGTGGAGTGGTGATGCTTGTGGGCAAGTCGGACAGCTGAGGTGCCGTTGCCGGGCGGCGTGTTGTGATTTAGTCCAGGGCTTCGTACTTTGAGTGGCGGCTCTTGAATTCCGGCACGATTTCCTTCATTATCTTGACGATTGCCATGTCGTCGTACGAGTAACTTGCCTCGAGGAGTCGGTCCTCGTCGCTTCTTGCTTTGTCGTAGTCGTACTCTCTCACTTTGGCTACCATTATCTTGGGGTGCTTAGTTGGGAGTGTCTGCTCGGCATCGTTGAGCACTTCCTCGTAGAGTTTCTCGCCGTCGCGCAGTCCGGTGTACTGTATCTCGCAGTCCTTTGCGCCGCTGAGTGTTATCATGCGCTGCGCGAGGTCTGCGATGCGTACCGGCTTGCCCATGTCGAAGACGAATATCTCGCCGCCTTTGCCAAGGGTTCCTGCTTCGAGCACAAGCTTGCATGCCTCGGGGATGAGCATGAAGTATCGGATGATGTCGGGGTGAGTGACGGTGACGGGACCGCCTTTTGCTATCTGCTCCTTGAAGATGGGGATGACGCTGCCGTTGCTGCCCAGGACGTTGCCGAAGCGTGTGGTGACGAACTGTGTGCAGGCAGGCTTGCCGTCCCACTGTTTGATGGCGTCGGGTGTCTGCTCGATGGTTTTGTTGAGCGACTGGCAGTAAATCTCGCAGATGCGCTTGGAGCATCCCATGACATTGGTTGGATTGACGGCTTTATCGGTGGATATCATGACGAACTTCCTCGTGCCGTACTTGACGGCAAGGTCTGCTATGACGCGCGTACCGTTTATATTGTTCTGGACCGCCATGGCGGGATTGTCCTCCATCATGGGAACGTGCTTGTATGCAGCAGCGTGGAAGACGTAGTGTGGGCGGTGCTGGCGGAAGATTTCCTCCATGAAAGTCTGGTTGGTGATGCTTGCCACGATGGTCCGACAGGTTATGGCTGGGAATTTCTCGTTCATCATGCGTCGGACATCGTGCATGGGCGTTTCAGCCTGGTCAATGAGAATGAGTTCTTTTGGCTCGAAGTGTGCCACTTGTCGGACCATTTCGCTTCCGATGCTGCCAGCTGCTCCGGTGATGAGGATGCGGCTGTCGTTCAGCTGTCGGCCGATGGCGAGCATGTCCACCTCGATTTTGTCGCGCGGGAGGAGGTCTTCGATGTCCACTTCGTGCAGTTGGTTGTATCGCAGTTCGCTTTTGCCGTCCCATTCCTCGGCGGAGGCGGGCATCATGAGTATCTTTATGCCGGCTGCGATGAGGCTGTTGATGAGTTCTTCTTGCTCGCGGAAGTGCCTTGTCTGCATGGGGCTGACCATGATGGTGCGTGCCTTCTGCCTGTTCATGAACTTGACGACGTCTTCTTTCTCGCTGTAGACGGGCAGTCCCATGAGCCATTTGCCACTCATTTCGACGTCTGAGCTGATGAAGCCTTTCAGCGTATATTGGCTGGCAGTCTCGTTGCGGATGCTTTTGGCGAGGCTGATGCCGCCGTCTTTTGTGCCGTAGATGAAGATGCGCTTGCTGTAGCCTCCGGTGCGGAAGAGGTCGTAGAGGGTCTTCACGAGGATGCGTACGCCGCACATCAGGGAGGTGGCGCTCAGGAAGAGCATTACCGTGAGCGTGGGGTGGTCGAGGATGATGTTTTCCTGAAGGTGCATAATCCGGTAGGAGACGTAGGCCAATGCTGTGCCAAGCGTCATGGCGAGGCCGAGGCGGCTCAGGTCCACGAAGCTGCTGTATCGGAAGATGCCGCTATACGTGTGGAACACGCGGAAGGCTATCGTGTAGGGGATGAGCATGATGGCAAGGTCCTGCATGAGCGACCAGAAGTTGTTGGCGAGCAACCCGCCTCCGTTGAAGAGGTAATAGGCTACCAGGCCGCAGACGACGATGATGAAGTAGTCCAGAAGGAGGATGCACCAGTAGGGCAACGCGTTGCGGCTGAAGTACCAGTTGACGAGCCGGGAGAAAATGTTCATGTTATCAGTTTTATGATAGAACGTTGTATTTATGTGTGACAAAGTTAGCATTTTTTACAGAAAATGTAAATTTTTCTGAAGAAAAAGCTAAGAAGAATGCTAAGAAGGCTAAAAAAACTTGACAATTGTACGGGTAAGGGCATGTTTCTTGCTCCCTTTTTCCGTTTTTCTCTCCTTTAAACTACAGGCTGTTCAAGCTTGAGGTTTACCCCCAAAAGGGTTGCAGCGTACAGATATACAGGTGAGGTGGGGCGGGGGAAAGTGCGTCGGCAGAAATCGCAAGGCGTTGCAATGGAATTTCCAAGGCGTTGCAATGGAATTTTCAAGGCGTTGCATTTGGATTTGCAAGGCGTTGGAATTGCATTTCAGGCGTGCTATGGGAGCAACCTCGTCGCGCCGCCTGTTTCCTTGCGACTCAGAACATGGCTTTCCACGAGGAGCTGATGACGAACCGGTCAGCCATGAGTTTGGTGCCGAAGGCGTGTAGGTAGTCAATTGAGAAGCCCACGGTCTGGTTGTGGCTCTGCAGCATGTCGATGACGACACCTGCTCCGCCTTCCGGCCTGACCTGCGACTTGATGGTGAGCAACGGCTCTCCCATCTGCCTGCCGTCTGCCACCTGGCGGAAGGTGGCGGCTGCATTGCAGCGTACTCCCCATGCCGAGCGGAAGCCGAAGCGCACGCCCCTGGTCAGGGGAAAGGTTGCTCCGGCTGCTACGTTGCCGTGGTAGATGTGCATCTGCTCTCCCCAGGCCGTGACGTCAAGGCGAGGAATTTCCAGTTTGGCCTGCGACATGGTGTAGCGCCCGATGGCGGAAAGGAAGACGTTGTCCGTGACAAACCATTCTGCTTCGACGCCCGTCGTGATGGAAGCGCTGCTGCGCAGGCTGACTCCCGTCATGTCGAAGCCTCCCAAGGGCTCTGCAAAGTCGGCCAGGTTGTCGAGAGTCCGCCCGTTAGTCTCGGTGCCGGAGATGAGCCGGAAGCCAGAGGGACGATGGTTCCAAGCCTGCATCTGAGCCAGCTCGGAGGGAGTGAGCGACATGCGACGTATGCCTTTGTCGCCCAGAAGCCTGTCCGTCAGGAAGTATGCCAAGTGTGTGCTGACCACTCCTATGCCTGCTCCCATGGCGATATCGTTCATCCAGTGGGCATTATGCCCTATGCGGAGCATCTGGGTGCCCGTAGCGGCAGCATATCCTCCTATGGAAATCCAGGGGCTTATGTGGCCGTATTCACGGCTGAGGACGGTAGCTCCCATGTAGGCAAGGGCGGCATGCATGGAGGGCAGGCTGTTGTCGTCGGAGCCGTCGGGGCGTATCTCGTGGGTTGTGTTCTTTAGCAACTCGGTCAGGCCGACGGTCAGTCCCAGCGCCATGCCGTTGGACAAGACCATGCGTCGGGTAGTGCTCTTCGACTTCACTCCGCACGCCTTCATGACCCACGTGGCAGCCAGGGGCGAGAGAGCCAGTCCGTAGTCTCCCCAACGGCAGTTGTTCTCGCGGAACGGCCCCGGCAGGTTGTTGAAGCTGCGGTGGGTGAAGGTCTGGATGACGCCTCGCAGCGGCATGAGTATGCCCTCGCTGTTGAAGCGCATCTCGTCGCGGACCAGGCTGTCCTGCAGAAGCGCCTCCTGTATGATGCTGTAGACCAAGGAGTCCTGGCTCCTTGCGGCAGACGGTGCACACAGGAGGAGCAGAAGAGAAAGGAGTAGCTTCTTCATGGGTGAGGGGGTGAGCGGCGTATGCCAGGCTTTCCCTTGCCGGGGAGACCCGTGTCAGCTTGCCGGCAGAGGGCTAAATAAGATACTGCTTGGAGATGCTCTCGTTGTTCTCCACGCAATGGATGGTGCGGGCTATAAGCTCAGCAATGGAGAGCTGCTTTACCTTGCTGCATTTGCCGGAGTACGGTATGCTGTCCGTGAAGACCATCTCCTCGATGGAAGACGCCTCGATGCGCTCGTTTGCGGGACCGCTCATCACGCCATGGCTGGCAATGGCCCGGACGCTGCGCGCGCCGTTCTGCTTCATCAGGTCGGCAGCCTTGGTGATGGTGCCGGCAGTGTCCACCATGTCGTCAACGAGCACCACGTCGGCATCGAACACGTCGCCGATGATGTCCATCGTCGCAACCTCGTTGGCCTTCTTCCTTGTCTTGTTGCACAGGACGAGCGGGCAGTTGAGGAACTTGGCGTAGTTACTGGCACGCTTCGAGCCGCCAACGTCTGGCGTGGCGATAACCAAGTTCCCGAGGTTCAGGCTTTGGATGTAGGGCAGCAGCACGCTGGAAGCAAAGAGATGGTCCACCGGCACGTTGAAGAAGCCTTGCTCCTGGTCGGCATGCAGGTCCATCGTGATGAGGCGCGTGATGCCGGCCACGCTCAGCATGTCGGCCACCAGCTTCGCCGCGATGCTCACGCGGGGCTTGCTCTTGCGGTCCTGGCGCGCCCAGCCAAAGTAGGGGACTACGGCGTTGATGGTCCGTGCCGAAGCACGTTTCGCCGCATCAATCATCAAGAGAAGTTCCATCAGATTATCAGCATTGGGGAACGTGCTTTGCACCAGAAAGACGTCCACACCGCGTATGGACTCCTCGAAGCAAACCTCGAACTCGCCGTCGGAGAAATGTGTGATGGAGAGATTGCCCAGCTCGCAGCCCAGCTGCTGGCAAATCTTCTCTGCAAGATAACGTGAATTGGTGCCTGAGAACACCTTGAATGACTTCTTTGCTTCCATTGCTTTATGTTGATTGTTCAGTTTTACTCTGGTTGTCGCAGGCAGTCTCTTTCAGGCCGATGCCGCCTTCCTCAGCTTGCGGAAATGCGCTATGAGTTCCTTGTAGTCCTGTCCGGAGTGTACGTTGAAGTGGTTCCAAAGGTCTCCCCTAATGGCAACGCCGCCGAAGCCCCACTCCCTGACTTGCTCAATATTGTCGAGGCATACTCCGCCCTCGGCGATGACCTTGCGGTCTATGATGCCCTGGCGGGCAGCCGCATGCAGCTGGTCGGGAGTGAAGGAAGCTTTGTTCTCGCTTTCCGAGATGCTGTCGAAGATGTTGCGAAGCAGGATGTACTCGCTCTTCGGCTTTTGCTCCACGACGCTCTCTAGGTCGTAGCAGGTACGGGTAACAGGCCCGTCGTAGGAAGCAGGCGCTTCCGGATTCCGTTTGCTAAGGTGAATGCCCATCAGGCCAAACTCGTCGCGAAGATAGAAGTGGTCGTGCACGACAATCTTCTGGCGGAACTGCTCGGGCATGAGACTCAAGAGACGCTCGCAGAAGACTGGTTCCGAGTTTGGCTTACGAAGGTGAAGAATGTCCAGACCTTCCTCGAAAAGAGTCGTCAGAATCTTGTCTTCTTCCACGAAGAACTCTGGGCAAGTGAGCAGAATAAGTTTCATTCCGTATCTCTATGTCGTATAATTCGTGTGCAAAATTACATAAAAACTACGAAGAAACAAAACATTTCGCGTCTTAAATGTGCATTTTCTGTGGCATTATGCGCGTACATTATTATTTATTTGCTATCTTTGCAGCAGAATAACATGTTTAGCTAAGTTAAGGAATGCGCAAAAGAACTCTACTTTCCGCCATGCTCCTTGTTGCCATGGCGTTTCAGGTTAATGCCCAAAAGAAGTACAAGAACCCTGTTTACGGCTCCGACTTCCCTGACCCGACGGTACAACGCGCTCCTGATGGCACCTTCTATGCCTATGCCACAGGCTGCAAGTGCAAGCGGAGCACAAACCTCGTCAACTGGACGGACGTTTCCGGCGTCATATCGCGTCCCACATGGAACGACTCTACCTATGTCGATGGCGACGGCAACAAGAAGACAGACTATTACAGCCTCTGGGCGGCGGACGTTAATTATGTCGATGGCAAGTACATCTGCTATTACGCCTCGGCTCTGTGGGGTAACGGCTCGCGCACAGGCATTGGCGTCGCAGTGGGCGACACCCCAACCAAGTTCACGGACAAGGGAAAACTCTTCCGCAGTACAGAGATAGGTGTCAAGAACAGCATTGACCCTTGCTACGTCGAGGAGTTCGACAAAAAATACATCGTCTGGGGCAGCTTCAACGACATCTGTATCGCTGAGCTCACAGATGATGCGCTTGCCATAAAGGACTTTACCCCCATCAACAACCCGCAGCCCAACGGTTCGTGGACGCGTCACAAGGGCGTGACCAAGCTGGCTGGCGGTGCCTTCGAGGGCGCCATGATTTACAAGCGCGGCAAGTACTACTACCTCTTCTGCAGCGTCGGCTCCTGCTGCGAAGGCGAGAACAGCACGTACAGAACAGTTGTGGGACGCGCCACAAAGCTTACCGGTCCCTACGTCAACAAGCAGGGCGGACAGATGGTAAGCGATAACTACACGACTATCATTAAGGGCAACGAGGGTAGCGAAGGCCGATGGAAGGGCCCAGGGCACAATAGCGAGATTATCACGGACGATGAAGGACAGGACTGGCTCCTCTATCATTGCTACGACCGCAACAACAATTTCAATGGCCGCCTCATGCTCCTCGACAAGATAACGTGGGACAAGAGCGGCTGGCCTGTCGTCAATGACGGCTATCCGAGCAGTGAAGAGATGGACGCACCAGTCTTCTACACCGGCAACGGAGCTAACGTGACCTATAAGGTAGCCAATGCCGACTTGATGAAGAGCGGCTGGAAGGGTTGGGACGTCACTGCCAGCGATGACTGCGAGCTTTCCACAGGCAACGGAACAGCCTTCATGCCAATCGGCATGGTCAAGGGCGGCTCGTTCGACATCTCACAGACCATCTCGGCAAGCGTTTCCGATGGCCTTTACGAGATGAGGCTGAATGGCTTCGACACGGACCACAGCGTCGAATACTACGTCGGGAAGGTGGCAACGCCAGTGTATTGTCCTGCCGACGACGGCGTGACTGCCCCATCGGCTGCTGTCACACTCTCCAATAACATCCTCAACACCGACAAGTTCAGCCAGACAGTATATGGTTTCACGACGTCAGCCAGCCTGACCTTCGGCGTGCGCAGCAAGCAACCTCTCGCTTCGGACGAGCGCTTTAGCATGGGCAACCTGAAGATTGTCTACCGTGGCAAGGGTGCGAATGCCGACTCGACGGCCTTGGCTTCCGTGCTGAGCAGCTTCTATGCCAAGGCCGAGGAGTACAAGAATAGTGGAGAAAAGTATTACGACGGCTACAACCAGACGATTGCTTTCTACAAGGAAACGGCAGAGGGCACAGACGTAATCTCGACCCGCTACAGCCAACTGCTGAAGATAAACAAGACGATAGACAGCATCCAAACCAGCATCGATGTCTATGCCACACTTGCCGTTGCAATAAATGACTTGCAGGAAAGCCTTGCCATAGCAGAGTCAGGCGGTTACAGTACACAAGAAGCTGCCGATGCCTTGGCTGAGGGACAGCAAGTGTATGCCGAAGGAAATATGAAGGACAAGGACGTCAAGGCACTTGTCACCCGCCTGCAGGACGTAAAGAGAGACATGATGTATGCCTATCAGACGGGCGACGGCTCGGCCGAGAACCCATACGTCATCATGCGGCCGGAGCAGCTCGACCACATGCACGACGTCCTCATCAAGGACCAAATGGTCTATTTCGTACTTGGTGCCGACGTGGATATGGAGGGCTATGACTGGGAACAGCTCAACTCGAGCTCCAGCAGCTACCGATACTGGATTAACTTCGACGGGCAGGGACACATCATCCGCAACCTTACGCCCAACGGCACAAAGTACTATCCCAGCTTCTTCGGTACGATGTGCGGCGAGATACGCAACACAGGTTTCGTAGATGCAAAGGTGGACGGCACAGCTTCCGGTGCGGCTGTCATAGGCGGCACCTTGGGTCACAGCACCTATAAGGATGCCGATGACAACCTCCTGCCTGTCATTATCGAGAACTGCTATGTGACGGGAAGCGTCGTGAGCAAGGGATATGTGGGTGCCATCGGTGGTACTCTGGGCAACTCGCCCGTCATTATCAGGAACTGCTACAGCGCAGCGAGCGTCACCGGCAACGGCACTTCGGCCAACTACTCGGGCGGTCTGGTGGGACGCATCCGCACGAACCTGACGATGGAGAACTGCTATGCGGCAGCTCCCGTCTCGTCGCCTGTAGCAGGCGGCATCGTGGCTGGCGGCCAGAACAGCTCTACCCCGGGCAGCACCTTCGATGGCGTCATTGCCTGGAATCCCACGGTGGACGGCTCTACGGCTCTGCCCTTCGGCACTACCATCGACCTCGACGTGCTCACGGGGACCTATATATTTGCCGATATGTTGCTGAACGGTGAGCCTGTCGAGGGCGGCAAGAGCCACATGGACCTCTGCGAGATTGCTGGCAAGTGGGGCGCACCCTGGTATCGTGAACCGACGGCCGGCAACGGCTATCCCATACTGCAGTGGCAGTACGACCGCGGTGACTACCGTCAGATCTGCGGCTTCAGCATAGAAGATGACCCGACGGGCATTAGCCTCAAGTCCTTCCCTTTAGGGGAGGATTTAGGAGAGGCTTACAATCTCGCTGGCCAACGCATCAGCAAGATGCAGCGGGGCATCAACATCGTAAACGGCAAAAAAATAGTCATTAAATAAGTGGTGCATCCAGGGTGTTGGTACTCTCCAGCCAAAGAGGTAGTACTCTCCAGCCAAAGAGGTAGTGCTCTTTGCCCGAAGAGGTAGTACTCTCCAGCCGAAGAGGTAGTACTCTTTGCTCAAGGTATTAGTATTCTTTACTCGAAGTATTAGCATTCTTCAGCCAAAGTATTAGCATGTGTTAGCATCCCCCCCCGCAAAGGGGTATATGAAGTCCTATAAAACAACGAAAAGACATGAAGCGTTTACTCTTTATCATGACACTCCTCTGCAGTTCGCCAGCATGGGCGCAGCGGATAAACGTCAGCGGCACAGTCAGCGGTCCAGACGGCCGCATCGAAAAAGTCTCCGTGCGCGAGATTGACTCCGAGCATCGAATCTATAACAATACCAAGACCGACAGGAACGGACTCTTCTCGTTCCGCGTCCGCGACCTGCAGCACTCGCTGCAATTCTATGCACCAGGCTATCGCACGCTTACGCACAAGATGCTGGGCGCCAAGTCTTTCAAGGTGACGATGGAGAAACGCCGCACCTCCCCGTATGTAGCGACGGCAAAGGTCATCCTGAAGAGTGAACACCTCTTCTGCGGCCACTATATGGGCGAGGTTGTCAGACAGCAGGGTTGGATAGAGAAGATGTGCGACACGCTCTTTGCCATCATCCTGCCTGTCGAAATGGAACGACCCGTCGATGAGTATCCGGTCGGAAGACAAACCATCGTGCTCGACGAACTCGGGCATCAGGTGATGCAGTTGGAGAATGTGATGGATGCCTATCCGCTTGCAGGAGACCCCGACGACGTGAGCCAGTCGTGTCTGGCACAGTCATATAAGGGCGACGACTACATTCCGGGTGCAGGCGACGCTGGTCAAGGACTCTTTGCCTACCCGCATTTCCAGATTTCCAGAGCCCAGCTCGAACAGCTCTGCAGCAACCCCAGCCAGCTGGGACGACTGGCCGTCGATACCTACCGAGCCACTAACTACTGGAACTTCTTCCCTACCGACAAGACAACAGAACTCTTCCAGAAGGCGCTGGAAAAATAAAAATTATAAGGTTAAAAAGGTAAAAAAGTAAAGGTTTAAAAAGTTTAAGGTTAATGAGAAAACACAATACACTTGCCGTCCTGCTGTTGCTCTGCGGAACGGCTTTCGCTCAGGTGCAGGACGAGAAGACCTTCTTCCTCATTTCCAACTCCCACCTCGACACGCAATGGAATTGGAACGTCAAGACCACCATCTCGGATTACGTACGTCATACGCTCGTGGACAACATGGCCCTCATGGACAAATACCCCGACTTTCGCTTCAACTACGAGGGGGCCATCAAGTACATGTGGATGAAGGAATACTATCCACAGGATTTCGAAAAGATGAAAGACTACATCCGCAGCGGCCAGTGGCACGTCAGCGGCATGTCCATCGACGCAAGCGACGTCATGATGTCCTCGGCTGAGAGCATCCTCCACAGCATGCTCTATGCCAACCGATTCTACAAGAAAGAGTTCGGAGTACGCGGCGGCTACGACGTGATGCTGCCGGACTGCTTCGGCTTCTCCTACGCCTTGCCGTCCCTTATGCGCCATGCCGGGCAGAAAGGCTTCCATACGGCAAAGCTCGGATGGGGCTCGTCTGCCTACGACAAGCTGCCCCATTTCGGCGTATGGCAAGGTGTGGACGGCTCGAAGGTCTATGCCATCTATAAGCCTGGAGCATACGATACGCACGAAGACTGGAACAAGGACCTGACGAACGATGCAGATATCCTCAGTAAGATACAGACCAACATCTCGGAGAGCGGTGTGCCTGCCTGCGTGAAGTATGTCGGTCCGCGTAGCGACCATGGCGGCGCCCTGCAGGACAACCCCGATAAGGAAGGCGAGAATACACCCTATTGGCTCTCCTACAACGTGCAGAAGCAGGACGGAGCCGTCAAGGTGCGCCTCGTCTCGCCCGACGAGTTCTTCCAATACATGCAGGGCCACGACAGCGGACAATATAAGGTGTGGGACGGCGAACTGCCCATGAGGACGCACGGCGTAGGCTCCTACACCAGTTGGGGAGCACTGAAGCTCTGGAACAGGAAGAACGAGCTTCTGGCCGATGCTGCCGAGAAGGCTTCCGCCCTTGCCATGTGGCTTGGCGCCAGGGAATACCCCTCGCAGCAACTTGAAGATGCCTGGGTGCGCACACTCTGGCAGCAGCATCACGACGGCATCACCGGCACAAGTATCCTTTCGGCCAACGAATATTCCTACAACGAGTATTACCTCGCCAATCGCACCTTTGCCCAGGAACTCACCACGAGCGCCGGTGCCACCATTCAAATGATGGACACCGAGACGGAAGGAACGCCAATCGTGGTCTATAACCCCCTCTCGCACGAACGCACAGACATCGTTGAAGGCTCCGTCTATACAGGTCGCCCATGGCAGGACTTCGTGCGGGTACTCGACCCCGATGGCAATGAAGTGCTTGCCCAGGTCACAGGCTATGACGCCGTCACCCGCCGTCTGCACTTCATCTTTGCAGCCACCGTCCCCTCGCTCGGCTATGCCGTCTATGAGGCAAGGGTGGGCGAGAAGTGTTCCCTGACATCAGACCTCGCCTGCGAATCCAGTTCATCACTCCGGAAGATAAATAACGGCCGCTATCGCATCAGCGTCAACAATACAGGCGACATCAGCAACCTCTACGACCTCAAGAACAGTAAGACCCTCATCAGCACTGCCATTCGCCAGCAGCTTATCTACGACCATGAGGACACCTGGCCTGCTTGGGAGATAAGCTACACGGACGAGTGCCGCACGCCCTCTTCCTATGTCTCGAAGAACGTCGAGATGGAGATGGTGGAAGATGGGCCGCTACGCAAATCGCTCAAAGTCACCCGACAGCAGGAAGGCTCCACCTTCGTCCAGTACATCCGCATGAATGCCTTGAACGACCGCATAGAATGTGTAAACGAAGTGGACTGGCATACCTACGAACGCATGCTGAAGGTTAACTTCCCCTTCTCGGTCTCCCTCAAGAATGCCAGCAGCACTTATGACATCTCGTTGGGTACCATCAGCCGTGGCATTCGCACGAGCGACGAGTACGAAGTGTGCGGACATCAATGGGCCGACCAGAGTGCCACATCTGGCAGCTATGGGGTTTCAATCCTGAGCGACTGCAAGTACGGTTGGGATAAGCCTAACGACACCTCGCTACGCCTCACCCTGCTGCGCACTCCCTCATGCAAGAACTATAGTCATCAGGCAAATATGGACCTCGGGCCTAATAAGTTTACTTATGCTTTGTTCCCTCACGAAGGAGGATGGAGCGAGCAGACGCAAATGCAGGCGGGTGAACTCAATCAGCCGCTCATCGCCTTTGTCGCTCCCAGGCATGCAGGAGCCCTTGGCCGCCGCATTGCCTTTGCCTCCTTAAGCACCGACAAGGTCGCCATCAAGGCATTGAAGAAGGCCGAGGATTCAGACGAACTCATCATTCGCGTCTATGAATGGGCAGGAGAGGACCAGCAGGACGTGCGCCTCTCTTTCCCCGCTGCCATCGTATCGGCCCGCGAGGTCAATGGCATAGAGGAAGAGATAGGCTCAGTAACGACTGAACGTAATGATATCCTTTTCAGCATCGGACACTATCAACCCAAGACCTTTGCAGTCCGCTTGGGGACCAATTCTTCTCTGGCGGGCGAAGAGGCAGGCGATGCCGGTTCACCCATCGCGCTTACATACAATATCGACATGATGAGTTACGACAATGCCAGAGGCAGTGCCGCTTCGACATACACCTATGCCTATCCTGCGGAACTTATCCCCGACACGCTTACATCGGGCGGCATCGACTTCGTGATGGGGCCACGTGAAGGCACGGCCAAGAATGTGGTTCGCCTGGGTTCAACCCAAACGATAGCTCTCGACAGGAAGCTCGGCGAAAACAAATTGTATCTGCTCCTTGCCAGTCCTACCGAAGCAGGTTCGCAAGTGACGGTTACGGCAGGCGACAAAGCGTATGTCATGGATGTGCCTTACTTCACGGGTCGGGCTGCAGAGCCTCCTTCCTGCACGACCATTACGGAGAACTACCGCCGGCAGAACATCGTCTTTGCATCATCGCATGCCCATAAGGTGTCGGATAAGACCAACCAGACGATGCAGATGCTATATATATATAAATATGGTATAGAGCTTCCTGATGACTCGGGCGAGGTCACTATCAGTTCTTCCGACCGCAAGACCTTCCTCTTTGCCGCTACCACTGCTGCCAACCAGTCCGACGACATCGTGGCTTTTGCTCCCCTCACGACGGAAGTGGAGGAAATAGTAAATGGTAAATCGTCAAATAGTAAATGGGATGACAATCGCCTTGTGCCTCGTTCTGTCAGTGCCTCGCATCAGAATGGTACTAACGAAGCGGGGAGCAAGGCTAATGATCAAGACCCGACGACCAAATGGTGCGTCACAAGTTCACAAAGCCAAACGCCCTATCTGCAGTATGTATTGAAAGATACAGCCGTTGTGGAACGTTGGATGGTGCTTGGTGCTGCCCGTGAAAGCGGAGACTATGTTGCCAAGTCCTTCAAGTTGCAGTATCTGGCCGAGGATGGAACTTGGGTTGATGCTGATGTAGTTGAGGGCAATCAGGTGAACAAAGTGATGCGTACCCTTTCGCAGCCTGTCACCACGACACGCGTCCGCTTGCAGATGGCGCAAGGCGAACAGACCGGATACACCACCCGTATCTATGAGTTTGCTGTCTATGGTTACCTTAAAGGTGAAGACCCGACGGGCATAAGCCTCTCCTCCAACTCCTCCCCTGAAGGGAAGGAGAGCATTTACAACCTCTCAGGCCAGCGCGTAAGCAATACCAGTCAGCCTGGCATATATGTCCGAAAAGGGACAAAAGTCATGAAGCGTTAGCCTTTACTCCTCAGTTCTTCGAGAGCGTGGCAGAGCTGGTCGGGGCAGGATGTGGGCTTGTTTCCGCAGCGGATGCCCTTCAGACGCCCGATGACGTCGTCGACTTTCTGACCTGTCACCAGTCGGCTGATGCCCTGCAGGTTGCCGTGGCAGCCGCCTACGAAGTATACTTGCTGGATGACATCATTGTCGTCCACGGTTACGTCTATGAACTTAGAACATGTGCCTTCTGTCTGATACTGTACGTGTTTCATGTGAAGTAATTTATCTTAAGGGTTAAGGATTATCTTGCCATTTTGGATGTATAGCCCGTTTGGGATGTTGCTTGTTTGCTGGCCAAGCAGATTGTAGAACTTGTTATCAGTTGCCTGGCTGCTTTGTCGATTTAAAGCATGACTGCCTGCTATTGGTCGGATGGATGTCTCGTCGTCTGTGATGCGTTCGATTCGGAAGTGGTCTACCTTGAACCATCCTGCGGGGTCGCTGCTGGGGGCCATTGTGCCGTCGCTTTTCATGGGGCTGGTGCAGATGCCGAGGGTGAGGTCTTCGCCCTCCTCGATGCTGACCGTCACCTCCATCTCTTCCATGATGAAGGTGCCGCTGCTGAAGCCTGTATGTCCGGCGAAGGTGGCCGTCATGTCCGTCGGCAGGTTCTCGCCGTAGTCGCTCTGCTTGCCGTAGTACTGGACATTGTTGTTTGCAAAGAGTCCGCACGTGCCGAGCTGTCCCTTCTGGCACCAGAGGAGGCAACGCACGCGGTAAGTTCCGGGCGTGAGCTTCGAGGCAGGAACGGTCTGATAGAGTTGGAAATCCGTCGGGAAAGGCAGGGTTCGATACCAGCACACGTTTTCGCCGTGGTGGTTGTAGGCGTCGTGGTTGATGCCATAGCTATTGCCGCTGAGGGTGCCTCGAATGCTCCATCCGTAGGGGCGGTAGGTCTTCTTCTCTGTGCCGCTGTGGTTGACTTGCGTGGCCGAAACGAGTTCGAAGTCGGGATTGACCAGCAGGCTGTCCGTGAGCGTCTTATGCTCCTTTCGTCGTGCATCGGGGAAGACGGTGAGGCGCAGCGTCGTGGCTCCATAAGGAACGAGGCTGACGGTCTGCTCCCCACCAGTCGTCACGATGTATTCCGATGCCGGCTGGACGGGATTATAGCGGTTCTGCTCCAGCGTCCATGTGATGGGACGGACGGGCAGCTCAACGCTGAGCGGCGTCCCGTCGAGGTCGAACGGGTAGGCCGACGCGAGTTTCTCTTCGTCCACCTTGAGTGTGAGCGTCTCGGCGTCCGTGTTCATGGCATAGTTCCATGGGCCGCTGGGCGTCATGCTCCAGCATTTGAAGCCGTCGCCAGGCGTCTTGCCGTTCATGTTGCTATAGACTTTCGTGTCCTCGGTGACGTTAGCCGGAACGGGATAGGCCATGAGCAGCGGCCCGCATTCCACATATTTTCCCTGATTGCCGGCCGCCTCCACGACCTTCGGCGTCATGGTGAGTGAGAGGCTGACCACATCGCCGTCGCTCCAGTCGCGCTCGAGGGTGATGAAAGAACCGCTTCTGCCGTCCTCTCTCTCCATAGGCTGACCGTTTACTTTGACCTCATATTGCTCGCACCATCCTGGGATGCGGAAGGTGAAGGGAAAGCGGGTCTGTGCAGAGAGTGCAAAGCGGAAGGTGATGTCGCCGCTGAAGGGATAGTAGGTCTCCTCGGCGATGTGGCATTCGGCCTCGCCCACCTTGAAGTCAATCTCGCTGGGGGCGTACATGGCAGCCACGATGGCATCGTCCTTTCCCTTCATCCAGAGTCGCGAAGCGAAATTGGGCATCATGCGGTGCATGTTGCCTGCGCAGCATTCCGTCTCGTGGGTCGGGCGGTAGGCCATCCAGGTGAGTCCGCGTTTGAAGACGTTGTTGTCGGAGTTTCCCGTGCAGATGACCTGGTTGACGGAGGAGAAGTATTGCACGGCATCGAAGTTCTTCGTGACGGCTCCCGGCGCGGCGTTGAAGATGGCGCGCTCTATGCGGTCGGCCCATTCGGCCTGTCCCGTGACGGTGAGGAAATAGCCGAGCGACCATGTGTAGTCCGTAATGTCGCACGTCTCGTGAGCGATGTCGATGTCGTGGCCCACGGTATATTCGGAGCTGGAGGGCACCCCATCGGGCAGCAGATGGTCGCGTTCCAGCTTGCGCTCCGCGTTCATGGCGATGCGGAGGTACTCCTCGTTCCCCGTATAGGCATAGAGCAACAGGGGCACCTTGAGCATCTCGCAGTAGGTGACGCCGTGCAGGTGGGTGAGTTCCGGACTGCCAGCTTCGGAGGCATCGAACTCGAAGCCGCCCGTTTTGTAGGCATTCTCAGCTTTCGTCAGCAGCGCCTTCGCATTCGTCTCGCCGTAGAGCCAGAGCAGTCCCTCGAGGTTGAGGATGTGCCGACGGCCGGTGGCGAGGTCGCTCTGGGTCATAGAGTTGTAGTTCCTTCGCAGGGCCGCCTTGAGGCTCGACGGCGTGCCGTGAGCATCGGCATACGCTTTCATGGCGCGCCAGAAGACGGCCTGCGGCCACAAGCTGCTGATGACCGACGAGCCAATCCTGCCGTTCGTCTGTTGATGATTCAAGGTGTACCTGATGCCCTGCTCGCCTTTCGCGATGAGTTCCTCGTCGTCGAGGAGATAGCCCAGCCGCAGCAGGCCGTCGGTGTAATAGGCCGTCTGCTCGTATCGCCACCAGTCCTCTCCGTAGTCGCCGTTGCGCGGAATCTCGCCTGCCCAGAGGCAAGTGTTGTAGGGGTAGGAGAGAGCGTCGGGATGTCCCGTCAGCCCCGTCTTCTGCCTTTGCAAAAATTCCAGGAGCCAGCCTTTCGGCGTGATGTCAGCGATGAGGCCTTCGCGGAAGGCAAACTCGGCGCTCCGGCCTGCGAGGCTCAGCAGAAACAGAACGGCAGCGAGCAATGTTCTCTTCATGATGCAGTCTGTGGTTTGTTTTGATAAAGATATCGTTTCGTGCTGCAAAGGTACGAATAAGCGTGTACAATACAAAAGAAAACGCTATGTTTTTCCTTTTGTGTTGTCGAGCGGAACCGAAGGCCGACGACAGTCGAGTACTTTCGATGCAAGTCAAAGGTACGAAAAAAGGTGAAAATCTCTTGCCCTTTGCCCAACCTGGCGTGCCGGGTTGTTTGCACAGACGCGATGCTGCAATTGCACAGACGCGATGCTGCAATTGCAGCATCGCGTCTGTGCAAACCCATTGGCGTAGTATCTCAGCCAGAGCAAGTTAGGATTTCGGGCAAAAAGGGGTGCTGAATCGGACTATTTTTAGGTGCCGGACAAAGAGGTTGATTCATAATTAACAACCACCGCCAGCGCCTGAGGTGACAGCCGAAAAACGGATTACACTGATTCGGGCGGATCATTTCAAGTGCTGATTATCAGCATGGCTTAAATCCGTCAAATCCGTCAAATCCGTTGTGAAACCTGAAACTTGGCTGGGAACGCGGCCGTCCCCGGCCGCAACAGAGTTGAAACCTGAAACCTCTAACCATTGCCCTATCTCTTTCCGCAGAGCAGCCCGAGCTTGCAGTACTGGCAAGCCGTCTGGTCGGTGGTGCAGGTGAAGGGTTTCTCGGGGTTGAAGATGTCGGCAAGCACTTCCTGCAGGCCTTCGCGGAAAGCTTCAGCGTGCTGGTTCGCAAAGTCGCAGACCACCTCGCCGTCTATTATGAGCGACGGGTCGTAGTCGGGCTTGGCAGCCTTCCCGGGGAAGAAGAGCACGGGCTGGATGGGAGCCTCTCCTAAATCCTTGACGTTCGTCGACCTCTGGTTCCCTTTAGGGGAGGACTTGTGGTTTTCCATTTCGGCTAAGGCATAGAGGAGGATTTGCAGGTAGTAGGGTTCATGTCTTCCGGTCAGCCCCAAGATGTGTTCCATCTTCACCTTCTCGGGGACGTGCGAGCCTGTCTTGTAATCGACGATGCGCAGGTGTCCGTCCATCACGTCGATGCGGTCGATGCGGCCGCCAATCTTGAGTTGAGAGTTGAAACTTGGAACCTGAAACCTGAAACATAAGGTCCTTTCCTCTTCTGCTCCGATGATGCGGAAGGGCGCGTGGCGGGCATCGTAGCTTATGAGTTCCTTCAGGTAGCGCAACAGGACGTCGCGGGCTATGAGCGTCGTGCCTTTGTACTCGTTCTGGAGTGTCTTCCCGAAGCGGCGTTGCATCTCGGGCAGGCGGTCGAATTCTTCCGTCGGGTGGAACCATGAGACGTCGAAGGCTACGTCGAGCATCCGGGAGAGGACAGCAGGCTCCACATGAAGCATGTCCTTCGTTATGGTGTCTGTGCCGTAATGCTTCATGAGCCATTCGTAGAAGAACTCGGCAGTATCGTGGAAGATGTTGCCGATGATGTCGGCCGAGATGCCTTCCCGTGGGTCGTCTTCCCGTCGGATGCGCAGCACCTTGTCCAGGTAGAACTGCATGGGGCATGTCATGTAGGCGTTGATGGCAGACGGGCTGAGCGTGATGTGCTCCCCATCGGGCAGACTTTGGTCGTAGCGATGAAGGAGGAGCTGCATCACTTCGGGCGTCTTCTCCAGGGCCACGATGGGCTGCTCCGTCTTGGGCTTAGGCTCGCTTCTCAGCCAGCGTGTCTTGATGGGAATGTCGGTCTCGGCAAGCATTTGCCTGAGGAAGCGCGACATTTCGTGCTGGACGCCTTCGCTGGTGCTTTCGTTATAGACGCAGGTGAGGTGCTTGCATCGGCTGACGAGTCGGTAGAAGTAGTAGGCATAGACGGCGATGCGATGCTTCTGTGTCGTCAAGCCGAACGCTTCGCGAAGCGTCTCGGGGATGAACGAATTGGCGTAAGCACTTCGTGGCAGATTGCCTTCCTGGGCGGAAAGCAGCAGGAGGCTGTCGAAGTCCAGGCATCGCGTCTCAAGCATTCCCATCATCTGTATGCCTCTGTCGGGTTCGCTATGGAAGGGAATCTTCGTGCTCGACATCATTTGTCGCAGCAAACGTCGGAAAGTTCCTGGCAGGATGACGAGAGGATTATCTTTCTTTTGTATTAAGTCGCGAAGCAGGCACAGCGTCCTGTCGGTGCGGAAGACGGTCTCGCCATAGAGTTGCTCAAAGAGGTTGGGCTCTTCTATCTTCGCATAATGAAGAGCAATTCGTCGGACAATCGTAAGCAACCAGTCGAGCAGTTCTTCGGTATTGCTGCCATGATAGACCAGACAATACTCTTCGCTAAGAAGCTCGTAGAGAGGCTGCCTCCTTAATGTCTGCACGAAGGGATAGCGGAAGCGTCCCTGGTTGGCATCATAGCCTTCTATCTGCAACTTCAGCAGGGACATGATGATGCCGTAGATGGGCGTGTCGCTGATGGGAAAGCCCATCGTGACGTTCACTTCGTTTGCCGATTCGGGAATGGCATGAAGGACAGGCTGCATCAAGGCTTCGTCGCAAAGAACGACAGAAAGTGAAGAGTGAAGAGTTGAAAGTTGAAAGTTGAAAGTTGAAAGTGAAGAGTTATGAGTGGAGAGAGGGTCCTTCATTTTTAATTCTTCACTTTTAATTCTTAATTCTTCATTTATATATGTACCAGCATATCTTGCAGCAGCATTATCAGTGGAGCAGGCAATGAAGGTGACGTCGTCGAGGTGGCTGAAGTTGTCGAACGCCTCGATATCAGTAATGGCATTAGGGAAGTCGTGAAGGTTTTGCTTCATGAAGAAGCCAGCCTCAAAGTCTTTCTTCGGGTCCAGGTAGTAGATGTCGTAGTCCCAATAGAAGCGAGCCTTGCCCTCTCGCTGGATAAGGCTCATCATGGTCTGCTCCACACTATTGAGGACATTGAAGCCTGCAAAGACGACGGCTCGCTTGCCCTCCAGGAGTTTCTGCACCATGCTCTCGTCTGCCTGCATCTGTTCCGCTACATGACGATAGAGAGCACCTTCCCAAAGCTTGCCTTTAGCCAGAAGATTTTCGTGCAAGCGTGTGTAAATCTCAAACATGTGTTCCCAAGTCTTCAGGAACTTCTCTTGCAACATGGTGCTGTTCTTCAAGGAGAAGTGTCCGAAGAAGCGTTGCAATGTTTCTCGTTGATTGTCATCGAGGTAGTCGAGGCTTTTGAGACGCTCCCCATCGGCGATGTTGGTGAAGATGGCTTTGGCATTCGCAAGATGCTTGTCGATGTCGTCGAAGTCAGCCATGAGCACTTCGCCCCAGCTCCAGAACTCGTCGATGGTTTCTGTAAAGTCTGCCCCAAGCACTTCCTGCATCACGCCGTATAGCTGGCAGATACATTCCAAAGGGTCGGCAGCCTGAATGGTAGTGAGACATTGGAAGAGGTCGCCCATCATGCAGTAATGAGGAGCCCAGACGGGTTTGTCGCTGAGGAGGGCAAGCTCCCGGCTGAGGAACATGCCGGCTCGCTTGCCAGGGAAGACGACCGTCACGTCTCGCATGTCGTTCGAGAATTGCGACAGCATATCGGCTGCCATTATATTGAGAAAACTCTTCATTCTTAACTATGAACTATGAACTATGAACTTGTACCGCTCTTTTCCCCATGACGTACCAGATGTAGCCTTGCACGTTATGCTTCGGATACATTTGCTTCATGAGGTTCATGTATTCTTTTACCTGGTCGTAGTAGTGACGGTTTGGATGCCCGAACTTGTAATCGATGACGGTAATGTCGCTGCCATTCATCACGACCCTGTCGGGACGAAGCACCTGTGGCAGCCTCGTCTCTTTATCAATGCTCGCAATGGCACATTCGTTATAGACGATGTTCTCCGGCTTGAACCATGATGCGATGAGTGGATTGCCGAAGCCCTCCTTGATGTGCCCGATGATAGTGTCCCATTCCTCGCCTTCGTGGGCGATGCCTTCCCGACGAGCCTGCAAGAGAGCCTCGTCGAACCCGTTGACATCATTGATGCGGCTCAGCACTTCGTGCATGCGTTTGCCGACCTCCCGTCCGGAGAGTTTGATGTCCGTTGTCTCCTGTCCCTCCTCGTGGGTCTGCCTGTTGAGATAATCTTGAGCCATGTTGCTTTGCCGGAAGAAGAGCGCAGGATTTCTTGTCACGACCTTCACGCTGATGGCATCTCCCTCGTGATGTTCGAGGCGCAGGCGGTTGAGGCTCTTCTTGTCCTCGTTTTTGGTTTCTGTGAGGGGAGAGCCTGCCTCGTAGTTGAAGATTGCTTCATCCGTGTCGTTGCTATCATCTTTTAGCGTCGAATAGATGAGTTCGCCTGCAGTGCCTCCTTTCGTTTTGCCCCAAACGTAGAGATTGGCGATGGTGCGTGTGAAGGCAACATAAAGCGTGTTGAGCGCATCGACGCGTCGCTCCAGATGTTCCTCTTCGTAATCGGGAGCAAAGACCGACGTTCTGACAGCCTTCGATTGGATGGATATGGGCAGGGCACCCAGCTCATTGAAGGGAGCCTCGTTCGTCGAGCACCAAAGCACGTCGCCCTGCCTGTCCCTTTCGATGTCCCAATGGCTAAAAGGCAGCATGACGGTGTGGAATGCCAGGCCCTTCGACTTGTGGATGGTGAGGATGCGGACGCCATTCACAGAAGAACCTGTTACGGAACATTTGCTGATCTTCTCGTCCCAAGCTGTGAGGAAGGTCTGGATGTCGGGAGCTGCAGCGCTGCGAAGGTGGTTTTGCAGTTCGTCGAAGAAGGTCAGTGCGTAGATGTCTTCGCCTTCGATGCCTTCAAGCGAGAAGATGCGCCACAGCCTTTCTGCAAGCAGATAGAGCGGCAATTGCAGCAGCTCGTCTTTGCTTTCGGTAAATTCCTTTGGCAAGACTTCATCGGCTTCGGCGAGGGCGATGCTCTGGATGGTGGTGTCTTCCTTTCCGAGTACATCTCGAAGATAATGTAGCATCAAGTATTTCTCGGAGATGCCGTCGCTGTGGTTCTTGTCGACAAGCATTCGCAAGGCAGCCACAAGCATCTGTACGCTGGTCGAGGTTTCGAGCAGGAATGCTTCATCGCTGACGAGCCGGATGTCGGGTGCGTAGAGGCTGAACCCGTCAATGAGTTGCCTGGCCATCAGATTGGTGCGGACGAGGATGGCAATCTGGCTGAGGTCGAGGCCGTCGTCCTGCAACCTTCGAATCTGCTCTGCCATATCTATGACGGTATCTTGGATGTAATCGTCTGTCTCTTTGTAGAGCTTCACCCTCACGAACCCCTTCCCATCTTCCTTTTTGGGCTTTTGGACGACGTCTGAATAGATGCTTTTCAACTTGATGGGGGCGTCGGGTCTTATCTCGTCGAGCTTTTGGGCTGCGATGGGGAAGAAGGCATTGTTGAAGTCGACCACGACTTGATGGCTGCGATAGTTGACGTCGAGCTGCTTGGGCTTGATGTCGAAGCGCCTGAGCTCTGGCTCGTTCTCGATGCCGTAGAGTATTTTCCAGTCACCGTTTCGCCAGCGATAGATGCTTTGCTTGATGTCGCCCACCAGCAATCCCTTGCCTCCCGATGCAAGTTTCTCGAAGAGCAACTTCTTGAAGTTCTCCCATTGCATCAGGCTTGTGTCTTGGAACTCATCAATCATTACATTATTTATATATGTGCCTATCTTCTCGAAGATGAATGGTGCATCGCTGCCTTCTATCATCTTGCTGAGCAGGGCAGGAGTAGAGCTGAGCGTGAAGCGTCCGGCGTCGCCTTCTATCTCGCGGGCACGCTGGTCGATGTGCCGGAGGAGGCGAAGCGGACCCAGGTGGCGCAGAGCCAGTGTTGCGGACAGATATTCCCTGCGCCGCTGCTCATAGAGGCTGGTGAACTCGGCAAGACGAGCCTGCAGGTCGAAGGTGTTTGAACTTTGATTTTTGAATTTTGAATTTAGGACAGATTTCCCCGGGCCGTCGCTTTCCATTTCGCGAGCCTTCAAGAGGAACGAATAGAGGTTCTTTCCGTAACTGATTTGGCTGTAGTCGCCGATTAGGCTCATCACCTCATCCACAGCTTCTTCCACCTCCTTCTTGGCACGATTCCTGATAGTCATCATCTTGCTCTTGAAGTCCTTGATGACCTCGGCATCGCTGATGCGTTCCAGTTCCTCCCTGCTTCGCCTTTGATATTCCTCTTTGAAGATGTTGGTGGCAAAGTCCTTGAGCGGCCCTGCAATGTCCCATTTGTCGCCGCTGTCCAATTGTTCTCGAATATAGCTGAGCACCCAATCCTTCACGTCGGGGCGCTCGTCCATCGTTTCGATGAGGCTGTCCACGGCGCTCTCTATGACTTCGTCGTGGGAGAGTTCTACCTGCAGGTTGGCAGCCAAGCCCAGTTCTCGAGCCATATTGCGGAGGATGCTCTGGAAGAACGAGTCGATGGTCTCCACGCGGAAATGCGAATAGTCGTGCAGGATGGCTGTGAGGGCTTTTCCTGCCTGCAGGCTTATTTGTTCGGAGGTGATGGCAATGCCTGCTTCTTCAAAGCGCTTCATGATGGCGTCCTGGTATGGCCGTGCGTCCTCCAGATTCATCTTCAGACCATAGAGGGTCTCCAGGATGCGGTCCTTCATCTCGGCTGTTGCCTTGTTCGTGAAGGTGACGGCCAGCGTATGCTCGAATTCCCGTTCGGCATTAGGCTGCAAAAGCCCCGTGATGTAATCTACTGCCAGCGCAAACGTCTTGCCTGAACCTGCCGATGCCTTATAGATAGATAGAGATTGTTCCATGCAGCATGCTTTTCTTTCCTTATTCTGTGCAAAGATACAAAAAAATGTCGTACCTTTGCAGCGTTTTATGCAGAAAAGCGTCAAAAACAGAACTCTAAACTCTAAACACTAAACTTTAAACGAATAATGGCTGGATATTTAGTAAGTGATACGCGGAAGGTGACGACTCACCGCCTGATTGAAATGAAGGAGCAGGGGCAGCAGATTGCCATGCTTACGTCATACGACTATACGATGGCCGGACTGGTGGACGGTGCGGGCATTGACGTTGTCCTTGTGGGTGACAGCGCCAGCAATGTGATGGCAGGCAACGTGACGACCTTGCCTATCACGCTCGATCAGATGATTTATCATGCCCGCAGCGTAGTGCGTGGTGTGAAGCGAGCCCTCGTGGTTTGCGACATGCCCTTCGGCACTTATCAGGTCAATGCTACGGAAGGCGTGAAGAATGCCATCCGCATCATGCAGGAGAGCGGTTGCGACGCCCTCAAACTGGAAGGCGGCGTGGAGATAAAGGATACCATCCGAGCCATCCTCGATGCCGGCATTCCCGTCATGGGACATCTTGGCTTGACGCCTCAAAGCATCAACAAGTTCGGCACCTATGCCGTACGCGCCAAGGAAGAGGCTGAGGCAGAGAAACTTGTTAGCGATGCCAAGCTCCTTGCCGAGATGGGATGCTTCGCCATCGTGCTTGAAAAGATACCGGCTGCTTTGACGCAGAGAGTCTGCCAGGAGGTGAAGGTGCCCATCATCGGCATCGGAGCTGGGCAGGCCGACGGGCAGGTGCTGGTGGTTCACGACATGCTGGGCATGAATAATGGTTTCTCGCCTAAGTTCCTGCGCCGCTATGCCGACCTTGCCACCACGATAACCGATGCCGTGGGACAGTACGTCACCGACGTCAAGCAGAAGGATTTCCCGAATGAAAATGAATCGTACTAAGGCGCTTCTTGCCCTCTTGCTCCTTGCAAGTACTGTAGCGGGACGAAGCAAGATCAAGAATCCCGTCATCGATGCCGACGCGCCCGACCCATCGGTCATCCGCATTGGCGACACCTATTATGCGGCAGCCACATCGGGCAACAGACCGCAGGCCTACCAGTGCTATCGCTCGAAGGACTTGCGGACGTGGGAGCTGATGGGCTTCGTCTTCGACCAGTGGCCCGACTGGACCTGCGGCAGCTTCTGGGCTCCTGAACTCTTTGAGCTCGACGGAAAGGTGATGTGCTATTACACGGCTCGCCAGAAGAGCGACAGCACGAGCTGCATCGGCGTGGCTGTGGCAGACGGACCCGAAGGCAAGTTCCGCGACTATGGACCGCTCGTCCGTACCACCAACGAAGCCATCGACGCCTTCGTCTTCCGTGACGGCCAGCAGCTCTACATCACCTGGAAGGCTTATGGCCTCGACCCCAGCCACCGCCCCATCGAACTGCTCTGCCAACGGCTCTCTGCCGACGGCTTGCATCTGGAGGGCGAGCCCTTCATGCTGCTTCGCGACGACGAACGACAGGGCATGGAGGGGCAATGTGTCTTCAAGGACGGCGACTGGTGGTATCTGCTCTATAGCATCCGCGACTGCTGCTCGCCCCGGAGCGACTATGCTGTCAGCGTGGCACGAAGCCGCAGTATCCAAGGGCCTTGGGAGAAGTACGAAGGCAATCCCATCCTGGAGGGCGAGCCCTATGAAGAGGGGCGGGGAGGTCATAGCATCCAAAGCTGCGGTCACGGCACGATGGTGCGTACGCCTCGGGGACAGATGTACTACCTCTGCCATGCCTACTACTGGAACCGCTACAAGGAAGGCCGCAAAGCCGTCCTCTTCCGCCTCAAGATAGGCAAGGATGGCTGGGTTCACCAGAAGAGGTAGCCCGCAGGGCGAACAGACATTAAAAAAAACGCCCCGTGGAGCATCGTCCGATGCCCCGTGCTGCGTCGGCGATGCCTTAACCTGCTATTACCTGTCTAAAGAAGGGTCTAAGGAGCCGAGGAGTCAGGGAGTGTCTGATGCTTCCATATCAGCTGGCGAAAATTACTCCTATACTCCTATACTCCTTAGACAACATCTTCTCCGTGGACTTGCGCCTGCTATTACCTGTCTAAAGAAGGGTCTAAGGAGTCGAGGAGTCAGGGAGTGTCTGATGCCTACATACCAGCTGGCGAAAACTACTCCTATACTCCTTAGACAACATCTTCTCCGTGGACTTTCGGAGTAAAAGGAGTGATGCCCCTTCATTCAACAAGCACTACCTCTTGAGCCAAATAGGTAGTGCTTGTCGCGTAAAAAGGGCTACCTCCTGAGGAAAAGAGGTATAGGTCTTGGATAAAGCACGCTAATACCTTGGCGTGAGGAATGCTAATACTTTGGCCAACGCATGCTAATACTTTGGTCAATGAATGCTAATACTTTCCCCGAAGAAATAGTATTCCTCGGGGGGGAGCATTATAAAGAACTATTGCAGTCCGCTGCAATCGGGGCTGACTTCCCCGGACAGAAATGATAACTTATTCTGAACTGAGGTAGGAACTGTCAGCCCTTGGTAACCGCCTCGGGCTTATGATGCAGAAGTAGTTATAATGTGCCCTAAAGGGACAAATAGCCTAAATCACGATGCCTTCGCTGTGCCTTTAACAACATTTAACATTCGAGGGGGGGTGAAATTGTGCTTTTTTTATATATCTTTGCAACATAATAATATGTACGCGCGAAGCGAAACAACATTTTACCCCCAAAGAATATGAAAACCAACCTGTTCCTCACCGTCCTGCTCCTGCTGGCAGGACTCACCTCGGCCCATGCCGAAGTCATCCAGATTGGCAGCGGCAGCGGCACGAACACCAGCCTGCCCACCAACGTTTACTATCGCTATTCCGTCTCGCAGCAGATATACACTGCCGAAGAGCTGGGCGCTGCCGGCACCATCAAGAGCATCGCCTTCTACAACAATGGCACGTTTTCCAGCTCGCGCAACCTCTGGATCTACTTCGTCGCCACCGACAAGGACAGCTTCGACTCGCAGGCCGACTGGATAAGCTTCTCCTCGGCCGACGAAGTCTTTGGCGAGTTCGTCGACTTCATGCCGCAGGAGTGGACCACCATCACCCTGCAGAACCCCTTCCAGTACGATGGAAAGAAGAACCTCGCCGTCATCGTGACAGACGACACGGGCAGCTATGATGAGGAAGAATTGCCGTTCCTGACCTTCGAGAGCACCGGCGCGACGCTCTTCGACCACAACGACAACAATGCCTACAACTCCTCCACCCTCAGCAACTATCTGGGCACAAAGCCCGACGCAAGGAACCAAATCAAGCTCGACATAGACCGTCCCAAAGTCATCGACCGTATAGAGATAACCGGCTTCACCGAACCTGTCTGGGGCGCTGTGCCTGACAATGATGTCAACGTCCCAAGTGATGCAAATTACACTGTCAGTGCCAATTGGTATTGGTACAAGAAGGACTTTTCGGAGGTAGGCGTGATTCCCAACACCTTCGACAATGAGGAACTTCTCTACGGGCAAACTTTCCGCATCACACCAAGCGAAGGCTTCTCCTTTAAAGAAGACGTCAGCGTCACCATCAACGGGCGGACAGATATCATAAGCTCCAAAAATCTTTATGCAGACGAATTCCGTGTCAGGACCATCTATTATTCAGTGACACCCCCCGAGCCACTCGTCCTTTATGCTGATGGAGATAACTCAAAATTGCTAGACGACTACCACGACAAGGTATGCGACGTCACCCTGCAGGGACTTACCCTTCTGAAGGACGGCACTTGGCAGACCATCTGCCTGCCATTTGACGTCACGCTGAAGGGAAGTGTGCTCGAAGGGGCCGAGGTGTGTACGGTGAACAATTACAGTGTACATAAGAAGTGTCTCATTGCCCTCTGCGGCGCAAAAGTCTCAGCGCTCAAGGCAGGAACTCCATATTTCATCCGATGGAAAAGCGGTGAAGACATCACCGACCCAGTCTTCCCTGGTGTCACGATTAACAAGTATTTTAATCCATTCAATATGGCTGACATCTCGTTCATATGCTTTTATAGTAGTTTATCTCAATTTGATGTAGCAACCTATTTTCCTCCTGGAACTGATGTATATTATTTGGAAGGAGGAGGACCCATACTCAAGAAGTTTTCAGATGACACCGAAACCGAACTGAGAGCCTTCAGTTGCTTTTTTGTAGTGTTCAGTTCCTCTATTTATGCGGATGAAAGCAAAGCAGGCTTCTGCGTGCTCTTCCCTGGGAATCGCCTCTCAGACCTGGAGACAGGCATCGAAATGGCGGGTGGCGGGTGTCCAACGGCGGGTGATATCTACAATATGGCCGGCCAGCGTCTCCAGAAGCCTCAGCGCGGCATCAACATCGTCGCAGGCAAGAAGATATTAGTAAAGTAATGGTCTCACATAATGTAAAGAAAGCCCCCACAATGTGGAGGCTTTCTTTTTTCTCCCCTTTGGGGGAGTTAGAGGGGGGCTTTTATACAATTCCTTGAGCCATCATAGCTTTGGCTACTTTCATGAAGCCGGCCACGTTGGCACCCTTCACGTAGTTGACATAGCCGTCGGGCTGTGTGCCGTACTTCACGCAGTTCTCGTGGATGTTCTCCATAATCCAGAGCAACTTGGCGTCTACCTCTTCTGCGCTCCAACTGAGGCGCTCGCTGTTCTGCGACATTTCAAGACCGCTGACGCTCACGCCGCCGGCATTCGATGCCTTGCCCGGAGAGTAGAGAATCTTTGCCTCCTGGAAGACACGGATTGCACCGGGAGTGCTGGGCATGTTGGCACCTTCGGCAACAGCGATGCAGCCGTTGGCAACCAGAGCCTTTGCCTGTTCCTCGTTCAGCTCGTTCTGAGTGGCGCAAGGCAGAGCGATGTCGGCCTTCTCGAACCAAGGCTTTGCACCGTCGCCCACGTATTTAGCCGTAGGATACTTGTCCACATATTCCTTGATGCGGCCACGGTAAACCTGCTTCAGCTCCATGATGTAGTCGAGCTTCTCACGGTCGATGCCGTCGGGGTCGTAGATGTAGCCGTCAGAATCACTCATGGTCATCACTTTACCGCCAAGCTGCAGAACCTTTTCTGCAGCATACTGAGCCACGTTGCCTGCACCGGAGATGAGCACCTTCTTGCCCTCGATGGTGTCGCCCTTCGTCTTCAGCATGGCGCGGAGGAAGTAAACGGTACCGTAACCTGTTGCCTCAGGACGGATGAGAGAACCGCCGAACTCGAGTCCCTTGCCCGTCAGCACGCCGCTGTACTCGCGCGTCAGCTTCTTATACATGCCGAACATGTAGCCGACCTCACGACCGCCAACGCCGATGTCGCCGGCAGGAACGTCCGTGTCGGGACCGATGTGGCGCGTCAGCTCCAGCATGAAAGCCTGGCAGAAACGCATCACCTCTGCATTGCTTTTGCCGCGGGGAGAGAAGTCGGAACCGCCCTTGCCGCCACCCATAGGCAACGTCGTCAGCGAGTTCTTGAAGGTCTGCTCGAAAGCCAGGAACTTCAGGATACCCAGATTCACACTCGAGTGGAAACGGATGCCGCCCTTGTACGGGCCAATGGCATTGTTGTGCTGGATGCGATAACCCATATTGGTCTGAATCTGACCCTTGTCGTCCATCCATGTCACACGGAACTGATATACACGGTCGGGGATGCAGAGTCGCTCGATGAGGTTCACTTTCTCAAATTCGGGATGCTTGTTGTACTCTCCTTCGATAGTGCCCAGCACCTCTTCTACTGCCTGATGATACTCGGGTTCATTGGGGAAGCGTCTTTTCAGATCTTCCAAGACTTTCTTTGCGTCCATAGTTTAAGTAATTATGAGTTTAGCTAATCTTTGTTTTCATTTCTGGTTGCAAAATTACATCGAAAAGCGTAATCCTGCAACTTTTTGAAAGGAAAAATCAACAAAACGATACACTTTGCTATATTATTTGATATATATCAAGAATAATGATGCAATGAAAAGTCTGTTTATTCCTTTTTGCGCCATTTGATGTAGAGTGGCTTCAGCCGCGAGAGCATCTCTATGCCAAAGACAGGCCAATAAGGGAGGCGTCGGGCATTGGTGCGGACGGCAGGGATGTCGAGCAGCAGGAAGAGCATTGTCATCAGTCCGCTCGTCCAGACCACGATGCCATAGACCTGCTTCAAGGCCACCGACATCATGGAATGCAGGTAGTAGGTGCCCATGAACTCTCCCATGTCGAAGCGGCTCATGTCGAGGTGGGACAAGGTCAGCTGGCTGCCATAGCGCGAGATGTCGTCGTTGAGGAAATGCGAGAAGAACGTCGTATAGATTCCGTAACCGGCTGCACCGGCAAGGTACATGTGGAAGATGTTGAAGACGAAGAGGCCCATGAAGAACTGTTCGAGGTCTGGGATGCTCTCGTCGAGCGACCACATGAGCGTGGCGGCAAGTATGGCGTAGGCTGCTCCGCGAAGTATGATGGCAGGCCGCCACATCTCGATGGGAGCGTTCATGTCGAGCGTCAGGTACATGATGACGGCATAGACCGTGATGCAACCGAAGCCGATGCCCAGCAGCTTCCACACCTTCCACTTCATCACCTTCAGCCAGAGCAAGTCGATGGCGACGCCTACGTAGACGCCCGGCAAGGCCCAGAGAAACTGCTTCTCCTTCGTCAGCTCCTCCAGTCCTACGACTTCCTCGTACCAAATCTCCTCCAACGTATGCTCGCAGCCCAGCAGGAGTTCGCCGATGGCAGTCACGACGAGGATGGGCACGACGTTGCGGTAGGAGAATATCTTGAGCGATACATAAGGGTTGCTGACATGCGAAAGCCTGTGCATGATGAGAGCGGCCAGCATCAGCGACACGCCAAGCAAAAGCCTGAGGTTGCGACTTTCCATCCACATCCGGTAGTCGCCATATACCATAATATATGATACCATGAGCATGAGTAGGCTGATGAGCAGTCCGCTGAAGAAGTCGATGCCTTTGAGAGGCAGTCGCTGGGGCATGGGGCAGAACGGCCGGCAAAGGCAGAGTTGTGTGAGCAGGATGAAGGACATCGTGCCAACCGTGAAGACATGCATCATCTGCCACGTGAAGTGATGGGCAAACCATGCTGCCAGGAAGCCGCTGCCTTCGATGGCTGTCAGCAGGACGATATGCAGCACGGGGAAGAAGACGGCAAAGTCGCGTCGTGGCGTAATCCAGAGCTGGATGTTCGACATGCACTCGAACGTGCCTTGCAGTTTTGCCATGCCTGCCACGAAGCACACGACAAGCAGCACGGGCATCGACTGGCAATGCATCGTGATGAGGTTGCAGATGGCGATGGTGATGGCAGCTCCGCAAAGCAGTTGCTGGTTCGTGAAGCGGAACTTCATCCTGAAGAGCATCGGAAAATAGATGGCCATGCCTGCCAGTCCTGCATAGAGAAGCATCAGCAAGTCCTCTATCATGAAGTTCGTGGTGCCTCGGATGCTGTCCAACGCACCCAGATACATGCCGCTGGTGAACTGCACGCAGAAGACCGTCACGACGTATATCCAGGGCTGGATACGCTTAGGCACCCAAGGCCGGAACATGGGCATCATGAAGCCCATGCCTGCTGGTGGGGGAGGAGGAAGTGGCAGCATCTCAGTACATCACTTTGCATTCCATGTTGTAGCCGGCACGAAGTTGCTTCAGTTTGTCGGCCTCATCATCGAGAGCTATGCGCACCGTCACCCGTTGCTCCACCTTCACGAAGTTGCCCGTGGCATTGTCGATGGGCAGGAGCGAGAAGGCCGAGCCCGTGGCATCCGAGATGCGTTCCACGCGTCCCTTGTACTCTACGTCGGGAACTGCGTCGGCCGTCATCTTCACTTCCGAGCCGACATGGATGTGATGCAGCTGGCTCTCCTTGAAGTTTGCCTCCACCCATTTCTCTTCGTCCGAGACGATGTCCACCAAAGTCTGCCCGGGCTGGACGAGCTGACCTTCCTGTATGTCCTTCGTGCCGAGCACGCCGTCGCATGTTGCCGTGATGTAGCAGTAGGAGAGGTTCAGTCTTGCCAAGTCAACGGCGGCGCGAGCCAGTTCCAGTGATGCGTTGGCAGCCGAGAGGTGATGCTGCTGTTCGGCCTTGACGAGGTGCTGAGCGGCCTGCGAGCGTTGGACTTGTTCGTAGCGTGCCTTGGCAGAGAGGTAGGCCGTGTGTACGTTGTCGTACTGCTGACGTGTCACGGCATCTTCGCTGAGCAGCTTCTCGAAGCGTTTGTCCTCTCGCAGGGCGTTCTCCATTTGGGCACGGGCTTCTTCGATGCCAGCCTCCGTCACGGCGATGTTGCCTTCCGTCGTGTGGATGCTGCTGCCGGTGGCTTTGCTGCCTTGTTCTGCGCGAGCCAGGTCTGCCTCGGCCTGTGCCAGGCGCAGACGGAACTCGGCCGGCTCGATGATGACCAGCGTGTCGCCCTTGCGGACCGGCTGGAACTCGTGGAAGCGCACCTCGCGGATGAAGCCCTGCACGCGGGTGTTCTGCGGCGTGATGTGCTGGCGGACGCGGGCATTGTCGGTGTATTCCACATTGCCGAGGTGTACGAACTGTAGTGTTACGATAGTTGCGCCAGCCAGCAGGAAGCCGATGATGACGCAGTTGTAGATGATGGTGGTGAGTCTATGTTTTTCCATTTTTATTGTTTTTAGTGTCTATAGGGACCTTAAGGTCTTTAAGGACTTAAGTCGTATCTTTGTTTATAGCGTTCCGCTCAGGAACTTGAGGTTGTAGTATTTCAGCAGGAGGTTGATGCGGCTGTTGACGAGTCGGAGGCCGGCGTCGAGCCTTTGGTTGGCGGCATCCACCATGTCCGTGACGAGGGCAAGCCCGTTCTCGTAGCGGTTGTTGATGACGTCGTAGTTCTGCGTGGCCAGCTCCACGCTTTTCTGGCTCGTGGCGAGTTCTGCCTGAGCCGTCAGCAGGTCGTTGTAGGCTGCCTGTATTGCGTCTTCTATTCCCTCTACGGCACTTTGATGTTGCTGCTTGGCTGTCTCGGTCTGCTGACGTGCCTGCCGCACCTTCTTGCTGTTCTTGTAGAGCGAGCCGAAGCGGTACTTCATGCCCACACCCACGAAGAAGTAGTTCATGTTCTTGTTGATGTTGGGAATCTCGATGGTGATGGGGCCGTCGAGGTGCTCTTCTGCTACGATGGCGACGGACGGCCGACGGGCGCTCTTCTCCAGCCTGACCTTCTGTTCGCTCATGTCGATGCCGAGCTTCGAGCGCTGTAGTGCAGGCGAGTTGTCTGTCGCTTCGGCCTGCCAGAACTGTTCCGATGTGGCGATGCTCGCCTCGTCGTGCTCGAAGGCTTCGGTGGGCAGTATCTCCACGTCGCCGTCTATACCGAGGGCAGTCAGCAGCTGGTGGTTGATGGTCTTTGCGCTGTTCTGCACTTGTGTGCGTCCCAGTTTCAGGCTTTCCATCTGAAGCTCATAGCGCGTCAAATCGTTGCGCAGGGCCACACCCTCGCTCTGCCGCTTCTGCGTGTGGTCGATGAGGGTGGATGTCAGGGCGATGTTCTCGTCGAAGACACGTTCCTGATTCCTCAGATTGTGCAGTCCGAGGTAGTAGCCCACCAGCATCATCCTGACGCGCTGCCTGTTGTCCACGGCATCGACCTCGGCCATCTTCAGTGCCAGCTTGCTGAGGTTGATGCCGCTCTCAATGGCTCCGCCGGTGTAGATGGGCATCTGGGCAGTCAGGGCAAAGTTGTTGCCATAGTGGGGAATGTGTACGCCGAAGCCGTTCGTGAAGTCGCGGTCCGTGATGCGTCCGCCGCCCAGATAGGAGAAGGCCAGCGAAGCGTCCACGTCCGGCAGACGTTCCGCCTTGGCAGCAGCCACGCCAGCCTCGGCCTCGCGGATGGCTGATTCGAAACTCTTGATGGAGGTATTGTGCTCGTCGGCCGTGCGGAAAAGCTGTTCCAGCGACATCGTCAATGTACGGCTCTGAGCAGTCAGCCTCCCTGGATTGCTCCCGATTGCCAGCACTACGGCAACCGTGAGCAGGGATGTCTTGCTCATAAAAAATGAAAGAATGATAGAATGAAATAATGAAAGATAAGAACAGATGCGAGGGGCTAAGCCAGCCCCGTCAGTCCGTCTCTGCTAATGCTGACAGCTGCGTCCCCATTTATGAAAAGCATGAATGGAGTTGATTTGGTGTATTTCCAAGTTATGGTATCGCAGCGCCATGTGTTTTTTGTTTTGCGGCTGCAAAGGTACGACATTTAATCCGAAATTCAAAACAAATAAAATCAAAAATTGCCTTAGAGTGGTCAGCAGTTCAGCTGCTGACATCTCCCTATCCTCCTGCAAAAGCAAGGGGGAAAATGCAAATCTCGGCTTGCTCGTCGGCCTGTTGAAGAGCTTCTGCACATGCACCGAGCGTGGCACCTGTGGTCATCACGTCGTCCACCAGCACTAGATGCTTGCCTCGCCACTTGTCGGGAATCGTGACGGCTTTGTAGATGCCTTCGGCGTTCTTCAGGCGTCCTTCGCCTTTCAACGTCGACTGAGGCGTGCGGTTCTTCGTCCTTCTTAGCAAGTTCACGACAGGCAGCCCCGTCACTTCCGCCATGCCCCGTGCCAGCATCTCAGCCTGGTTGTAGCCGCGCTTCCAGCGTCGCCATCGCGTCAGCGGCACAGGAACGAGTGCATCGACGCCCTCCCAGAAGTCCTGCCTTTGCGCTTCCATCGCAGCCCATCTGCCCAGCTTGACAGCCAGGTCGCTCATGCCGTGGAACTTCAGGTCGATGATAAGATTGTGGTAGGGCGAGTAGTGATTGTATGCGAGCAGCGTCGTTCCCTTCTTGATGTCGACTTTGTTCCACAGCATTCGCAGCAACAGGTTGTCCTTGATGTCCAGGATGCGGTAGCGCGGCAAGCCGATGGCGCAGAAGGCACACATCACCTCCTCGCTCGGCATCAGCAGCTTTCCGCATACAGGGCACAGCCTCGGCAGCAACAGCTCCTTCAAGTCAGACAATATGCCCATCGTTCTCGCGCGTGTAATATATTATATATGTATAACGTTTCTTTTGCAAAGGTACGAATAAGCGAGCGAAATGCCAAATATATTTGAAGAATTCTCAGATGAAACCTCTCTGGAGAACTTTGCCAACTTCTGCAGAGAAGTCAGCCGACTTCTGCAGAGAACTTTGCCGACTTCTCTGGTGGCGTGCTAAAACCAAACAGGAGGATTTTTATAACATCGATGTATTGGGTTAATAAAAGGGACGCGTCCCATTGGCGATAGGGACGCGTCCCATTGGCGATAGGGACGTGTCCCTTTTGGGGGAAGGACGTGTCGTGTCGGCAATTGTTCTTCAACAGGGAGGTCGTCGCTTTTGTATTCCTTTCTTGTGTTCTCTTTTGTAAACTATTGGCAAAAAACTTAAATAATTCATAATTCATAATTCATAATTCACAAATTATTCGTAAATTTGACCTCAAAATACCATTAACAATAAAAAAAAGAATATGGAAAAGACAATCAAAGATCTCGCTCCTGAAGCGATTTGGAAGAACTTTTACCTCTTGACTCAGGTGCCGCGGCCAAGCGGACATCTTGAGAAGATTCAGCAGTTTCTGCTCGACTGGGCTAAGCAGCATGGCATCGAAGCCTTCAAGGACAATGCTGAGAACATCGTGATGCGCAAGCCTGCCACACCGGGCAGGGAGAATGCTAAGACAGCTGTCCTGCAGGCGCACATGGACATGGTGCCGCAGAAGGTGGACGAGAGTACGCACAACTTCGAGACGGATCCCATCGAGACATACATCGACGGCGACTGGGTGAAGGCAAAGGGCACGACGCTCGGCAGTGACGACGGCATGGGCGTGGCTGCCATCATGGCGGTCATGGAGAGCACGGACATCAAGCATGGTCCGCTGGAAGCCCTCATCACGGCTGACGAGGAGACCTGTATGTATGGCGTGAACCACCTTTCTGCCGATACGCTGAAGGGCGACATCCTCTTGAACATCGACAATGAGACGATGGGCGAGTTCGTCATCGGCTCGGCTGGCGGCGTCAACATCAACGCCACGATGCAGTACAAGGAAGTGGCTCCCGAGGATGGTGACATTGCTGTGAAGGTGATGCTCAAAGGCTTGCGAGGCGGTCACAGCGGTCTGGAAATCAACGAAGGCCGCGGCAATGCCAACAAGCTGATGGCTCGCTTTGTGCGTCAGGCCATTGCCGACGACGAGGCGCGTCTCTGCTCTTGGCAGGGCGGCAACATGCGCAACGCCATTCCTCGTACGGCTGCCGTCGTCCTCTCCATTCCCCAAGAGAATTTCGAGGACCTCTGCGAGTTGGCAGGGTACTGCGAGCAGGTGTTCAGGGACGAGTTCCGTGGTGTGGAAGAAGGCATTTCGCTGACGCTGGAGTCCGTGCCGATGCCTGCAGGACAGGTGCCACAGGAGATACAGGACAACCTGGTGGATGCCTTGATGGCCTGTCACGATGGTGTGCTGAGGAACATCCCCAGCATCCCCAGCGTAGTGGAGACAAGCTCGAACCTCGGCATCGTGGAGATAGGAGAAGGCAAGGCAAGCATCCTCATCCTGGCACGTTCGAGCAATGAGACCATGATGGAATACATCCAGGAGATGCAGGAGTGTTGCTTCTCGATGGCAGGCATGAAAGTGGAGTATGGTGGACAATATGGTGCATGGCAACCGAACTTCGACAGCCCCATCACAGCCAAGATGGTGAAGGTGCATCGTCGTCTGTTCGGCGAGGAAGCCAAGGTGCAGGTCTGCCACGCAGGCTTGGAATGCAGCATCATCGGCGGCGTCTATCCCCAGATGGACCTCGTCAGCTTCGGCCCCACGCTTCGCAGTCCCCACACGCCCGACGAACGCTGCAACATCCCCAGCGTAGCGAAGTTCTGGGATTTCCTCAAAGAACTCTTGGAAGCAATCTAACTTTAACGACGAACGATGAAAGCAATATCAACCAGCAAGGCACCGGCTGCAATAGGGCCGTACAGCCAGGCAATAGAAGCAAACGGCTTTGTCTATGTGAGCGGGCAGCTGCCCATCGACCCAAGTACAGGTGCCTTTGTGGAAGGCGACATCAGGGAACAGACCCGCCAGTCGCTCACAAACATTCAGGCCATTCTTCGGGAAGCTGGCACCGACCTCACGCGTGTGGTTAAGACGACCGTGTTCCTAAGCAGCATAGCCAACTTCGCACAGATGAACGAGGTCTATGCAGAGTTCTTCATAGCACCCTTCCCCGCCCGTAGTGCCGTGGCAGTGCGCGACTTGCCAAAGGGAGCACTCGTGGAGATAGAAGTCGTTGCTGTGGAAAAGTAATACTTGAATCCTGAAACCTGAAACCAATCAGAAGATGAAGAAGCTTGCCAGCCTGCTTGCCCTGCTATGTGTCTGGACTCTTGCCTATGCCGCAAAGAAGACGGAACCCGTCGTAGTGGCTTACGTCACGTCGTGGTCAAGGGTGATGCCTGACCCGACGGTGATGACGCACATCAACTATGCTTTCGGTCACGTCAATGAGCAGTTCAATGGCGTCCGCGTCGACAATGAGGAACGCTTGCGAAACATTATTGCCCTGAAGAAGCAGCAGCCCAAACTGCGCGTCATGCTGAGCGTGGGAGGGTGGGGCAGCGGTCGTTTCAGCGAGATGGCTGCAAGCGAAGAGAACCGCACGGCCTTTGCCCGCGACTGCCGCCGCCTTTGCGATGAGTTGGGGCTGGACGGCATCGACATCGACTGGGAGTACCCAACGCAGAAGAGCGCCGGCATCAGTGCCTCGCCGCAGGACACCGAGAACTTCACCCTCCTGATGCGCGACCTTCGGAAAGCCTTGGGGCAGAAGCTTTGGCTCACTTTGGCGAGCGTCGGCAGCGCACAGTACATCGACTTCCGCAGCTGCCAGCAGTACCTCGACATGGTCAACGTCATGGCCTACGACATGGGCAGCGCTCCCAAACATCACTCAGCGCTCTACCGTTCGGAAATCGTCGGTTGGCTCTGCGCGTCGGAGTGCGTCGAAGCTCATCGCAAGGCGGGCGTACCCGACGAGAAGATTGTTCTGGGCATGCCCTTCTATGGCAGAGGCAAGAGCGGCGTGTATATGAAGTATCGCGACCGTGACAAGCGGACGGATACGGAGGTGTGGAGCAATATGTCCAAAGCACCTTTCCTGGCCGACAAGAACGGCGAGATGGTCATCGGCTTTGAGAGTCCGCGCTCCATCGCCGTGAAGTGTGCCTACATCAAGGAGCAAGGCTTGCGAGGCGCAATGTATTGGGAATATGCCGACGACAATGAGCAGGGCGACCTGCAAAGGGCTGTCTGGCAAGGCATCATGCAGACCGACAAGCAGCGGAGCAAGGCCAGCCAGAAGGCAGCACAAAGGCTGGCAGCCGTCCTGAAAGACAATCAGAAGCGGGAAGACATCACGCCCGACAGCTTTTTCCACGACTATCGAGACCTCATGTCACACATAAAAAGGGAGAAAGACCCGACGGCTCAGGCCATTTATCGTGCTGCGACGGCCCATCTCCTCTGCCTGAACCAGTGGCGTTCACAGGGCTTCGGCAGGCAGACAAGCAGTCATCCCGACAGCATTCAAGAGTGGAGCCGGCAGGAATACAACGCTCAGGCAGCCCATCTCTACGCCCAGGCTTTGCAAGATGTCGAGGCACTCCATGCCGTCCGACTGGCCGACGTGAAGCCTCTGACACAGTTGGGCAAGGATGATGACGTGTTTGGCGGCGACTTGCTCCACCTCATCTGGCAGAGCGCAAGGCAAGACATCGACTATCAGCAGCGGAAGGAAAGCCTCATCCCCGATTACGCCGACCTCATCGAGCTGTATCAAAGGCACGGACTTCGCGAGGCAACGCTCCAGCTTCGGCTCGACTCGTTGGCCGACAAGGACGGTCTGTGGAAGGAAGACGACCTGCTCCGTCTGAAAGAAGAATACGCCGACCTGGATGCCTGCGCACAAGTTTATCTGCGATGGGCCACGGTTCCGGGCAAGACGCCTGCCGAGCAGCAGGACATCCTCATGGCAGGACTGAAGCGTTATCCCAAGAGCCGGCAGGCAGGCGAACTGCAGAACCAGATTGCTTCCCTGCGTCAGCCGATGCTTTCTGCCCGCTTCCAGGAGATGTTTTATCCCGACAAAGACTACGACATCCCGCTTCAAGTCAAGAATATGCAGGCGGGAAGTCTCACCCTCTACCGTATTCCACTCGACTTTGCTTTCAGCGACGACGAGAAAGCCGGCACGCAGCTCGAGCAGCTCCGACGCGCCGGAACAGTGGTCGAGATGCTTGCCGTCCCCATGCAAGGCGTTTCGGCCCTGGAGACGAAGCACGACACGCTCCGCTGGCACACGCCTGGCTTCGGACGCTATGCCATGGTCCTCGACGGCACGTCGGCAGAAAGGACCCTCTCTAACTCCCCCTTAAAGGGGGAGAACTTAGGCTCGAAAGCCTCCCTTTTAAGGGGAGGTTTGGAAGGGTCTTCAGGTGATGTTCATCTGTTCAGCGTGTCGGCCCTCAGCTTCATGCACGTCACCTTGCCCGACGGCACGAAGCGCATCATGGTGACCGACGCGATGACCGGCCAGCCGCAACAGGGCGTCAGCGTCCGCTTCTACCAAAAAGAACAGCAGGACGACGTCTTGAAAAAGGAATTGCAAACCGATAGCCGGGGCATCGTGGAGCTTCCTTTCGAGAAGCGGAACACATGGCTTGTGGAGCTTTCCCGCGGCGAGGATCAGGCTTTCGGCAGACAAAGCATCCTACATTATTATTATAAAGAGGCGGCGGAAAAGCCTTACACCGAGCTTCGCATCTATTCCGACCGCAGCATCTACAGGCCAGGTCAGACCGTTTATGTGGGCGGCATTGCCTACACACGCAGTCACGACCTCGCTCCCGAGGCGGCAGCAGGGGCCGAATTTCAGCTCATCCTTACCGACGCCAACGGTCAGGAAGTGGCGAAGCACACGTTGAAAACCGATGACTTCGGCACCTTGCAGGACAGTATTCAGCTTCCCGAAGCGGGTTTGCCGGGTCGCTATCATCTGCGCGTCGGCAACACCTGGCACGACATCCGCGTCGAAGAATACCGTCGGCCCACTTTCGAAGTCAAGATGGACGAGGCGCCAGCCATCCAGCTACCCGTTGACAGCATCACCCTCACTGGTCGTGCCCTGACGTACAGCCAGTGGCCGGTGGCCGGAGCACGCGTCACGGGCTCTTACCAATGGCAGCAGAGCTGGTGGTACAAGCGTTTTGCTCCGAGCGAGCAGCACGACATCGACACGCTCTATACCGATGAAGAAGGCCGATTCAGCATCACCGTTCCTGTCCCGAAAGAGGACTTGCGATGGGGAAAGACGCTTCAGCTCAACGTCGATGTGCTCAGCGCGGAAGGCGAAACGCAGCAAGGCAGCACGCACTTGACGCTTTGCAGCACGCCGCTCCGCATGACGGCGAGTGTGCCGGAGCAGCAATGTCGAGAGAGCTTGAAGCCATGGCGCTTTGACCTTTATGCGAGCAACGACAAGGCAGTCGATGGCGATGTGCTTTGTATGCTCACACAGGACGGCAGGGAAGTGAAGAACTTCTACGTCGCAGCAGGCAAAGACACCATCCCCGACGTGCTCCGAAGCCTTCCATCCGGCCATTACGACCTCAAGGCAAAAGCCGACGTCAAAGGCGACACGGCTTCGTTCAAAGCAAGTTTCACCATCTTCTCCATCACCGATAAGCGTCTGCAAGGCAAGCACGACCTCTGGCTCTACACGCCGAGCGACGTGATGTCCACAGAGAAGTCAGCCCGCTTCCAAGTGGGCACGACCCTTCCCAATGCATGGATCTATTGCCTCCTGACAGGCGAGAACGGCATCGTCCGCGACACAATTCTGCACCTCTCGGACGAGGCAACGCTGTTCGAGGTGCCTTACGAGGAGCGATTCCGCCATCATCTGGGTGTCACGCTGCTGTTGATGCACGACGGCGAACTGCGGCAGCAGACGGCAGACTTCAGGCTTGAACAGCCAGAGACAAAGCTCACGATGCGTTGGGACACGTTCCGCGACCACCTGCATCCCGGGCAGAAGGAGACGTGGCGGCTCACCTTGACGCGTCCCGATGGCAGTCCCGCCTCGGCAAACGTCATGGTTGGCATGTACGACATGTCGCTCGATGCGCTGTCTCCTTACAGCATGTCGGCCAATATCTACCGTGGTTGCAGCCGCAGTGTCACGCTCTTTGCAAACGTTTTCGACAGGTTCGGCAGGACGCGCACCACTTGGCTGGACATGCCGCTAAGGTATCTGTCCGTCGAAGGTTACGACTTCGCAAGGTGGAACGAAGCGCTGTTCCAGGGCGGAATGCCTGTGTCGAGAGGCGGCAAGACAATGCGTCTTCGCGGCACAAGCGCAAACAGATTGGAGGAAAAAGTCTTCGATATGGTGGAATCTCCGAGGAAGGCAAAGGCAGCCGCCGTGGAGACGATGGCCTTCGCATCTGCAGACCAAGCCCTGAATGGCAGGATTGCGGGGCTTGACATCGTGGAGTCTTCGGACGACCTGAAGGCGGAGGAGACCGAAGAAGCAGCCGACCTGGAGACTGACGCCACGCCATACGTCCGCTCGAACCTCTCCGAGCTGGCCTTCTTCTACTCGCAATTGAGGACCGACAGCAAGGGGCAGACGTCCATCGAGTTCACCCTTCCCGAAGGACTGACGTCGTGGCATCTGCATGGCCTCGCACATACCAAGGACATGATGACTGCCGAGTGGCAGGAAACGGTTGTGGCGAAGAAGGAGCTGATGGCGGAGCTGACGTTGCCGCGCTTCTTGCGAAACGGCGACGAGGCAAGCCTGACGGCCAGCATCCGCAATGCTTCCGAGGCGAAGCAGAAGGGCGAGGCCGTGCTTGAGGTACGCGACGCGGAGACGAACAAAGTGCTGAAGAAGATGAAGGTCAGCTTCGACATCGAGCCGGGCAAAGAGGTTGTCCACCAGATGCCCTTCAAGGCAACGGCTGACCATCCTGTCCTTTCCGTCTCATGGAAAGCAAGGGGCAAGGCCAGCAGCGACGGCGAGATGCGCTACCTGCCTGTGCTCTCCGACATGCAGAACGTCGCCGAGACGCGAACCTATCTGCTCCGTGGCGACACGACACTCACGATGGATTTGTCGAAGCTCTTTGCCGATGGAAACCCGAAGGCAGTGGGCAAGACCCTGACCGTCGAGCATGTGGCCGAGCCCATCTACCTTGCTTTGCAGGCTCTGCCCTCCCTGACGGCACCGACACGCAACGACGTCCTTTCCGTCGCCTCGGCCTATTATGGCGGCAGCGTTGCCTATCACATCGCCCATAAGTATCCTAATGTGAGAGAGACCCTCTCTAATTCCCCCTTAAAGGGGGAGGACAAGTCTCCCTTTAAGGGAGATTTAGAGGGTCTGAGTCCTTTGCTTGCAAACCAGCAGCTGGCCGATATCCTTCTCAACGAGACGCCCTGGGTGGCTGAAGCTGAGCGGCAGAAGGCCAGCAGGCAGCGTTTGTCTTCGCTCTTCGCTGAGATGGAGCAGGAACAACGCCGTATGACAATGCTCTCGACCTTGTCCGCCCGCCAGCACAGCGACGGCTCCTTCGGTTGGTTCCCCGGTATGAGTGGCAGCAGATGGATGACCTCGGAGGTTGCCACGCTGCTGGTCAGGCTCGGAGCCATCAAGGATGGTTGGACCGTGCCCGAGGGTCAGATACTCGACAAAGCCATGTCGTTCCTCGAAAAGGAAATGCACAAGGAGGTGGAGATGCTCAGGAAGGAGAAGAACCCCACATTGTCCCTCTCCGAACTCCGCTTCCTATATATATATATAATGTATAGGAAGAACAGCCCCCCCCCGACCTCCCCCGAGGGGGAGGAGACAAGACGCTACCTCCTTTCGCTCCTGGAGAAGCAGGCCGAAAGCTTCGACAGGGAGGAGCGGGCCCTTGCTGCCATCGTGCTGAAGAGGGCAGGGGAGGAGAAGAAGGCACAGGCTCTTATGCCACGCATCCACGAGTTGCTTCGCCACGCCGACGGTATGTATCTGGCCTATCCCAGTGGTTCGTTCACGAGCATCGACCGCAAGGTGCAGACGCACGTCAATCTGATGGAGGCCGTGCAGACCGTGGAGCCGAAGGAGACGGAACTGCTTGCTGGGATGGCCGAATGGCTTATCCAGCAGAAGCGGACGCAGGAATGGGAGCAGCCGGTGCAGTCGGCCGACGCCATTTATGCGTTGTTGCGGACCCCCCAACCCCCTTTAGGGGGAGCAACGTCCAAGTGGAGTGGTGAGATTACCCTTGACAATAAATCGCTTCCCTTAGGCGCAGACGGGCTGCCTTATGTCCGTGAGCGCATAGAACTCCCCCTTAAGGGGGTCGGGGGGGCTGCCAGGGAACTTCGCATCGAGCAGCAAGGCGGCGACAGCAACGTGGCTTGGGGCTCCGTCTTTGCGCAATATCAGTTGCCTGCCGAAGAGGTGGAGAGCCATCGCGAAGGCATGACCATCCGCAGGGAGGTACAGACCCTCCCCAGTCCTCCCTTAAAGGGAGGGAGCACATCACAGGACTCCTCGCCCTTTAGGGGAGAGGTCGGGAGAGGGTCCGTCCATGTGCGCTACACCATCACTGCTGACCGCGACTACGAATATGTCTGCCTGCGTGCGCCCCGTCCTGCTTCGGCCGAACCTGCCCGCCAGCTTTCCGGCTACCATTGGCAAGGCGGCTTGGGCTATTACCAAGCGATGCACGACGCCAGCACGGAGTATTTCATGGACCGCATGCCACGCGGCACCTACGTCATCGAAGAGGACTGGCTCGTGAGCAGAGAAGGCAGCTTCCTTCTGCCTCCTGCCCGCCTGACGTGCCTCTATGCGCCTGAATTCCAGTCGCAGACGGCCGGCGAGAAATTCAAGGTAAAGTAACTCACAAAACATGGCGTGCCGATTTCGCAAACATGGCGTGCCGATTTCGCAAAGATGGCGTGCCGATTTCGCAAAGATGGCGTGCCATCTTTGTCAATTTAACACGTTAAGCTTTGCAGCCTCGTTAAGGTGGTTTTTTGAGGATTGCTTGCAAGTTACAAAAAATAGTCTTATCTTTGCAGCGATTATTAACAAGATGCAACCTTTTCAAACCAATGAAAACGAATCACACATTAATGGTATTTGCTTTGTTAGCAAGTATGCTGAGTGCTCAGGCACAGACGGTGGAGCGCTCCTTCTACATTGACTATGGACAGAACAACGTAGCCAATCAGGGTTACAAGACCGAAGGCGCCGACGCCAACGGACATTACTGGAACAACATCCACGGCAAGGGTACGGCTGCGCCCGACAAGGCCTATCCGCAGACCATCAGCATGGTGGCCTCCGACGGCACTGCCACCGACCTCCGCCTGCAGCTCTCCGCACGTTTCTCCACCAACGGCTACAGCAACGGCGGCTTGCAGAGTCCCTCGGCTGCACTGCTGGGCGACCTCGCCATCGAAACGGCGACGCAGGACTACATCTTCCTCGAAGCCAGTCAGGACTACGCCATCATCCGCTTCATGGGACTTGACCTCACGAAGGGCTACCGCTTCTACAGCTTCGGCAGCCGCACCGACACCGGCACTACCGGCCGTGAGGCTACCTTCCACTTCCGCGGGTTGAACCAATGGCAAGGCGACCACAAGATGGGCGGCGCCGGTATTGGCGACGGCGGATACAACGGCAACAACAACAACGTGCAAGAGTCCGACATCATCTTCCCCGATGAGAACGGCTGCATCGAAATGACCATCATCAAGAAAACGAAGAGCGGCATGGTCCACCTCAACGCACAGAAGGTGGTGGAGTACAGCGGCGTCACACGTCCCGAACTCGGCTATACCCTCACCCGCAAGATGCTCTTCGACTTCGGCGAGCGCGGCAAGGCAGGCTCCCGCGGCGACATCACCAGCGGAGCCGACGCTAACGGCAACTACTGGAACAACATGGCTCCGCAGTCAGACGGCACGAGCAGCATCGCCGTCGGCACGTCGTGCGCCGTCGTCACCAGCGACAACCAGGCCACAGACATCACCCTCCACAACCTCGTCGCCTTTAATGCCAACGGCTACAACAACGGCGGCCTGAACGACCCATCGGCCTACGCGGAGAACCTCGGCGAGATGGCAGTGGCCGGAGCCACGCAGGATTATATGTACACCGAGAACAGCGGCACCGCCATCCTTGTGTTCCAACGCCTCGACCGCACCAAGAAGTACCGCTTCCACATCTTCGGCACACGCACCGACGCCAGCAGCTACCGCTCCACCATCCTGCGACTGAAGGGTAAGACCGACTGGGAATGGGTGCAGTACACCAGCGGCCCTGGACTCGGAGGCGACGGCGTCAACCAGAACGTACGCAACGTCACCGTCAGCGACTACATTTCGCCCGACGCCAGCGGCACCATCTTCTTCTCTTTCCGACAGAACACCGCTCCCTCCTGCTCCTTCGGACACGTCAGCACCGTCAAGGTAGAGGAGTTCGACACCAATGGCCGGGAAGACGAAATGGCCGATGTCAGCGGCGACCAGACCTACTACATCGACTTCGGCGAGACCGACAACGACAGCCGCGGACACCAGACGCTCGGTGCCGACGCCAACGGTCACTACTGGACTAACGCCTACGCCATGCCCACCGAGCGTATGTACCCCCGCAGCTTCAACCTGACCAATTCGCAGGGAGAGCTTACGGCCCGCACCATGACCATCGGTAACTATTTCCACACCAACGGCATGAGCGGCGGCGGAGGCCTCGAGGCTCCGTCCGCAGCCCTGTTGGGCGACCTCGCCATCGCTACAGCCACACAGGACTACATCCACATGGAGGGCGCACAGGACTACAGCGTCATCCACTTCGGCGGACTGGACATGAACAAGGCCTACCGCTTCTATCTCTTCGGCTCACGCCAGACAACAGAAGACCGCGCCGGCTACTTCGAACTCACAGGCGAAAATGTCTGGAAGGGCGAGATGGCCATGTCCGGCAATGCCATCGGCGAGAACTACAACGGAAACAACAATAACATCCTCACCTCCGACCTCATCTTCCCCGACCGCAACGGCAACATCGACCTCACCATCAGCAAGAAGTACAGCGGCGGAATGGTCTATCTGAACTGCATGAAAGTGGAGGAAGTCTCCGGAGAGACACGTCCGAATCAGGAACTCACGCTCAAGCAGAAGATGTACTTCGACTTCGGCGAGACCAGCAACAGCACACGCGGACACCAGACAACCACCGACGCCAACGGAAACCGTTGGAATAATATCTCTTCGGGCTCAAGCAGTAGCAACGTTGTGTCTGCCAAGACCATCGCCATCAGAAATAGTGAGAACGTCTCGACGGGTGCAAGGTTCACCGTCGTGGACCAGACATACACCAACGGCATCGATGCCGGCGGCAACAACAGCCCCTCTGCCAACGACCTCGGAGACCTCGCCGTACAGACTGCCACCGAGGACTACGTCTTCATCGACAATGGTGATGCACGTTCCTTCAAGCTCACCAAGCTCAACACAGCCAACTGCTATCGCTTCTACATCTACGGCTCGCGCAACCATAGCGACAACCGTTGCACGCAGTACACGATTAAGGGTCAGCGCACATGGGTAGGCGGGCAGAGCACCTCAGGCTACGACGTGGGCGGCTACGGCTATCCCGGCAACCTCCGCAACATCCTTGTCACCGACTACATCTACCCCGACCGTTCCGGCAACATCCTCATCACCATGCAGCGCATCGCCGGTATGGCTCACATCAACGCCATGAAGATAGAGGAGTACGAAGGCGGCACACGTCCCGAAGAACCTCTTGAGTTCGCCAGCCTCTCCCTTACCGGCAATGCCGAGGACATCGACTTCAAAGCCGTCGGCGACAATAGCTACGAGGCCTTCGCCCGACTCACGGCAGGCACATTCACGTTGACCGGAGTCGTCGACGAAGAGACTGTCACCCTCTATGACAATGGCGACGGCACATTCAACCTTACGGGCGACGATGCTTTCACCGTGGCTTCCGACTGCGTGGCCCGCATCACTGTCAACACCGACGACAACACCGTCACCGTGCTGCCCGTAACGATGAACGTCCGCGGCAACATCGGCGGAGGCAACCCAGCCATCCCCTACAAGGGCAACGGCGTGTTCGAAGGAGAAGTCACACTGCCCGAGACATCTTCTCAGCAGTGGGTGGACAAGACGATGTACTTTGCCCTCAACAACAACGACGCCTTTGCCATCAAGCGACTGCAAGGCGCTGCCACCCGCTACGCCCTTGGCGAAGTGGAGAAGGGACAGAGCGTGGAGAACATCTATCAGAATGCCGGCACCTATACCATCACGGTTGACATGAAGAACATGGTCTATGACATCAATGCTCCCATCGACGAGAACCGCATCTCCGTCTTTGGCTCTTCTGTGGCTAACGGTCAGGGGGCAATCGACTATAAAGGCTACCGCTACCTCTACGGCCAGCAGCTCATTGCCCGCCACAACGAGGGCAGAAGTGAGAATCCGTTCTACACGACCAACGTCTCCATTGGCGGCAACACGACAACGGCTCTCCTGAATCGCTACGACGACCTTATCCGCGACTTCGGCCGCTACGTCATCTTCGGCCTCTCGCTGGGCAACGAAGGCATCCATGGCGCAAGCAACCAGCAGACCATCTTTAACCAATGGCGCGACAATATGCTTTCATTAATAAATAAGGTACGCGCGGACGGAAAGATTCCTATGGTGATGAACAACTACACGCGTGGCGACTTCGACGACAGCGACTACAGCTACGTCAAGCAACTCAATCTGCTCATCCACCAGTGGGACGTTCCTTCCACCAACGTGCTCGGTGCTATCGACAAGGGTAACGGTCAGTGGGCCGACGGATACGTCTCCGATACCTACCACCAGAACACAGCGGGTCATGCCGAGTTCATGTATGCAATGGTGCCTTCCCTCTTCGACGCTATCAAGGCTGGCAAGGCTCAGCCCGTCCGAGACCTCTCGAAGAGCATGACCATCGAGGCAGGCAAGACCATTTACTTCGAACCTGAAGAGACTGTCCATCCCTTCACCGTGACCGCTCGCATCAAGGGTACGGAGGGACAGGTCGTTTGTCTGACGCAAATGTCCGGCTCGCAACAAGCCATCGTCCGCGTGAATGCCGACGGCACCGTCACTTACACTTCGCCCACAGGCGCAACCGTCACCTCCACCACTGCCATCAACGACGACGCTTGGCACAATGTCTCCCTGACAAGCTACTACGCTCAGCGACGCACCATTCTCTATGTCGACAAGACAAAGGCTGGCGAGCTGGCAGAGCGACTGGCTAAGATTGAGACAGTCAGCCTTGGCGATGCCGACAACAGCCGCGAGGTGAGCGAACTCACCTTCTGGCGTTCCGGCATGACGCCCGAGGAGATTGCAGCCGTCTGCGATGGCAAGATGCTCAAGTCAAGCCTTGAGATCTATGCTCCTCTCGGCGGTGCCGACGACATGGACAACCTTGCCCAGAGCACCAACACCCTTTCCTATGGCAAGGCCAAGGTGAAGGAGTTCGAGCGTGCCAGCGTGGACGCCTTCTTCATTCCCGATGAGGGTTCCGCCGGTTTCAGCTCGGGCGAGAACTACGACAAAATTGTCGATGAGAACACGGGTACTAAGTGGTGCCTCAATGGTGGCGAGGGCAATGCCGTCTACAACATTTTCCATGCCTCCGTACCCATCTTCGTGACGGGTTACATCATTACCACTGCCAACGACAACGCCACTTACACCGGCCGCAACCCTAAGTCATGGACGCTCTATGGCTCCACGTCCGACAGCAACCCGGGCAAGGACGATGCCTCTTGGGAGGTCATTGCCACTGTCACCAACGACACGAAGCTCAAGGACGTGAACTTCACGACCTACACCTACACGCTTCCCTCCGAGACCACAAAGGCTTATCAGAGCTTCAAGTGGGTCATCACGGCTCGCAGTGGCGGCGGCAACGGCGTCATCCAGGTCTCCGAGTTCCGTCCCACCTTCAACGACGCTCTTGTCGAAGTTGACCCCGTGGCTCGTCCACGCGTCACCATTACCGACCGTGCCGAGAAGGAAGGCAAGTACTTCGGCACATACGTCGCCACGACCGACATCGACTTTACTAGTTCCGAAGTGACGGCTTATGCGGGACAGAAGATGAACGACTTCGTCCACCTCGAACCCCTCACGCTTGCCCCCAAGGGTACGGCTCTTGTCGTCACAGCAGCTGCCCCCGACACCTACTTCCTCACTAAGACCGCCGACGCTTCCCTCTCCGTCAGCAACGACCTGCTTGGCAGCGACGGCACGGTAGAAGGTGATGGCAGCATCTATGCCTTGGCAAAGGTCGACGGCACAGTCGGCTTCTTTCAGGTGAAGACAGGCACAGAGGTGCCCGAAGGCAAAGCCTACCTCGTCAGCAGCGCAGGCATCAAGGCCTACCTCTTTGATTGTGACGACGCTACAGGCATCAACGGCCAGTGGTCAGCGGACAATGTCCAGTGGTACAACGTCGCAGGTCAGCGTCTCGTCCGTCCTGCCAAAGGCATCAACATCACTAAAGACAAGAAAATCCTGAGGTAGCCCCTCCCCGTGCCGCCCACAGTGCCGCGCGGTTCTGCCTCGCGGAAAAAGAAACAGTGCCGCGAGGTTCTGCCTCGCGGATAAATTGCAGCTTCAAAGCCCATGTCCCAAATGTTCTCCCTTCCTGGCGAGCCTTCGCTAGTCACTGAGGCTCGCCAGCATATCCTCGAATCATTCTCCGACCTCGAGTTCTACCCCGATGGCCACCGCTACGTGTTGAACGGGCAGGAGCTGCCTTCTGTCTCAAACGTCGTGCATCGCTTCATACGGACGCCTTTCGACGACCAGCGGCAGGCCATCCGCTATGCCGAGCGACACGGACAGACGCCTGAGTACTGGATACAGCAGTGGCGCCAGAACGCCTTCCGTGCCCAGACCCTCGGCACCAAGACACACGCCTATGGCGAGAGCCTCGGCTATCTCCGTGCCGGAATGCCCGAGCGCATCTGCCCATCTATTCTTCCCCAGTATATGCCCGAGTACCGCTTCCTTGCCCCCATCCATCCCAAGGAAGAAGCCGTCCTCCGCTTCATGGACGACATGCCGTCCTCCATGCACCTCGTCCTCAACGAAGCCCGTGCCTATAGCGGCAAGAACCCCTCTCCCGAGCAGAACATCAGGCAGCAGCTCGCAGGCACCTTCGACATGCTTTACTATGCCGACGGCACGGGCGGCAAGCCCGCAGGCTTCGTCATCCTCGACTACAAGACCAACGCCAGCCTACAGAACGAATACAATCGCAAGTACGGACGCATGCTCGCTTCTCCCTTTGCCGACCTCACGGAAGAGGACCTCTCCCTCTATGCCCTCCAGCTCAGCCTCTATGCCCTCATGCTCCAGGACATTGGCATCCCCATTATCTCCCGCTGCATCGTCTGGCTCCGCGACGGCGAATACGACCTCATCCCAGTCCCCGACCTCACCCCCCGCCTCCGCCAAGCCCTGTAGATTCATTCCCCAATTCATAACTTTCAACTCTCAACTTTCCACTTTCAACTTTCAACTTCCATGGGTTGCCTCTTGAGTTATAAATGGATCTTCGGCATCATCGGCTACAGCATAGCCGGTGGCAGAGGCTTTATATGGGGCTTCCTCCTTGGATGGCTCTTCGACGCCATGTATCGTCGCCCCACCATCCACTTCACCTACCGCGACAACACATCCGACGACTTCTCTGGCTACCAGCGCGACGAACACGCGTGGCAGCCCTATGTCGACGTCACCCTGCAGGAAGCCTATCGCACCCTCGGCATCCCAGAGACAGCCACCGACGACCAAGTGCGACAGGCATACCGCCAGCTCGCCCTGCGCTACCACCCCGACCACGTCGCCTCCCAAAGCCAAACCGCCAGAGAACAAGCCGAAAAGAAATTCCGTGAAGTCACCGAAGCCCGAGACATCATCTTCCGTGCCCGCGGCATCTGAAAAGTGAAGAGTGAAGAATGAAGAATGAAGAATGCTCCGCCTGATTTCAAATCCGCCTGCCCCCGTCAATTCACGACCATTTGTGATTCATTCATGTTAATTCGTGTCTCATTCGTGGTAATTCGTGTTTAAACATATAATTTCCATGAATTTCTTATAAATATTGTTGCTGCCTGCCTGACTTTTCCGGACACTAATAAGTTTATATTGTCTTCCCCCTTTCACCCTTCCCCCTTTTTTTTATTATACATTATTTATATTATAGCAGAGCCGTCGCCCTAAAACAGTTCGCCTTCCCCCCTTTTTCCCCTTTTTACTTTTTCACTTTTTCACTTTTTTACCTTTTTACCTTTCTTTCCTGCCTCTTTCCCCATTTTTTTTGAGAAAAGATGAAAAAAAAAGTAAAAAAGTTTTGGTGGTTAGGAAAAAAGCACTAAATTTGCAGCAGAAAACTATAAAAACAACATTAATAACAAAAATCTAAGTTTTATGAAAAAGAGAATTTTACTTTCTTTGGTGTCATTCTTCATGATGACAACAACATGGGCAACTCTTAAGGAGATGTACCAGATGACTGTTACGGCTGACGCTAACGGTAAGACCGGTGCTACAGCTACTCTGACTCTGAACCTGAAGAACAAGGATCTCCCCATCAACTGGAGCTGTAATGTTACACTTCCCGAGGGCGTTACTTATGTTGACGGTTCTCTTGCTATCGTAGAAGGTCGCTATCCCGAGGGCTACAACCCCGAACTGAAGGCTACCGTAAATGAAGACGGCACTGTTACTTTCACTTGCGGAGGTGAAGATGGCGTAACTCTGACAAACACTGCCGGTGCTGTTGCTACATTCGAAGTTGCTGTTGCCAGCACAGTTGAACCTGGTGACTACGCTGTTATAGTAAACGAATCTACTGTTGCTACTGCTAATGGCAATGTCTACAACTGGCCCAATGCCAACGAGCTCATGTGGACCATCGAAGCTGGTGCTACAACTTTGAAGGGTGACGTGAACACGGATGGCGTCGTTGATGTTGCTGACGTAGTTGCTATATTGAACAAAATGGCAGGTCAGGAAGTTTCTGGTAATGCTGACGTAAATAACGATGGCGTCGTTGATGTTGCTGACGTGGTTGCTATCCTGAATATTATGGCAGGAGCCGAATAATGTGTTTATCTTGATTAAATAAATTAATAAACCAATTAATATTTAAAAAAATGAAAAAGTTTTACATGACAATGGTTGCTATGCTGTGCGGTGTTGCAGCAATGGCACAGACTGAAAACCGCGTCTATGTTAATGACGTTAAAATTGACAAAGGCACAACAGAATTTGGTCTTCCCGTTTCTTTGAGTAATAACGTAGAAGTAGCAGCAATTTCATTCAGACTTGAACTCCCTGAGGGTTTTGTTGTTAAGACTAACGCAAGAGGTAAGGCTTCACTGGTCTTGGGCGCTCGCGCTGATGGTTGGACAGCAGCTAATCAGGAGGCAACTGATGGTAATCAGATGATTTCTGTTTACGACAACTATCCTTTTGATGGCAATGATGGTGAAATTGTTACCGTTCCTGTGACTGCTACAGAAGAAGCTGTAGCTGGAGATGCAGAATATACTATTCGTTTGTATGAGATTGCTGTATCAGACCCTGACAATGTATCTTTGACTGTTAGTGGTGTGTTCCCCGAGAAGGAGACAACTTTCAAGCTGACCGTAGGTGAAGGTACTGGCATCAACAGCATCAATGCTGAGGACAGCAAGGCTCCCGTTTACAACGTAGCTGGCCAGCGCGTAAGCAAGGCTCAGAAGGGCGTCTACATCCAGAACGGTAAGAAGGTTGCTGTGAAGTAAGTCAACTCCCGGCATTACCTTTTAACTAAAGGATATACCAAGCCCCCGACGGACATCCGCCGGGGGCTTTTTTTGTTTTCGCAGTCTTACTCTTTCCTGCGCCCCGAGCCATACACTCATGCGCCCCGAGCGACACGTCCCTCTGCCCCGAGCGACACGTCCCTCTGCCCCGAGCGACACGTCCCTCTGCCCCGAGCGACACGTCCCTCTGCCCCTGTTCGGCCGGAGTTTAAATCCGAACCCGTAAATTCATGGCAATTCGTGGCTCATTCGTGGTAATTCGTGTTAAACATATAATTGCCATGAATTTGCCATAAATTTCTCATAAATTATTATTGTCCTGTTCGGCCGGATTTCGAAGGAAAAGCCTGGAGGGCTTTTTATTACCTTTGGCTCTTCCCTTCGGCCAGACGCAGGCGGAGTCAAATCCGCCCTTCCCCGACAATTCATGACAATTCATGACAATTCGTGGCTCATTCGTGGTAATTCGTGTTTAACATATATTACCCATGATATTTTTCTCTTTGCGTTTTGTGGTATGAAGAAAAAATCGTAACTTTGCAGAGGATTAAGACGATTTCAATATCATGCATACAACAGCAGTTAGACCACAGACAACGCTGATGACCTTGGAGATAACTGACTCATCAGTTGCATCGCGCATCAAGTCGCTCCTTAAATTGATAGAAGGCGTAAAGCGTATCACCGTAAAGAAAGTCCCATCAGAACTGGAACTCTCACTCGAAGAAGCACGCAAGGGACATGTCGTCGAAGCGGGATCCGTACAGGATGTGATGAACTATTTGCGCTCATGAGGTACATGATAAAGCTGTCCAGCCGCTTCAAGAAACAGTATAAACTCTGCATGAAGCGCGGATTCGATGATACAAAGCTTGAGGAAGTACTTAATATCCTCTCCGAGACAGGAACATTGCCGCCTCAGTATAAGCCACATAAGCTCAGCAACGACTTCGATGGTGCGTGGGAGTGCCACATACAACCTGACTGGTTGTTGGTATGGAAACAGAATGATGCTGAGTTGATATTACTTCTTATTGCGACGGGAACCCATTCGGACCTTTTCGGTAAGCATAGGCGTTAGTGTCCATACACTTGCCCGAACCTTAGTAGCCCTCATTAATTCACGATAATTCGTGTCACATTCGTGGTAATTCGTGTTAAACATATAATTCCCGTGAATTATCCATGAATTTCTCATAAATTATTATTGTCCTGTTCGGCCGGATTTCGAAGGAAAAGCCTGGAGGGCTATACTTTGAGGACTCCGGCTTTGCCGCCTGACCGTAGGGAAGAACCGGGGGCGAAGCCCTCGGTCAAACAACGAAGCCCTCCCTGCACCTGCCTGGAAGGCAGTACCCACCTGTGCCTCGTACTGCCTTCCAGGCAGCGGAGAGCAAGTCATTCGCTGATTCCGAGGGCTTCGCCCCCGGTTCTTCCCTACGGTCAGGCGGCAAAGCCGGAGTCCTCAAAGTAAAGCCTTCCAGGCTTTTTATTACCTTTGGCTCTTCCCTTCGGTCAGACGCAGGCGGAGTCAGATCCGCCCTTCCCCGACAATTCATGACAATTCGTGGCTCATTCGTGGTAATTCGTGTTTAAACATATAATTCCCATGAATTTCTCATGAATTTACCATAAATTATTATTGCTGTCCGGTAAAGCCGGGCTGTCTTTACCGTCATGCCTTTGGCATAGTTCAGGCATACTATAGGCTGCTCCCAGGCTGCTCTTTGAGTAAGCCTAAAAGCAGCCTAAAAGCAGGCTAAAAGCAGCCTGCAAGCCTGCAAAGGAGCAACGTACAGGTCTAATGACCGATTGAGGTTTATGCTTCCTCCCACTGCTGGCGGAGGAGCTGGACGGCATTGGTCAGGACAGTCTTGCGGTCGCCTTCGCAGCCGCACTCAAAGCTGACGAACCCAGGATAGCCAATCTCCTTAAGGGCACGGAAGCCGTCGCGGTAGTCGTCCTTCTCGCCGTCCTCGCCTGGCGTCAGGCGTCGGCCGCGGCTGGCAATGTGGACGTGCTGCAAGTATTCCTTGCCTGCTGCCATGAAGGCAGCGTAGTCGGAAGGTTCCTCCTGCATGTGCCAGAAGTCGCCCATGCACTTCACGCCCTTGCTGTCGGCGTCGCGTGCAATGGCAGCAGCATCGGCCACCAGTCGCATGTAGAAGCACTCGCCACGGTTCAAAGGTTCAAGGATGACGGTTGTGTTGTTCTGCACGGCAAACTCGCCCAGCTTGTGAAGTTCCTCGCAGAGGTAGTTGCGTGTGTCCATCGTGTGCGGACGGCAAGGCTGCTGGCCGTTGAAGGCAGGCACCATGATGACGCCGCAGGAGTTCACCTTGCCCGCAGCCTCGATGATTTCGCGCATCGTGCGGTCGAAGTCGTCCTTCTGTCCGTCTTCGGCAAGGATGAAGCCGTCGAAGCCGGCACAGATGGCGCCCATGCGGATGTTGCGTCCCTTGAGGGCATTGTTAATCTCGTCCACGCGACCAGCCAAGCCGCGCCCGCCCACCTCGAAGCCTGTCACGCCAAGACTCTCGATGAAGTCCAGCTTCTCCTGGAGCGTATCGCCCGGAGTGACACCTTCCTGGAAGCAGAGGTTAAGCGGAGTGTCTGCGCCTTTCTTGGCTTCCTGCTTTGGAGCGCAGGAAGCCAGCAGCGTAGTAGGAGCCAGCGTCGCAGCCGCAGCGCCGGTCATAGAAGTTAAAAGGAAATTACGCCTTTTCATTATTTACTATTTAGCAATTTACTATTTACAATTTATTTACGATTTAGCCATTTTGTAATTTATTCCCCTCTCCCAGGGAGAGGGGTTAGGGGTGAGGCTAATTCCCAGGCACGGGCACAGTCATCGAAGCCAGGTCGAGGGGACCGAGCTCGAGCTTCTCGGGCAGGAAGTTCTGGTCTGCCTGCGTCATCTCGTCCCATGTCACGGTCTGTCCGGTGTAGGCAGCTTCGCGTCCCATGATGCCTGCCATGCAGGAGATGGCGTTGTCGGTGGCCTCTTCGTGAGCCGTTCCCTTGCGGATATGGTTCACCCAATCCACGTGTTCCAGCGTGTAGGGGTCATGCTGCTGGAACTCCTGCTTAGCCTTCTCCTCGTCGTACTTCCAGATGACGTTGCCCTGGAGGTCCTTTATCTCGTTTGTCTCGCTGTCCCAGCTGCCCTTGCTGCCTTGGATGAACTCGCTCACCTTGCTGCTGCAGCCGTCAATCTGGCGGCACATCGAGTGCATGTGAATGCCGTTCTCCATGGTGAAGTCCGTGCTGAAGAAGTCGAACTGGTCGCCCGTGACGCGACGTTGACGCGAGCCGAATGCCGTGGCAGAGACAGGCTTCAAGCCGCTCATCCAAAGGAAGACGTCGATGTTGTGGACGTGCTGCTCGATGATGTGGTCGCCCGAGAGCCACTTCCAGTTCACCCAGTCGCGGATGTTCCACTCCATATCCGTCCAGCCGGCCTCGCGCTGACGATACCAAAGCATGCCCTGGTTCCAGTAAACATTGCCGCCGGTGATCTCGCCGATGAGCCCTGCCTGAATCTGTTTGTTGGCCTCCACATAACGACGCTCATGGTGACGCTGTGTGCCGACCACAACACTCAGACCCTTTGCCTGTGCCTGCTTAGCCGTTGCCATCACGGAACGATAGCCCTTGGCATCAACGGCGATGGGCTTCTCGAGGAAGGAGTGGACGCCTTTCTCTGTGGCATACTTGAACATCTCAGGACGGAAGACGGGAGGCGTGGTGAGGATCACCATGTCGACACCCGAGTCGATAACCTGCTTGTAGGCATCGAAGCCGACGAAGCACTTGTCCTCAGGCACTTCCTGGCCGCGCTCGTTCTTCAGACGTTCGCGCACCTCGTTCAGGCGGTCAGCAAAGACATCGCCCAGAGCTGTGACGGTGATACCGTCGGCAGCATCCAGCAGGTTGATGATGGCACCGCTTCCGCGTCCGCCACAACCGATGAGACCCACCTTCAGTTCTTTGCCTTCGATGGCCTTGTCGGGCAGTTCGGGTACATAGAATTCGCCTTCTTTCTTGAGAGGTGTGAGTTTGTTTCCGCCAGAACAGCTGGCGAGCAAAGCTGGAGCAGCCACAGCAGCAGCTCCCACGGTAGCAGCACCGGTGAGGAAGCTGCGACGGCTCATGGATTTTTCTTTCATAGTTATTTGTTTTTTATGGTTTTGACTAGTTTCAACTAGTTCTAACTAGTTTTAACTAGTTTTGACTAGTTTTTCTAGCTTTTATCTCTCTGCTTCGCAGACGATGCGGAAGCCGATGCCTTTCATGTCGCTTAGCCACCAGATGCTCTTGGGGTTCTGCGGGTCGGTTTTGAGCCAGGCTTCGTAGTCCGTGCGGCGTCGTGCGGCGCATCGTAGCTCGCTGGCATCGTCGCCATAGCAGCCTCCGCGCACCACATAGTCAGTTCCCGAGGCCGGGCCTTTCGGATCGACGGCACTTGCGCCAGCTTTCTCGTAGGCATCTTCCGCGTACCAGTCCTGGCAATACTCCATCACGTTGCCCAGCATATTGCGCAAGCCGAAGGGATTCGGGGCAACGCGCGAGGGTTCGGCTGTGCGGTTCTTGCTGTTGAGAGCATAGATGGCATAGCGGTTGATGTTGGTTGTGTCGGTGCCGAAGATGCTGTTCCAGAGGCCTTGACTTGAGTAGGCAGAGGGTTTTCCCTCGAAAAAGTAGGGCGTGTCTGTGCCTCCGCGAGCCGCATATTCCCATTCGGCTTCGGTGGGCAGACGGTAGTGGCGGCCAGTCTTCAGGCTGAGCCATTGGCAGAAGGTCTCGGCAGCATAGTGCGTCATGGTGATGGCAGGACGGTTGCCCATGCCCCAACCCTGGTCGGGCATCCCGAAGGGTGGGGTAGGACCGGACACGGCATCGACGTCCGGGCGGCTGTTGTTGGCATAAATCTTCTCGGGAGGCGTGCGACCTTCCGACATCGTCTCGACGTAGAATGCCCAGTACTGGTTCCAAGTAATCTCCGTTTCTGCCATGAAGAAGGGCGAGACGGTGACTTCGTGTGCAGGGTATTCGTCCGGGCGGCTGAACTTGTCTCCCTTCTGGCTGCCCATCGTGAACTTGCCTCCGGGCACGGCAATCATGCTGATGGAAGCGCGAGTGCCGGGCACGGTCTCTGTGAAGTTGGCAAACGACGTCACCGTGGCGGGTTCCGTAAAGACGGGTCCCGTGGTATCGACTGGTGCGACGGTCATCTTTTCGTGCTTGTATCCGGCAATGAAGTGCCCTGCATCGAGGTGGCAGGAAACGCATTGAAGGTTCAGCTTCTGCTCATTCTCCTCGTAGTAGAGGTGGGCAGCTACGCCGTCGTCCGTGATGCCTTCGGGGAAAAGATTTGCGTGGCATTTCTTGCACGACTCATTGAAGACGATGCGGGGAGCGTACTCCTCGGTCCGTTTGCTTTCGAAGTCGAGTTCCTCCTTGTCGTGAGTCAGGTACATCCAGATGTCGTGGAGACCGACTTTAACCTTTGCCCAATAGTAGCGGGGCGTGCCTTGAGGCGGCAGGTGACAGGCTGCGCAATCCGTCTGCACACCGCTTCCGTTGGCGAAATGCTTGCTCTGCTTCCAACTGACCTCAGCCTCGGGATGCACATGACAAGCCGCACACGACTCGTTGGTCGAGGTGACGTTGCTGGTGTAGAGTGCCGCCAGGACCAGGATGATGCCGAACAGCATCCCGCCAAGCACGGCGAAGAGATAGCGCTTATTTACCATTTAACCATTTACCATTTACTATTGGTTACCACGTCGGAAAGTCTTTCTACCACGAATTTCACGAATTACACGAATTATTCTTTGCCGTCAATGGCGTAGCCGATTCGTGTAATTCGTGCAATTCGTGGTTACATATATTGCTGTCCAGTGTTCATCTATTTGTCTCTCACCATTTTGAATTCCGATGGAATCTTCACGAGTTTTTTCCCCTGGGCGCGTTTTACGGCGTTGTAGCCCAGAAACTTCAGCTGCCATGTGCTGTCGGCATTCTGCGTCAGCGAGAGTTTCTGGTCCTCGCTTCCCAAGTCGTTGGCGATGGTGATGGTGGCGTTGCGGTCGTCCTTGATGTCGAATCCCACCACGTACCAAACGCCGTAGATGTTGCCGTCCATGTAGCCGTTCATCGGTCCGAAGTCCTCCAGGCCCGGCACCTCGATGCTTTCCTCGTAGAGGTCGAGCGTCAGGTTTATCTTCTCGTCGGGACTGGTGAGCCGCATCTTCCAAGGCTGCCCGCCCAGGGCTGACGTGAAGATGCCAAGCATCGCAGCTATGATTGTCAATCGTCTCATGTGAAGTTGTCGATTTTCTCCAGAGAAGTTGTCGATTTTCTCCAGAGAAGTTGTCAGTTTTCTCCAGAGAAGTTTGCAAACTTCTTGTGAGAGGTCTTAAACTCCTACAAAGATAGCGAAAAAAACATTAACTTGTAGCGCAAACCCTATACATTTATATATAAAATGTGTGAAACGTTTCTTTTTTAACATAAATTGTCGTACCTTTGCGCGCGAATTTAGGAACAAAAGGTTGTTAATGAGAGAAAAAAGATTGGTTCCCGACTTTATTTTCGAGAGCAGTTGGGAAGTCTGTAATAAGATGGGCGGTATCTACACCGTTCTCTCCACCCGCGCCAAGACGCTGCAGGAGCAGTTTTCCGACAAGTTGGTGTTTATCGGGCCCGACGTCTGGCAGGGAAAGGAGAATCCGCTTTTCGTGGAAGACAGGAAGTTGTGGCCTTCGTGGGTGAAGAAAGCCTCGGCAGAAGGACTCCGCATCCGCACCGGCCGATGGAACATCCCCGGTCAGCCCCTCGTCATCCTCGTGGACTTCCAACCCTATTTCGACAGGAAGAACGAGCTCTACGGCAAGGCTTGGGAGGACTTCGGCGTGGACAGTCTCCATGCATATGGTGACTACGACGAAGCCAGCATGTTTAGCTATGCTGCAGCACTTGTCGTGGAAAGCTTTTTCCGCAATAAGCTCAGCAGCAAGAAGAAGGTAGTCTATCAGGCTCACGAGTGGATGACCTGCCTCGGAGCACTCTACATCCGCAAGCACGTCCCCGAGGTCGCCACTATCTTCACCACCCATGCCACGAGCATCGGACGCAGCATCGCAGGCAACGGCAAACCCCTCTACGACTATCTCTGGGCGTACAACGGCACGCAGATGGCTGGGGAACTCAATATGCAGGCCAAACACAGCGTCGAGCGACAGGCGGCTCACAACGTGGATTGCTTCACGACGGTGAGCGACGTCACAGGTCGCGAGTGCGCCGAACTGCTTGACAAACAGCCTGATGTCATCTTGCCCAACGGCTTCGAAGCAGACTTCGTGCCCGCAGCAGGAACAGCCTTCACGAAGCGTCGCCGCGAGGCTCGCGCCAAGATACTTCAGGTGGCTAATGCCCTGACCGGAGCCGAGTTCGCAGACGACACGCTCATCGTGGCCACCAGTGGCCGCTATGAATACCGCAACAAGGGCATCGACGTCTTCCTCGAGGCAGCCTATCGCACCCTCTATGACAACGACCTCCAGCGACAGGTGCTTATGATCATTCAGGTTCCGGCGTGGATGGAAAGCCCGCGAACCGACCTCCAGGAACGTCTCAGACAAGGCGGCACATACACCGAACCGCTTCCCGAGCCCTTCATCACCCACAATCTGCACGAGCCGTGGAACGACCCCGTGCTCTCCTTCCTGCGTTCCCACGGCATGAAGAACGACAAGCACAGCCGCGTGAAGGTCATCTTCGTGCCCTGCTACCTTGACGGGAACGACGGCATCTTCCAGATGTCTTACTACGACCTCCTCATAGCCGACGACCTCGCAGCCTATCCCTCCTACTACGAGCCCTGGGGCTATACGCCGCTCGAGGCAGTCGCCTTCCATGTTCCCTGCATCACCACATCGCTCAGCGGCTTTGGTGTCTGGGCAAGCAACAGCATCGGTCACGACGGCAGACTGGAGGACGGCGTGGAAGTCATCACGCGCAACGACTACAATGCACAGGATGTGGCAGAACAGCTCAGCCGTGCCATCGTCCGCTATTCCGCATTCGACAAGAAGACCGTCGACAAGTGTCGCCGCAGCGCAGCACACCTCGCCGAGCAAGCACTCTGGAAGAACTTCATCCAATACTACTACGACGCCTACGACTTCGCACTCCGAAAGGCACAAGAAAGAATAATCAAATAACCAAACAGAGAATATGAAGATTAAAGCAAGTAACGCAAACCAACCGAGCTGGAAACCAGTAATCGTGAAAGGAAACATTCCTGCCGAACTCAGCAAACTCGAGGAACTCGCCCACAACATGTGGTGGGTGTGGAACTACGAGGCACGTGACCTCTTCCGTGACCTCGACCCGAAAGTCTATCACGACGTGAAGCACAACCCTGTGATGCTACTGGAACGTCTGAGTTTCAGTCGCAAGGAAGAGATTGTGAAGGATAAGAAACTGATGAAGCGCATCGACGACGTCTATACGTTGTTCCGCAAATATATGGATGTGGAGCCTGACCGCAAGCGTCCCTCCGTTGCCTACTTCTGCATGGAGTACGGCATTCATTCAGCCCTGAAAATCTACAGCGGCGGCCTCGGCATGTTGGCTGGCGACTACGTGAAGGAGGCTTCCGACTCCAACGTCGATTTGTGCGCTGTCGGCTTCCTCTATCGTTATGGATACTTCACACAAAGCCTCGCAATGGACGGGCAGCAGATTGCCAACTATGAGGCACAGAACTTCGGCTCGCTGCCCATCGAACAACAGATGAACGAGGACGGCACGCCGATGGTTATCGACGTTCCCTACATGAACTATCACGTTCATGCTTACGTCTGGAGAGTCAACGTCGGTCGCGTGAAGCTGTACCTCCTCGACACCGACAACGAGATGAACTCGGAGTTCGACAAGCCCATCACCCACGCCCTCTACGGCGGCGACTGGGAGAATCGTCTGAAGCAGGAAATCCTGCTCGGCATCGGCGGTATGCTCCTCCTCAAGAAACTTGGCATCAAGAAGGACATATATCATTGCAACGAGGGACACGCCGCCCTCTGCAACCTGCAACGTCTGTGCGACTACATCAGCGAAGGCCTGACCTTCAACCAGGCTCTCGAGGTCGTCCGTGCCTCTTCGCTCTACACAGTTCACACTCCCGTGCCTGCCGGACACGACTACTTTGACGAGCAGCTCTTCGGCAAATACATGAGCGGATACCCTCAGATGCTGGGCATCAGCTGGGATGAATTCATCGGCATGGGCCGCACGAATCCCGACGACCACAGCGAGAAGTTCTGCATGAGCACCTTTGCCTGCAACACCTGTCAAGAGGTCAACGGCGTAAGCTGGCTGCATGGCGAGGTCAGCAAGAAGATGTTCAACAACATCTGGAACGGCTACTATCCCGAGGAGAGCCACGTCGGCTACGTCACCAACGGCGTTCACTTCCCCACATGGTGCGCTACCGAATGGCGACAGATCTATGCCAAGTACTTCGACGCCAAACACCTCAGCGACCAGTCGAACGAGGAAATATGGCACGGCATCTACAATTGTCCTGATGCTGAAATATGGGAAACGCGTCAGGCACTGAAGCAGAAACTCTTCAAGTATGTCGCCGAGCAGTACAAGGAGACATGGCTGAAGAACCAGGGCGACCCGCAGCGCGTGGTCAAGCTCATCGAGAGCTTCAATCCCAATGCTCTGGTCATTGGTTTCTGCCGCCGCTTTGCTACTTATAAGCGTGCGCATCTGCTCTTCACAGACCTTGAGCGTCTCAGCAAAATTGTCAACAATCCCGAGCGCCCCGTCATCTTCCTGTTCGCAGGCAAGGCACATCCCGCCGACGGCGCAGGTCAGGGTCTCATCAAGAAGATTTACGAGATAAGCCAGCGCCCGGAGTTCCAGGCAAAGATTATCTTTGTGGAGGACTACGACTTCCTGCTGGCTCGTCGCCTCGTCAGCGGTGTGGACATCTGGATGAACACGCCGACACGTCCCCTCGAGGCAAGCGGCACATCCGGCGAGAAGGCAGAGATGAACGGCGTGGTCAACCTCAGCGTGAAGGACGGCTGGTGGCTCGAAGGCTACCGCGAAGGCGCAGGATGGGCACTCACAGAGAAGCGTACCTACCAGAACCAGGAGTATCAGGACCGCCTCGACGCTGCAACCATCTACTCGCTGCTCGAGAACGAGATTCTTCCCTTATATTACGATAAGGATAAGAACGGCATTTCGAAGGGCTGGATTAAGGTCATCAAGAACTCCATCGCCCAGATTGCTCCGCATTACACCATGAAGCGTCAGCTCGACGACTACTACGACAGGTTCTACAACAAGCTTCGCGAACGCTCGCAGAAGCTGCAGGCCAACGGCTACCAGCTTGCCAAGGAGATTGCTCTCTGGAAGGAAGCCGTTGCCGAGCGTTGGGACGCCGTCAAGGTGGTGAGCGCCAAGAAGGGCGAAGAACTCATCAACGGCTCCATCGAGGCTGGCAAGAAGTACAACATCGAGATTGTCGTGGACGAGGCCGGACTGGACGATGCCATCGGGCTGGAGCTTGTCACCCTTGCCACCGATAAGGACGGACAGGACCACATCTACCACGTTGATTCCTTCGACATGGTGAAGCGCGAAGGCAACCTCTACACCTTCACCACCACCCATTGCATCGATAATGCCGGTAGCTTCAAGGTTTGCTACCGTCTGTTCCCGAAGAACAAGAACCTGCCTCACCGCCAGGACTTCTGCTACGTGAAGTGGTTCATGTAGTCGGTTACAAGCGCCACTACGTCGACCTGCTGCGCATCGGCGTACCTATCATGATGGGACAGATGAGTACCATCGTGATGGGGTTCGCTGATACGCTTATGGTTGGACGCTACGGCACGAACGAGCTGGCGGCTGCCGGCTTCGTGAACAACAGCCTTGGTCTGCTCATCATTGGCGGCATGGGCTTCTCGTATGGCATCACGCCTGTCGTGGGAGCCTTGCTGGGCGAGGGTAGGGTGCATGGCATAGCAGGCAAGCTCAAGAATGGACTCTTTGCCTGCTTCGGCGTTGGCATTCTGCTGATGTTGCTTGCCGGTGTGCTTTGGCTGACGCTTCCTTTCCTTGGACAGCCGGAAGAGCTTCTGCCCTTGATGCGTTCCTATCTGTTCATCTTGTTGCTAAGTTTGCTGCCGCAGATGGTGTTCAATGCCTACAAGCAGTTCAGCGACGGCGTGAAGGACACGGCCATGCCGATGTGGATAATGCTCGCCAGCAACGTCTTCAACATCTTTGGCAACTGGGTGCTCATCTTCGGACATCTTGGCCTGCCTGAAATGGGTTTGCTCGGAGCAGGCATTGCCACCTTTGCGAGCCGTTTGTTGCAACTTGTGCTGATGGCAGGTGTCTTCCATCTGACGAAACGCTACGAACTTTACAGAAAGGACTTCCCTCACTCGTCGATTACCAAGGCCGACCAGAAGGAGTTGCATCGTCTGGGTTGGCCTGTGGCGTTGCAACTTGGTATGGAAGCCGCCTCGTTCAGCTTCAGTGCTCTTTATGTGGGATGGCTCGGAGCAACGTCGCTGGCAGCGCATCAGATTGTGATAACCATCAGTCAGTTCTTCTTCATGCTCTACTATGGCCTCTCGGCAGCTGTTGCCGTGCAGGTCAGCTATTACCGTGGTGCAGGAGAAGTGAGGCAGACGCGCGATGTGGCAGCCGCTGGCGTGCATCTCTGCTGGTTCATAGCCTTGTGCCAAGGTCTGCCCTTGTTCTTGCTTCGCCATGAAGTGGGATACCTGTTCACGCCCAATACGGAAGTTGTCGGCTTGGTGGCGTTGCTCATCATTCCTTTCCTCTTCTTCCAAGTGGGCGATGCCTTGCAATGTACATACGCCAATGCCCTTCGCGGAATGGCTCGCGTGAAGGCAATGGTGTGGGTAGCTTTTGTTGCTTACATTGTCATCTCTCTGCCTTTAGGCTACATCTTCGGCTTCGTCTGCGGATGGGGACTTGTCGGTGTATGGATGGCGTTCCCCTTTGGACTGACCACGGCAGGGTTGCTGTATTACAGAGAATTTAGAAAATGAAGGAACTGAAGCCCATAGCTCACATTGAGACAGACTTCCCTACGAAGTTCGGCGTGCCGCGTCAGAGCGGATTGGTGAAAGGACTGAAGGGCAGGATAGTCTTTGAGCCTGAGTATCGAGAGCCTGAGGCCTTGCGAGGACTGGAAGGTTTCAGCCATATATGGTTGCTGTGGGACTTCAGTGAGGCGCGGAAGACCCTCTCTTTTCGTCCTACGGTTCGCCCGCCTCGGCTTGGCGGCAATCGTCGGGTGGGTGTCTTTGCCACGCGTAGTCCTTTCCGTCCCAACAACATCGGCCTTTCGTCGGTGCGCATTCTGAGCATCGACCTTCATACGTCCGACGGCCCTGTCATCGAGGTGGAGGGTGCCGACCTGATGGATGGCACACCTATCTTCGACATCAAGCCTTACCTGCCTTTCACTGACTGTCATCCCGATGCCTGGGGAAGCCTCACTCCAGACCTCTCTCCTGCAGATGAGGCACGAACCGTCCGTTTCTCGGATGAGTTGTTGTCGGCATACGACGCGGAGCACATCGATGCTCTTCGTCAGGTGCTCCTTTCTGACCCGCGGCCTCATTACCATGACAACGAAGAACGCGTCTATGGCTTCGAGTTCGCTGGCAAGGAGGTGAAGTTCCGCATGAGGGAGGATAGTATAGAAGCCTGGATAGAATAAAAACGAAATGCTATGAATACAGAGACAAAGAGCACACATTGCCTGAACTGCGGCAACACCTTCACGGGTGGGTATTGTCCCTGTTGCGGACAGAAGGCCGACACGAGGCGCCTTAACTTTGCAGAGATGATGAGGAACACCATTAGTCCCTTCGGTGGTGGTGAGCAGTCCCTCCCCCAAGAGGGACACGTCCCTATCGCCAACGGGACACGTCCCTATTACCAACGGGACGCGTCCCTATCGCCAACGGGACGCGTCCCTGTTTTTTACTCGACACGTCGATGTTGTAAAATCCTCACGTGGATTTCCCAAAATCCTGCTGTGGATTTCATCAAATCCTGCTGTGGATTTTTCCAAATCCTCCAGTCAAGTTCCCAAACCTGACTGCAGAAGTTGGCTAACTTGACTGCAGAAGTTGGCTAACTTGACTGGCGTCGAGCTAAAGCTTCTCTAGACAAGTTTTTTAGCTTCCCCAAAGCTGTTGTTGATTAGAAAAGTGAGATTTCTCCCTCTTCTCTTGTGAGAAAGGGAGATTTTTCATAATTTTACACCCGAAAACTATAAAACAGGATAAATGGCAAACATACAGGAACGTGCTGAATTGCACAAAACGATTTGGAAGATAGCGAATGACTTGCGCGGATCGGTCGATGGATGGGAGTTCAAGGCATACGTGTTGGGCAGCATCTTCTACCGCTTCATCTCGGAAAACATCTGCGACTACATCCGTTCGCTCATGGCTGAAATAGGTCAGCCCGACTTCGACTATGCTGCTATGAGCGACAACGAGGCCGAGAACATACGCCAGAAGATGGTCCAGGAGAAGGGTTACTTCATCCTGCCCTCGCAACTCTTCCAGAACATCGTGAAGACGTGCGACAGGGACGAGAACCTGAACGAACACCTTTCCGGCATCTTCCGCAGCATCGAGGCTTCGGCTATGGGAACAGACTCGGAGGACGACCTGCGTGGACTCTTCTCGGACTTCTCGGTCGATGATACGAAACTGGGTTCGACCGTCATCAAGCGCAACCAATTGCTGGCAAAAGTCTTGAAAACGGTCAGCACGATGGACCTCGGTTCGCGCTACGACGATACGGAGAACGACACCTTCGGCGACACCTACGAGTTCCTGATGCAGATGTACGCCAGCGAGGCAGGCAAGAGCGGCGGCGAGTTCTTCACGCCACAGCAAGTCTCGGAACTGCTGGCACGTCTGGCCTCGTGGCACAACCCGGGCATACAGAAAGTCTATGACCCTGCCTGCGGCTCCGGCTCCCTTCTGCTGAAGTTCGCCAAGACCATAGGAAAGGAGAACGAACACCTCAAATACTATGGTCAGGAGGTGAACCCAACGACCTACAACCTCTGCCGCATCAACATGTTCCTGCACAACGTCAATTTCGACAACTTCGACATTCGTCTGGAGGACACCCTGCTGCGGCCTCAGCACATGCAGGATGCGCCCTTCGACGCCATCGTCTCCAATCCCCCATACTCGCTCAAGTGGGACGGCAAGGAGAACCCCCTGCTCATGAACGACCCTCGCTATGCTCCGGCAGGCGTGCTGGCCCCAAAAAGCGCAGCCGACCTCGCCTTCACCATGCACATGCTCTGGCATCTGAGCGAGCGCGGCACAGCAGCCATCGTAGAGTTCCCGGGCGTGCTCTATCGCGGGGGCGACGAGAAGAAGATACGTCAGTACCTCATAAAGAACAACTATGTCGATACCGTCATTCAGTTGCCAGCCAACCTCTTCTTCGGCGTAGGCATTGCCACCTGCATCATCGTGCTGAAGAAGAGCGCCAAGACAGACTCGAAAGTGCTCTTCATCGACGCCAGCAAACTCTTCGCCAAGAACGGCAACAAGAACATGCTCCTGCCTGAGCATCAGGACAAAATCATGCAACTCTTCCAGGCTCGGACGGACGAGCAATACTTGGCCAAACTTGTCTCGAACGACGACATCTTGGAGAACGACAGCAACCTCAGCGTTTCGGCTTATGTGGAGCAGGAGGACACTCGCGAGGTCATCAACATAGAGGAAGTCAATGCCAGCCTCGCAAGCCTGATAGCAGAAGCAGACAAGTTGAACAGAAGAATCAACGACATCGTGAAAGAACTGGAGCATTAAAATGGAAGATAATAAAATTGTTATATATCAGACGGAGGACGGACAGACACAGATAGATGTTCGTCTGGAAGATAATACAGTATGGCTAACGCAGGCTCAGATGGCAGAACTGTTTCAGAAAGACCAGTCTGTCATAGCACGTCACATAAACAAAGCTTTTAAAGAAGGTGAGTTGGAAGAGAGTAATATGCATTTTTTGCATAATACTCAATACAAGTATCGCCCAACAAAGATCTATGACCTCGATACTATCATTTCCGTTGGCTACCGTGTTCATAGTAAACGCGGTACTGCATTCCGTATTTGGGCAAGACAGATTTTAAAAGACTATCTCGTCAAAGGCTATGCCGTCAACGAACGTCTGCGCAAAGAGCAGATAGGAGAATTGCGACAGTTGGTAGGCATGCTTGGACGTACCATCCAAAATCAGCCGCTATTGTCAAACGACGAAACAAATGCTTTGTTCGAGGTTGTGACTGACTACACTTATGCCCTCGATACGCTTGACAACTATGACTATGAGCGTCTGACAATTGACAAAACCACGCAAAATGATAAGTTTCATGCAACCTACGAGAATGCAATGGAAGCCATCAATGGTCTGCGCAAGAAGTTTGGCGGCTCCGTTCTCTTTGGCAACGAGAAGGACGACTCCTTCAAAAGTTCAATAGGACAGATCTATCAGACTTTTGGTGGCGAAGAACTTTACCCCAGCGTAGAGGAGAAGGCAGCCATGCTGCTTTATCTCGTGACAAAAAACCACTCGTTCAGCGACGGCAATAAACGTATTGCGGCAACTTTGTTCCTTTGGTTCCTTAACAATAATGGCATTCTCTATCGTCCTGACGGAACCAAGCGATTGGCAGACAACACTCTTGTTGCCCTCACGCTGATGATAGCCGAGAGCAAGACGGAAGAAAAAGACGTGATGGTGAAAGTGGTGGTAAATCTTATAAACCAGAAAAATTAGGAGGGATGTTAATGGATTGTATAGTTCAATGGGCAACGATACTGAGTCCTATCTTAGCAGTTGGGCTTGCATGGTGGACAGTTATAAGTAGTGCAAAAGAGACTGACAAGAAGATTGCAGCCCTCGAAGAAAGCACTACGAAACAAGTGGAGAGTATAAAACAGATTGCAATACTTCAGATAAAAACCACCCAAATTAAAATCAGCAAAGAACTTTGGGAGGCAAGGATGCGTTATCAGCAATCGTTGGAGAAGAAGAAAGACATGCAAGATTATAATCGTTTCTTTAATCAAATTGGTGATGGTCCTAATTTCTTTCGTGAACATCATGAGAAGGGAATAGATTTGTCTCTTGAACAAGAATTCCAAGAAAAATATGCTAAAGTCTTAGAGGAGTATCAGGCAAAACTGAATAAACTTTCAAAAGAATTGGAGGGTTGAGTATGGTTGAGTGGAAGAAGTTAGGGGAAGTTTGCCTGCCATTAAGTAAAGCCATTATCAAACAAGGTGATTTGCTTGATAATGGATGTTATCCTGTCATTAACTCGGGAGTTACTCTTTATGGTAGATACAATGAGTATAACAACGAGGGGAATGCGTTTACTTTTGCTTCACGAGGTGAGTATGCAGGATTTATTACATTTCTTTCTAACCCCTTTTGGGCTGGAGGTCTATGTTATCCTTATCGCTCAAAGGATGAGAATAAATTTATTACAAAATATATCTTTCAATATCTGAAGAACAAAGAAAAATACATCATGGACACTCTTGTTGTGCGTGGCGGTATTCCTGCATTAAACAAGGCAGATGTTGAGAAGATTCCCATTCCCCTTCCTTCTCTTTCTGAGCAGGAGCGTATAGTTGGGATATTAGATACTTTTACTTCTTCGATAGAGAACCTGAAGGCTCAAATCTCCCTTCGCCGCAAACAATACGAACACTATCGCGACAAACTCCTCGACCTCGAAGGAAAACCAGGAGTAGAAATGAAAACGCTGGGAGAAATTTGCGAGGTAATAAATGGGAGGGCTTATAGCCAACCAGAACTTTTGAGCGAAGGAAAATATAGAGTTCTTCGTGTAGGCAATTTCTTTTCAAATGATAGTTGGTATTACTCAAACTTAGAACTGGAAGATAAATACTATTGTAATAAAGGAGATTTACTTTATGCCTGGTCTGCATCATTTGGACCACATATATGGGAAGAAGAAAAGACAATCTATCATTATCATATATGGAAGATGAATTGTTCTGATGTGGTATACGTGAAATATATGTATTATTGGTTGCAATCTGAGGATATGAGAGGAAAAGCATTTGGAAAACTTCATGGTGCTACTATGGCACATCTGACAAAGGCTTTAATTGAATCTTTGCAAGTCCCCCTCCCTTCCCCCGAGGAGCAATCCCGTATCGTTTCCATTCTCGACACTTTCGAGGCTTCTATACAGAACCTTGAGGCGCAGCTCGCCCAGCGACAGAAACAATATGAATACTATAGGGAGAGACTGATGAGATTTGAGGAGGATTAGGAAGAACTAGGAGGGCATAGGAAATCCTAGGAAATCCTAGGAAGTTCTAGGAGGTCTTAGGAGGACCTATGATAAGAGGAGCGAGAAACGATTACGAGAATTAAGAATAAAGAAACCCTAAACAATCGACAATATGGAATATGACACTAAGGGAAAGGTGCTGAAAAAGGCGGTGGTGTGGCAGAATCTATATTTCTATAGAAAGAGTGATGCGCTCTATCAGCTGACGGTGGAGTTCTGTCACCGCTTCCTTCCTCCTTATGGCGACCGCACTGTGGACCAGATGGTGCAGGCTGCCCGCTCCGGCAAACAGAATATCGTGGAGGGCAGCGAGGACGGACAGACAAGCTCGGAGATGGAGATAAAGCTGCTCAACGTGGCTCGCGGTAGCCTGCAAGAGCTGCGCTCAGACTATCAGGACTACCTGAACACCCACAATCTCGCTATCTGGGACACTGCCCATCCACGGATGCAAAGCCTCCGCGCCTTCTGCCACTCTCACAACGACTATGGCGACTATGCTCCCTTGGTGGCCAAGATGAACGACGAGGAGATGGCTAACATGGCTCTCACGCTCTGCCATCAGACGGACACCATGATGTGCTCGTATATAGAGGGACTGGAACGCCGCTTCGTCACTGAAGGGGGAATCAAGGAACGGATGCACGCCGCCCGCACGGGCTACAGAAAGGAACAGGACGCACATATGCAGACCATAGAGACCGAGAACGAGCAGCTGAAAAAGAGGATAAAGGAGCTGGAGGAGAGATTAAGAGGGGATAGGAGGTCCTAGGAGGTCCTAGGAGAGCCTAGGAGGTCCTAAAAAAATAAACTACAATGGACGACTATAAGATTATCTTGGAAGAGGAGCGGCAGACGGTGATGGCGCACTTCGAGGCGCAGGAGAGGCCTGCCGAGGGCTATCAGAGCGAGGCTCAGCTGGAGACGGCTCTCATCAACCAGCTCATGGCGCAAGGCTACGTCTATCACGTCATCCGCGACGAGAAGGGCTTGCTCCGCAACTTGCGCGAACAGCTGGAAGCCCTAAACGACATCACGCTCAGCGACAGCGAATGGGCGAGGCTGCTCCCCATGATATCGAACGAGCAGATGACCATCCTGGACAAGACCGAGATGCTGCAAGGCAAGGGCTACATCCTGGCTCTCACACTCGACAGCGGCGAGACGAAGAACATCCGCCTCATCGACAAGCAGAACATCCACAACAACCGTCTGCAAGTCACCAACCAGTATGTGGAAGAAGGCGGCGCATACAAGAACCGCTACGACGTCACCATCCTCGTGAACGGCTTGCCCCTTGTACACATCGAGCTGAAACGAAGAGGCAAACCCATCAAGGAAGCCTTCAACCAAATCGACCGCTACCTACGCGACTCGTTCTGGGCAGGACGGGGGATGTTCGACTTCGTGCAGGTGTTCGTCATCTCGAACGGCACGGAGACAAAATACTACTCCAACACCACGCGCTACGCCAAAGAGAAGGAGAACGACGGCAGTCCCCGTAAGCACAAGACGGAAGGCAACACCTTCGAGTTCACCAGCTACTGGACCGACCAGGAGAATCACAGGCTGACCGACCTCAGGGACTTCACCACCTCGTTCTTCGCCAAGCACACCATCCTGAACATCCTGACCAGGTATTGCGTCTTCAACGTCGACAAGCAACTGCTCGTGATGCGTCCCTACCAGATAGCCGCCACGGAGAAGATACTGCTGCGCATCCAGACCGCCATCAACAACAAGTGGCAAGGCACGACGAAGGCCGGCGGCTACATCTGGCACACGACCGGCTCGGGCAAGACGCTCACCTCGTTCAAGACGGCACAGCTGGTCTCGCAGATGCCCGACGTCAGCAAGGTGCTCTTCGTGGTCGACAGGAAAGACCTGGACTATCAGACCATGAAGGAGTACAACAACTTCGAGCCTGACTGCGCCAACTCGAACACCTCGGCCCGCGTGCTGCAAAGGCAGATGAAGGATGAGAACTGCCACATCATCATCACGACCATCCAGAAGCTCTCGAACCTGATGAAGCCCAGCATCTACGACAGCGACGAACAGCTCCGCGAAGTGCTCACCAGGCAGAACATCGTGCTCATCTTCGACGAATGCCATCGCAGTCAGTTCGGCGAGATGCACCAGCTCATCACGCATCGCATGAAGCGCTACATGATGTTCGGCTTCACAGGTACACCCATCTTTGCCGTCAACGCCAACAAAGGCAGCAAGTACTCCACTACGGCGCAGCTCTTCGGAGGAGAACCCGACGAGGACGGCCAGCCCACACGCGCCCTGCACACCTACACCATCATCAACGCCATAGGCGACAACAACGTGCTTCGCTTCCATGTCGATTACGACTCCACGATGAAGATGAAGAGCGACGTGGAGCGCAAACAAGTGTGGGGCATCGATACGGAAGAAGCTCTGCACGACCCGCGTCGCATCAGCATCGTCACACGCTACATCATCGACACCTTTGCCACCAAGACCAAGCAGGACAAAGGCATCTACACGATGAATCGCCTCTTGAACGTGCAGGACGTTGTCAGGAAAGGGAAACACGCGGAAGAGAAGAAGCAGACCTCCCGGACGCAAGGCTTCAACAGCATCTTCGCCGTGGACAGCGTGAAGTCCGCCATCATGTACTACAACGAGTTCAAGCGTCAACTCTCAGAGCCAGGCACTCCCGATCTGAAAGTGGCTACCATATATACCTATAGCGCCAACGAAGCCGAGCAGGACGAATGGGGCTTCGAGGACGAGAACCCCGAAGGCACGGAAGGACTGGACCTGCAAAGCCGCGATGCCCTGGAGAAGGCCATCAAGGACTACAACCAGATGTTCGGCTGCAACTACTCGACCGACGGCGACAACTTCCAGGCGTATTATAAAGATGTGTCGCTCCGCATGAAGAACAAGGACATCGACATCCTCATCGTGGTGGGCATGTTCCTGACAGGCTTCGATGCCAAGACGCTCAACACACTCTGGGTCGATAAGAACCTGAAGCTGCACGGCCTGCTGCAAGCTTACAGTCGCACGAACCGCATCCTGAATGCCGTGAAAGACTGCGGCAACATCGTCTGCTTCCGCAACCTCAAGGACGCCACCGACAAAGCGCTCTCCATCTTCGGCGACCCCAACGCAAGGGGGCTCGTCTTCATGAAGAGCTACGAGGAATACTACAGTCAAGGCTACGAAGACGTGAAAGGTCGCGACCACTTGCCCTATGTGGAACTGATAACACAGTTGCTCAGCCTCTACCCGTTGGACAAGATAGGCGACATCATCGACGAAGAAGAGCAGAAGGCCTTCGTCCGGCTGATGAGCGAAATCCTCAGGCTGAGGAACGTGCTGAGCGTGTTCGACGCCTTCGACGAGAAAGCCAAGCTCATTCCCGAGATGGACTATCAGAGCTACAAGGGATGGTACATGACCATCTACGAGAAGATACGAAAGACGAAGCCCAATAATGACCGCGAGAGCATCAACGACGACCTCATCTTCGAGATAGAACTTGTCCGTCACGACCAAATCAACATCCACTACATCCTCGACCTCGTGCAGAAGTATCACGACTCGAACTGCACGGACAAGGAAATCATCGTGCAGATTCGCAAACAGATGGATGCCAGCCCCGACATGCGCGACAAACGTGAACTGATAGAGCACTTCATCGAACAGATGACTCCGGAAAAGAGTGGCGACGTGGGCGAGCTGTGGGAAGACTACATCGAGCGTGAGAAGAAGAGGGAATTGTCGGCCATCATCGAGGAGGAAAACCTGAAACCCAAAGAGACGGCAGCCTTCGTCGGGCGTGCTTTCCGCGACGGTTACATCACAGAGACGGGAACAGGCATCGCCAAGATTCTGCCGCCATCGAATCCCTTCCTGCCAGAAAGCGGAGAGAAGAAGCAGACTGTCATCGAAAAGCTGAAAGCCTACCTCAACAAGTTCCTTGGCACCAGCGAAAGCGAGGGGACTTTCTATCAGGTGGCAGAGGAGCCACAATACCTCATGGCAGCGGAGGGGGAATGAGTTGGCTAGGGCTAGTTAGAACTAGTAGAACTAGTTAAAACTAGTTAGAACTAGTTAAAACTAGTTAGAACTAGTTGAAACTATCCTAGTGAATAAACAGCATCTCGCGGTATTTTGGCAGGGGCCAGAGCTCGTCGTCGACGATGAGTTCCAGATGGTCGACGTGGTATCTTATCTCCTCGATGAGTGGAGCCACGGTGTCGTGGTAGGCGATGGCACGCTCACGCTCGTCCTTGATGCGGTTTGCCACGCGGCGTGCTTCGATGAGGCGTTCCACGTTCTCTATGATGAAGGTGTTGTGCTCGCCCATTTGCTTGATGAGGCTTATGTTGGTGCTGTTCAGGCGGTCGGCTGTCTCGGCGGGAAGAATCTGCTGCATCTTGTGTACGTTGTCGATGAGCTGTGTCTGGTAGCGTGTGGCGACGGGGATGATGTGGTTCATGCAGATGTCGCCGAAGATGCGTGCCTCAATCTGTACCTTCTTGATGTATGTGTCGAGCTTGATCTCGTTGCGTGCCTCAAGTTCTGCCTTCGAGAGGACGTTCATCTCCTCGAACATCTTGATTGTCTCAGGCTTGAGGTATTGGTCGAGAATGATGGGAGCGCTGGTCTCCACGTCGAGGCCTCGGCGTGCTGCCTCTTGTTTCCAAGCCTCGCTATAGCCGTTGCCGTCGAAGCGTATGGGCTTGCAGGTCTTGATGTCCTCGCGAACGATGCGGAGGATGGCCTTCATGGGCTCGATGCCTTCGCTGATGAGGGCATCGACGCGTGTCTTGAAGTTCGTCAAGGCTTCTGCCATCGCTGTGTTCAACACTATCATCGATGCGGCACAGTTCTGTTGGCTGCCCACGGCACGGAACTCGAAGCGGTTGCCCGTGAAGGCGAATGGCGAGGTGCGGTTGCGGTCGGTGTTGTCCTGCGTCAGTTCGGGAATCTGCGGAATGTCGAGGCTGAGCGTCTGTTTGCCTGAGAGGTTGATGAGCTCGTCGTCAGTGCTTGTCTCGAGGTGCTCGAGCAGTTCGCTGAGCTGTCCGCCGAGGAAGCTCGACACGATGGCTGGCGGAGCTTCCGAAGCACCGAGACGGTGGACGTTGGTGGCACTGATGATGGAGGCTTTGAGCAAGCCGTTGTGACGATAGACGGCCATGAGCGATTCGACGATGAAGGTGACGAAGCGCAGGTTGTCGAGCTGTGTCTTGCCTGGCCCGTGAAGCAATATGCCGGTGTCGGTCGAGAGGCTCCAGTTGTTGTGCTTGCCGCTGCCGTTGATGCCGGCGAAGGGTTTTTCGTGGAGGAGGCAACGGAAGCCGTGCTTGCGGGCCACTTTCTTCATCAAGCTCATGATGAGCATGTTGTGATCCACGGCAAGGTTCGTCTCCTCGAAGATGGGAGCCAGCTCGAACTGGTTGGGCGCCACCTCGTTATGACGTGTCTTGCAAGGGATGCCAAGCTCCAGTGACTTTATCTCAAGGTCCTTCATGAAGGCAGCCACACGCATGGGGATGGAGCCGAAGTAGTGGTCGTCCATCTGCTGATTCTTGGCGCTGTCGTGGCCAAGAAGTGTGCGGCCGGTCATCAAGAGGTCGGGGCGAGCCGCATAGAGTCCTTCGTCCACGAGGAAATACTCCTGTTCCCAGCCAAGGTTGCTGATGACCTTCTTGACGTCAGGATAGAAGTAGCGGGCAACTGCTGTTGCAGCTTTATCGACAGCCTTGAGCGACTTCTTGAGGGGAGCCTTGTAGTCGAGGGCTTCGCCTGTATAGGAGATGAAGATGGTGGGAATCATCAGCGTGTCGCCAAAGACGAAGACCGGGCTTGTGGGGTCCCAGGCACTGTAGCCTCGTGCCTCAAAAGTGCTTCTTATTCCTCCAGAGGGGAATGAACTGGCGTCCGGCTCTTGCTGGACGAGCTGCTTGCCCGTGAACTCCTCTATCATGCCGCCTTTGCCGTCGTGCTCCACGAAGCCGTCGTGCTTCTCGGCAGTGCCTTCGGTGAGAGGTTGGAACCAGTGGGTGCAATGCGTCGCGCCGAGTTCCATCGCCCATTCCTTCATGCCTGCGGCAACGGCGTTGGCTGTGGCCATGTCGAGCGTGGCATCACCTTCGATGACGTCACACATCTTCTTATATATGTCGGCAGGAAGATACTGCTGCATCTTCTGACGGTTGAACACATACTTGGCAAAGAACTCGCTGGGACGCTCCTTGCGGTTGGGCACTTCGACGGGCTTCTTGGTGAATGCCTCGCCAACTATCTTGAACCTGAGTGTGCTGGACATCTTCTTAATTTACTATTTGACGATTTACCATTTACCATTTATTCCCCCTAAAGGGGGGTAGGGGGTCCTTACTATTTACGATTTATTCCCCCTAAAGGGGGTTAGGGGGTCTCGATGAAGCGGCGGGCGAGGTCTTGGTAGGCGTCGATGCGGCGGTCGCGCAGGAAGGGCCACCACTGGCGGATGGTCTCTGTGCGCTGGAGGTCAACATCGACGACGACGGCTTCTTCTTCCGTCTGGCTTGCCTCGAAGAGGAGTTCGCCCTGCTGACCTGCGACGAAGCTGCTGCCCCAGAACTGTATGCCGCCTGTCGTGCCACTCGGGTCTGGCTCAAAGCCAACACGGTTGACGCTGACCACTGGTATGCCGTTGGCAATGGCGTGGCTTCGTTGGATGGTCATCCAGGCGTTGCGCTGGCGTTGCTGTTCTTCCTTGGTGTCCGAACTCTCGTAGCCGATGGCGGTGGGGTAGATGAGGAGGTCTGCTCCCTGCAAGGCCATGAGTCGTGCGCCCTCGGGATACCATTGATCCCAGCAAACCTGCAAGCCGAGCTTGCCTATGCTTGTTTCGATAGGATGGAAGCCGAGGTCGCCGGGCGTGAAGTAGAACTTCTCGTAGTAGGCAGGGTCGTCGGGGATGTGCATCTTGCGATGTATGCCTGCCATGCTGCCGTCGGTGTCGAAGACGACTGCTGTGTTGTGGTAAAGCCCGGCTGCACGACGCTCGAAGAGACTCGTGACGAGGACGACATGGTTCTCTCTTGCTTTCTTCGAATAGAACTCTGTTGCATCGCCTGGAATGGACTGGGCATAGCGGAAGTTCATTACATCTTCTGTCTGGCAGAAGTAAGGGCTGTCGTGCAGTTCTTGAAGAACGACGAGCTCTGCACCTTTCTTGGCTAGCTTGCTGATGCTCAGCGCAATCTTCTTGCGATTCTCTGCAACACTTTCTGTGCAGCTTTGTTGTATGATACCTATCTTCATAATGCTTCTATTGGGAATTGCATGGTGCAGCAGTGCAGGCTGCCATGCTGGATGATGAGTGGTCGGCAGTCGATGCCGACGATGTCGTAAGTAGGGAACACCTTTTGGAGCTGTTCCTTTGCCTTGAGGTCAGTGGCTTCGTCGCCGTAGGTGGGCATCAGCACGGCTCCGTTCGTGATGAGGAAGTTGGCGTAGGTGGCAGGCAGACGGTTGCCTTCTTCGTCGAAGACAGGCTTTGCCATCGGCAGTGGGATGAGGCGATAGGGTTTGCCTTCCATTGTACGGAACTCCTTGAGTTGTGCTTCCATCTTTGATAGTTCAGCGTAATGCTCGTCATCCTCGTCGAGGCATTGCACGTATGCAATGGTGTCGTCGGGACAGAAGCGGGCCAGTGTGTCGATGTGGCTGTCTGTGTCGTCGCCGGCCAGGTAGCCGTGGTCGAGCCAGAGGATGCGCTCTGCATGAAGCATATCGAGCAGCCGGGCCTCAATCTGTTCCTTTGTCAGAGGCTGGTTGCGGTGCGGCGCGAGGAGGCACTGGCTGGTGGTGAGGATGGTGCCCTTGCCGTCGCTCTCGATGCTTCCTCCCTCGAGAACGAAGTCGAGATAGCTCTCATAAGTCCCTTTTAGAATGTTCTGCTCTGCCATTCTTCGACAAATTTCGTTATCGAGGTTGGCAGGGAACTTCTCTCCCCATCCGTTGAACCTGAAGTCGAGCAAATGGGGCCCGTCATTGGCAAGCAATGTGATGAAGCCATGGTCGCGAGCCCAGGTGTCGTTGGTTGGTGCTTTGCAGAAAGAGATGCGGGAGAGGCTCCTGACAGACAGTTCCGCCTGCAATATCTGGCGGACATGAGCAGGTTCTGGCGACACTATAATAATATGTACGCGCGTAGAGAGCGCCTTCGCTATGTCAATGTAGCAGCGGTTCACAGCCTCCAGGATGGGGCGCCAATCGGTGTCGCTGTGCGGCCAAGTGAGCTGCACAGCACCTTGTTCGTGCCATTCGGCTGGAAGGAATGTGGGACTGTCGGTCATAAGGAAACTGTCTGTTCTAGGGTGCAAAGGTACGAATAAAATGAGAATTAATCCAAATAAATTTGGAATTTATCATGGAAAGTCGTACCTTTGCACCCAATAACATACGAATGTATGAGCGTAAGAGTTCAAGACGTAATCGACGCCCTTGAAGATTTCGCGCCTCTGCCCTTGCAGGAAAGCTACGATAATGCAGGCTTGCAGGTTGGATTGACAGAAGCGGAAGTGTCAGGGGCTTTATTGTGCCTGGACGTCACGGAGGAAGTGATTCGTGAGGCAATGGAGTTGGGATGCAACCTGATTGTGTCGCACCATCCCCTCATCTTCCATGCCCTCAGGCACCTGACGGACGGCAACGCCGTGCAGCGTTGCGTGCGCATGGCATTGCAGAACGACATTGCCATCTATTCGGCTCACACCAACCTGGACGCTGCCGTGGACGGCGTGAACTACATGATGGCCGAGCGACTTGGGCTGGTGGATGTGGTGCTGCTGCAGCCTCGGCAGGTGGCTGTCGGCATCGGTCAGAGCGCTCATACCGTGCAGGCCGGTTCCGGCGTGATAGGCTATCTGCCCGAGGGGGAGGACTCGTTGGCTTTCCTGCAAAGGGTGAAGCAGGCGTTCGGCGTGGAGTGTCTGATGCATAACGAGCTGCTCCAGCGTCCCATAGAGAGCGTCGCCATTTGTGGCGGGGCAGGGGATTTCCTCTTGGATGAGGCTTTGAGAGCCGGTGCGGATGCTTTCCTTACTGGAGAAATGCACTACCATCAATACTTCGGTCACGACGGACAGATACAGATAGGTGTGCTCGGTCACTATCAGAGCGAGCAATACACGATGGACATATTCAACACAATAATAGGGGAGAAGTTCGACAGGCTGCCACTCTTCAAGACGACAGTCTGCACGAATCCCATCAAATATCTGTAGCCTCTCCTAATCCTCCCCTGATGGGAAGGACTTAAATAGTAAATGTAAATCATTAAATAGAGAATTAAATTATGGCAAGAGAAAAAATCAAGAAAGACCCGGCTGACTACAGCGTGGAGGAGAAACTGAAGAACCTTTATGCCCTGCAGAGCATGCTTTCAGAGATTGACAGCATCAAGACACTGCGCGGCGAGCTGCCTCTGGAGGTGCAAGACCTGGAGGACGAAATCGAGGGTATGACGACGCGCATCGAGAAGATTACAGCCGACATTGCAGAGCTGAAGAAGGAAATCAACGAGCGCAACGGCAAGATTACCGAGAACAAGGCGAACATCGAGCGTTACAACACGCAGATGGACAGCGTGCGCAACAACCGCGAATACGACAGCCTGACGAAACAAGTGGAGTATGCCGAGCTGGACAACCAGTTGCACGAGAAGAAGATACGCGAGGCGAAGGAACTTGTTGAGGCAAAGACAGCCGAGATGACGCGTTGCAACCTCGACGTGAACGACCGCCGTGTGCTCCTCGAAACGAAGAAGGAGGAACTGGAGGAAATCGTGAGCGAGACGAAGGCTGAGGAAGAGAAGCTCCGCGAAAGGGCTAAGAACCTGGAACTCACCATCGAGCCGCGTTTGCTGAATGCCTTCAAGCGCATCCGTCGCAACAGTCGCAACGGCCTGGGCATCGTCTCCGTACAGCGCGACGCTTGCTGCGGCTGCTTCAACAAGATACCGCCACAGCGCCAGCTCGACATCCGCAGCCGCAAGAAGATTATTGTCTGCGAGTACTGCGGCCGCATTATGATTGACCGCGAACTGGCCGGACTGCCTTCCGAGGCACAGGAAGCCGCAAAGAAGACTACCCGCAAGCGCACCACGAAGAAGAAGGAAGAATAAGACTTTCTGTTTCTGGAAACAAACAATGGCGTGCCGTCATAAAAACAACGGCACGCCATTGTTGTAAACGCGGCACGCCGAGTTACCCGATTCGGCACGCCGAGTTACCCGATTCGGCACGCCGAGTTTGTGAACCTCCTGGGCTTCCTAATCTTATTTGATGTCGTTGTATGTTGGGATGTCCTCGACGAACTGGTAGGTGCCGCTTTCGTAGTCTATCCGGCAGCAGTAATGTTGCAGTCCGTTGCTCACGATGAGCCATCTCACCCGGAGCTTGATGTTGTATCGGCTTATCTGTTCGAAGACCTGCTGTGTGATGTCGACACTTGGGGCTTTATACTCGATAATCATCAGCGGCTCAGCTTCCCTGCCATAGACCACCGAGTCGCAGCGCTTCCGGGTGCCGTTCAGCGAGATGGACACCTCGTTGCCGATGCACTCGGCAGGATAGTCCTTCTGCCCAATCAGATAGTGGACGAACTGCTGGCGAACCCATTCCTCGGGCGTCAGAGCCACATATTTCCGCCTCAGATGATCAAAAACCTGAGGCTTCCCGTCCTTTGTCGTGACCTTTAGTTCTGTTTTCGGAAGGTTAAGAGTGTCCATTATGCCTCAAATCGAAAAATAATTCTTCATTCTTCATTCTTCATTCTTCATTTTTTCGTATCTTTGCTGCAAAATTACATAAAAGATGAAAACAAAGCAAGAAATAGTCGAGAATTGGTTGCCAAGATACACGCAAATGCCTCTCGAGAGCTTCGGAACATACATTCTGCTCACGAACTTCAACAACTACGTGGACATCTTCTGCGACAACTTCGGCATAGAGAAACCCGCCTACACCTCGAATATGCGGTGCGCAACGGCTGACGGCATCACCATCATCAACTTTGGTATGGGCAGCCCGAACGCTGCCATCATCATGGACTTGCTGAGCGCCATCAAGCCGAAAGCCTGTCTCTTCCTGGGCAAGTGCGGCGGCATCTCGACAAAGACACAACGCGGCGACCTCGTCCTTCCTATCGCTGGAATCAGAGGAGAAGGTACCAGCAACGACTACTTCCCGCCCGAAGTGCCCGCCCTCCCCGCGTTCATGCTCCAACGTGCCGTCAGCTCCACCATCCGAGACCTTGGTTTCGACTACTGGACAGGCACAGTCTATACCACCAACCGGCGCGTCTGGGAACACGACGACAAGTTCAAAGAATATCTCCGCATTACGCGGGCAATGGCTGTGGATATGGAGACGGCAACGCTTTTCACATGTGGCTTTGCCAATCATATACCGACAGGAGCGCTCCTCCTCGTCAGTGACAACCCCATGACACCCGAGGGCGTCAAGACAAGCGAAAGCGACAAGCAGGTCACGGCAGGCTATGTCGTGGACCACGTCAACATAGGCATCCAGGCCCTCGAAATGATTAAACAGGACAAGAAGACTGTCCGTCACCTGAAATTCGACTACTGATGGCGGCAAGAGGCATTACATACGACGACATCATGCGCGACCTCAAAGCGCAGAAGATAGCTCCCGTCTATTATCTCATGGGCGAGGAAGACTATTACATTGACCGCCTGAGCGACGCTATCGTTGATGCTGTGCTCGCGAAGGACGAACGAGATTTCAACCTTGATGTCGTGTATGGAGCAGAGGTGAACATAGACAAAGTCATCGAACTGGCCCATGCCTATCCCATGATGGCAGAGCGACGCGTCGTTCTGGTACGTGAAGCGCAGGCCATCCGCTCGCTCGATGGCCTCGAGGCATACCTCGAGCATCTCACGCCGACCACGGTTCTTGTCTTCTGCCACAAGCACGGCAAGCTCGACATGCGCAAGGCTGCGGCCAAGGTCATGCAGCAAGTGGGCGTCGTCTTCGAGAGCAAACGCCTCTACGAAAACCAGCTTGCGCCCTTCATCTCCCGTTACTTCAGCCAGCATCAGGTCGACATCGAGCCGCAGGCAATACAGATGCTTGCCGGACACGTAGGTGCCGACCTCAGCCGCCTTACGACCGAGATGGACAAACTCCTGCTTGCCCTGCCCACCGGGAATAGGGGAGTGAAGGCCGTCCTCGTTGAGGAGCAGACCGGAATGAGCAAGGACTTCAACGACTTCGAACTGCAGGCAGCACTTGCCCAGCGCAATATCTTCCGCGCCAATCAGATTGTCAAATACTATCAAGGCAATCCCCGTAGCTTTTTCATCACGAAAACTCTGACCAATTTATTTACATTTTTTTCTGACGTCATGCTGTCATATTATGCTCCCGACAAGACAGATGTCGGCATAGCCGCCTGGTTGGGAAAGACGGAATGGAAGGTCAGACAGGACATCGGGCCGGCTCGAAGAAACTACTCCGGCGTGAAGGTGATGCAGATTTTAGGCGAAATACGCAAAACTGACGCCAAAAGTAAGGGGGTAGGAGGCGACAGGACACCCCAGGAGGAGCTCTTACAGGACCTAATTTTCTTTATTTTGCACTGATTTTTCTCTATTTTGTTTCGGTCCGCTGAAGCATTTTTCGCGTGTTATTTACTGAAACAAAACGGCTTAGATGCATTTTGACCTTCTGAGAATCGCGCGAAATTCCCCGACCCGTCCCTCGGCTCGAAAGAACGCAAAAAACGCCGTTTTTCGTGATTTTAGCCGTTTTTCCTCATTTTTGGCTTGTTTCGGTTTGCAAACGTAAATCATCACGTTTATAGACAAAACCAAACGAATAGGGCGGAGCGATTCACGAAACTCCCATATACATAATAATAAGGTTTTGGAAACAAAACTACTGTATCAAAACCCAAACCCGACGGTTTGCATATCAAAACGAAATAATATGCAATATGTATTCAGTCTCGTATGTTGCTATAACCCAGCGATTAATGCGAATTTATTAAAATAAAACGGACGAATAACTGCTCATTGATGGCGTTTTGTGCTGTTTTGTGTGCAGATTTGGCGTGTGAAACATCGTATAACAGTGTATTCTATGTTCAAACCCAAAACTTTGCATGAATTTTGCAAAACCTGTCTACTTTAAGCTGATTTTGTGGCAGATAGGCGAGTTTGTGGAATAAGAATTTTGAGTGCGATATTTGAGTTTTGTTTTGTAAATATGATTTTGCGAACGATTTTGTGTGTAAAATTTATAGATTTTCAAAGTAAAAGTTTTGCAAATCAAATTTAATTTTGTAACTTTGCACCGGTTTAGAAATCGAAACAGACAAGTAAAACTACACATACACACCCTATGAAGGACCGTATCAGAGCTCTCATGAATCACATGGGAATGTCACAAAAGAATTTTGCGGAAGAGATATGTATTTCGCCGGGAACGCTCTCGAGTATCTTCAGCGGCAGAAACAAACCGACCCTGAACATTCTGAACAATGTCCACGAACGTTTTCCGGAGGTCAACATGGACTGGCTGATGAGCGGAAACGGCGAGATGTTTGGCTCGGCAGCTCCAATTTCGCCTACAGCTAATGCTGGAGAGACGGGTTCGCAGGCAATGCAAAATCCGGCCTCTGGTCTGCCCATTCAACCCGGATTTATGGATCAGCATTTGGTACACCCGCAGACGGCCCCTCAGACATCGCTTTCTGCAATTGAAGGAAAAATATTTGACAAAACTCCACGAAAAATAGCAGAGATAAGAGTCTTTTATGACGACGGGACGTACGAGACGTTTTCCCCGAAGGCGTGAAGCGTTAGCAGACTTCACGCCGGACGCATGCCGTCCCCTCACGCCCTAAGGGACATTCCCTACCGTGCTTCTTTCCAAAGAGAGGGCGTCAAAACACAAGTATTATCATAAAACAACGGATTATACTGATTTTACGGATTATAGTAATGTTGATAATCAATAAATAAGATAATCCGTAAAATCAGTATAATCCGTTGTTGTTGATTTTAACACACCTTCCTGTCATTTTGTTTGGAGGCGCGAGAATCGTCTCAAACGCCCTTTTCTTCTGTTTTTGCACACTTTTTCACGCTAATTTCCGGCTGTCTTCTGCAAAGAACTTTCCAAACTTCTGCAGAGAACTTTCTAAACTTCTGCAGAGAACTTTCCAAACTTCACGTGAGAACTTTGCAGACTTCTCTGCAGAAGTTTGGCAACGACACGTGAGTCATCGGCAGATTTCATGCGTTTCGGGCTCTTTTTGCCACTTCCGGGCGGTGTGCAAAAATAGCAAAAGGTAAGCAACCAGAGCAGATTGCTTACCTTTTGTGTTTGCCGAAATGCCGGCAGATTATGATAGTAGGCAGTCGTTTGTTGCTGTCGGATATGACGGCGCAAACCATTGCCTACATACCGTTTTTGTTAATCTTCTTTAACAAGCTGGAAGAAGCCACTCACTTCTTTTTCGTCAATTATCGAGCGAATATCGTAGTCCCGTACCTTCGGTAAGTATCCAGGTTTTTTTACTCTAATCTGAACACGTACATTCCCACTTTTGTTAAAGGTCAGTCCTGCTACGTCCAAAGGTTTAGTGCCTTCATATTCTGTGGTACCCAGATACTTCCAGTTCTGGTTCTTTACTTCATCTGTTGAAGAGACAATACGCCATTCTACATCTGCGCCTTGAGGTCGAGAGTCAATTTCCCAATGCACAATCAAATGTTCAAGAGCCGTGTCCCCTTCTCCTGTCACTTTTTTATTGGCCTCTTGTTTGGGGTTGTCTGCACGATGTAGGAAGTATGCTACCCTGTCCCAATCGATGTCTGCGAGTGCGTTGGCATAGGCTTCGTTGATGGCATCCTGAGCAGAAGAGACAGACTGTGCGTTGCTGTAAACGTTGGCGCGACCAGACACCTCCGTCGTCGGATAAACGATGTCGCGGTTGTGGTTAAATATCTTCACGTCCATGATGACCGTACCATTCCATCCGAGACCGGAAAGCCAGTCGACATGGAATTCCTTGATGGTGATCTGCATCAGATAATCGGTAGCGACGTCAGCGTCCAGATTGAAGCCCATGGTACGCATGTATCGGCGCATGCTCTCGGGCACAAACGAGTTGATGTCAGGGTTGGTATAGATAGTCGGCTTGCTTGTGGCAGCGGCATCATATAGCTGAATCAAGCGCTTGTCGGAGCGTCCGTCCTGGACATTCAGGCGGATGCCGTATTCAAGATTGGCGAAGCGGTCTGCCTGAGGTTGCTTGACGAGTGCAAGGTTGATGTTTTGTGGGACAGGAGCCGATTCTGTGGTCTTGCGCATTGAAGTGCAGGAGGTGACAATAGTCGCGATAGCCATTAAGGCAATAATTGTTTTCGCTTTCATAATTCTAATTGTTTTTTCTAATGATTTTACGTTTTATTTAGTGTTGGACTTCCCTGATTTAGTGATAGCTTTACCTATTTTTGTGATGGTTTTACCTAAATTAGTGCCGACTTTGCCCGATTCGGAATCAGCCTTTTCTGCTGGTTCGGCGCTGGCCTTGTCAGGTTCGGAATCGGTCTTGCTTGGCAAGCTGCTGGACTTGCCTGTCCCGGAATCTACATTCAGCTTCATAAGCTTGGCAGAAACGGTTGTCTTGAAGACAATCTTGCCGTTTAGTTCCCCTACGTTGGTTGAAATGACAGGTTCGATGACGCCATCAGCCCCTCGAACCTTGGATGCATTGATGAGGCGGTAGATGGCGATATTGCGAGCCATATCTTCCGGGTTGATCTCCCTGATGGAAACCCTTCCTTCGTCGTTAGAGAGGAAGCCATAACGGGCAATACCCTCGAAGTCAACCAGTCCCCACTTCTCTTGTTGGCTGTCGAACTTATACTCAAGCCAGCATTCTCCATTTTCTTCTTCGAGGATAACAACTTGTCCTTTCTTCTTCGTTGTATAGAAAACGGTTGCTTCTGCAGTCACCGTATTCATGATGCTGTAATCTGTGCCATGTTGGAGATCCAGCTCGTTCAGGCGTACGGAATTGACTGTGTTGACAGCAGTTGGAACAATACGTTGTATCATTTTTGACGGGCCGCCGCACGATGTCATCAAGCACATGCAGGCCACTAACGATACAGTAAGAAATAATTTTTTACACATAGTTTTATTTGTTAAATATATCTACTCACTTAACGGCTTTTCGATACACTCCGTCAGCCCCTAAACGACGCGAGGTAGGCACACAAAAAAAGCGTGGAGCTATGTCTCTCAATTTGGGTCTATAGGATTTGCTGGACTACCTGATACACCAAATCAACGGAACAAAGCCCACGCATAGCGTGAGCATTTCGGCTTGTTCTCTTGGTGTATCATCTATATAAGTGTCCAGCTTTTATAGACCCAAGTTTCAAACTAAAACGCTTTCTCTTATGTATATTGCCTTTTACTTGTCTTTCTGCATAGGCAAATTCTTCTTTTTGAGGTTAATATTTCGTCATGTTTAATAAAACTCGGTACAAATTTACACATAAAATCTGATAAATGAGACCAGAACGACGAAAAAAATCAGAAGTAGGGCAGAAAGTTAAAAAACAGGGGTGATTTGCAATGTTATTGAGGAATTCTTCGTACCTTTGCAGCGCAATATATATAATAATGTGTATGAGGAAGTACGTTTTGGACTTGCAAGTCACCTCCGTTGAGCCATTGAGCGAGCGGTATCTGTTGCTCACGGCGACCAATCCGGCTGGGCGACTCCCTGAGATGTGCCCGGGACAGTTCGCCCAGCTCCGCATCGACGACAGCAGGGAGACGTTTCTGCGCCGGCCCATCAGCCTGCATAGCGTGGACTGTGAAAAGAACGAAGTGAGTTTCCTGATACAGAAGGCGGGCAAAGGCACTGCGTCGCTTTGGCAGAAGAAGCCTGGCTCGACGCTGAACGTCATCTTGCCTCTTGGCAGAGGTTTCACGATGCCTGCGTCGGCGTCGCAGAAGTTCCTGCTCGTCGGCGGCGGAGTCGGCGTTGCTCCTCTCCTGTTCATGGGCGAGGCGATGCAGAGGATGGGCATCCGGCCCACGTTCCTGCTTGGTGCACGAAGCAAGTCCGACCTGCTTTTGCTCGACAAATATCGTGCTCTGGGAACCGTTTATGTCACGACAGAAGACGGTTCTGAGGGCGAGAAAGGCTTCGTCACGCAGCACAGCGTCTTGCGGCAGGAAAAGTTCGACCACATCGCTGTGTGCGGACCTAAACCCATGATGATGGCAATAGCTTCCTATGCAAAACAGGCACACGTCCCGTGCGAAGTGAGCCTGGAGAACATGATGGCCTGCGGCTTGGGTGCTTGCCTTTGCTGCGTGGAAGAGACGACGGACGGCAATGTCTGTGTCTGCAAGGAAGGACCTGTGTTTAATGTGGAGAAACTAAAATGGTGAAGTCTCCAAACTGCACACGAGTAAATGGCAAATTACACGTGAGAAGTTTGCCAACGACACATGAGAAGTTTGCCAACGACACATGAGTACTTTCCGAAGATACAATAAATAGAAGAAGAATAATGGCAGATTTGCAAGTAGATATATCCGGTCTGAAGCTCCGGAATCCAGTGCTCACGGCCAGCGGAACATTTGGTTATGGCATAGAGTATCAAGACTTTATCGACCTGTCGGAACTGGGGGGCATCATCGTGAAGGGCACAACCCTTGCGCCTCGGGAAGGCAATCCCTACCCCCGCATGGCAGAGACGGCACAGGGGATGCTCAATTGTGTCGGCCTCCAGAACAAGGGCGTCGATTACTTTTGCCAGCACATCTACCCCCAGATAAAGGACATCAAGACCAACATGATTGTGAATGTCTCCGGAAACAGTCCTGAGGATTATGCCGAGTGTGCAGCACGAATTAATGTACTCGATTGCATTCCTGCCATTGAGCTTAATATCTCTTGTCCCAACGTCAAGCATGGCGGTATGGCCTTCGGCACGACCACCGAAGGAGCGGCAAGTGTCGTGAGGGCCGTCAGAGAGGTTTACGGGAAGACACTCATTGTGAAACTCTCGCCGAATGTGACCAACATCACGGACATCGCCCTTGCTGTGGAGGATGCCGGAGCCGATGCTGTCAGCCTCATCAATACTTTGATGGGAATGGCCATCGACATAGAAAAGCGCAAACGCATCCTGAGTATCGGGACGGGCGGACTCAGCGGGCCGTGCATCAAGCCAGTAGCCTTGCGCATGGTTTACCAGGTGGCTCATGCGGTTCGAGTGCCCGTTATCGGCCTCGGAGGCATAAGCGACGCCAAGGATGCAGTGGAGTTCCTGCTGGCAGGAGCAAGCGCGATAGAGATAGGGACAGCCAATTTCCTCGACCCGACCGTGAGTGTCAAGGTCGCCAGAGGCATCGACGAATACCTTGAGAAACATGGCTTCAAGAGCGTAAAAGAGATAATCGGCCTATGCGAATAGACATCATCACCGTACTGCCCGAGTTGATTCAGGGCTTCATGCAGGAGTCCATTGTCGGAAGGGCGCAAAAGAAGGGTTTGGTGGAAATACATATCCACAACCTGCGTGACTATACGTTGGACAAATGGCGACGTGTGGACGACTATCCTTTCGGGGGATTTGCCGGCATGGTCATGCAGTGCGAGCCCATCGACCGCTGTATCTCGGCCCTGACAGCCGAGCGACATTACGACGAGATTATCTTCACCTCGCCCGACGGCGAGCAATTCAACCAGCCGATGGCCAATAGTCTTTCGCTCTGCAAAAACGTCATCATCCTCTGCGGCCACTATAAAGGCATCGACTATCGCATAAGAGAGCACCTCATTACCAAGGAGGTGAGCATCGGCGACTACGTTCTGACGGGCGGAGAACTTGCGGCTGCGGTGATGGCGGATGCCATCGTTCGCATCATTCCTGGAGTAATCGGCGACGAGCAAAGCGCGCTCTCCGACTCCTTTCAGGACAACCTTCTGGCCGCTCCCGTCTATACAAGACCGGCAGAATACAAGGGCTGGAAGGTGCCGGAAGTCTTGCTTTCGGGCAACGAAAGGCTGATAAAGGAGTGGGAACTGCAGCAAAGTCTGGAGCGGACACAAAGGCTTCGACCTGATTTGCTTGCAGGTCAGGAGCCTGCGAGTCCTATGAAGAAAGGGAAAAACAAATAAGAAAAGATATGGAAAAGAAGAAAATGAACCTCTACATCATAGCCGGTTGCAACGGTGCAGGCAAGACGACTGCCTCGTTCACCGTGCTGCCGGAGATGTTGGGTTGCCGCGAATTCGTCAATGCCGACGAGATAGCAGCCGGCCTCTCGCCCTTCAATCCCGAAGGCGTCGCCATTCAAGCCGGCCGACTCATGATAGACCGTATCATCTATCTGCTGAGGGAAGGCGAGACCTTCGCCTTCGAAACGACATTGGCAACGCGTTCGTACGTGAAGCTCATCAGGCAGGCTCAGAAGCGCGGTTACTTTGTCACGCTGCTTTTCTTCCTGCTTTCTACGCCCGAACAGGCAATAGCACGAGTGGCGAAACGCGTGGCGATGGGCGGTCACAACATACCCACCGACGTCATTCTGCGACGTTACGAGGCAGGACTCAGCAACCTGTTCCAGCTCTACATGCCAGTCGTGGACAGCTGGTCGCTGTATGACAACAGCGATTGTCCGGCTGTTCACATCGCATCGGGGCTGGGAGGCGACAAGGTTATGGTTTATGACGAAGCGGCCTACAAGCAGCTTCAGGAGAAGTTTGGTACGCCGGAGGAGGGCGAGAAGGCATGAAAGAGCAAGAGATACTCGAGATGCAACGCCTCATAGACGAGGGCGTTCGCAGGGCGCAAAGCCGCCTTTGGCAGCGAGCAGGTGCAGCCCATCAGAGCCTTGTCGTATGTCGCGAAGGCAAGATAATAGAGATGGTTCCCGACGTGGAAGCCAATGTCTTCGACAGTAACGTTGGCGATCCTTTGGCCCGACGCAGTCAGAGATAAGCCATAATAAGCAGAGACAGACTATATTATAAATATGTGTATGCGTAGAATTCTGCTCAATATCCTGCTACTTCTGCTTGCGATTGGTGCCCAAGCAGATATCGATCGCAGCAACTGGATGGCAGCATTGCCAGGAAGGGCACCGTTGCGCAGTCTTTCCATCCCCGGGACTCACGATGCCGGCACGAAAGGATTCTCGTGGAATGCCGAATGCCAGAGGTTCAACATCAGCGACCAACTTACGCTCGGCGTGCGTGCCTTCGACCTCCGTCCAGGCGTGAACGGCAGCAACCTGATCATTTATCATGGCACGGCAACGCATGGCAGCGAGACGCTTGGCAGCATCTTCGACACCTACGACAGCTTTCTTGCGGCCCATCCGGGCGAGTTCCTCATCGTTTTCTTTAAGAACGAGATAGGCAGCAGCAACTGGGCAGAGAAGATGAAAGAGGTGCTCGATGCCCATTCCTCACGCTTGCTGGAGCTCAATCCCTACCTTACCGTCGAGCAGATGCGCGGCAAGATTCTCGTCCTGAGCCGTGACAGTTGGGGCGAGAGCAACTATGGTGCGGTCAGGGTGAACAGTTGGCAGGACAATGCAACCTTCGATATGACGTATCGCGGCTACTTCGGCGACGAGTTGCAGTGCCGCATTCAGGACATCTACAACGTGGCTTCTTCGGACAACCTCAATAAGAAGAAGGCCGACATCGAAACGCTGCTCTCCGAGGCAATGGCTGGGACGACGGGTAAGTTCTACATCAACCACACCTCCGGCTTCACGAAGGAGAACTACATCATCAACAATCATTACGTTGCCGACTGCGCAGAGAAGTGCAATGAACTTGCGCTGAACTACCTCAATTCCCACAGTGGTCCGACCGGCGTCATACTGATGGACTTCGCCGGAACCGACCGTTATTCGCTCACGTTCTCCAGTCATGACACCCGCGGACAGCTCCTCGTCGATGCCATCATCGAGAATTGTCAGGCCACGGCCACTGCTCCAGCGGCTCCCGGAGCAGAATGGGTTTTGCCGATGGGCAGCGATGTTCCGTGGACGGGACGCGTCTATCGCAAGGATGCGACGTCGCAGACTTCCAGTGCTGTCGATGCCCTTAGGGCTCCGGCAACCACGTGGTATCGTCCCGACTATGATGATGCCGAGTGGCAGGAACAGACGTTCCCGATGGGAAGCCCCAATTTTATGTTGCCATACATCACACGCTGGCTGGGCGAGTATAACTGCTATTGGATTCGCAGAGAGTTCAATCTCGAAGGTTTCACCTCGTTGCTTCCTTACACGCTCCGTGTCTTTCACGACGATGATTACAAGCTCTACATCAACGGCACGCTGGTGCTTTCGGAGGACGGATGGACGACGGACACACCGGTCGAGAAGAATGTGTCGCGCTACCTCAAGAATGGTCGCAATGTCATTGCCGTCATGGTACAGCAGAATGCGGGCGGTGCCTACTTCGACTGCGGCATTTATCGGACGGGAGAAGCCATTGAGCAGGTCATCCTCGACGAGACTTCCACCGAGGTTCCTGACGGAGGCATCTGCCTGAGCGTCAAGGTGAACAAGAAGTTTGCGAGGAATACTTGGACCACCCTTTGCCTGCCTTTTGCCTTGACCTCGGCTCAGATAACCGAGCTGCTTGGTGAAGGGACGGAGGTTCGAGAGCCGTGTGCCTTCGAGCCGTGCGATGGTGGCGAGTGGCTTGTGGCGTTCGACGAGGTGACGAGCATCAGGGCGGGTCGTTCCTGCTTGGTGCGCACGCAAAACACCATAAGCGGCTTCGAGCTGATTCCTGCCAGCGGTCTCAATCTCAAGATGACTACCAACAGCCCCATCAAACTGACGGATAAGGCCGGCAACAAACTGACGTTCACGGGCTACTACCCTAAGGAGACATTGCCCGTGGGCAGCTTTTATCTGTCGTCTGGCCGGTTTTACCACTACTTGAATTCCGTCAAGCAGAATGGTCTCCGCGCCTATTTCGAGACGCAAAGTGCTGACGGGACGGAGGTGAAAGCCATCGACTTCCTGCTTGGAGACGCCACTGGCATCGTGGACATGCAGGCAAGCAGCCAGCCCCTCTACTATGACCTGAGCGGCCGTCGCATAGAAAAGCCACGGGGCATATGCATTCAGCTCAGCCCAGATGGTACGGTGACTAAGCGTCTGGCAGGGAACGAGAGGTGAACTGTCGGGGATGATGAGCTTCCCCTTCATGAAGCACCTGCCGATGAATTACTAATACCTTGGCCGATGAATTACTAATACCTTGGCCGATGAATGCTAATACTTTGGCCAATGAATGCTAATACCTTGGCCGATGCACTATAGGTCTTGGGAAACAGCCCTGTGAAAGGCAGGTAGACTTAACTCACAGAATGGTCGTATGAACAGGAATATAGGAATCTTTTGTGCCTCGTCGAACAAGCTGGCTCCCGTGTTTTACGAGGAAGCACAACGTCTTGGAGAATGGATAGGATGCCAGGGCAGAACCCTTGTCTATGGCGGAGCCAACTGTGGACTCATGGAGACGCTCGCCAAGTCTGTGCATGAGGCAGGCGGACGGGTGCTGGGTGTGGTTCCGCAGATACTGGTGGAGCAGGGTAGGGTGAGCCGTTACATCGACGAAACAGTCCTGACGCCCGACCTCAACCAGCGCAAGCAAGGCATCATCGACCGCTCGGACATCATCCTTGCCTTGCCGGGAAGCGTGGGCACGCTGGACGAAGTCTTCACCGTCCTCGCTGCCAACACCATCGGCATACATAGCAAGCGCGTGCTCTTCTGGAACATCGATGGCTTCTGGGACGAGCTGTTCCGGCTCTTCAGGGCAATGGAGAAGCGGGGTGTCGTCAACAAACCACTTGAGGACTACATCCTTGTGGCCGATACGCTCGACGAGGTGGTTCGTCTGATAGGATAAGCGAGAAAGACTCTCAGAAGCAAACACCGAAGTGCACGCCACACTCGCGTACGCCAGGATATTTGCTCGAGTCGCGGAAGTCCCTGGAGTAGCTGGCTCCCAGGAAATAGCGGTTCAGGAAGAAGCGGAGGCCTACTTGCCAAGCCACCTGGAAGTGATGCCAGTCGTGAGTGCCGCCAATGAGGCTCTTGCTCTCCTCGCCTGTATGTTCCCGGGCCATCGCAATGGCGCGTATGGAAGCACCGGCATAGGGCGCAATGGCAATGTCCTTCTTGTCCCAAGGATACCATTTGTACATGACGTTGACAGGGATGCGGAACGTCAGGACACGCGCATCCATCACGCTCGTCTCCCACGAGAACTTCATGTTGGCTCCCACTTCCACGAAGTAAGGTTTGTCCTCCACAACCTCGATGAAGCGGCTGTAGCCCATCAGCATCTCGTTGAACTTGATGCGGTCAGACTCGTCCACCTTATAGCGGGATGGCGAGTATTGCAGGAAGAGAGCGTTCTTGTATTCCTTGTGTTGCGGCTTCGGAGCGGCCTCTTCCACATCGTCGAGCGTCCACTCCTCCACGTCATACGTGTCGTCAAACTGTGCCCTGGCGTTCACGCCAATGCACAGCACGGCAAGCAGAGCCATTTTAAATCGGGTGGCAATCATGGCTTCTTTGATTAGTGTTATATAGTAAAAAAGGCAGAAGCTACGAGCGCTTCGTCATGGCGATGTGCGTCACGATGCCTGCAATGATGATGAGCAATGCACCGACATTGTAGAAGTTTAAGTCCACCAGGTCGGCGAAATAGCTAACGATAAGCAGCAATGCGCCCAGCACAATCAGGATGATACCCAAGTTCTGTTTCCAATTCATAGTAGTATGTCGTTTTGTGTTGATTATACTCTTTTGCTCTGCAAAGATAAGAAAAAGATTAGAGACAATGGCTCAAAGATGAAACTTTTTTGCCTTCATCCCTCAATTTTTAACTTTCCGTCAGAACTGCCACCACTTCTTCTTAGGTTTCGGATGGTCTTCCGAGAGCCGCTCCGTCAGTATCTGTTCGTATGTCTTCTTTTCCGTAATCATTTGGTAGATGGTGCCCCAGTCGGGCAATCCTCCCACATTGCGGTCGTCAATCCAGACGTCAGCCTTGAGCTTGCGGCTGAAGCTCCTGTTCTTGCCCTCCACCTCTTCAGGGAAGTCCTTGTTCACGGCATAGAACTCCACGCCTCTCTTCCTGCACCATTCCACTGCATCATCCAGCAGCTTGCCCTCGCGCACGCTCCACAGTATCAGCTTGTGGCGTTGCTCAATCAGCATCCTGAGCGTCTGTGTGGCAAAAGGCAACTCCTTGCCAATCTCCGGGTAGCGGTGTTCTACAATCGTCCCATCGAAGTCAACAGCTATAGTCATAATCTTTTATCGTGTCATTGTTTCAGGGGACAAAGGTACAACATTAAAATGGAAAATGAAAAGTATAGAATGAAAAATGATAGGAAAGATAAAAAATCTCTCAATATCTGAACGTTAATCTCTAATCTTTTTTGTACCTTTGCAGCGCAAATAACCAGTAAAGAAATGAAAAAGTCAGCACCCCTCTTGCTCGCTCTCGTGGCAATGCTCATGATGTCGAGCTGTGTGTCAACCAAAAAGATTGTTTATTTCCAGGATCCAGACCAGGTCTTCGAGGCCGGACAGCAAATCCTGCAGCAGTATGAGATGCGTCTCAAGCCTGCCGACCAGGTCCTCATCAAGGTCACATGTTCCGAGCCCTTGCTGCTCAGCATCTTTGCTCAGGACGTCACGATGGGTACTTCTGGCAACACCAATTCGCAGAACATCTCCAGCTCTGGCTCTCTGACCAATGCCTACGGCTATACGGTCAGCAACGACGGCTACGTCATCCTGCCTGCCGTGGGACGTGTTCCTGTGGCTGGGCTCACCTCCGACGAGGCTGCCCGTCGCATCGAAGAGAGCATCATCGCAGCCAACCTCATCAAGGACCCCGAGGTGACTGTCCGCCTGCTCAATGCCCGTGTCGCTGTCCTCGGAGCTGTCAGGAGCCCGCAAGTAGTCAGCCTCACCAGCGAACGCAACACCGTGCTCGACGTCCTCTCCCGTTGTGGCGACATTGCCGACACAGGCCTCAGGCAGAAGATAACCCTCTATCGTGAAGAGAATGGCGAAAGGAAGAAGTATTCCATCGACCTCACTACCACCGACATCTTCCAGAGCCCTGCCTACTATGTGCAGCAGAATGACTTGATATATGTAGAGCCCAACAAGAGCCAGAGCATCAAGAGCAGTGCCTTCTACGCCTTCCTTGGCGCAGGCGCAAGCATCATCAGCGTCATCTCGGCTATCGTCACCATCGTGATGGTCACCACGAAATAGTGATGTAGTCCCATCCTTGTGGCGCGACAGTAGAAATGTCGAAGCCATCCATCCAAAGGCCTGCGGAAACTTTCCGTAGGCCTTTTCTGTACAGGTAGGTAGAGGGAGTGCCTTCCAGGACGACGCACTTGCGGAAGTGACTCGTGTTGGTAGGCAGGGAGAAGCTCGCCTTGCTCTTGGCAGAAGAGAGTTCGACGGGAATGCAGCGGTCTATGTCCGTGCAGAGGGAGTCATTGGATAGCAGGATGTTGCTTTGGTTGTCGGCTTCTGTGGTGAAGACGGCATTGTTCATGGAGCGAGGTGCAGTGCCCACCATGTAGCCAATCACCCACACCGGCTCATCGCTCATGTCTTCGGCCGCGAGCAGGTCTGTCACCGTATATGGACATTGGCGCGAGCCTTCGCCCGTGCCGACGACGGAGGCGGGCTTTGCCTCACCTTCAGCCGCATTGGCATTCTCCGGCTCTACGGTCAGGTCAGCCTTCTGGCAGCAGCTCAGCAGCAGGCAGAGCAGCCAGCTATTCCTCTTCAGTGAAAGCATCCAGAACCTTTTTGCAGACCTTTGGCACATTGTATTTATAATAGACCGTGTCGCCCAAAAGCAGCAGATAAACGAGGCAGAGGAAAATGCCCCAGGCAAGCAATAACATCATGGCGTAATTCATAGCTTGACGGAAAAGATTGAGATATTTGTTGCAAAATTACAATAAATATATTGAATAATGAAAAAATAAAGCGTAAATTTGCAGTCAGAAACAAATAATCGTTGCAGTATGTCTTTGTATATGAGCACTCGGAACACCTTATTGCTATTCGTCTCTTGTCTGTTGCCTCTCCTCTTTTCCTGCCAGTCAGGAGTGGAGGAAGCACCGAGCCAGGAAGGGGAATGCACCGTGAACTTCTCGGTCACTAACTATAGGCAGGTCAGCTTTGATGACTTCGATGGAACTTCAAGGGCAGGAGAAAAAATTGTCATGTCGTTGAAGAATCTCTCTCTTACAATCTTTGATGCAGAGACAAACAAGCAGGTGGGCTCAACAATTCTTCACGACAGTGACGACTACAGTGACAATGCAACGACGGCAAAGGCTTTCTCTAATTTCTCTGTGAGTCTACCATACGGCCATTATTATGTGCTTGTGCTTGGTTACAACAACACATACAAGTGCAACATAGCCTCGCTCAATCACATCTCTTGGGAGAACGACTATGTGCCAAATACCTTTCTTTACTGTGAGGAATTCACCCTCGACAAGGATGCCAACCTAAATAGAGAGGTTACGTTAAAGCATGTTGTTGCCGCTTTCCGCGTCGAAACTGAGGATGCTGCACCTGCAGAGTTGAAGAAGATGCGCTTTATTAGTTCTGCAGGCGGAACAGTACTTGATGCGACTAAGGGTTTTACATCGCAGAACACAGGCAGAACATCAGATATTGTTGTTCCAGCTAAAAAGTTGGGAGTAGTAGATACATTTACAGTCTATGTTTTTCTGCCAGAAGAACAAATCAAGACTAATTATACCGTTCAGGCTCTTGGTGTTGGCGATGCAGTACTCTATCAGAAGCGCTTCAGTGATGTGCCGCTTCGCATTAATTACCTTACTGAATGGGAGGGCATTTTCTTCGAGGAGGATGGCGATGATACTCCTGACGTCCCTGATATGCAGAATGGACTCAATATCAGGTGGACTACGGCATGGGCTGACACAATTCGTCTGACTCCTTAACACTCATTATACGCAATTGTCATTTTGACAAATTGTCAGCGTTTTGTGCTAAAATCTGTCAAGACGTCAATTATTGCACACTTCCAAAAACGTCGGAAAATGGGCTTCGATGTGGCTTTTTTCCTGATGCGGCGTGGGGCTTTGGCAATATCGGCGTGTCGATTCTGTAAAATCGACAC
>FLNY01001926.1_pt1 | contig 103970 bp, 106 predicted proteins | sample 1140381 | NCBI WGS metagenome assembly FLNY01 (sample SAMEA3878172, study PRJEB12797) | bioreactor metagenome | biome: Moose rumen | place: Sweden | collected 2011-10 | reverse complement strand
ATCACTAGTGTCCACTAAAAAATGGACGAGTTTAAAAATTAAATAAATTAGATTCACCTGAACCGCTTCGTTCTTTGTCATTTTTGAATATAGTTTTGTCGAAGAGATCTCTGAGATGTGTTGTGTCTGTGAGTGACATGCTGAGGATTTGCAGTACCTCATAAGTACTTCTTTTCAATCTCATGTCATGCTGCACGATGGCTACGAGACAGTAGGCACAAATAGCAGAGTAGATCTGTATTCTGACAGCGTTCTCGGTAGTTCCCCAAAACTTCTTGATCTTGAGGTGCTGTTTGAGCCACTTGAAGAACAGCTCTATCTGCCATCGATTCTTGTAGAGGTCGGCAACTTGCTGGGCAGTCAATTCCATGGCGTTGGTCAAGAACATGAACTCACGGCTTTGCTCCTCATCATAGAACCGAACGAGCCTCAGATGCTCAGGATAGCCTTTCTGACTGCCGTGGACGGTCAGTTCTATCTCTGCATCAGTGAGAATTCCCTTGGGCATCCTCCGCTTCCAACAGACGCACTTGTACTGCAAGTTTGTCTTGGCTCGCACAACGAAAAAGGATTCCATATGGTGTATCCGATAAAGTTCTTTGAAGTTGTTATAGCCACGGTCGAAGATGTAGTAAGCACCTATCTCTATGGGGATTTCCTTCATCGCCTTGGTATCATGGACTGATGCCGTAGTGATGTGGAAGAAGGCTGGAATCTGAGTCTCCAGGTCATATAGGGTATGAATCTTGATTCCACCCTTATGTTTGCGGAACTTGGCCCACCAGAAAACATCTAGGCATAGCGATATGGTCGTGGAATCGAAAGCATAGACATTACCGTCAAGCTTGAAGATGTCCGTAGCTCGCTTACGTCTTGCCTCACTCACGAGATAATAGGCATACTCCTCGAAGATGCGATAGTCGCGATTAGTGTTGGACTTTGCCAGATTACTTCTGGTAACATGCTTGCCTAAGCCAAGATGATAGCACTTCTGATAGTGTGCCTCAATGGCGATAATCAGATCACGCAGACTCTCGCGATTGCTCAACTGACCGAACATCAGCGTAAGGAGTTGGTTCCAACATGTGAAGTGTTTCACATAACGGTTCCCATCGTACTTGTCAACAATGTGACGGAACTTGTCTGAGTCCATAAAAGCGACCAATTGGGAGAAAACGTATTTTGGCTTGTTCATATGCAGTCATCCATTTTGACTGCAAAGATACAAAATCAAATCGTCGCACCCGGAATTTCTCTGTAACTAACTATATTTCAATCATTTCAAAGAACGTTTAGCGATTTTTAGTGGACAGCAATGATCTATAATCTATAAACTATCAACTATAAACCATCACTCATACTCCTGCCAGCTCTTTATCTGCAAGTCGTTCAGACCCTTCTCGCAGAATGCCTCGATGAATGCAGAGGCAAGACGAGCATTGGTAATCAATGGGATATTATGGTCGATAGCGGCACGGCGGATGCGGTAACCATTAGTCAGCTCGCGCTTAGAGTGATTCTTTGGAATGTTGACGATAAGGTCAAACTTATGTTCTGCAATCATCTGCATCACACTCAGTTTGTCACTACCCTCTTCATCTGGCCATCCAACAGCTACAGCAGGAGCCCCGTTGTCGTTAAGGAACTTAGCAGTACCTTCTGTTGCATAAATCTTATATCCGTTGCGAACAAGGGCACGGGCAGCATCAAGCATAGCCACCTTCTCCTTTGTCTCACCGGAAGAAATCATGATAGCCTTATCCTTTGAAGGAATCTTATAACCTGTGGCAATCATTGAGTTGAGCAGTGCCTCCTCGAATGTGTCACCCATACAACCTACTTCACCAGTAGAACTCATATCCACACCGAGTACTGGGTCTGCGTTCTGCAAACGTGCGAATGAGAACTGACTTGCCTTCACACCCATACGGTCGATGTCGAATTCGCTCTTATCAGGTTTTGAGTATGGAGCATCGAGCATGATACGTGTAGCTGTCTCGATGAAATTGCGCTTCAGCACCTTACTTACGAATGGGAATGAACGGGAAGCACGGAGGTTACACTCGATAACCTTCACGTCTCTGCCCTTAGCAAGGTATTGGATATTAAATGGACCACTGATGTTCAGTTCCTTCGCAATAGCACGGCTGATCTTCTTAATCTGACGTACAGTAGCGAAACTGATTTGCTGAGCTGGGAATACCATTGTAGCGTCACCAGAGTGAACACCTGCAAATTCAACGTGTTCAGAGATAGCATATTCTACTACCTCACCATTCTGTGCTACGGCATCGAATTCCACCTCGTTAGTCTCCTGCATGAACTGAGAAATAACAACCGGATATTCCTTGCTGACCTCACTTGCCATCTGCAAGAAACGCTCCAGTTCTTCGTAGTCGTAGCATACGTTCATGGCAGCACCGGAAAGTACGTATGAAGGACGAACCAAAACAGGGAATCCAACACGTTCTATAAATGCCTTCACGTCTTCCATGCTTGTCAGTGCACTCCACTCTGGCTGGTCGATACCCAGCTGGTCGAGCATAGCAGAGAATTTATTTCTGTTCTCAGCACGGTCAATGCTAACAGGCGAAGTACCGAGGATAGGCACACTCTGACGATAGAGTTTCATAGCCAGGTTGTTTGGAATCTGACCACCTACCGACACAATCACACCGCGTGGGTTTTCGAGGTCGATGACATCGAGTACTCGTTCGAACGACAACTCATCGAAGTACAGACGGTCACACATATCGTAGTCCGTAGATACTGTCTCTGGGTTGTAGTTTATCATAATACTCTTGTATCCGAGTTTTCTGGCTGTGTTGATTGCATTCACAGAACACCAGTCAAATTCAACCGAAGAACCAATACGGTAAGCACCTGAACCTAATACAATTACCGACTTTTCGTTATTGTAATAGTTTACATCATACCCTTCTACCGCATAAGTCATGTAGAGGTAGTTTGTGAGGTCTGGATGCTCACTTGCAACAGTAGGAATACGTTTCACTGCTGGCAGTATTCCAAGTTTCTTGCGGTAAGAACGTACAGCGAGGTTTTCCTTCTCCATATTGCCGCCCTTTGTCTTCAGCACGAAACGTGCAATCTGGAAGTCTGAGAAACCGAGTACCTTTGCCTGACGCATTACGTCAGCAGGGATTTCCTCAACTGCGTTGTATGTTTCCAACTTATGCTTGTAATCTACGATATTCTTCAGGCGTTCGATAAACCAAGTGTCTATCTTAGTCAGTTCGAAGATGCGCTGTATGCTGTAGCCTTCTTCCAGAGCCTGTGCAATAGCGAAGATACGCAGGTCTGTTGGGTTTGCCAGTTCGTCGTCAAGGTTTTCAAACTTGGTATGGTCATTGCCTACAAATCCGTGCATGCCCTGACCAATCATACGGAGACCCTTCTGGATGAGTTCTTCGAACGAACGACCGATACTCATAATCTCACCTACAGACTTCATGCTGGAACCGATCTTACGGCTTACACCAGTAAACTTAGTGAGGTCCCAACGAGGAATCTTACAAATCAGGTAGTCGAGCGATGGTGCTACATATGCTGAGTTGGTAGTACCCATCTCACCAATCTGGTCGAGGGTATAACCAAGAGCTATCTTAGCAGCTACGAAGGCAAGAGGATAACCAGTTGCCTTTGATGCGAGAGCAGAAGAACGGCTCAGACGAGCATTGATTTCGATGATGCGGTAGTCGTTTGTCTCTGCGTTGAACGCAAACTGTATATTACACTCTCCAACGATATTCAGGTGACGAACACATCTGATAGTGATGTCCTGAAGCATCTTTACCTGCTCTTCTGTGAGTGAGCAAGTAGGAGCAACTACTATACTCTCACCTGTGTGAATACCCAGTGGGTCGAAGTTTTCCATTGAAGCAACAGTAAAACAATGGTCGTTTGCATCACGGATACACTCGAATTCTATCTCCTTCCAGCCCTTAAGACTTTCCTCAACCAATACCTGTGGAGCGAATGTGAATGCAGACTCAGCAATTTCCTTGAAAGTCTTCTCATCAGGACATACACCAGAACCCAGACCGCCAAGTGCGTATGCAGAACGAATCATGATAGGATAACCGATGCGTCGTGCAGTTGCTATGGCATCTTCCATAGTTTCACAAGCCTGACTTACAGGAACCTTCAAACTAATCTTATTCAGTTCCTTCACAAAGAGATCACGGTCCTCAGTATTCATGATTGCCTCTACACTCGTTCCGAGTACCTCAACTCCATATTCCTTCAGAATACCCTTCTGGAAGAGTTCAGTACCGCAGTTCAGTGCAGTCTGTCCGCCAAACGCAAGGAGGATACCGTCAGGACGTTCCTTCTTGATAATTTCAGTAACAAAAAAGGTATTGACCGGCAGGAAATAAACCTTGTCCGCAATACCTTCACTCGTTTGAATAGTTGCCACGTTCGGATTAACAAGAACAGACTTGATACCCTCTTCACGGAGCGCCTTTAAAGCCTGACTACCAGAGTAGTCGAATTCTCCAGCTTGACCAATCTTCAGTGCACCTGAACCCAGTACAAGCACTTTTTTCAGCTGTTTCTTCATTATTTAAATTATTAGTACTTTCAAAATCGGGTGCAAAAGTACGAATAATCTATCAAAAAAACGTGCTGTTTTACCAAAAAAATTAGAGCTATTTTATGAAGTTTTTTATCCAGCCTATTGCCAAAGCCCTTTCCGTCGGATTAAATCCGTGACGTGCATTAGGAATCACTTCCAATTTTGCTTTTTTATATGTCTTCACAGCTCGTTCCGAATATCTGAGAGGCACCACCTGATCCTTATCTCCATGGATAATCAGCACTGGACGTTTGTATTTCTTTATCTCCTTATACACATCCATGTCTCTTATCTCCAAGAAGAAAGACCTGCCAAGCGGTACGTTCCACAAACGGGTAGTGTCTGGAATCTCCTCCACCGTCGGGTATCTCTCATTCCAATTATCCGGAATACACAGTGCCGGATATATCAGCACCAGCTGATTCACGTCCTTGGGTCTGCTGGCTGCCGTCAATGCCGACACAAGTCCACCCTGACTCTCCCCTATCAATACAATACGTGTAGCATCTACGTCTGGCAGGCTCTTGAAATAATCGATGATTGCCTGCAAATCACTCACTTCTCCCTTCACCGACATATTCATTGTATTATTATCACTCCGGCTATTTATCGAACCACATGGGAAGTCGAACGTATAACACATATACCCTTTCTCCTTCATCATATCAAAGTAGTCCTTCCCGAACCAATGTGTACCATTGAATCCATGGGATATAATTGCTATAGGATACTTCACACCCTCCTGCTGCACAGGGCGACTCAGCACTCCGAATATATTTCGGTTGCCATTCTTAATCCACAGTTCTTCTTCCGATTGTGCACAAACCACTGCACTCACGCAGAACAAAAATAACAAAAATGTCTTTTTCATAATAGTTTTTGTCAAGAATTAGAGAATTAGAGAATTAGAGAATTGTTTTTTCAACTTTGACTTCGTCGAGCCTCTTGTATTCTCCTTATAACTTGCGTCTCCCCGCAGGGGCAACTTCGACGCAGTTACAATGTCGCCTACTACAAGGGTTCACCTTTCACATTTCACATTTCACGTTTCACATTTCTTAGCAAAGTATTTCGCTACAATAGCTCCAGAGATATTATGCCAAACACTGAAGATGGCTCCTGGTATGGTTGCCATCGGGTATGCAGCGAAATGTATTGCAGCAAGACTGCTGGCAAGACCCGAGTTTTGCATACCCACCTCAATAGAGAGGGCTTTGCGCTTAGGCAACGACAGTCTGAAGAGAGAAGCTATCGAGTAACCCATTGCCAGTCCACATAGGTTATGAAGTATCACAACAATGATAATCAGGAATCCTCCAACAAGAAGTTTTGAGGCATTGGCTGAAATAACTATTGCCACGGTAATAGCTATAGCAACAACCGACACGGCAGGGAGATATTCCACAGCACGGTCACTAAAACGAGGAAACAAACGTTTAAATAGGAAACCGCCAGCAATAGGCAAAATCACCACCCACAGGATACTCATAAACACACTCACCATATCCACATGAATCTGTTCCCCGGCAAGCACCCATGTAAGCAACGGAGTAAGAAATGGTGCCACTAAGGTCGAAACACCCGTAACACCGACAGACAATGCCAAATCACCCTTGGCAAGATAAGTGATTACGTTCGACGCAGTACCACCAGGACAACAACCCACGAGTATCACTCCCAACGCAAGGGCGTCATCGAGTCCGAAGAGTTTTGACAATCCCCATGCCAACGAAGGCATTATACAAAACTGTGCCAGCTCACCAATAATCACATCCTTGGGTCTGCTGAAAACGACCTCAAAATCCTTCCAATGCAACGTGAGTCCCATGCCAAACATAATAACTCCCAACATATAGTTGATTACCGAGGTAGGCACCCCACTCAGCGTCGAAGGAAAAATCAACGACACCACTGCCACCAGGAGTATAATCACTCCCATGTATTCCGAAATAATATTGCAAATCTTTTTCATCGCCACAAAGGTACGAAAGAAAAACGAAAGACGAAAAACGAAAGACGAAAAACGAAAGACGATAACGAAAACCTTAACGAGAACCTTAACGAAAACGAAAACTAATTTTCAATTATGCATTATGCATTATGAATTATGCATTAATACTAACCTTTAAACTTTTAAACCATTAAACTCTTAAACTTTTAAACATTATTCATTACCTTTGCAGCATGAAAGCAGACAAACGCATATATGCAGCCATTGACCTGAAGTCATTCTATGCTTCAGTGGAATGTGTAGCCAGAGGATTAAATCCTTTGACTACGAACCTTGTGGTAGCAGATGCGAGCAGAACAGAAAAGACGATTTGTTTGGCAGTAACACCATCCCTAAAGAGGTACGGCATAAGTGGCAGGGCACGACTGTTCGAAGTGGTACAGAGATTAAAAGAGGTGAATTTGGAACGCAGGTACAACACTCCCGACGGACGACTTGTAGGTGAATCTATTGATGCCAACGAACTGGATGCCAACCCCACCTTACAGGTGAGTTACATAGCTGCAGTACCACGAATGGCATACTACATGCAATACAGTCAGAAGATTTTCAATATATACTCTCATTATATTGCTCCGGAGGACATTCTGATTTATAGCGTCGATGAGGTCTTCATTGACCTGACGACATACCTGAAGACATATAATACTACAGCTCACGAACTGGTGATGAAGATAGTTCGCGACGTACTGAGTCAAACGGGCATCACTGCCACAGCGGGCATCGGCACTAACATGTACCTCGCAAAAGTAGCAATGGACATAATGGCAAAGAAAGCTCCAGCCGACAAGGATGGTGTCCGCATGACTGAATTGGATGAGATGTCATACCGACGTCAGTTATGGAACCACAAACCGATAACAGATTTCTGGAGGGTCGGCAACGGTGTTGCAAAACGACTGTCGCCATACGGCATAGACACGATGGGAAAGATTGCTCGTTGTTCAATACATAATGAAAGACTGCTATACGACCTTTTCGGAGTGAATGCAGAATTGCTTATCGACCATGCGTGGGGATGGGAACCCTGCACCATTGCCGAGGTAAACGTATACCGACCAGAGAGCAATTCTCTGAGTCGCGGTCAGGTGTTGAAATGTCCATACGATTGGGAACACGCCCGAATAATCGCACTGGAGATGGCAGAGCAGATGGCTCTCACACTGTTCTCCAAAGACCTGATAACCGACCAGATAGTGCTTACAGTCTATTACGACAGCGAAAATTTTGTAACCGACGAAGACCGCATAAATTTCAAGGGCGAGATAAAGAAGGATTATTATGGCAGATGGGTTCCCAAGTGTGTACATGATTCGGTAAAACTTCGAAAATACACATCCTTAAGCAAGGATATAGTTGCAGCAACCCTGCTTATATACGATAAACAGGTAGATCACAACCTTTTAGTGCGCCGCTTGAATATCACAGTAAATAATGTGATTAAAAAATCATTCGTGGAAAGCAAGAGAGACAGCATACAACTGGAATTGTTTGCCGACACTACTTCAACCGATAATCAAGACGAACAGCCCATCACCTCCCAAGCAGATAAAGAACACCGCATCTTAGATGCCGAGTTGACAATAAAAAATAAATTCGGGAATAATGCAATCCTTAAAGGCACCAACTTCAAGGAAGGTTCTACAGCACGCGAACGCAACGAACAACTAGGAGGACACAGGGGGTAACGGTTAAAGGGTAACGGTTAAAGGTTAAAGGGTAACGGTTAAAGACAATGGTTATAGGTTATTGGTTATTGACTTTTGGTTTACGGTTTACAGTTAAAGACGTTTGGTTTCTTAAACTTCTTAAACTTCTTAAACTTCTTAAACTGACTTTAAACCTTAAACTTTAAACTTTATTTGTCCAAGCACTCGTACACAGAGTTATTGCTCTTGTACTCTGGAACGATTTCCTTCATCTTCTTTACCGTAGCCATATTATCGTACTCCTTAGAGATCTCTACGAGTTCGTCAATCTGTTTGTTGGCCATTTCATAATCATATTCGCGTACTTGAGCAATACGAATTTTCTTATTGAATGTAGGTTTTGTTCCTTCAAGTTCATTCAACACTTCCTCATACAGTTTTTCACCTTCACGCAGACCTGTATATTGGATTTCTACGTTTTTTGCACCAGAAAGGGCAATCATACGTTTTGCAAGATCGGAAATCTTAACTGGATTACCCATATCGAATACGAATATTTCGCCCCCATTTCCTTTCGTTCCCGCTTCCAGCACCAACTTACAAGCTTCTGGAATAAGCATAAAGAAACGTACGATACGTTCGTCTGTAACCGTCACAGGACCACCATGTTTTATCTGTTCTTGGAACAAAGGAATCACAGAACCGTTACTACCCAACACATTACCGAAACGGGTAGTCACGAACTGAGTATAGTTGACCACTTTCGGATTCTTTGCTAATCCCTCATGGGCTTCACGACGTAACTTACGGTTCAGACTCTGCACATAAATCTCACAGATACGCTTTGAACATCCCATCACGTTAGTAGGATTCACAGCCTTATCCGTAGATACCATCACGAATTTCTTCACTCCGTACTTCACACTCAGATCAGCAATGACCTTCGTACCGTAGATGTTATTCAATACTGCCTCACTCGGATTATCCTCCATCATAGGCACATGCTTATATGCAGCTGCATGGAACACATAATCCGGTCTGTACTTATCGAACAGAGCATCCATTCTGGTTACACGATTGATGCTGGTCACAATCACCTCCGCATCAATATTAGGATAATCCTTTGCCATCATCAGACGGATATCATGCTGAGGAGTCTCAGTCTGGTCAATCAGAATCATCTTCTTTGGTTTGAAAGAAGCTATCTGACGTACCATCTCAGAACCGATAGAACCTGCAGAACCAGTAATCAGAATGCATTTATCTTCCAACAATTCAGCAACTGACTTCAGGTCAATATCTATCTCTGCTCGTGGGAGCAAATCCTCTACCGACACTTCCTTCAGCGTCATGCTATCATCCGCATCAGTAATAACACCACCTTCTACCTTTGCCTCGATAGCACCCTTTGTCATGAAGATTTTAACCCCTGCATTAATCAGCAGATTCTGCAATTCTTCATTATCACGGAAATCTTTTGCACGGAGTGGTGAAACGAGTACAGCACCTATATTTTTCTTACGTATAATTCCCAGCAGGTCATCATTTATATTGTACACATCCTTACCCATCAACTGGACATGCGACACATTAGGGTCATGAGAAATAAATCCACATAGCTCAAATGTCTTAGGACGTGCCGACTGAATATTCTTCGCCAAACCAATTCCGCCAGACAGAGCACCAAATATCAGAGTATTGATAGTTCTAGGAGTACTGGATGTGACATCGTATAGTGTCTTGATGACAACACGCAAAGCACACATCAACATAGTTGAAAGGAAGAACGTACCAAGAGTTTCCGTTGTGGTCAGTGCAGCAAATTTCTCATATCCATAATACTGCAAAGGTTCAGACCATAGCAACGCGAGGATTAAATTAAAAATATTGGAGTATGTTACTTTGAGCAAATCGACAAATGACGAATAACGAAGAATGCCTGAGTAAGTTCTGAAAATCCTTGCACCAAACACACTTAACACTGCATATATCAAAGCAGTGAAAATCACCTCATGACGGAAATTAAAAAGCATCTGGGACTTTCTGAATATCCAATAAACGAATATCGCAGACAAAAAGACAATTATACTGTCAAGCAACAGTAAACACCAATAAGGTAAACTCTTCTTATTAAAGTACCAATCCAATAATTTTCGTAACGCGTTCATATTCTCTCCGTTATTTTCCAATTTTTAGCCCTTGTATTGTTTGTGTTAGAATAATTTTCGCCCTTCGTCTTTCACCTATCAATTCTCAATTATCAATTCTCAATTATCTAAAGTCTAGCATCCACAACACTTCTATCCAACGTCCCTTTCACGTCATACACTACCCCATTGCCAACCAATGCACGCACATCAATATTCTTAAATTCATCATGTGCCACAGCCAAAATACAAGCATCAAACATACCTTTTCCCTCTTCCATCTTACATCTTACATCAATACCATATTCCTTCTTCACCGCAGCAGGATTTGCCCATGGGTCATATACGGTTATATTATCAGTGTACTCTTTTAATGTATTATAAATATCCACTACCTTCGTATTACGGATATCAGGACAATTCTCCTTGAATGTGACACCCAGAATCAATATCCTACTATCCTTCACTAACACACCCTTCTTATTCATGCATTTAACGACCTGGTTGGCAACAAAAGTACCCATACCATCGTTCAGCATTCTTGCTTCAACCATCAGTCGTGGCATCACGCCATACACCTCTGCCTTCTGAATCAGGTAATAAGGGTCAACACTGATGCAGTGACCTCCTACCAGTCCCGGACTCAGTTTTATGAAGTTCCACTTGCTCGATGCTGCTTCAATGACATCTCGGGTATCAATACCCATTACATTGAATATCTTAGCTAGTTCATTCATAAACGCGATGTTAATATCACGCTGGGTATTTTCAATTATCTTCGATGCCTCAGCCACCTTTATGCTTGAAGCCCTATGTGTACCGTTCACCAAAACCGAATTATACACTTTATCTACCAAGTCTGCTATTTCAGGAGTACTGCCCGACGTCACCTTCTTTATCTTCTCCACAGTGTGCAGTTTATCTCCTGGATTTATTCGTTCCGGACTATATCCGGCAAAGAAATCTACGTTAAACTTCAACCCACTCACCTTTTCCACTATTGGAAGGCACTCTTCCTCGGTTACACCGGGATACACGGTACTTTCATACACCACAATATCACCTTTGCTTATCACCTTTCCAACAGTCTCGCTGGCACCCCACAGAGGTCTCAAATCAGGTTGGTTATTCTCATCTACTGGAGTTGGAACGGCAACAACATAGAAATTGCATTTCCGAACATCCTCCAAATTGGTTGTACAACGGAATCCGTGTTTATTGATTGCCTCCTGCAGCAATGCATCCTCAACTTCCAATGTATCATCATGTCCCTGCATCAGAGCATCCACACGTTTCTGGTTCATATCGAAACCAACCGTTTCATATTTAGTGGAGAATAGTCGTGCCAAGGGCAAACCAACGTACCCCAACCCTATTATGCATATCTTTATGCCATCCATCAAAAAAAACTTATCTTGTTTTTACGAGTGCAAAATTACAACTTTTTTTTAACATTGTTACAATTGTGCACTTTTTTATTCATTTTTTCTATATTTTTTCATCTTTCGTCCTTCGTCCTTCGTTATCGTCTTTCGTCCTTCGTCTTTCGTCATTCGTTACCCCTCAACCATCTCTTTCTTTCCTCGTCACTCATCTTCTCGATGGCATAGCGAAGCATCGTGCGAGGCATCTCGTGTGCATGTTGCCTCAAAAACTCCCTGAGCAAATCCATCGAACACCGCTTCCCCATCTCCCTGAGCATCCACCCCACCGCCTTATGCATCAAATCATGTGGATGATGTAGATGTATCTCCGCATATCTCAAACACCACGATGGGTCTCCCATCTGTGAAGTCTTCCACGTACACACCATACTCATCCTTTGCTTCCACAGATTATCGCTGGCCGCCAGTTCGTCCAACACCTGCCGCTTATATGCCATCTGCATCGGGTCATCCCCCTTAACAGGGGGACAGGAGGGGGTCTTCAGCCATGCCCCCAGAATCTTTGGAGCAGAGAGATCCACTAAATCCCAATTGTTCGCCCGTTCTGCATATTGCAGATACGTAGTCAGAATCTCATCCCGCTTCTTAATAGCCTCTGCATCATGCAGCAGCCGCTTGGTCGCTAGCTTCTCAAACTTTGCAACGAGAATCAGTAATCCGCAGAGCCTCACCTCATGCCATTTCGACATCAGCAGTTCAGGAACCTCAGCTATGGTTATTGGTTCACGGTTAATGGTTAACGGTCCATGACCAATGGACAATGCTGCCTTCACCACCTCCCTCGTCTGTGGTACTTTCAGCCCCAGGAACTCATCACCCTCGCCGTAGTCCCCCGGCCCCGTCTTGAAGAACCGCATGAGTACCCTCCGCTGCTCCTCATTCCGCAGCGACTCCATATAGCTTATGACCTCCTTAGCATTCACTCGTTAAATTGATAATTTGTTTTTTTATTCTAGGGAATCTAGGAATAAAGGAATAATTTTTATCCCGAAAATCTCCGAAAACATCGAAACCGACGCTCGAAGCAAGACTGTCATCTAAAATCAGTGTGATAGTTCCCTCGTTCCTAGGTTCCCTATACGAAAACTGTAAACTGTAAACGGTAAACAGTAAACTAGACCTTTCACATTTCACATTTCACATTTCAAATCTTGCTCCATTGTCGGGTTTTACCCAGAATACTTTGAAGGTCTTTTCGTATTCGGGGAATTGTTCAAGATACTTCTCTGTGAGGGTTTTCTCTATTTCTTGCTTATAGGCTGGATCAACAAGTGCGATACATGCGCCCTTGAAACCTGCACCGGAAAAACGACCGCCGTAAACTCCTGGCATACTGCGCATTATATCATATATAGCTATGAGTTCTGGACTGCCGCATTCGTAATTATGAATACTGCTCTCGCAACTGTCAAAGGAGAGTTTTCCGAAGAGTTGTAGATTGCCGGTTTCCCATGCAGTAACACCCTGGCGCACACGACGATACTCACTATAGAAGTGTTCTGCACGACGTGCAAAACGTGATGGCATGATGTCGCGTGTCTTCTCGAATGTCTCTTTTGGAACATCACGCAGGAACGTCTTATCAAAAGTCTTCAGAGGCTGCTCTTGGTATGCCAGCATATTCCATGCAGCAGTCTTACACTCATACACACGGAGGTTATAGTCAGAGTTTACTAGTGAACGAGTCAGGCCAGAGAAGAAAATACCTATCTCAAACTCTGGCATATCTGGATTACGTTTGATGATGCGCCAATCATCCGAGTCGCAGTCTAAGAACAGCAGTCCGTCCTTTTTGCCAAGCGCAATACACGCCTGATCGAGCAGACCATTATTCAGTCCAATATACTCGCGCTCTGCCTCAGATGCTATCTTTACTACCTCGAAAGGCTGCAAAGTAATATCATTCGCCTTAGCAAATGCCATAACATATGCGATGAGGACTGCTGCTGATGAAGACAGGCCACCCACAGGCAGCGACCCCTGTATGATACCAGTGATACCTCGTTTCAGTTCAAAGCGCTTACGCAGAGCATATTTTGCACCACGCGCATAGTCACCCCAATGATGTTCACGTACCTGAGACGGTTGGTTGATTTCAAAATCTACCACCCCTTCAAAGGTCTTTGATTCCAAATGCACATGAGGATCACATCTGCCATCGGCCATCTTACTTCTTACATCGAAGTAAAGGTCAACACCTTTATTGATAGCAAAACCAGTTACAAGACCATGCTGGTGGTCAACATGTGCGCCTAATGGACAAACACGATAAGGAGAGAAAATGTGATACTGATATTCTTTTTCCATGTGTATAAGTATTTTGGTTGCAAAAATACGCATTTTTTCTAAAAACCAAAAGAATTGCGCCTTTCCTTTGGCAATTAAATCATTTCACGTTATCTTTGTTGGCAAAAAATATACAATATTATGAAAAACGTAGTTATTGCTGCTGGTTACGCAACACGCTTGGGAGAACTTACGAAGAACTTCCCTAAGCCATTGTTGAAGATTGGAGAGAATACTATTCTCGGAAGAATGTTGGATGATATTGACAGGATTCCTGAGATAGATGAACACATTATTATTTCAAATCATCGGTTTGCTCCCATTTTCGATAAATGGAAGAAGGAAGAGGGCAGATGGCAGAAGCCAATCACCATAGTGGATGATGGGACGGAGACGAACGAGACTCGTCTTGGTGCTGTATGCGACTTGCTGTTTGCAATGGATAAACTCCATATCGATGATGACTTATTGGTGGTAGCAGCTGACAATCTGTTGTTCTTCTCGTTTCAGGAGTTTGTAGATTTTGCTAAGGCTAAGCAGACCAGTTGTATTATGTGTCATGAACAGCCGTCGATAGAGAAACTACAGCGTACTGGTGTGGTGGAACTGGATACAAACAATAAGGTACTTGGTATGGAGGAGAAACCACAGGTACCGAAAAGCCATTGGGCTGTGCCACCATTCTACATCTATCTGAAGAAGGACCTAGACATGGTGCGCCATTCTGTAGAGAATGGTTGTGGTAAGGATGCGCCAGGTAACTTGGCGCATTATATGGTAGAGCATACTACTATGCATGCCTGGCCTATGAGTGCTGGACGATTTGATATTGGTAGCCTCGATACGTATTATGAGGCACAAAAACTTTATGGAAAATAATAAGAATATGAAAAAAATTGATTTAAATAACAAGACTATTTTAGTCACAGGTGGTGCGGGTTTTATCGGTTCTAACCTCATCAAGCGACTGTTTCACGACGTGAAAGGTGCAACGATTGTCAATATCGACAATATGAACGACTACTATGATGTCAGCCTCAAAGAATACCGTCTTGAGCAGTTAAAAGTTGAAAGCGAGAAGTTAAAAGTCGATTATCAATTCATCAAGGGTGATATCGCTGATAAGCAGACCATTGACAGCATCTTTGAGAAGTGTAAACCACAGGTGGTCGTAAACCTTGCTGCCCAGGCAGGCGTGCGTTATAGCATCACCAATCCTGATGCGTATATCATGAGTAACATGATGGGCTTCTATAATATACTTGAAGCCTGTCGCCACAACCCTGTGGAACACCTCGTTTACGCCTCAAGCAGTAGCGTCTATGGTGGAAACAAGAAGGTTCCTTTTAGCACAGATGACCGTGTAGATAATCCAGTTTCTTTGTATGCTGCCACCAAGAAGAGCAACGAGCTGTTTGCTCACTGCTATTCAAAGCTCTATGACATCCCAACAACGGGTTTGCGCTTCTTTACGGTATATGGTCCTGCAGGACGTCCTGATATGGCATACTTCGGTTTTACCAACAAACTGCTCAAAGGTGATACCATCCAGATATTCAATTACGGCAACTGCCGTCGTGACTTTACGTATGTAGATGATATTGTCGAAGGTATCATGCGCGTGATGCAAGGAGCTCCAGAGCGCAAAAAAGGCGAAGACGGTCTGCCTATTCCTCCTTATGCGGTGTATAACATTGGTGGTGGTCAGCCAGAAAACCTCCTTGACTTTGTTAACATCCTTCAGGAAGAACTCGTCCGTGCCGGTGTTCTACCAAAAGACTTCGACTTCGAAGCCCACAAGCAACTCGTCCCCATGCAACCAGGAGACGTTCCTACCACTTACGCAGACAGTGCAGCCCTAGAACGTGATTTCGGGTTTACACCGAAGATTACGTTGAGAGAGGGACTGAGGAAGTTCGCGGAGTGGTATAAGGAATATTATGATAGATAATAGATAATAGTTAATAGATAATAGATGATAGATATATGAATATTGGAGATAAGGCGCCCGAGGTATTGGGCAAAGACGAACAGGGACGGGAGATCCGTCTGAGTGACTATAAAGGTAGAAAGCTCGTACTCTACTTCTACCCGAAGGACAATACCAACGGCTGCACAGCTGAGGCTTGTAGCTTGCGTGACCACTATAGCGAACTGCAGGGTGCAGGCTACGAAGTGGTTGGCGTGAGCAAAGACTCTGCTGCATCACATGTAAAATTCAAAGAAAAACACCAGTTGCCATTTCCTCTGATTGCCGACATCAACCACGAACTCTTAGAAACCATGGGTGCCTGGGGCGAGAAGAATATGTACGGCAAGAAGACCATGGGCACCATCCGTACCACCTTCATCATCAACGAGGAGGGCATCATTGAGCAGATCTTCGCTGGCAAGCAGGTGAAAACCAAGGAACACGCAGAGCAAATCTTGAAAAATGAAAATTGAAATTAAAATTGTTTTTTCTGTTTTTTTCTGACAATAGTATAACCTGGTGGAGGCAGGTGCAGGAGTTAAAAATATAAGGACATGGGAGCTTGCTCACAATGGGCTTGTAGTTTTTAACTACTGCAAAGTCTGTAAAGACTTATACTATTGGAAGGGGTTTTTCAGGTTCTTTGTCAAAATATCTTTCCGTGCTTTGACTTCGTCGAGCCGTTTGCACACTCCTTAAAGATTAAGCCTCCCCGCAGGGGCTACTTCGACTCATCTTTAATGTCGTGCTCTGCGCGGGTTCTGTGATATCCGTGTGACTTAATTAGTTATCGTTTTCGTTATCGTTTTCGTTAACTCATCGTTATCGTTTTTCAACGACTTTCCAGTCAACAATATCCCACAGTGCAGAGAGATGGTCAGCCCTACGGTTCTGATAATCCAGATAATACGCATGCTCCCACACATCAAAAGTCAGTAGCGGCTTCAACCCCTTCTGTATCGGATTAGCCGCATTCGTCTCCTGCGTAATCACCAACTTACCGTCCTTATCTGCCGACAGCCACACCCATCCACTTCCGAATAATGTAGCCCCCGCCTTCTGGAACTCCTCTTTAAAAGCCTCAAACGACCCGAAGTCCCTGTCTATAGCCTCCGCCAATTGTCCTGTTGGCTTATTACCTGCCTGTGGTGCCTTAAATTGTCCAAAGTACATGTTATGGTTCAGAATCTGTCCCGCATTATTCAGGATACCGCCAGTAGCCTTACATACAATCTCCTCCAGCGTAGCATCCTCGAAACCGCTCCCAGACAACATCCCGTTCAGGTTATTCACATACCCAGCTAGATGCTTCCCATGATGAAAAGCAATCGTCTCCTTGCTTATCACCGGCTCCAATGCATCCATCGCATAAGGTAATTCAATTAGTGTAAACATAATATTCTTTGATTAATTTTACTTCATCCCTCATTCTTCTTACATCTGAGTTCTTACATCTTCCATCAGCCATCAGCCATCAGCCTTCATCCCTCCTATATCTCCGGTTCCCAAAGGAATCGCCCCATATCCACATGTCCGTTGGCTTTAAACTGGACGCCCTCATCTTCCAACAGCTCCCGTTGCTTACCCCATCCAGGTGCCGTGCGCCCCATTTTGTTCACCACCCTGTGGCAGGGCAGCTTGTCGGCTCCTGGTGTGTATCGCAGGGTGCGCCCCACCATCCTCGCATGGCTCGGCCATCCTGCCAGCAGTGCGATATCTCCGTATGTCGTCACCCTGCCACGAGGAATCTGGCTCACGATGTTCAGCACATCCTCACCAAACCTCCTAGCCTCTTCCGCCGTCATCTTATCGGGATAGTCCTTCATTCCTTTTGGTTATGTTTCTGCTGCAAAAGTACAAATTTCTCCCGAATCCACAATTTTTTCGACATCAATTTAGTTATTTGGCGCAATTTCATTTGGTTATTTGGCGCAATTCCGTTCGGGAGTTTGGCGCAATTCCGTTCGGGAGTTTGACCGATGCCCGTAATCAATACTAGCTTACGGCTTAGATTAGCTTACCGCTTAAATGATTGACGTCATAACCCACCCCCGCAATAAACGACAAAAGGCCTCGCCATCGCGAAGCCCTTCATTTAACATTTAACGTTCAGAGCAACGAACACAATGTCCTGTTCGCATGAACAAATCTAAATTATTACTCCCAACTCATGGAACAAATCGTTCAGCGTACAGAATTCAACGCCAACGGCCATGCACGCATCAGGAATTTTCACACGCTTTTTGCAAAGAGGATCCGATGTCTCGAACGACACGACCTTCATGCCTTTTGCAGCTGCTGTAGCTACAAGGTATGCATCAGCCACAGTAGCAAACTCCTGCTTGGCAGCCACGGTGAAGACCGCACTGCCATTGGCCCATGTCATCAGTCTTGAATAATCATCGAATGCATCAAAAGGAAGGAAAAAGCCTTTGGGCAACTTGTCAGCACACCATTGTTTCAAGTCATCATTACCTTTGTCAATCTCTTCTTTCACCTTGACTCTGCTAAATATTTGGCCGTTCTGAGCCAAATCTGCCAGACGCTGCCAAAATCCTTGGAAGATATCCATTGGCATTTCGTTCTTGCAACGGATGAATATGTTGGTGTCTAACAGATATGACATACTATACCAGCTTATTTACAAAAGTTTGATACGTATTACCATACATTCCCGTCAGACGGTATGCCTGCAGATAGTCCAATTGACGACTCTTCACTGCATTGATGATATGTACAGCCAGTAAACGACCTACACGTTTGGTAGCCGTGGCATAAAAATCTCCAAAGCCGGAACTCTTCTTGGCTGGCTTAGGACGATTCTGATACTCTACATAGAATTTACGGTACTCTTCCCTGCTTATCAGATGCAATTCATTGGCGCAACGCGCCATTGCCAATTCGCTCACCTTGAACTTCTTTGCCGTCTGGCTAATACCCTTCCAGCTTTTTCTAACCAAATCTGCCGGCATCAGGAAAGCAGCAGCCACCCTGTCGCAATAACGTTCCGTGACATCATGAATCATGTCCATATCGCCGCCAAAGCCAGCACTTGTCCCCAATAGAATGTGAGTGGTCTCGTGAATCAAAGTGAACAACTGGGCGGTTTTGCTGTCTTTGTTGTTGACGAAGATAAACGGAGCAACATCATTGACCAAGGCAAAGCCACGACATTCTTCCACAGGAATCTCCCTGCGGTTATTATTTTCAACTCCACTATTGAAGCTGACGGCAATACCCAACTCTTCTATACGCTCAGTCAGACAATTCACGGCATCAGCAGAATCTCTTCTGTCAAAAGCCCAATTCTCATCCAACTGTAACAATTGGCGCAAAAACCCAACCGTTTCAAGGATAGGCGTTTTAAGGGTAATGACGCCAACGCAGGAGCAGATGTCGTATTCATTCTCTGTCAGATAGTCAGTCAACCATTCTTGCCTCCTCTGAACAGAGAGAATCGTGTCATAAACATTCAAGTTGAAACCGCCATTGCCAGAGTTGCCACGAAACATCGGAATGGGAACTTCCTCCTTGGAAGGTTCATTCAAGAAGAGATACCCGTAAGGAATATGAATCTTCTTGGCAAAATCCTCCAGTTGTTTCTCTGTTGGCTGCTTCTCCTGCTTATACCACTCATCCACATCAGGATGCTCACTCAGGTACGCAACAACATTGTAGCCTGCGCGTTGAATCGCCCAAGCTATAATTTCCGGTTTTATGTTAACTCTGCGTACCATAATATTTTACGTGAATGACGAATCATCCGTCTCACGCTGCAAAAGTACGAGAAAATATTCAAAACGCATTATTTTACCAAAAATAAATTTTTAAAACGCATTATTTTACTATAATCCCCCACTCAAAACGCACTATTCCCCACAAAAACTAGCGCCATTTTTATTCCCTCACCCCACCCAACAAAAAAAAGGGCCGATGCGCAAGCACCAGCCTTCATTTTCATTTTTCACCCTTCTCCCTTCACTCTTTACTGATCAAACCCATTGGTTCTTATGTTTGTTTTCTTCAATTAAGACCAGCAACTCCTTAAACTTCAAAACCCTTTCCGGCTTTAACTCACCTGCATTCATCTTTTTTCTATTGGCCTTGAGCCAATTAAGCATATCGTGCTCTTCCAGTCTATATTTTGAGGGATTTCGGTGATTAGTTTCTATAAACTCCTTCACCTCATTATATCTGTTCAACCAACGAGTCTCTTGATCCATCTGACATCTTACATCTGACATCTTTCGCCACCTTTCTTCTTGTGTCATACATCTTACTACATGCAATTACTTTCTTGCTCACCACCCCCATCCTATAGACGTAACGGTTTCATTTCTTAATTAATTGCTCACCCAACTCTGTAAGATAATACTTCTGGGTAGGACTCTTAGGCGAGTCTGGTTGTGTCATGGCAAGTATTCTCAGTTCCAAGAGAGGGTCTATATAATTTCTCTTGAATTTTGTAGCATTCGTCATATTCATGACCTGCCTAATCTCAGCAGCAGAAGTTGCCTGAATTGCGCTCAAAAGCAACTTTTCAACTTGGTCCCTACTTAGTCCCAACTTAGTCCCTACTTGGTCCCAACTTAGTGACTGCTTAGTAACATTATTTGTATCTTGACCTGCTACTTGACCTGCATCTTTATAATCTACAGAATAAATCACAGTCATAAACTGACTAGGCGAAGACTTGAACACAGGCCGTCTGTCATCCTTATACGCCTCCAACGCCTTTGTTTCGTTGCAGATGCGCTTCAGACCGCTACCACGCTTCTCCATGTAATCCAGTTGGGCCATCACATCAGCCAGCACTGGGTTACGTCTCAACGAAGAAATATCCTCCAGTGGAACATCCTGCACCTGCTGGCCGCTGTACATACCGCCTGGCGAGGTCACAGCAATCCTGTCATCATAGATGTCCAGATGCACCTCACCGCCCATCACGGTATAGTCCCTGTGAATGAAATGGTTCACCATAGCCTCCAATACGGCTCTCTCCGCATACTCGGGCTTGTTCTTCCTGCCGTCAGGCAGCTTCTCCCAACCCTTACGTGTATTAGCCTTCGTAAAAGCCCTAGCTTCGCGAAGCGACATCAGTATATTGCCTTTGAACTCAGCATCATTGATGGCATCACTTTTCTCCAGACCATACCACCGTGTACAAGCCCTCCTTCACCTTCAGCTGCAGCACATGCTTCCCCTCCTGCTCCAGCGGAATCATCTCCACCTCCGGCAGAGGGTCCATATAATCTCTGATCTTCATGCTGATGGTTTCTGTCACATGCTGAATATCCTCCAGCCCCTTAAGGTTGCCATCATTGTCTATTCCAAAGAACAACGAGCCACCCAAAGTGTTGGCAAAAGCACTCACACTCTTCAGCCAACTCTTCGGTCTGCTTTCCTCCAGCATCACTTTAAAGTCGTAAGCCGTGCATTCAGCTATCAAGTCATTTATTGTCAAATCCTTCATAAACACGTCATCATTACGTTTGACGTTGCAAAAGTACAAAAAATCCCCGACACAAAAGAAGGTTTTTCCCTAAAACCCCAGCCACAGCCCCTTCCCGAGCCATTTTTATTCCCTCACCAACAACAACAAAAAGGCCTCGCAATCGCGAAGCCCCAATTCTCAATTGTCAATTGTCAATTCTCAACTTACTAAGCCGTAAGCTACTCTTCACTCTTCAACAGAAACTCCCTTGCTGTACAAGCCACGATCCCCGAGTCGTGAATCAGACCCACATTCGGGTCCATCGTCACCACATACTTGGGATAATTGTCCCTAATCAGTTTCAAGTTGCCAAACTCACGTTCATAGGTTTCTTCACCTGTCACCTGCAGGGCCACCTGAACATAAATCACCTCGTCACCCCTACGAGCCACAAAGTCAATCTCCTTACCGTTCAACTGCCCCACATACACCTCATAGCCACTGCGCTTGAGTTTCAGATACACAGCACCCTCCAGCATCTTTTCAATATCCAGAGCCCGCTTATCACGGCACAGATAGTTCCGTAACCCCAAATCCTCAAAATAGTACTTGTCCTGCTGCTCAAAAACGCTCTTACCCTTGATATCGTAACGCTTCACGCGGTCTATCATATACGTGTCGCACAACGAATCCATATATTCACCTACCGTGTTGGCGCTCACAGCCATCTCACTACCCTTTAAATATTTGGCAATGCTGTTAGCAGAGAACACCTTGCCGCTGTTGTCTGCCACAAACCGAGCCAGATTGTCCAGCAGCGATACGTTGCGCACGTTCTTCCTACGCACAATGTCCTTTACAAAGATGGTGTCGTAGATGCTGCCCAGATACTCCGTCCTCGTTCGCTCATCCTCCATAGGGATGCGATACAGGAACGGCAGTCCGCCCCAGCGCAGATACTGTGAGAAAGCATGATCAGAGTCTTCCATACCATAGAATGCCAGAAACTCTTTGTAATCCAGGCTGCTCACGTGAACGCGATGATAACGTCCGGCAAACGAGTTGGCGATATCGCTCGACAGCATAGCCGCATTACTACCCGTCACCACCACGTCCACACCATCCTGCTTTACCCAGTAGCGCAGGGCCTTCTCAAACTCCTGCACCTCCTGCACCTTATCTATCAGCACATAATTGCGGCCACCTTCTACCACGCCAGCCTTAATCTTCTCCGACAATTCACGGAACGACGTCAGGTCTGCATTCACGGGGTTCTCCATGTCAATGTAGATGACATTTCCTTTGTCAGACAGCTCTGCCGCCAGCAGTTCCAGGATGCAGCTCTTTCCGGCACGCCTGTGCCCGGTCAGCACCACAGCCTCTCCTTTGCCCAATAAGTTGGAAACTTGAGCTATGTAGTCATTGCGCCTAATTCTCTCCATAATTAGAATTTTCTGCAAAAAACAAAAACTTCTCAACATACAGCAAACTTTACCCTATTATTTACACAATTCGACCAAAATTCCAAAGATTTTCAATTAAAAATTCCTAAGATTTTCAATTTTTGGAGCAGCGAGCGCCATCAAGCTTGCTTGGTAATGGCCGAGTCGTGACAAAAATCAACGCAGTTAATTTCAACTTCGTTTTTTCAAAAAATACGGCTAATCATCATATTTAGCCGTAGCTTTTCCCAACCTCTCAACTGTAAACAGTAAACAGTAAACCGTAAACTAAACATACTGATTAACCCTTTTATACTTTTCAATCAATCCGAGAAGCTGCTGGAATGGCTCAACTCGTTCAGCCTTAAGCAAACCCGCGTTCATAACTTTACGGTTAGCCTTGAGCCAGTTCAGCATATCATGCTCTTCTATACGATGCTTGCTTGGGTTCCGCTTATTGGTTTCAATAAACGTCTTCACTTCTTCATAGCGCGTTATCCATCTATCATCTTGTGTCATAATCATTAACCATGAACCATTAATCATGAACCATGAACCGGCATTGCCAATCGCCAACAGGCAATCAAAAGTCAGAATCTTCTACTTAAATGCTTTGCATCTTTGAAAACCAAAGCAGTCATGCCTAATCCTTTTGCTGCTATCACATTCTTTTCCGAATCATCAATAAACAGACAATCCTGGGCATTGAGATTAAAACGTTTTAAGAACAAATTGAATATCTTTATATCTGGCTTGGGTGGACATGGTATGCCTTCCTCATCCTTTAAACCTCCAGACACCACATAATCATCTATCAACTGAAGAATTGGATATTTCTTTCTAGTCTTTTCAAACAAATCCCTACACCAATTCGACAAACCATAAATACGATAACCTTTTTTCTTCATATCTTCAATTAACTTTCGCATTCCAGGAATCTCACCTGACAATGTTTCCAGCCATTGATTTTCAAAGCGGTCTAAACATTCTGAATATTCAGGAAATAAATCTTTCCGTTTCGACACCACTTCATGTATAGATTCGCTGGCATCAACTTCAGAAATCCATTCCGGTGTAAACACCTTTGCTTTCATCGTTGCATACCAGTCATCATTCTGATAATACTTTAAAAACAGGTTATCTATAGACCACCCTATCAATACGTTTCCAAAATCAAAAACGACAGGAGTCTTGTATATTTTCTCACGAACAGAATTAAGCAAACTGCTATAATCTGAACACTTCGGATTCTTCAACAAATGCATACGTGTGTCCAGACATGTCACACCTCGATAATTCTGAGGTAAAAGCAACTGCTCCAGTACTTTCCTAACAGAATTAGAATAAGCAGAAGTCGGATGCGTCATCATAGTTTCAGACATAAAAATTCCCAGATTCTTAAATACATACTCCTCTAAAGCAATTCTTTCTTCTGGTGCATCATCCTTGCTCTCGTCTAAGGCTTCATAAACATAAGGCAGAAAATAATCAAGAAACTTATACTTATATAATCCTCCCGAAAAACCGACAAGATTTATCTGTCCAATTATACGCACTATGTTATACAAGCGCAATCTAGGAAATGAATCAGAATAATATCTATTATACAGATTAAGTACCTCCAAAATCCACCGTTCCTGAATTTCAGAATAACGAATCATCTGAAAGAACTCCCATGAGATATGCTTTAACCCGACATCTTTTCCATTATGATAAACAGAATAATCATATGATTCATCTTCGGAAACTTTATACCTCTGATAAACGACCGACTCCGGACCAAACATCTCCTTAAAAGCCTCTATAGTCTCTTCTGTATAATTATCAAAGTAATGCAATAGATTTGATGACAACTTCTTCGGCGTTCGGTCTCCCGTTTTCATATTCACCAACCTGTCTCCATCAAAATTACATTCTTTGTTTGACTTAATATACAATCCCTGTAATTCATCCTTATATATTTGGTTCTTCACTTCTTTATGAACCCTCAACACATACCAGAACAGAAAATAAATAACTATACAGGTACTAAAACTCAACAAGCCAAAGACAACGTACGATACCAATGGCATCTGAGGAATCCACATAGCAATAAATGCAAGGACATCCACCACAGCTACAACTAATAGAAGGTAATACATCCGGATTACACCAAACAACTTATATTTGTCCAGCATATACCTCATGTACTCCACACCGGCAACACTCCGTTTCTCCGCCATGGATGACAGCCCTAATACCGTCATATTAAGAGCAATTAATGCAATCCAAGTATTTATATCACAAAACGCTTCCATTTCTGTTTTTTAGATTTTTGCAGAATCCAACAGCCCTCAGCTCTTACTTCTTAGCCCTTATCTCTTAGCCCTACAGCTTTTAGTTCTAATAACGACTCCTGAGGGAATATATTGTATCTAATGGCTTGTATAGAAGTTCCTGTCCCCCTGATTCTTCTTTCGTTCTGTTGCGGCGGTCGGGAACTTTCTGTCCATTACACCTGTATCTTATCCTACTATTTTATAATTTTCGCCTAAGGCTATATCTTTTTTATATCTCCTCGTCAATTTTTGCGTGAATAGCCTTCAAATATGCATTGATGTCTATCGCGGGGACAGTACCAATAGATTTCAGGTAACTTACCAGCTGGAGGAAGAAGGTAAAAAGCGACACTTCTTTATCGCTGAACTTGATTTCCTTCACCTCGCGGCTCGCATAAACCTGCTCAATATATTTTCGCTTCTCCTTAATATCTTTCATAGGATCTAGACCTTCCGGTTTTTGTTCGTCATAGTCCACATAAAAGCTTCCAGAATCGCAGAGGCAACCTAAATCGAGCGTCTGATAACCCTTTAATTCCCTCAACTGCTTCTTAATGGTTTCTTGACCACTATAAGAACTCGTTGTAGTAAGAATACCCCCAATTATCTTAGTCAAAGGAGCTGCCAGTGTTCGTCTTCCAGAGGCCACCATTTCTATACTGGTACGCTTCAATTTACGCACACTCTCTACTTTCTGGGCAGCATAGTCTATGTACCCCTTCACATCCTGCTTTACTTCAAATACTGCATAAACGCTTTCTGCAGGTATGTACATAAAGCCATCCTGGTTGAAGATAAAAGGCGTGTAAATGGCATCATAGATTACGACGTCCATCTGCTCGCTCACATTGCCTGTAGAATCTATCACGATGGCCTTATCCACTTTATATCTGTCTGGAAGATAGGTTCTGAGAAACTCTATCCATCGTTGCTCTGTCGCATCTCCCTTGCTTCCGGGATGCCCAATAAACTCCCTATCCACATTGAGGCTGGCAAGCATCTGTTTCTGCAAGCCGCAAAAAAGTTCCTTTAAATCAATCATCTTCTTATATTCTAAAAGTTTGTTATTCTTATAGCAATAAAACGTGTGTGCACTAAGACCGCTACTTCTTACGCCCACTATCAGCAGGATCGGGTTCTCTATCGCCACTTCCTTCTCAATATCAATCATTGCCGCCAAGTCGGTACCGCTGTATTGTGTGGAACCATTTGGATGGCTATGCCATTCACCCACATATCGCAATCCCTCCTTGGCTAATTGATTCCAAACTTTTTCCAATCCCTTGGTGTTGCGCATAAATGTAGTCCTGCCTGTCAGTTTCCCCATAGGCACCACAACCTTTTCTATATATACCGTATGCCTGTCCGCTGAATAACGTCCGGCAAGCATCCCGCCGTTCTCATTGGGATACTCGCCCTCTGCCTGCAACTGTATTTGATCAAATACCGAGGCTATTATCTCTATATACAAATCTTCACTCGCCAGATAGTATTTCATAATCGGTGTATCTTTAGGTTTGTATCATCTTCAGTTATGTAGAAGTTGCTCAGCGGTTCCTCGCTACTAAGCATTCTGATAATATGTTTCATAGCAAATTGCACCTTACTTTCAATGTCGTTATATGATGCCTTGAAAGTCGGATTCCAGCAACCGGTAGGGTTATACATATCGGTTTCCACGTCACGCTTCAGCATGCCATAGACTAATAGCACGGTCTCTGTTACATTAGGCGAGAACGCACATATCAAGTCCTGTGCATGATTGGTTATTGACAGGTTTACCACCTGGGCTTTCGTCCCTATGGCATCCACTACCCGCATCAACTGATTATCGGTAGTACAGTCAAATATCACATCAACTTCATCAAAGAGATTAGCGAGGACGGTTATATTCTCATGTTCAGCTGCGTATCTCTTCACTACTGCATCAAACACTGATTTCAAGGTCGCACAATCCACATGAGGAGAAATCTGCGTAAGCAGACTCTCCAAATCCAAGGTCTTCTCGGTCACACCCGTATAAAAAGGATAGGCTGACCTGCATACATTCCCTGGTTCTTTGTTGTCTATATCGCAGAGCGTAAGATTTTTTGCGCCACACCTCGTAAGGGTCTCAGCCACGATACTCCCTATGGCACCAACACCCATAATAAGTATTTTCTTATTAGCCAGTTCTGCGGGCATAGCTCCTCGTCCAAAAAAATACTGGTAGGAAATATCAATCGTCTCAGTCCAATGTATCAGTCCCTGCGTAAACTCTGTAAGCCAGAGTCTATTCTTTCCTGTACCAACATGAAACGGCTCTATGGGCAGATCATCCATAAAAACCATCATGGCTTGCCAATGTACACCGCTGCTGGGTATTCTGTACCCGCAGAAAATCGGGAAGTATTCATATTTACCTCTGTGCGAGACCACAAATTCATGGATGTAGTTCTTCTGGCTCTGCGAAAACAGACTTTTTATGGAGTCGTAATCTTCAACAATGAACTTGTTATGCACTGATGGAACATCCTTAAGCAAGCAATAAACGCCATCAAATGACCGTAGTTTTTGATAGAACTCGCTAATCACACAGGGCCTATCCTTCTTCTTCACCTGCTTAATCGAAACAAACTTTTGCACCACATAGTTTGCCACAGGAATGCCATTCTTATGTCCAGGCGCCAACGTTGCATAACGAACCTCTCCATAGTCCCCTTCCTCAAAGTCTTCTTGGGTCTCTGCAAAGCAAAAAGTGAAGTATCTTTCCCGTATCGAGGAATGGTTCACAACCAGATGCTCATAGTGTTCATCCTTCTCCCCTTTTACATAATACTTTTCCACCCATTCCTTAAGCTGCTTCAGTTCATTTACAAACTGGCTCTCCGCGTTTTCATATTCCGCAGGGTGCATACAAAGGTCACCACCCTGCATGATATGTGAATAGTCCAGCAGACTCTTGTTAACAAACCTGATAGGCTCAACACCCATAGCCTTAAACGGATAGGAAGGGCTAATTTCCACCTTCCATATTAATCCGTTACCGTTCTGGCCTATATCCACGGTAATACGACCAATCAACGAGCCAGCCTTGTCGATGCTAAATTCATCAACAAGGCCGACTCCATCTACGGCTGCTATCAGTTCCTTTATTTTGTCTGCTGTCATCATATTCTTATCCGAAACGTTTGGGGCTGGTGGGAAAAGCGGCTCCCGATTCCTTCTCTTTATACCCGCTATACTTCTCGTTCACCTTGAAATAGTAGGGAAGGTAGAAATCTGGATCGCTATCTATGTTGTTAAGCATCGACTCCATGTCCGACTTGAACGACAGTCTGTCGTAATCTGCCATGGCAGCCATCACATCGTTGTTCGTATTTCCGGGGTCGTACAGATGGAAACTGCTGTCCGCAATATTGTCACGCAAATACTCCATGGTATATTTCAGCCTGGGCCATAGTCCCTTGTCTCCGTTATAACCATCCAAGGCTCTGATGACAGCCAGCTCAATTACGAACGACTTGTATTTCTTCCCCTTCTGCTTTTTCCAGATTTTCAGTAACCGGATGATCTGACGCTCACTCGACTTGCCCTCTATATGAGAAATCTGCTTCTGGATATTCGTCTTCTGGTAGGTCCCTTTCTTGAAGCCCCAGTGATCTTCGTTGAAACACAGGTTCAAGTCATGCGTGTCGGGATAGTCATTATCCTTCAACTCGCGTCCAGGAACAACGTCCAATTCTACGGGTTTGTCATCCCCCTCCTCTATCGGGAAGTTCACTCCAATAGAAACCTTCTGCTTACGGATGGTAACACCAGTATCCTTGTATTCCTCTACAAGGAAATCGTGAACGCTATCAAACATCTCCTGTAACGTATCAAACGCACTATGTTTGAAGGGCTCTACCAAGTCCAAGTCAAACTTTACATTGGTAGCTGTATGCTTGGCAAAACTGCCCGATCCAAACGAAGAGTATTTGTCACTACCATAGTGGTCGTGCATCTTGGCCTTAATCTCCTCCCTACGGTTCTTGACTTTGTCTACGAAATCCTGTACGTGGTGCATCTTGTGCGTATCGAGGACTTCCTTCAAATGACTGTTTTTGTCTATAGCCATACTTTTACAATATTTTAAATCTGGCTGCAAAAATACAGAAGATCCCCGTAACGCCCAAATTTTTCAGCAAGAAATTTTGGATTTTACGGAAAATTCCTCAATTTATACTACTAAATTTGTTTGTCTCTAGAACGGGAAACACACTTTACCTAAAAGAGTTCACTAAAATAAAAATCGTCAAAATGAACCATTCTATTGCGATAAACACGTATCGCATCTTCAAGAATCACATCCTTGATAGTGGGCCTTACCCCCCATCTATCATTGTTCTCTATCTGCATCCTCAGGTTCTGGTTCTTATGCAGGTCGCCCAAGTTCATCTGTTCAACCCTTGATTCCCCATGCTCATTCTTCATTACAAACCTTAGTGAATCGCGTCTCAGTAGCTCATCATCCAGATTGCTGAAGTTTTGGGAAGCAATAATCAACTGTGAATCGTATGATGCGCCCAGATAGAACTTCATCAATTGCTCCATTGTCTTAGGGTGGATGCCATTAATACAATCATCCAATAGGATAGTTTTGTGTTCAGCTATCGCCTCATGCATACACAATATCAGTCTCAGAATCTCCTTTGTCCCTTCACTCTCTACTTCAAGATCCAAAGGTTGGGGTCTCTTCCACCCTATATCATGGTATATCTTAACAGCATAATCTGGTGCCATATCAAACATTTCCAGCATCATTTCCCTGTCTTCCGCAGTCATGTTCTTCATTCTGCTACGCAATACAGCCGGTAACCTTTTCGGTAGGGGTATCTTCTCAAAATTCACTATATTACTGCCTATTGACTCCAATAGTGCCAAAATCACCTTCTTAAGCTCACGCCCGTCAGGCATCTTATCATCAGGCAGCATATTACCTAGGTCAATTTCACTAAGGTCTACAAGTTCAAAGCCATTCCTAAAAAACGATAGTTGGTCGTGCAACACCTTATTATATATGTTAGTACCAGTGATTACGCTTATCACCGAATTATTCCTCAGCAAACTCGTTCGGATAACATACGCTGTATCATCATCCATATTCATGGCCCTACCATATACCACTTTCGACACCTTCTGTTCTTCATCATACCAACGATGGTATAGTTCAGCTTCAGTCACCACTTTCAAAAGCGTCAACCTTTCTTCCAGTATCATCTGTTCATTCCACTTTATCAGATAACGGTATCTATTGTCATCAAAGTGGTAAACCATCTCTACTGAAGATGGTTCGTTTGGCAGTTTAAGAGGATCTAATGCAAACTCAAAATATGGCAGTGGATCTGTTTTGTCCTCTCGTGAAGTAGTCACCAGATGTTGTAACACGTCAAGAGCCATCAGAAGTTTTGATTTACCTGCTCCGTTGTTACCATAAAGAAAAACAGTTTTAAGCAAGTTAACTCTATTCTGTGTAGAATAGCCATTATAAAGCTCATCTAAAGCCCTATTCCTTTCCCTTCCAGCCACAAATGAAATCTTTGTCATTTCATTGAAGCAACAAAAGTTTGTAATCACAACTGATTCTATCATAAGAATTGATTTAAATTACCTTTATTTAATATAGTACCCACCAGCCTTCTTGCTTCCACGACGTTCAATCATATTCAGTTCAAGAAGCACATTTATATGCTTTACAATGGTTCTGAATGGCTTACCAAGACCTTCTGCTATTTTGGTTGTATTATAACCCTCGTGAGCCTTTATAAACTCAAAGGTCTCTTTCTGGCTATCGTTTAATTGACCATTTAATTGACCATTTAACTGACCATTTAACTGACCATTTAATCCGCCATCATACTCCATCGAGTAAATCACAGTCATAAACTGACTGGGAGACGATTTAAACACAGGCCGTCTGTCATCCTTATACGACTCCAGCGCCTTCGTCTCGTTGCAGATGCGCTTCAAGCCGCTACCTCGCTTCTCCATATAGTCCAGTTGTGCCATCACGTCTGCCAGCACAGGGTTACGTCTCAACGACGAAATATCCTCCAGTGGAACATCCTGCACCTGTTGACCGCTATACATACCGCCAGGCGAAGTCACAGCAATCCTGTCATCATAGATATCCAGATGCACCTCACCACCCATCACCGTATAGTCCCTGTGAATGAAATGGTTCACCATAGCCTCCAGCACAGCCCTTTCTGCATACTCGGGCTTGTTCTTCCTGCCGTCAGGCAGCTTCTCCCACCCTTTCTTGGTGTTCGATTTCACAAAGTTCATCGCCTCACGTAGCAACAAAAGGATATTCCCCTTATACTCCGCATCATTGATGGCATCACTTTTCTCCAGACCATACCACCGTGTACAATACAGTCGCGACTGACTCAGCCAGCAGTCGTCAGCAAACAGAGCACCTGCATTGGTCAGATAGCCATCATCCGTCACCAGTCCAAACGACAGCAGATACTTTTTGTCCCAATCCTGTTGCACACGTTCCTTGAATGTATTCGCAAGAATGGCAAACGAATAATCCTCCACCCTTTTATCCGTACGCAATGAGTCATACGTTCTGTTCGTACCTTTCAGCACCAGTCTCACCATCTGCTCTCCTGTTGCCGGCAGACTCCCGTCACCATTGCGCACAAAAGCCACACGCTGACCGTCACCAACGTAATAATACGGAGTGTACAAGCCCTCCTTCACCTTCAGCTGGAGCACATGCTTTCCCTCCTGTTCCAGTGGAATCATCTCCACGTCCGGCAGCGGATCCATATAATCACGAATCTTCATGCTGATGGTTTCTGTCACATGCTGAATATCATCCAGCCCCTTAACGTTACCATCATTGTCTATTCCGAAGAACAGCGAGCCACCCAAAGTGTTGGCAAAAGCACTCACGCTCTTCAGCCAACTCTTAGGTCTGCTTTCCTCCAGCATCACCTTAAAGTCGTAAGCCGTGCACTCCGCTATCAAGAGACCTATATCCATATTCGTCATCATCTTATCCATGATAATTATTATTTCGTGGTAGCATTGCTATAACAATTGTAATTTCACGATGCAAAATTACAATTTTTCCGGCACATAATTTGCTTTTTTACCGAAAAAATCTCAATTTATCCAGTATTTCCTCACAAAACGGCACAAAAAAGGGCTGACTCCACTCAGGAATCAGCCCCTAATTATCATTTCCTTGCTCTTGATATTGAATGGTCCTTCACAATTAGTTGATAAAACTTTTCAACAATATTGGGATCAATTTGGATCACCTCTGGATCACTCTGTTCATTTAATATTTTTGCAATTCTTGCAATTTTATAAAATGTTTTTAACTGCAAAATTAACGATTCTCTCCGTATTTTATTGCATTCCTTATGTATTATTATTCTTTTTTAAGACATCTCCCCGCTTCAGGCACATTGGGGCGTGCCCCAAAGAACCGAGGGAGCAGCGAGTGCAATGTCAAGCTTGTTTGAGCATTGCCGAGTCGCGTCCGAGAGTCGACGAAGTCAACTTTCCACTCCCCACAGAGACCGACGTCCTATTCAAGCCGCCCGTCTCTTTTTTCTGTCCACTTCTCAATATAAGTAAAATACTTACAATTCATTAGCAAATCATTTATGACTTCATTTTACCTGTAGAAAAGCAGTACTTTTGCAGCAGAATCAGTTTATGTCATTATGGCAGTTCCCTGTCCATTGGCAGAAAACTTGCCTGTATTATAATGGATTACTACGGATTGTCCGAATCCGATGTTCTACCCGAGAACCTTGGACAAGTTCTCACAGTGCCTGAAAAGGAGCAGGCGTTAAGCAACAGTGCCTATGGCAACAAATCCTCCAAGTGGCGATGGCCACAGAAATGGTGCAGTCAGAAAGCGCAGTCAGTTCCAAAATCCTGTAACTGGTCTCTGGAGCAAGAGAAATGCAGAGAACGGCCAGATTATGGATAACAAGCAGGATGGCAAGCCTTTCAAGGGTGTGCGAAAAGAGAAGTAACCCTTATTGACTTAAATTCGGGAGTGCTGCTGCAACAGCACTCCTTTATTATTTCCTCCGTACTATAGCCACTGATTCACGTGCCTGTTTTCTTCACAAAGTTCTAACAACTTCTCAAACAACTTCACCCTTTCAGGCTTCAGTTCACCAGAGCCGTATTGTTTCTGAGTATGCCGCAACCAGTTCCAAGCATTACGTTCCTCTGGCGCATATTTCGAAGGCCTGCGCTTGTTGGTTTCAACAAACGACCTCACTTCATTATACTTGAATAACCACCTTTCATCTTGTGTCATAACTCTTTAGGCCTCCTCTGAGGAATGAATACGTATGAGCAAAACTGCCACACCACATCCACTATCCGCATAACCGATTCTTTCATCTTGTTTTTCAGGTTACTCGTAACCGATGTTTTTGCCATAACAGTATTAAATTGCCTTTGAAAGAGGATGAGATATAAGATAGATATTTTACCTAAGTGCTTGCATTTAAGGGGAAATATATGGATTATATCGTTAGTGCTGCATAGCACTTCAATACTGGTATGGAGTTTCGAGGTTTTTGTTTTTTTCGATGTTTACAGAATCCAGATATCTGTGTTATCCGTACTATCCGTGTTCGCTACCGTACGAAGTAACTGTATTTTAGGTTCTTTTCTTTTATAAGATAGGAATCCCTATAAGGGTAACGATGTCAGAAATAAAACTGTCTGGGTGCTTGCACACAAGCAGGATTATTGCTGATAGCGTTAAGGACTCGGTAGAGTCTGCTATCTCATAAAAGGGTTTTCGTGATTTTCTTCCTATATTCCTAAATTCCCTAGAAAAATATCTGTGGTCTCTGTGCTATCTGTGTGACATTAGAGGTTTTTGTTTCTTTCGATGTTTACGGAATAGCTAACTGTCAATTGTCAATTATGACTTCGTCGAGCCTCTTGTATTCTCCTTATAACTTGCGTCTCCCCGCAAGGGCAACTTCGACGCAGTTATAATGTCACCTACTACAAGGGTTCAATTGTCAATTATCATAAATTCGTGTAGATTCGTGAGATTCGTGTTCGACTTAAACATCTATAACGCAAGAATATCTTCAGGTCCGGTAGGTTCATACGCCCCATCCTTCATTTCCAGAATCACGGAACCAGACTCCAGAGCCTTTACCGTATGCCACTGACCAGCCGGAATATTCAAAGCAACAACTTGCCCATTGGGCGAGAGCTCGATGCGCTCCGTGCAGATGCGCTCCAGCTCATCATAGAACTCTTCCACCAATCTACCACGAAGACAAACTACCGTTTCCGAAGTCTTCTGATGCCTATGTATCGGCACCACGCTACCAGGCTCAATAGCATTTAACATCCTCTGAGAAGTGTCATCTGCACTGTTGCGTAAATCTCTGTTCATTCTTAGACGTGGTGAAGCTTTTGCTTCAGCCGTCAATTCGTCCATTATAGCTTGTGTTATTTTCATAAAATTAAAAGTTCAAAATGTTTAAGATGTTCAAAGGGTTTAAGGCGCAAAAGCGGTGGTTTAAAGGTTTAAGATGTTCAAAGGGTTTAAGATGTTTAAGGCACTTCGCGCTAGTCCTCTTGAACTTTTGAACCATTAAACTCTTTAAACTTCGCTCCAGCAAACTCACTGGTGCGGATCTCCTTTATAAAATTCATTATGCCAGCTGAAAGCTTACGGCATTCTGTATATAGTTCGTCGTATTCTTCTTTGGTCAAGTAACCAAGGTCGTTAGCTCTGATGAGCTGAGAGCGGACTTCGCCACAAGAACCTTTAGCGATATATAAGAAGTTCAAGAACTCCTTATTGCCAGTTCTTTCAAATCCCTCAGCGATATTATCCATGATAGATCCCGCTGCTGCACGGATTTGCTGAACAAAACGAGTGTCGTATTTGAACTCACCCCTTTGAGTGATTGGATAAATATTCTTGGAAAGGTCACGTGCTTTCTGAAAGATAGCAAGCTCCTCAAAATCTCGTACTGCGCTCATTTTATTCGCTTTGTAAGTCAGTTTAAAAAGTTTAATATGTTTAAAGGGTTTAAGGCGCTTTGAGCTTTTCCTCTTAAACTTCTTGAACCATTAAACCACTTGAACTCTTGTTTCTTGAACTCTTGACCCCTTGAACTCTTGAACTACTTCGCCTTCAGCGAAGCCAGGTACTCCTCATGCAAATGGTAATACTTCATTTTGAAAGCGATATAGGCTAATCCGAAGACAAGCGCTGCAACACCGAAATAGATCCAATGCGCAGTAGGCGTGTCAGGGATGATGAATATCATTATCAAAGAGACTAACAACTGCAGTGCCATATATATTGTTGAAACAACAACATGTGGAATTTTCAGTTCGTTAGCCATCAATTGGAATACGTGTTTGCGGTGCGCTTGACCAAGATTCTCATGCAACATAATACGATGACATATTGTCAACACCCCATCAACACTGTATATCAAGTATAGCACAATCCAAGTCACATCCCCAGTAACATACATCAACCGGCTCAGGCAGAACACCAGAAACAACGCCATTCCAATGCTACCGACATCCCCAGCAAAACACTTAGCTTTTGTGCGGAAATTAAAGAAGCAGAACACCAATAATGACAATCCCATCACGACAAGCAAACTTTCATCCATAAACGCATATCGTTTATTTAGGATATACAATGGAACTACCATGGCAAGAGAATAACCGCCAGTAATACCATTGATACCATCCATAAAATTAAAGATGTTAGTCCCTCCCACACTTACAATAAGAGCAACAACAAGGATTATCAGATTCTGCCACAACGGGAAGTCATTACCCATACATACAGGATAAAGAATCATAATCATCGCAGCAAACTGAATTACCAATCTCACACTGTCTGGCAAAGAACGGATATCGTCCACAAATGAAACCCCAGCCGCCAATACCATACCCACTATCAATGGCAGGTATTCAACCATGCACCCTTCACCCTTAATCATGAACCAGAAGTACCATACAAGGATGGAAATTGCAAATATAATCCCCCCACCCCTCAATACAATCGTCGAATGACTCGACCTCTCATTGGGCTTGTCGATGATGTTGCACTTATCCGCAATGCGGAAGTAAACCAGTTCTGCAATGACCAAAATCACTGCTATAATTCCATATGTAATCCACATATTCATAGTTTTATTTCTTTACGTAATATCCACCGGTTTTATCCGAGTTTCTATGCTCAATAAGGTTTGATTTAGCCAACAAGGCAATATGTCTATCTATTGTAGGGATACTCTTTCCTGTCAATTCTGAAATACGTTTTCTCTGAATACCAGGATTAGCCTTAATAGCCTGATAAGTACCATTTACACTATCACTTAGACTATCATTTCGACTATCATTTACCCTATCATCACCTATAATCATTCCTCCGGCAGCGCCTGTACATCCCCTGCTGGTGGCAAATAATCCGCCGCCTTGGCAGGAGAAATCACCGAGTGACCTACTCGCTGCTCCAGTTGCTTACGAGCATCACCTGCTATCTTGCTGCCTTCACGAGCCACAGCCGCACTCTGTCGGAACCCCTTCGGGTTCTTTGATTTGCTAATCTCAGTAACCGAAGCCTCTGCAAGCGTATTCAGCGCCAACTCAATGTTGGTCATGTTATCCCGCAGATTCTCCTTTTTCAATCCCTTATAGTGTTTGTACTGTCTTGTAGTCTTACCGCTCCAGCCCTGTGTAATAATGTCGGTAAGCGAAGCATACTGCTGACCTTCCTTCACACCAGCTCTGTCCCATTCATCCGTCAATTCCTTACGAACCTCGATGCTCCGCAATCGCTGGTTAATCCATTTGTCACTATATCCCAGCCTTCGGTAATCAGCGTATGCCTGCTCAAAGTTCAGTTCCGGGTCTTGCATCTGGTCGATACGTTGTGCAGCAACTTCTGCCATCCACTGCTTGAACGGCTCAGCCTTCTTCGAAGGGATACTCTGGATAATGCGGAACACGCCCTCCATCGTAGCAGCCTGCGTGTTGTAATACTTGCCATCCGTTGCCTGCATTCGAGTGGGGGTACAAATTGTACCCCACCTGGCATCAAGTTCAGGATCTCGCTTTCGCATCTTCTTGATATACTGCTTGACATCTGCACTGTCCGTCAGAACCTCAACTACATCTGTCACGCTAAAGAACCACTCCTGCAATTCTTCATCCCACACGGTACGAACCTTTTTCTCTTCAAATAACTGTATCTGATGCTTCTGTGTCATTTTTTTAATCAAACTTATACAAATACAACGATTATTCTTCGCAATTATTGTCCTAAGAATCAATCATCCAGCAAAGCTTATACCCTCATTTATACACATTTTTCAGGCACATAAAAGCGTGTATAGAAGTTCCTGTCCCCCTGATTCTCTTACGCTTCCAGCCATTTTTCTTGCTCTGGTTGAAGAGTTATTTTCCCTTTTAGATGATACTGCACCATAAACATTGTATGATTACCAAGATTGTCTTTCCCTTCGTATTCATCTATTAAAGGAAGTCCTTTATCGTATAAATGCTTATAATCAGAAAATTCATCTGGCGAATTTAGAATCTTTGCTTTCCAGAAGTCTGCAATAAAGCGATTAACTATAGTAATAGCCTCCTTTCCAAGAATCTGCATGAAGTGTTGCTCAAGAGATGGTAAGACTGCTATAAGAAGCATGAATGCATAATAAGCATCAGAATAAAAAGCTGTCAACAGATATGCACAAACATATACCGCATAGTAGCGGTTCTGGTCTAACTCATTTATTTCTGAGATAAATGCCTTATCATATGCACTCTTACCAAAGATTGATCTCATTTTATCTATCATCTCAACATCCGTAACAGGTGTGTATTCTCCTAAAATCTCTTTTATAAGTTCAAGACCAGATTCGTCACCACGGAGTTTCAATGATAGTGCAGCCATTAGTAATGGAACGATATGGAATTCAATAAATTCAAAATCAGCATTATCTTTCTTTAGTTCAGGATGATTATGATAAGAAAGCATCTTCGCTTGACATGAATGATTTATGACATATCTGATGGCTTCTAAATCATTTTCTGCTATAAATAGAGGCAGCAACAAGAAGATAAGGAAGTGCGTTTCTTGTACATCTTTCCTGTCTTTACATGCTTCCTCCGTCTTGTATGCCCACTTTGTGGCAAGCTCTTTTATTCCTAATTTACCGCAAATATCACACATCATATAGCTCGTTGTGTAAATGCGGTCCTCAGAATACAAGTCATCAAAGTCGGTAAGTCCTTTTTCTGAAAACATACCATGAAATGGTTTTGCTTGTGATTCAGGCAAGGGCTTATTATCCAAATCAAACTGATATTTATATGCTAGGCAATCACAGATACAGAGGTAACTCTTTGCAAATTTTGAAGACCCGTCTTTCAAATCAGTCAAAACAAACGACACACATGATGATAGCATCTCTACGGCCTTTACACGATTGCCAGCACACCAATATGCATACGACAATTCACCGGCACACTGGTAATACTCGTATATATCTACACGATGTTTGTCATTATCAACAAATTTTAAGGCATCTTCAAGCATCGCAACTCCAGCCGCCTCATCATCTTCTGCAATTACATATGCATATAGCTGCTGCATGTGCGAGCGTATATCAGGTATGAGATCTTCGTTTTTGACAGAGAGAACAGCTTTAAAGTATGGTATCGCTTCTTTATTATCAATTGCATTATCCCTATAGTGCGCATTGGCCATTGAGCCATTCAAGAGAATTTGTGCTAATGGATATTCTTCGTATTGATGATAATTGGCACTATATACATCACGAGCTTCTGAATAACGGAAATCTCTCGCAAGCAACTCCATTTGCTTAAAGATGCAAACAATAGCTATCTCAGGACACTGTTTTTCCTCTGCTTGTTTTTGGATAATCTGAAGTATCTGAATTCTTGAAGCAATCGTTTCGCTCTGGAGATGATAATCAATGAAACGGTTTACAGAGAGATAGCAACTATCACAGATGTGAATATCATCATGTGAATAGATAGCTCTATCCGGGTCAAAAGAGTTAAGCCAACTTGAGTAATCTTCAGGTTTTTCTGCTCGAAGAAGGAAGAACCATATATTATTGTCAAATATTGGTATTGAGTCTTCTACCAGTTTCAACATCTCCGCCCCGTCTTCTTTATACTTTAGATACTGATTGTAATGTTCTAAACCAATCTTTGTATCACCATCCAAGAAGCTAAACATGGTGATGACACTATTGAAGAATGGCAGGAACTTCTTGTCAGTACATTGGCTCACTAAAGAAGCCAAATCGTTTAAGAGATACTGTCGCTGTATCTTCTTTAACCTTTGGAAGAATATGAGTTGAATTATACGTATTCCTATCCTTGTATGTAGTGACATTCCAGTTGGTAATGGAATATCAATCCAAATCCCTCCAAATATGCTTCTTTCTGGCAATCCGTCCGCATCGTGGATTTTAAGCATAACAGTGATGTACATAACACCTGCATCTTCATAATCCCCAGCAGTGACACAATGAGCAATATAACTTAATACATCATGCTCGCCAAGTGCGCCATTTTTATGAAGTATATTAGATGCCAGTAACCTATGACATGAAGCACTTGACGACTGTGGAACATCTGGTTTCCATACCTTATCAAATAATGGATTGGCTTTCAGGAGACCATCGATGGGCATTATCCAACTTGGGATAAGTGAGTTGAGCCTTATCATTGGCTCATCTATCTGTGGCTCTATGCTGGCAAGACCACAAGCTTCCGTCTCTGTAAAAGAACCCTTGACCAAAAGCAATCGATTCAGAAAAGCCCTATTCTGCTTATCTGGAATTAATTTACCCATCAATGAAGCAATGGAACGAGGCAAGCTATAGTCGAAAGAAAAGTTAAGGACATCACTGAAATTAGCTTCATTTATTGTCCAGTTGTTTGCGGAGAGATAATCACATAGTGTCTTTATTAATACTGGATGACCACAACTGTGAGCCCAAATGAAAGAATTCAAATCTTTTGTAGGGTTGTAGGTGGATATAAGATCCTTTGTCTCAGCGAGAGTCATTAAAGGAACTTCAATCTGAGACACATAAGCGGCATCGAATCCAGCAAAATTAAGATTGAGTGCAGAAGTGGTCACAACAACAGCCTGTCCATTTCGATTTTCACGAAGAAGTGTATCTATTTTCCCTTCTAATTTATCCGACAGTGTATTATCGTAAACTGCTATTCCAGGAAATGTCTTTTCAATTTGCCTGGCCAATTCTGATTTTCCAATCTTCAAAGAGCCATGAAGGACAACAAGTTTTCCTGATTTCAGATCCGTTATACAACGTTCAACCAACTGCTTTCGTTCAACTATATGGGTATTTTCAACAACCTGTGTTTGTGCCTGATTACCACCTAAAACAATATTGGCATTTTGAATAGCAGGATTATTAATTAACTTCCCTATTTCAGAAGCAAGAGAAGAAGCCGCTTCAGCTATCTTCCGCACATCCGCCCCCATTGATTCATCGGATACTTGTTGCTTTTCTTTTTCAGCTGGAAACAACTTGAAGTTATATACATCTTGAGGCGTATTATCCAAATCAACGTACGGGTACTTTTCCCAGCCCTCAGAATACCACATATAAGCCGTTACTTTACAATCAAAGGTAGTTGGCTCATATTCTCCGATTAAGAAAGAAGGGCTGGTCTTATCTTCCTTACGTAATTCACCAGCTTGCAAAACATCCAGATACTGATCTTTTTTGAGCAGTTTATCATGTTCATGCCCGGCAAGCCACAAACGAACATCATTATGCTGCAACATAGTAGAAAGCACTTTCTTCTCACTCTGTCGCAAACAATCATAAGGATAGTGTGCCAACAAAATGGTAGGCTTTCTCTTATTCAGAGATCTGATAACGTTGTACAAGTAGTTAGTTCCAACAACCAAGTCATACGCCTCGTGGCCTTTGGTATATGCAACTGTAGTATCAACATGAAGAATGTTGAAGTCATCCGTTTCTATGTTAAAGTGTGGAGCATCTATTTTACCATAATAATCAATACGGTTTTGCGGATATACTTTTTCAAGAAAACTTTTGAAATCAATTTCACCTGACATTATTTTAGTTATGTCTTCCGGCTTAATGATTCCATCGTCTGAATTATAGTAGAAATTCTTCCCCCACATCGCACCTTCAATTGCATCAGCACGACCTGCAACATCACGATTTATATCATGGTTTCCTGGCACAATGAACAAACGTTCTATTGTTATCCCTACAGCCTCACATACCTGCTTGAGAAATGCGGCCATATCATCTGTAAAGTCATTAGGATTGACATTGGCCGTCCTAATGTCCCCCGTACAGAAAACATAGTCACATTTCAAGCCTTTACTTTTAAGAAATGATGGCAGTTCGTCACGAAGCATAGCTGTGACGGCCCCATCACTTCCCAAATGAAGGTCAGATATGTGTAACCATCGTATCATATTAATACCCAGACGTATTGATTTTTCCTTTTGTATTGTTCACTCAATGCCAGCAATTCTTTGAACATTGTCAGCCGTGGCTCTTTGGGCTCACCTGCATTCATCTTTTTTCTATTGGCCTTGAGCCAGTTGAGCATATCATGCTCTTCCAGTCTATATTTTGAAGGATTCCGGTGCTCACGTTCAATGAACTCCTTCACCTCATTATATCTGTTCTGCCAACGAGTCTCTTGATCCATATATCAGCCCTCATACGTCAAACATCAGCCTTCTTTTCCGCCTTCCGCCTTCATCCTTCTTACATCATCCCTCATCCTTCAGCCCTCGTATCAGCCTTCATCCTTCTTACCTCTTCCATCGCAGTGGCAATATCTTCGATTGCAACGCTTCCTCCCCACATCCTATAAACATATAGTGGTGTAATGCCTCCTATATCCATTGAGCAAGAGCGCATTTCGCTCTCGACAAACTGCTTAAGCCTATCAATCATTGTCGTATCAGTCATAACCATGAACCATTAACCGACTTTCAACCCTGAACCCTTCACCATTAACCATAAATTGCCCCGAACCGATGTTTTTGCCTTCCAAGAGTGTAACCTGACGTAGGCAGGTGCAAGAGTTTAAAACATGAGGATATGGGAGCTCGTTCACAATGGACTTGTGGTTTGAGCTACTGCAATAGTCTGTTAAGACTTATACTATTGGAAGGAGTTTTTTATTGTTTTTGTTTAGAGCTTTTTGTGTGTTTCGATGTTTACGAAATATAAAAATCTGTGTCAATTTGTGTAGATTCATGTTCGCTTAAACTCCTTAAACCCTTAAACTCTTTAAACTGACTTTAAACTCTACACACTCCACTCTAAACTATTTCCCTGCAAAGCTCTTAATAGTCTCCTTCAGTCCATCCTTAGCTCTCACCGGCATTTCCTTCATGCTCAGGGCTGCCTTGATCTTGGCGTTGGACACCACATAGTTCTCGGTGAGTTTCTGCATGCGCTGGGTGTTCAGGGGCAGGTGTAATACGTCACCTATCTTTGCCACACCGTTCATCAGGCCGCGGGGGATGTTCCAGATATGCGCCTTCTTGCCCAGGGCACTGCATATCACCTCTATCAGTTCGTTGGTGGATAGTGCTTCATCATCACCCATGTGATAGATGCCGCTGGGGGCATCCTTGGTCAGGAGGCCCTTGATCACCTCCTGCAGGTTACCGATGCTTGTAAACGAACGTCTGTTCTCGAAGGCGCCCAATGGCCAGGGTATTCCTTTGCTCACCACACCATACAGCAAGTTCAGGTTGCCCTTGTTGCCAGGACCGTGAATCATACACGGCCGCATGATGTACACCTTCTTCTCTCCTTGAACCTTAATTCTTGAACCGCTTAAACTTTTTGAACCGCTTGAACCTTTTGAACCGCTTGAACTTTTTGAACCGCTTGAACCTTTTGAACCTTTTGAACCATTAGGTTCTTGAACCTCAGCGAAAACGATCACATCCTCATCTGTAAAGTTATGGAACGGACGCTTCAGTGCCTCAGGTGCAAACTTCTCTATGATATAGTTCTCTGCCGCAATCTTCGATTCCCCGTAAGGGCCTACAGGCGTAGGGATGCATTCCTCTGTCAGGAACTCACCTTCCACCCTATCTGCCGCACTCTTCACCGTAGAGAACTGTATGAACTTCTTCGCTGTCGGATGTGCCAGATACCAGTCGAATATCTTCTGCGTCAGACCATAGTTAATTTTCATATACTCTTCCTTCTGACCTCTTCCATCAGACTTCACATCATGCGCCTTTCCTGCCAAGTGGATTATGGCATCAATCTCCAATGGAGAACCATTAACCATTAATCCTGAACCATGAACCTCATCAATCTCGTCCCAAGAGAATGTGTGTGCCACACCATCTTTCACAGGTGAGATAATATCCAATCCATATATCGTATGCTCACCTTTCAGAGCTTCCACCAGATTCGAGCCCACAAATCCGTGAACTCCTGTAATTAGTATTTTCATTATATTATATTCCCTAATAAATTAAAGTTTCAGTTGCAAAAGTACAACTTTTATTCCAAATGTTCTATTTTCACCTATCCAAAAACACACCAATTAGCTACTCCCTGAATTAGTGTCTCAAAAACCGTTCATTAATGAAATCGATCGTATTCATTAATGATTTGGATTAAATTCATTAATGAACCGTTTTTTTAGGGCAAATTTGAACACTTGTTTTTGACTGTCAAAAAAATCGTTTATAGTTTCTTCCGGATTATCCGATTTTTCTATCATGTATAGGATAACTGCAATATAATAATATATATGTACAGGTTCACCATCAAGCATTTTTTAAAATAGGATGGCTGAAGTGAATAGACTGCATCATATCCTTAACATTACACCGGTTTTCCAAGCGAAAAGAATCCAGTATGTCACATGCTTCCTTCAGCACACTGCTATAGAGTGATTGCTGAAAATCTTTTGAAAAAGTGAATTTCATCTATATAAATATAATGGTTATTAGTTAGCGGTTAAAGGTTATTGACTTGATAACGGTTAATGGTTAGTGGTTAAAGGTTAGTGGTTAGCGATGTTGTTTTTTAGTTTTTGCTTTTTGAAAGTTATGACATCCATCGGATGTGTGCTGATGTTGACAGGAAGATGATAGAAGCTTGCTTACAATCATATTCTTGGCGACAGCAGGACAAAAGCACGAAGTGCTAAACTTTCAAAAAGAGTTCTTAAGGTTCTTTTTCTAATATAATCTGTGATATCTGTGGTATCTGTGTGACCTTAAATCAGTTTTCGCAAGATTATTGGTTGTTTATGGTTAATCTATTGTTAAAATATGTCAAATACGTTTCACGGCATACCGTGAAACCCATGCCATAGTCACAATAGTACCTTTGCAGCGTCAAATAAAAATTGACAACTATTGTTTAACCCGCTGGGCTGTTGAAACACAGTAAACACTAAGTCCCCTACCAGCAAGGGGCAACACTATGGCACTAAACGTGCAATTTCAAAAACTTCACAACGTGTTAACCAAAGAGGACATCATCGTTCCTCGAATCGTGAATCAGCAGACGCTGGAATTCAACGATCTATGCGAGTACTTGGCAGATGGTAGTACCGTCACAGCAGCTGACGTATCAGCAGTAATGAAACAGATTGAAATGCGTCTGCCACTTATCTTAGCTCTGAACTCTAAGGTTGTCTGTTCACCAGAAGGTCTTACTTTCCGTCCAAAGGTAAGCGGTTCCATCACTCAGAGTCAGCTAAAGGCAAAACTCGAAGCAAAACTCGCAGCCGATCCAACTCTCGACATTGACGTGGACCGTGCTCTGGCGCTGTCCGACCTCACCATCAGCGACCTTACAGCTAGTATCGCTATTGAACTCCCAAAGAAATGGGACGAACGATTCCAGAGCAAGGCTCAGTTCAAGCGAATCTCAAAAGCTGCAGCTGAGGAAAGCGGTGGTGACGAAAACGAAAACGAAAACTCAGGAACCGGTGGTTCTAACGAAAACGAAAACCCTGGTGGTACAAATCCAGAACCAGAAACCGGTGGTTCTAACGAAAACCAAAACCCTTCGACAAACTCAGGGCAAGGCGAAAACTCTGGCGGTACAAACCCTGAACCAGGAACCGTGAACCCTGAACCAGGTAATGGAGGCGGTGGTAACGATGGCGGTGATGGTACCGACGAAAGCTAATCCACTTTCTTAACTCACACAGATGACACAGATAGCACAGATTCTTATTGATGATATTGATGACAGTACTGACCAATACTGCTTTGCGAAGAGCAAAGGTTCTATTTTTCTAAAGTGTATCTGAAAGTTCGCTTTCAAGGATACTTATGCAAAAGAGAACTAATCATCAATATCTGAGAGAACAACTGAAGGGTTGGGTATCAAATAATATCTGTGTAATCTGTGAAATCTGTGTGACCTATTAATTAACAATTAAAAAATTTATATGTAATGCGTAAGATAACTTTAATAATTATCCACTGCTCAGCAGTAGATCCAAGTCAGCAAAGCAGCGCTAGTGACATTGACAAATGGCATATAGCCAGAGGTTGGAAACATGGGATTGGATACCATTATGTAATTCGTCGTGACGGAACCATTGAGACAGGTCGTCCGTTGGAAAAAATTGGTGCTCATTGCTCCGGTCATAACAAACACAGCATCGGCATCTGTTATGAAGGAGGAATAGACTCACTCGGACTTCCAGCAGACACTAGAACACCAAAACAGATTCGCGCTATGCGAGAACTGCTAGAAAAACTGCATATCAGATTCCCTGAAGCCAAGATTGCTGGTCATAACTTCTTCAATCCTATGAAGGCATGCCCCTGCTTCGATGCTATCTCGGAATACTCCGACTTGCAACCGTAAATAACGAAAACGTCAACCTTAATGACAACTTTAAATAAATAGTATTAAAACAATGAATTATAAAGACATGAATGACAATATTACACCCGACGAATCAAAGAATAAATTCTGGAAATTCGTAATTCAAACAGCAATCAACGTATTGGCTGCAGTGCTCACCGCCCTTGGCGCAACGAGTTGCATGGGACTCCACTAAACGCTACGAATTGCTCAAATTATACGAAAAGAGTCAACATCACATTTGTTCAATTGGTTTAATTCGTCGAGTAATCAGTAGTTTACGAAGCGTTCGTATTGGAGAGAGCTGGAACGGAAATTTAGAAGCAACCCCAATTTCATATTGGCTGCATGAATGTAGTTTATACACTGCTCCCGGTTACCATTGTCAAGCTCCGATACGGCCTTCAACTCTACGACAATCTTGTCGTAACAAACGAAGTCTGGCTGGAAGATGTGGTTGAGAACGATGCCATCATAAGTAATATGGTACTGCTTCTCACGCTCATAAGGAATACCCCGCTTCTTGAACTCTATCTCAAGAGCGTCCTGGTAAACCTTCTCAGCGAACCCTTGGCCAAGCACCTGATGCACCCGCATGGCCGCACCTATGATAGCGTACGATTCATTCTTATATATGATGTCGTCCTTGCCCATCTTCCTCCTACTTCTATTTAGTTAAATTCGTAAAATTCGTAGAGATGAAACTTGTAAAATATATTTTAGTCAATGAAAGCTATTCTGAAGACGCTGTTCTTGCTATTCGTAACAGCCGTGTGTCTGACTTCCGACACAGCCACATCATCAATACCGCAGGCCTCACCCGCCCCGAACTTATCAGCGTGCTCCTACTTGCCCGTAAGCAGTGGCCCTCTGCCAAGATTCTGGGCATATCCGAATTGGGGTTTGAAGCCCGAGACAGGCGAATCATATTTAGCAGACACCTCTGTCCCAACGATGCCATGAACCAGATTCGCAGGACACTCAGCAACCTCCCGTGAGTTATGGAACAGATCAATTATTCTGAGCCCTGAACGGAACTTCATCAGTAGATGAGGTTCCGTTTTTACCTCAGAACCTCAGCAAAGCCGGCGTAAGGATGCTCACCTCATTCACTGCTTTCACTATAGCTCCGGTCTCCTCCTTCACCGTGAGAATATAATCTTGGTCAAAATACGAGGCGTCAAAAGGATCCAAAGGCTCTACTCCCGGAGTAGAGACAACAAGGAAGATTGTCATATCCGGGCTTCCCCACAAAGTTGGTGAAATCAGCTATGTAAACGCCCTGGCTGTAACCCTCACTAATCATCATATCCCAAAAGCGTATTGAAATCACTCATCACCTGACGCATTACCTCATTGAAGTAATTCTTGCGAATCAATCCCCTCTTGTCCTGGATGGTTTTGTGGGGTTCGCCTTTGTCATTTCTCACGCAACCGTCTTTGATAGACCACACCGACACATCTTCCGGATTCAGCGCATACTTGACGGGGGCGATTTCTTCAACAATCTCCTCGTCAACTTTATCCTTCACGAGATAAGCCAACAAGCAATTATTCAACGCATACAGCACATACGGGCTATGTGTGGTCAACACCAGCCGGTGATTTCTGCCGTGGTTTATTTCTGATATTAAATGATATAATAAATCCATTTGTGTCTGAGGGAATAGATTCTGCTCCGGTTCTTCAACGATGAATTGCGTATGTGAATAAACTCTTCCCTGAATAAAACCACGCAGCCTTTCCACCAACTCTGCCTCACTTTCATTGGTATTGCCCGACAGATGAGCCAAGAGATTACGTACCTTCTCATTCTCTGCTGGTGAAAATGGTTTATTTTCCTCATAAATCCCACTCGAAAGCCACTTCACCAAAACGGCAAGAGGGACTATTGATTGGAAACCACTTGATGCAGAAGTCAACGGAATCTGACTCTTGGCTCCCAATGACAGGTAGTCAAGGTCAACACTCTTGTTATAGTAATAATTCAAGCCCAGGTTCGTCACAGGCATTGGACTCTCCTTGGTATAATGGCGCTTCGCATCAAACCAGTCATTTACAAAACTCTGCAGATTATCATTCTTGTCTGAATAGTTCTTCAGAGTCGGAACCGCAGATACGAAATTTCGCTCTGCGGGAATATATATCACTTTGGGATTCACCCGCTTGTTGACAGCAGAAAGAATCAGTTCCCCTTTTTGATAACTGCTAGCATTATACTCGCCAAAACCCTTTGGCATTGGTATAGCATCCTTTTCCTTCCAATGGTAAGCGAACACCACATTATCTCCCAGATAAAGTATCACCGATTTCTCAGTGAAGTACTCTTCCATATGGTGGAACTTGCCGAGTCGCTTAATCAGACCGTCCACAGCGGCACGATCAGTGGCCTCGTTTACCTTCTCCAGCCAAGAGCAGAAACTAACAATCTTAGCGATGGTGCTCTTGCCACTGCCTTGCGGACCAATGAATACATTCACCTTGTTCAGGCGAATATCCACACTTTTGATTGGTCCAACATTCCTAATAATCAGTCTGCTCATATGCATATAATATTTCCTTTTTGCAAAAATAACACCTTTAAATTATTCTTATTGCATACTATGCCAATTATTTCATTTAATTAAACCATTTTAGGATAATTTTCCACACTCTCTAATTCTTTGTATCATTATTGGCATCCTCCATTATTACAGTTTCTCTAACGTCACCTCATACTGCTCTTTATAAATATTCCTAAAGAACTCTACATATTTCTGCGCTTCCTCCTCAGTCAATCGATCTTGAATCAAGTTGTAAACAACCATTCCCTCCTGTGTTAGTGCATACCCAGGCAAAATAAACTTGTTATTAACCTCACCCCTTATTTTCTTCAGTTTTATATCATAGCCTTTCAAATGAATCTCCAAGCTCTCACCTATTTCAACATTATCAATAGTCTGCTTCTTGTCCACTTCTAAAGGCAAAACAAGTCCTAACTCAGCCAATTGTATAATATCTGAACTCAAGGAACCAATTCCCATCAGCAATTCATATATTATAAAAAAACTATTTTCTTTTTACAACTCGTCGATCAACCATAATTTTCTTACCCCTTGGTGTCAACTGCCAAAATAGGTTCATGCTACCATTTACCGTTTTAGAGTATGTAACATTGATTAACTCCATAGCCATCAACTGAATCTTTATTGTGTCAAAGTCCTCTTTATTGATGCTAATAGAGCCACGATCTCCGACACCTTTTTTTTCACGAAGTACTTCTTCGATAATTTTCATCGCTCTTTCTTCGTTCGGATAACCCATAAATCTTGGTGATATAGATTCAAATAATTCTCCCCACGTAATTTTCAGTTCTAAACTATCATGCATATAATCACCTGAATATCTGGACAAATAGCTATGTACAAAACGAATCGTCAAAGTATCATCTAAGGATGCTAAGTTTTTTAAGGATTCATTCTCTGCTTTTTCTCTTTCTAATTGTTCTATACGTTTTTTTGAATCAGCGAGTTCCTTTCTTAATTGGTTTTCTTGCTGTAATGATTCTACTGTACTCTGAAGATTGGCTCTTACCCAACCGATAGCAGGATATTGAATAATAGCCATACTTAAACTTGTAGCCACCTGTCCAGCAAGTTCTTCAGGAGTTTTCCAAAATTTGATTAACCGTCCTGTTGAAACTTTCTCTCTAAAACTATTTAGCATATTCCTCTTATCAGAATCCTTCTCGGATTTACCCAATGGAATAGAATCTAAATCACTATGAAGAAATGCCAATATCGGTAAACCTTTAGATTTAGCATACTCAAATTCCTTCTCTGTATAACTTATTCCTTCTTCAGAAAGAGAACCATATCGTCCTCCTACTATAAGAACATAGTAATCACAATCATCAATTACTTTTTTGATAAATTCAAACTGTTCATCGTTTGATGCAGGAAACATCTCCATTCCGGCAGGTTATACAGTTCAAACTCATGATTACCTGCATCACCCTAGCTCTTTCTTCCTTCAAATCAGAGTATGTAGAACTAATAAACACCTGATACCTTTTATCCATAATCCTTAACACTTAATCCTGAACCATCTATTTCCTGTCGCGGCATATATCACTTAATGACTTTTATTCCTTACAGGATACTTTAATCCCTTAATTAAAAACGGATCAAAGAACCGTCCCCTGATCCTTCACATTAAAGCTCTGCTTCGCATTCTTTATCTGGTAGAAATCATCGTCTTTCTTCTTTAAAAAATGTCTAATCACGCCAATCCCTGCGCTGAAGTCAAAAATACTGGCAAAATCCGTTGAGATAAAAGACTTTACACCCTCAAACTCTCCACATTGCTCATCATCACATGCTCAACACCCAACTTGCGTCTCGACAGATCCGTCAACAGCGGTACATTCACATCTTTATAAGCCATGTTTGCTCCCACATACAACATAGATGGCTTCAGTCCTAGTTCCTCAAATGGATAGTCCTTATATAGACACATCAGCCCATCGTAATTCGCCACCTGTAGTTCTTCGTCGCCAGCTTTCTGCACAATCCTCCATTCACATTCATCCCTGTAATACCAGCTTTTTGTATAATAGTGATAATTCGACATGTCTTTATAGTATAGCGAAATACCATCGTTTTTCAGTCTCGTAGCCACATCTATCAGCTGTCCCACTTTCTGGTTCTTCTCGCCCAGATACAGTACCGGCTTCAGTGTATCATTGTCTATCTGAAACTCCAGACAGACACCCTTACCGCCATCGCCATATAGTCGCCACATCAGCGCATCGTCCTTCTTTTCCGAGAAACATCCTATCAGATTGTTCTTATATTCTACCACCTTTTTCTTATGTAGACCACCATCCAGAAAATATTGTGATTTAGGGTGAAGCACCTTCCTTCGTTCATCTTCATAGGCTTTGCACAGATAGTCACCGAGATAGAACATCTCAGACGAATCATTCATCGACATGATAGAGTTCAGCCTCATCTTCTTGCTCTTCAACATCTCGATATACGTGTTGAACGACATATATTTGAAGAATCGCTTCTTTACACCTGCATCATCATCACCCTCTACTTCCCTTTCAAACAGAAAAGAGTGAATATCTCCTTCCGCTACATATTTATAACCATAAGTATCAAACCGCACAGTCGCATTCTCAAACCCGATCTTCTCTAGTTCAGCACCAATCTTCTTCACCTTACCCTTATCTGCCAAAGGCAATAGGACATCAAGCAGTTCCTTAAAGGTTGTTGGTCGATTCTGAAACTGACACCTCATAAACTCGTCAACGAATATGTCGGTATCTAAGTCATCATTATCATACCAGTAGTCATCACACATCGCTCTTATACTAAACATTCCGCAAATCCGATGCAGTCCATCCTCTACCACATTAGAGATAAAAGGGATTGCAGTCAGAACCCTAATTCCATTATATGACACAACAATTCTATCAACCTCATCCTCTACAGCATAATTCTCCTGACAAAAGTCTATATGAGCCAGCCTCTCCTGTAGTAGCCCTAACACCCCTGTCTTAATCTCCTGTATCGTATTATAGTGTCTCATGGTTCAACATCTCTTTTTCTCTAGAAAAATCTGCACATCTTTCGTCTGTTTAGACAGTGGTCTGTCCTCATATTCCGCATCTGCCAAATGCATCCCCGCCTGTCATGGCATATATGATTAAAATAGCTTTTATCCCTTATTATTACATTGTTACGGAACGCGGAACGGATCAAAGAACCGTCCCCTGATCTCCGGGTAAGTAAAGACCAACAAAGAACAGAAAGCATGATTAGAGTGAGGAAGTCCATTTTCTCTTACTCTGAACCTACGCTCAATCACCTTGGTATTATCCGCAATCTCATCAAACAAGCATGAAATCACCTGTTTGTTTATTACCATATTCGCCTTTTCAAAGAAATATGCCCCTTCGTTTAGCGACAAATGCGAATAATGGTTATGGTCTATCTCCCTCTTCATAGTGGTGTTTATTATTTGTTATATGCCATTATATCACCTCCCCCGCATAATCCACCTTCTTCCCAACCATAGTCATTATATCCCGCTGTCATTTTGGCAGAAATTAACGTTATTTGCAATGCTTAACATTTTTGGCACACAAATTGCTACTGTCCCTCCAGAGCCAAAAGGCACTCACTTGCCTTAAATCCTATGAGGAATGTGACAGGTATCTACTAAATCTTTTCCTGTTAACCTGAAGATAGCAGAGTACCTCTCTGTCAGAAAGGAGAATTCGCATGTTTAATGATTAATCATTCGACACAATGAAAATATTTTTTGTGGACTATGATTTGAGGGGAGATAGAGACTACCAGACCCTGTATGACGAGCTAAATCATCTTAATGGTATCAGAGTTCTGGAGTCTCTTTGGTCGTTAAAACTGAATGACAACACAAATTGTGAGTCTCTCAGAAACCATCTCTCGCAATTCATGGATAATGATGATGGGCTTATTGTCAGCGAGGTCCATGCTTATGCTTGGCGCAACGTTGACAACAAACCACACAGTTTCTGATTTTTGGGGTGCATTAAACCCATCGTACTGCCATACGGTAGGGTCCTTTCCGGCAACTGTCACTTTTGGCTCTGTGGCAGTTGTTTTTTGTATCCCATCATCATTATATTTCTTCATTGAGTTCCATCACTGTTTCCTGCGGATCAGTGCAGGGTCTTCCTCCCATTGCGGCACAAACACAAAGCTACAGAATTGCCACACCACATCCACTATCCGCATAACCGATTCTTTCATCTTGTTTTTCAGGTTACTCGTAACCGATGTTTTTGCCATAACAGTATTAAATTGCCTCTGAAAGAGGATGAGATATAAGATAGATATTTTACCTAAGTGCTTGCATTTAAGGGGAAATATATGGATTATATCGTTAGTGCTGCATAGCACTTCAATATTGGTATGGAGTTTTGACTATCGTCTTCCTCCTCCTTGCAAGGCATAGATTAAACAAGTTTAGCTCAGCACTTGCTTCGAGCGTCGGTTCGAGGTTTTAGTGTTTTTCGATGTTTACGGAATAACCAACTGTCAATTATCATAAGTTCGTGCAATCTGTGTTCTATCCACTTTTCTGTATGAAGATTTCTTTATTCCATTGAAATTATTCATTCACCATGAACCATTAATCATGAACCATTAACCGACTTTTGACCCTTAACCATAATTCTCCTGTCCCCGTGTTTCCCCTAAACATTCACCCTTAATCCTTAACCAGCGAATCTCACTCCCCACGTATCGCACTCCTCAATCCATTGAACATAATACTCGGGAAAAACCTTAATGAATCCAACGGGAATATTCTGGCGTGGTTAATCAAGTCTCCTATGCGCCGGAACATCGAGAAGGCCTTTCTCACTACATATTGCCTTGTCAACCATGAATCATGCTTCATTAACCATGAACCACGGTTGTGCCCCATATTACCAGACATTATAATGAACTTCATTATCCGGTCTGCCTTCATGTCATATCGCGAATCACGAAACATGAATCTTGAATCCAAATCTGGCATGCCCAAATATCTGCTTGCCAGATTATAGAACGCTTTCCACTCTGACATCAGCCCCATCTTACGAATACGCCGCTCAATCTTTTTTACATCAAGCTCGTCACGATACGTCCACATCAATCTGCACCAGTCACATAACTGCCGCAGCCCGACCCCTTCCTTATAGAAGTGATTAAAGAAATGCACAAACACATACACAACGTCATTCTCTTTGCCAAGCAAAAATACCTGCGTTTGCTCGTTCATCCAAGATCGCACATTGCCACGATTAAAAGTGTCTGTCTGTATATCATCAAGAACACGATTAATCCTTTGATGCAGTCCTACACGCAAACTGCCATGTAACTCCACGACCCATCCATCGATGGTCATTCCCAAATGCTTAGAACCTTCATACTCCGATTCGACTTTAGAAGCCATTGGAACCAAAAGCCTCTTTGCTTTCTCATAATTGCTATCGAGCAAGAACAAATCAACATCACCAGAGCACCTCCAAAGAGGTCTCTCATAACATTGTCCTATTCCCTGCCCTTTTAGCAGCAAAGCACGTATTTCCGCCTCTTGCAACCTTTCTATCAGCTCAGCAATAAAAGCATTCATTGCCCTATTCCGCTGCTCAATTACCTGCACCTCACCAATCCACTGTAACAACAACGTCTGAGGCACTCTTAGTTCTAAGTTCTTAGCTCTTAGCTCTTCAAGTCCTTGCAACACAATCCCTACCACCGCCTGCTCTTGCGCCAGCTGATACACCTTTCCCCAATCCACAGAGTCTTGAACTCTTGAACTCTTGAACTCTTGAACCGGCCTTTGGCCGCCCCACAGTCCTGCCCTTACAAGTTCAAAGAAAACATTTTTCGCTACAGACATTTAATAACAGTTCCTACTTTTTTGTCCTTGGATTAATTCTATCAGAAGCCTTATACATCAGTTCGCGGATAAAAGAAGGCATGCAAGCCCTGACCAGTGGATAGCATACACCTATGTACGCTATGGGAGAACATTTACATCTCCACGAACCCTTGAGTCCTACTTTGGCACGCCACCACCCTACTTTGATATTATTCCGAGCTACACTATCCTTAAAAAAACGATAGTACAAGAGTGGCTCCTCAATATTCTTACACTTCAAGCCATGCTCCACACACCTGAACCACAGTTCATAGTCATCCTGCCTTGGACCAGAGTTCGGGTTATAGCCCCCTGCTCTCAATAATGCTGATTTCTTGAATGAGACAGTAGGATGTATGAACGGGCATGTCCATACGTTCTTGTATATTTCCTCCTGTGTTACAGGCGCTGTCATGTCTTTTATTTCATTTCCATCCTCATCAATCATCGTGGCGAATGAGCCAACAACTTCTAATTCTGGATGTTTCTCGTATTCTGCGAGAATACGTTCAAATCGGTTTGGATAACATACATCATCCGTGTCCATTCTGAAAACAATCTCATTTCGACATCTCTCAAGACCAATATTAAGTGCCGTACTTAATCCTTTATTCACTGGTTGTGGGTAAACATCTAATGCAGGGTATTGTTGCAAATATTTATCAACAACGGCCTGTAAGTCTTTACCTATAGGGCCATCTAATACCAACACGACTTGATCCGGGCTTACCGTTTGAGCAAAAACGCTTTTAAGAGCAAAATCCAAATAATAAGGATTCTCCTTGTGATATAAGGACATTAAGACAGATATCTTCATATACTGTTATTTTGTATCTTCTTTCTTCTCCATTTATCAAGCATTACCATCAGACTTGGACTGATAGCTGTACCTATTAGCAGACATTTCTTATATATACTTACACCCGGGACAAGCATACAACTCAAAAAATGTTTTCTAACGTATAACAAACACTCCTCGTAATAGTCTTTATTGTCATCTACGGCTTCTGCAGTTTTAATGCGAACAACGGCTCCCATTTTAAATTGACAACGATGCCAATTTAAGATTCCCATAACCTTGGGTGTTTTAATTGTAAGGTCACGCTCTATTGCATCAATAGATGCAGCACCATTATAAAAATTTTGAATCCTTATTGCTGTACATGCCGATGAATAATTATTTCTTCGGTAGTAATACACTTTCTTTTCTCCTACAACTATTCTATTTGCATATTGTGCCACCTGATTAATAAAATAGAGACCTTCACCATAGAACATTTCTGTGGAGAATTTAATCTCTTTATTACGCAAAAAATGGAGCTTATATATTTTATTCCAACATCCCACTGTCACACGAGGGCCAAGCAACAATGCAACTGCATCTTCGTTATTAATCACTCGGATGTTATCCTGCGCTATTTGTTTTTCACCTTTTCTGGTATAGCAATTAGTTGACAAGGCAAAATCAGCATCATTGTCAAAAATCAATCCATGCATATACTCTGCATATTCTTCTGCGATATAATCATCACCATCAACAAAAACTATATATTCTCCAGTTGCGGCATCAATACCCGTATTTCTGGCAGCGCTCACACCTTCATTTAATTTATGGATAACCTTAATACGGGAATCTTTCCTTGCCAAACCATCCAAAATTTCTCCGGACCGGTCTGGGGATCCGTCATCTACGGGAATTATCTCTATATCTTTAATTGTTTGATTTGAAATACTATTAATACACTTTTCTATATATGACTCAACATTATAGCATGGTATTATAAATGAGATCAGAGGATTCTTCATAATTTATTATTCAATTTATTTTTTTACCCAACAATACAGAGCATAAAGCGTCACAGATGAAAACTTCCGCAGAAACAATAGGCATACCAAACCGAAGAACGTGCTATTACTGTAAATATCAACAATGGCGAACAATTGTACCCAGAATCCCTTCATCCTATCTTGAGAAAACCTGCCCAATCGGATTAATGATAAAATTCAACTGCCGATTATCTTTTAACAATGCTAATACCACAAAAACTAGCATTGAGTAAAACAACGCAACGATAAAAAATGGTTTAATACCTAATAGATTCCATAGTTCTGGGATAATATGAAAAACAAAGAACACATGCCAACAATATATAAACAATGTATGTCTACCAATGGATGCAACCATTTTATTATTGGGGATTGAAGCAATAAAAGCAAGACTCATTATCGTACCCATAAACATCACAGAAGATCTTGATAGTAATTGATACAGACCTTTATACGGTATATTACACATACCACTGCATATAGCTCTATTGGGAACAAGGAAAACAATAAACAATACAACTAGAATAACAACTCCATATAGACTATGCCTTCTAATTATTGGAATTAGATCATATTGTTTAATTACCATCCCCATGAAAAAGAAAGGTAAGAAAGAAAAAATCCTCTGAAACCCCATATAACTAAACGGGATGAAGCCGGCGACTAAACCAACTATACTACTAACAAATAAGAGCGGAAATAAATTGGTGGTAATTTTTAAACTGAAATAAGCAAGTAAACGCCATATCACTAAGGCTGGAAGATACCACATAGCGTATTGAGGAATGAGCAACAAAGAGAACCAATCAAATGGTCCATAGATTATAGATAACGTAACTTGCATTGTTGAATATGTAACAAGTATCTTTGCTGAAGATATTAGTATTTTTTTTAACGGCTGAGTGCTGCTGAAACAGAAGCCAGACGCCAAGGTGAATGCCGGCATGTGGAAAAACCATATCCAGCTAATAAAAGCCTTAATTATTCTGTCATCATAAACAGAATCTGTCAAGTAAAGAACATGACCCAATATCACCAAAAAGATGAGGTAGCATTTTAAACAATCTATCGTTTCATTTCTGCCCCCCCTGTTGGGGCACTTACACTATTATTAATGTAACTATTCATAGAACAAAACACACTGCTATATATTATTTCTGAAATGATATTTAATTCGTCGTCATTTCAATCATTTTCCTTAAATACTGCATTGACAAGGCGCGGCGACGCCCTATTTCAACATTCGTCGCATCCCAATTCACCTTTTTGCAAAATATTTTGTTAAGTTGCCACCCCTCATCAATTCTTCTGTCCTCTATATGGTATTCTGTCATAAGGTTTAACAGCTTGTTGGCATTATCTCGAATCACAACAGCCATATCAGTGCCAGTAATCAAACTCATCACGCATCCATGGAATGTATCTGTCACTACGCATTCTGCATATTTGAAATAGCGAAGCAACTCTACTGGATCTGTATTTATATTCTTGTCAGCCCACCCATGGTAAAAACCTGGGCATACCACTATCATTCCATTATTGTGAGCATAATCAATAATAGCTTGATACTCCTTGGGATCATTCAATCTACTCTCATAAGCATAAACAAGCAGATATTTCGGTAATTTGGGATTGGACAAAGCCTCAAGTTCTTTCGTATATCCATAAAGGATAACGGGGTCAACTACTAATGCGGCATCTCTGCCTGTCAATTCTTTCGTGATATAGAGTGAATTCTGATCGCGCATGGAAAGACCTTTCATGGAGTCTAACCCTTCACGTACGAACTTTTCGCAATTCAATGCCTTTATGTCGCTAAGATTAGTTGCGCCAAAACAGCCTGCGTATGAGAAAACTTTATCTGAGGGGAGGTTATAGCCAAATAACTCTGGCGTCGGGCCTAAGTGTAACGAGAAAACTTCATCGCTACCAATTATTACACCATCTAATCTCTCCGAGCTATCACAACGAAGGCCAACAAGCCTCTCTCTTTTTACAAAATCCGAGAACAGTTTCTTTTTCTTTATATTGAATACAAAAATGTTTATGCCTCTTTCCCTAATATAGTTTATAAAATAGAAAACTGATTTTAAAGAAAATCTGAATTTTTCTTTTACTCCTGCTTCTGCAAAATCATAGTTTTTATCAAACTGTAAAGCCTGTGCATCTATATTAAAATCACGTTTTAATACCTTAGACAACGCATTTAACTGCAAGAAAGCCCCGTGGTTATGCACATCATAATGAGTTATTATTCCGTATTTCATTGCTAACTGTACTTTCCAATTCACACACCTTTTTGTGAAATTCTTTTGCAATTTTTTCCCAATCATATTGCTTTGCCAAATTAATGGCATTGGAGCTTTTCTCCTTATATTTCTCTTTCTCCGATATCGCAACTAACAGTTCTTCCTTTATGCTCTGTTTATCTACATTGCATATCCAACCTGCATCATACTCCTTTATCACATCAACCATATTAGTGCCTGGGGTTACAAGACAAGGGAGTCCATATGCCAAAGCCTCTATCATACCCATTGGATGCCCCTCAAAGCGAGAAGTCATTATGAATATATCCGATCCCAATATAGCGTTTTCTTTCTCCTTTCCTGATATTTCATCATTGACAGAAGCAATATCAGATATGTTTTTTTTCTCTATCTCATTCTTTATTTTCTCATAGTCATGCCGATGTGGCCCATATATATTTAAGAAGAAACCTGCCTCTTTCAACTCCTTATGCACTTCACTTACAACGTCAAGCAATATATCAATTCCTTTTTGATATATATATAGACGACCAATAAATATTGCCTGGATTCCTTTTGTGCAGAACGATTCCTTTTTCACCTCTGGAGTGTTGAAACCATTAGGTACTATGAAATATGGAGTCTTAAACAACTTCGTAGAGTCATCTGCCTCTTGTTGAGTTAGATATTGTATTCTCCATGCCCCTTTTATAAACTTATTGAAATAGAGCTTATGTGCAATCCATTTCTTCAGCCATGAATGATTATGCATAGCTTGTTTTGTCATGGAGCTTCTCGGAACTATGATATATGGAATTTTCTTCTTACGCAGTTCTTTTGCAAACTTTAAATACTCTTTAAAGTACAGCCCCTCGAATACCACGACATCAGGCTTAGCGAACGCGGGGGGGAGAGTGGAAAGTTTCAAATCATCTCCTAAATCCTTCAAATTTCTATAGGCCTTTGTATCTTTCCAATGCGGCATTAAGACATCGGCTATATTTATCCATAGGACTTCATCTATTTGTTCCTGTGCTTTAACACTTGCCGGCACGCTCCAATTCATTCCTGCCGCAATATTCTTGCTAAGATGTGAAATATATAGAATTTTCATTGTATATTCATTTGTTTTTTAACATTTCCACTTGCTCTCTACGCCATAAATATTTTCCATCATACCAGGGTTCTTTATCCCTTATATATTTTGCTGGAGCTCCGGCGATTAAAGCATTATTCCCTGTATATGATTTGTTTACCACTGAGTTTGCTCCGATTGATATATAATTGCCCAAAGTTATTTCCGATGTAATCTTTTATTTCCATATTGCAGTTACGACGAATGATTAATAATTTCTTTCATAAAAGCCAAAGCCTTCTTTGACTGCTCTAAACTTGAGAATTCTTTCCGAGTTAATTCTTTGCCCTTGGCACCTAATTTTAAGGCATCTTCATAATTATCTGCTACCCAAGACAAACAATCTGCAAAATCACTCGGATTCCCTGGCTCAGCCATCCTACAATTCACACCATCCTTAAGAAAATCTCCTATTTCACCTACATTGGTCACAATTACAGGTTTACCTGTAGCCAGATACTCACCAAGTTTTGTTGGGAAACCATATTTTGCCTGTTCGTTATTCGGACGAGCTAATGCTAACATCTGAGCACCACAAAGCAGTTGTGGCATCTCATTTGGCACAACCATTCCTGTGAACTCTACACTATTAACAATATTCAGACTTTCAACAAGTCCTTTTAATGTGTTCTCTGCATCAACACTTTCAAAATTGCCAATTATTTTAAGTTTATAGTCTGAATGTAAAGATGCAAAAAGGGCAAATGCTTTGATGAGACAATCAACTCCATCCTTAAAGGGGCTGATAGTACCACAATATGCGATATATTTCCTTTCTGTATTATGTTTTTTCTCATCAAAACGCTTTAAGTCAACAAACATATTGATGATAGCAATATTCCTAATACCCTGTTTGTTAAAATAATTGGCTAATGCTTTCGATATGACCAACATACCAGTAGCACGTTGAGCCAAAAACCTCTTTATTGTTTCTTTCACCCATGTTCTGAGTGTTCGTTTTCTTCCGTAAAAAGGAATTTCTGTGCATTCATAAAAGATATTATATTTGGATCTTGGCAGGTACCAACAGAGCGTTGGAGTTCCGTATGTTATGATTGCACATTCTTTACTTATATAAAGTCTCTTTATAGTCTCTGCCATCAATTTACTTTGACAATAATGAGATCCAATACACTTATGCAATTCAATACCACCAATGTCGGGTAATTCAAAGTCCTTTTCTGAAGCAAAAATTAACAAGACCTTTATTCCCTGCTCACAGAATCCATAAGCGTATGCTAGCATTCTATTTGTGGCGGCGGAGCCCTCAAAATAGTGATGTGCTATAATTATTTGTTTGAGTTGCATATCTAACGCAAAGTTTTATTCGTTTTGAAAAAATAAAAAAACATCATAAGAGGAAATAACGTATCACCCGGGAAACTCATTGTCTTTGTATTAACAATGGAAAAAACAATTAAAAAGGCGAACATATAAGAAACATTATTATGTCTTACCAGTCTGTTTAATAACCGAAAAAAAATGTTATAAAAAAGAATCAAATAAAATATGCCTCCATAATTAAGTTGGCGAATCCAGCCGTTATCGGAATGCAAGTGGGAATGCGCAAAAAATATGTCATATCCACGTCCAATCAGCCATTGTCCCACAGTTTCAGGCCACACAACCATAGTACCAAAAAGTTTACTCGTTGTTACCGAGGCACTCATACTTCCGCTCTCGGCAACATCTGCTATCTGTTCCTGAAAAGACATTATCCATTCGTATGTTCTTGCATCAACATTTAGTAATTGCATAATATTACTGAAATATCCAAAGAATAAACAAGCCCCCACCCCAACTAATAATGCATAACCTTTTTGCCTTGAGGAAAATAGATATATAGTAATTAAAGAAAAAGCAATAATTGCACTGGTACGACTATTTACAAGACTGGCTACTATTAGAAAAGGAATACAATATAGAAACCACCTGTTGTTCTTTAAATAAAAACATCCCATGCCTGCAACGAACCCTAAGATAAAACCGTAATTACTCGTCAATCTTGAAGCGAGGCCAAAACCTCTATAATCATTTCTGAAAATATATTCATCTTCTTGTATTTGCAAAATGGTAAATTTCACATACTCCTGTACTGACGCATTAGATAAGCATACTATCGTTATTATTGTTGCCACCGTACACGTAATCATTACTGCTCTAACGATTTGATTCTCCGAGCCAAATTCATTCTTTTGGGCAAAATGAATAAGAAAAGGTAATACAAAAAAAATATTGAGAACAGCCATCAATGTCTTATTAATATAAGAAACTTCAGACTGTAGCAAGCACCTTATTACTATATAAACAAATAATGCTAAAAACATTAACAACTCATTTTTTTGGCATAACAGTATTTTTTTTACCGAAGACCAATGAATGAGATTGTAGACAAATGCTAAACATAATAAAATGTTAGAAAACCTTAGCGATCCTCTAAACATAAAAAAAGGTGGATCAAAAAGAAAAAGATATAATAATAAAACAAATATTATATAGAAGGTTACCTTCTTCATATTTAATCTTTTTGAAGAGCCATGTATGTTAGTCATAAGAGCAATATTTCTAAGAATGATTACAAATACCTATACCCACTAATTGCACAAGTGTACAAGTTTGACTGATAATTTGTTGATATAAATGGAAGAATCTGTCATTGCCTACGACAACACTTCGTTTTATACACCTCCCACTGGGTTCTCTATAGCACACCCTTAGATAATCCCAAAATGCCGGTGGAAAATTGAAAACCATAAGTTATATGCAAATGCCAAAAAAAGTATATGATAAGAAATCATTCATGCTATTGAACAATTTATACAAAGTATTCTCTTATTTTTATATAAACAGGAACGACAGGTCTTAGATACTTTAACATTAAAGTAAAAATTAGTACAGACCATGGCATAAGTTTAGTAATCTTTATTCTCTTTATTTTGTGTTCATTTACAAAATTATTGTACGTTGCATACATATTGGATAATTTCGACAAAGCTTCTTTATAACCTGCTGTCTCTTTGTATACATCTATATAAGCTATATATAGTCGAGTGTATAGTCTTCTGGAGATATAGTCGTCTAACTGATGACGTATTCCCATTTTCTCACACTCTTCTATTGTCTTTTCTGAGATTATCAAAAAACTTTTTAACAAGTTCTTCTGTTTTCGATGTACAGCAGATGAGTTATATATTACATGAATATACCCTTTTACTGAAATAGTTGAATATATTGGAGAATGCAACACTAAAAGTCTGTTAAAAATAGTATCTGTTCCATTTAAGCCCTTTGGCATACAAAAACGAACACCTGTACTCTTCAAAAAAGAAACATCATACATTTTATTCCAAGAGTCGCTCAAATGTAGTTGTTTTATTTCCGTATCTCTGGAGTTTGATAATTTCTGTGGGTTAACATATATGGGGCTCTTGCTATCTTTACACAAAAATGTATTGGTCTCCCCTGATAACACAACTCCTAGTTCATTAATAAACAGCGTACTGCACACACATACATTTGATTTATCTTGAAGGATCTTTGACAACATTCTCTCGGCATAAAAATCAGCAAGATAGTCATCAGCATCAATAAAGTTGATATAATCACCTTGGGCTATTTCTAATGCCAATTGTCTGACAGAACTTAATCCTCCATTTTCTTTGCATACAATCTTTATTCTCTTATCTGACTTAAATTTTTCTAATCGAGAAAAAGTGTCATCACTAGAGCCATCATCCACAATTATAATCTCCAAGTTCTGATATGTTTGATGGATTACAGACTCTACACAACGCTCAATATACTTGCCGTTGTTATATGATGCAATTGCTATAGTAATTAAAGCATTCTTCATATCTAGTCACTACTGTCCCGTTAAAGTGGACTAGTCGTTCTTTGAAATTATTGAAATATAGTCTTTTAAAAGCGTTTTTGAGAGTCAACGGACTTGATTTTGTAACTTTGCAGCCCTAAAGGTCTGCATATGTTTCAAGATAAGTTTGTCTTTTCTCAGCTAACAGCGTTCCTCGATAGGAATCACTTCAATTATCTCGCCCGCAAATATGGTGGCGACAAGTATGTCAAGCACCTCACTTGCTGGAACCAGCTTCTTGCACTGATGTTCGGCCAACTCGGTAACCGTGAGAGTCTGCGAGACGTGATTGTGGCTCTTGAAGCCCATAGGTCCAAGTGTTTTCACCTCGGCTTAGGGCGAAAGCCCATTGCCAAGACGACGCTGGCTACTGCCAACCAGAACCGCGACTATCGTATCTTCGAGGAGTTCGCTTTCTACATGATGGCTCAAGCCAGGGATAATCGGTCGGCAGACATATTCAAACTTGGAGGCAAGGTCTATGCATTCGATTCTACGACGATACCACTCTGTCTGTCGGTGTTCTGGTGGGCGAAGTTTCGCAAGAAGAAAGGTGGTGTCAAGGCTCACGTTCTCTATGACCTGGAGGCACAGGTGCCAGCCTTCTATCATATCACCACAGCTTCCGTCTACGACTCCAAGGCAATGCCGGAAATTCCTTATGAAACAGATGCTTACTATATATTTGACCGAGGCTACAACAACTTTGGAGAACTATACCGCATACAGCGGATGGAGTCCTTATTTGTTGTCAGAGCCAAGTCCAACTTACAGTACAGGTGTGTCAGGTGGAAACGACGGATGCCTAAGAACATACTCACCGATGCAGAGATTGAACTGACGGTCTATAAGAGCCGCAAGGACTATCCCGAGAACCTGCGTCTCGTCAGATACCATGACGAAGAGCAAGACAGAGAGTTCATGTTCCTGAGCAATGCGATGGACTTGACTGCCCAGCAGATAGCCGACCTCTACAAGAACCGATGGCAGATAGAGCTGTTCTTCAAATGGCTCAAGCAGCACCTCAAGATCAAAAAGTTCTGGGGCACTACGGAGAACGCTGTCAGAATACAAATCAGTGCTGCCATCACGGCCTACTGTCTCGTGGCGATTATCCAACATGACATGCAGTTGAAACGCTCGACCTATGAGGTCTTGCAAATCCTCAGCATGTCGCTCACGGACAAAACACCGCTAAAAGAACTGTTCGATAAGACTTATTCCAATAATGTCAAAGAGCAATTGGATCCCCTTATTCCGGGGTTGTTTGATTAATATTTAACTCGTCCCAATTTTAACGGGACACTAATGATATCTAGTACAAAATCAGAAAAGAATATTGATATTTTTCTTTTTCATTATGTAATACATAACATCACTAAATAAGCAAACCTTATTCTTCCACAAAGCAGAAAGATATTTTACAAAAATATCTCTCTTTCCCAATCCAGCCACAAAACTTGTTTTATAAAAAATCTCTATATACGAATAACGTAATCTAATATTAACACTTTTGTAAATTCTATTAGTTCTGCTTGTTATTTTAACCATATCATCTAACAAGGCAACAGTTCTTTTTTTATCAGTCATACTTCCATAAGATGGTCTGAAATAGTTATATATTTTATTCTTCTCAACTTCAAAAGAAACAGCTTTACTACTACATTCCAAAATGAAATTCTTATCATTTCTAGCCATCGTCTCATCAAAAAGAATGTGGTTATCTGTTACAATTTTTCTTTTAATCATCCTTGACCAAGGAGTCCAAAATGTAAATCTAAGCATTAACGCTGCATTTTTACGATGATTTATAATATCATCAACAAGACTATTCAAGCGAAGTGGTAAAGTTTCATCTTTTTCATTGAACATCCGTGCATTCAGAAAGACCATGTCTGTTATTTCGTCTGTTGCATATTTATCCAATATATCAAGCAAACCGTAATTATAATAGTCATCTGCATCAGCAAACAATAACCACTTGCCCTCTGCATGCTCTAATCCAACATTTCTTGCCCTACCAGCACCCTTTGAATGTTTGGCATCAAGCAATACCACTTGTAAATTTGCACGACTCTTCAACAATGGTTTCTTTCCGTCATCACTATTATCATCAACCACTATCACCTGCACATCATCACGCTCAGGGATACTGTCTACACACCTTTGCAAAAGATCTGGACAGTTCTTGTGTGGAATTATAAAACTGAAATTGTATATCATATCTATTATCTTAATTTTCGTTCCCAAGTAATATTATTTTTAACTGTACGTGCAGGATTTCCAGCAACAATTGTATTTGGTAAAACTTCTTTTGTAACTATACTATGAGCTCCAACAACAGCCCCATCATTGATATTTACACCTTTTAGTATCTTGCAATTTGCTGCAAGCCAAACGTGATTACCAATATTAACTTCTTTGTCCATATTTATCAACTCTTCTGTATCATTATCATAAATAGGATGCGAATCACTACTTCTAATATGTATATTATTTGAAAACATACAATCTTTACCAATATGTATATCAGCATGTTGGGCAACCATAATGTCATCATGTTGAAGTGTTGTGTTATCTCCTATAGAAATTGTAACATAATCACCATCTATTCTAAAAATAGTGTTTTTACGAATTTTACAATTTTTTCCTATTAAGATTTTGTTATGATTACCATTTATAATAATTCGAGGATTCTCAATCTTTGCCCCCCCCATATCTCAACAATATTATATAAACCATGCACTTCTGTTTTCATAGATCCTTTTCCATTATTATAAATCTTCACTCCCTTATGTGTGATTGAGAGTATAAAACGAAATACATTTTTTAATGTTGCATTCATGCTTATACTATTTATTAAATATTTATAATGCCCATATCGTATTCCACATACGTTGATTCTCCTCCTTAATATGTGGTACTCTTTCTTTAAGGATGTCTCTGATTTTTTTATTAATATCTATTTGCAAATAGACACTTATTCGTTCTATTGCTTTGTCTTTATTATCCAATGGTAAAATACATTCATGCATATTATAATCATTATACAACTCCTGATATTTATGGCTCCAACTGGTAGCAAGACAAGGTACACAAGAATTAAGAGCTGAAGCTACACCATGGAAACGTGACGATATAACCAAATATGCAGAACTAATAAGCCCTTTAACCTCTAATGCATTTAAGTCTGTCACAATTTCGATATTATCCGAAATTATAGTTTTAATTTTATCACATAACTGCTTATCTTGTTCGCTTGCATGATTTAACATATATACTTTTTTGTCACTCAAACTTGCTTTGGATATTATTTCTTTGAGCAATTCTAAATAGTTATCCATTGATATTGCTCCTTTATTTATCATTTGTGAATTAGGAATAATACAGATCCCATTACGTAAATGTTCATATTTTGAGGGAAATTCACCCTCTACGAGTGAGGTAAAATCGGTAAACAACTTCACTTTAGTCATATCAACATTCCCGGATTTCTCAAGATATTTGTATGACACCTTTTCTCGAGGCATAATTAATGATGCATATTCACTAATAATACTCAACATTCTTTTTGTTATTGGTTTTTCCATGGGGCCAAAAGCCTGTGGAAGAAAAACATTTTTACATCCATGCTTTGATAAGAATTCTAATAACGCCTTTTCGTTATATACCCTCGATTCTGTTATATTAAACTGGTCAGAATATGCAAAACCACTGCCATCCAGATAATAGTTTACATCTCTTAAAACATAAGTGTGAGGCAAAAAACTATAAGGTAAATGAAGGATTTTAAATATTATCTTTAATTTTAATTTAGCAACCAACTTCTCTAGAGGCCACATTTTAAAATTAACATTTGTCTTAATATATCCAACACCCTGCTTCATCCTGTTAGGGGACAAATATACCTTAGCTTCAGGAAATTTTCGCTCTATTTCCTGAAGTATAGCATAGAGCATCAATTCCGCTCCTTTATTGTTGGTTTCAACACCTGATAAAAGTATCTTCATTGTATCTGTTCTATTGTATTATTTTTTTTATCACTTTCTTTACATCATCACCCAACATTGAGGATACTAGTTTTTTTGCAGAAATTGAAGTTTGTTGATTTGCTCTCATAAGTGACATCAAGCAGTTTTGTTCGTCCTCTGTGGTTGTAAAAACTTCAAAAAGAATAGGCCTTTCTTTAAAAGAGGGATCTAGGAATTCTCTGTAAACATTCTCAAACTCTACCTTATTAGATGCAGTAACGTATTTAAATCCCAAATCTTGTGCATAATGACGAACTAAATCAGAAGACTGATTTCCCCAATGACCTGCAGCAGCAACAAAAGCATCGGCATCATTTCCCATAAATGCGGCTTGATGATTTAGGTGACGAAATTCTATACCCTTACCATTGTTTACAAGCAGAATGCGAAGATTTTTTCCAATGCAGTGATTACCAATGCTGTTCATGTCATAGAAGAAAGACAGGTCACCTAGCACAACAAAAGTCAGTCTCTGCGGATTGGCAAACGATGAACCAATTGCAGCAGACAGAGTTCCATCAATGCCAAAGCCGCCGACATTGGAATAAGTACGTACTTTCGGATTAATTTCCGAAAAATTCCAGGTTCGCAACGTATTTAAGATACCCAAATATAGGATAGAGTCATTGGGGAATTTCATGCCTAATTTCTGACCTATATAGAGGTTAGAGAATGGCATTTCCGGAATTGAGTCTGTAATTTTCTTATATTCTTTCTGGCAACTTCTCAATAGGTTATCTTGTTCACCATAATTCGCAGAAGTGTAATGTTTAAAGAAATCAACCTCATCCATCTGAAATACCGCAGAAAGCTTCTTGAAAAAATCTCTGAACATTCCATCTGGATTTACTCTCCACACCTGTTTTGCTCTGGTGCCAATGCCAAACATATTGTATTCTCCTGATACTTCACCTATATGAATGACCAAATCGAAATTTGGAATTGGTGATAAATATCCTCGTTGAGCTCCAATTATAGAATATAAAACCCTATATTTACCATGGTACTTACTAGTATGGTCAACCATGACCACAGCGTCGTTGCAAGCACAGAATGCATCAACAGCTTCTGTTTCTTCTTTAGTCCACGCCTTATGCTCTCCACAAAATATCGCAATTTTACCCTTGGGTAACTCTAGCATTTCATCCTTTAAAGTATAACGCTTAATAACATTTACTTTGGGGAGCTCCATTACATCATATTTTTTAGAGATTGCATCTGTAATATTTATATGTACTGGTCCTTTTTTAAGGTTATTCAATGCACGATTTACCTTTATATTTACATCCCAATCATCCGTATCGTCCTTTATGGTTTGCACATGTGCATAATCTACCACTATATCATTAGGATGGGCTGTACGATCAGTGACCTGTGGCATCAGATGACCTATGCGAGATATGTCACGACTTGATGTTAGAGCAATCACAGGCAATTTTCTATAAAAGGCCTCTGTTAAACCTGGCATATAGTTGCGTGAGGATGTCGCACCAGTGCAACTGAGCACTACGGGCTCACCGGTTTCTTCTGCCCAACCACATGCCATATATGCTGCAGAACGCTCATCAACACAAGACTTCATCTCAAAATAAGAGTCTTGCTGCATACTTGCAACGACAGGAATATTGATGGCGCCGGGAGAGGCAATCACTCGTTTTATACCATAGGCCTTAAATAAGGCTAAAACCATTTGGACATTACGTTCTGATGAATAATGAAAGTTCATATTATTAATAATTTACATTCTTAATGTAAGCCCAGTCTCGTTAAACAATATACAAGTTTCTGTTTAAGCCCGGGTATTTCTCTTATACTCGCCCACTCTCCTGTGGTTTTATCCTTTAAAGCTTCATATCTCCAATTTATTGGTTTAAATTGAGAATTCTGAAGAAAAGACTCTAGGCAGCCGGACAAGGCTGTGAGCGTATTTTGAAAAGCAGATGAATCTATGTAACCATTTATTTTAGAATTATCGAATTCCCTGTCGTATAAGCGATCCCATTTTACCTGATCTTTGTTGCCTCCGATGTATGGTTCCCATGATTCAACCATCTTTACTTTAGGTCTGAACCCCAAACTGTTTTCAATAACATCTAAATACAAAGACAAAACATCCTTCCAACAATAACTTTTGTTATTTGTGATATGGAAGGTCTCACCTAGTGCTGTATCCTTACCCAAAAGTGCAACGATTGCCATTGAAACATCATAACCATACGTAAGCGTTGTTGTACGTTCTATTAAATCTCTAGATAAAACTATCGTTCTTCCCTTAATTGCACGATATAGCCAAAACTCTTTTTCAAGAGCCGTCAGTTGAAGTCTCTGCTCACTGAATGTTATATATGGTCGAATTATTGTCCAATTCTTTTTCCCTGATTCTCGCAATATCCTCTCTTGCCTTGCTTTTGCCAATGCATACTCGTCTGTTTTCAAATATTCGGAATCTTGGCATACATCTAATAATTGTGGACTATTTTCTGTCAAAGGCTCTTTGCTCCCAGCATAAACGCGGGAGGAACTAAGAAATATATATTGCTTTGTATTCGATAAAAGAAAATTTACCCGACTTCCAAAATCTTCCGTTGAATACTTCATAAAATCAACGATAACATCCCATTGGTGGTTTGAGAATAAAAAATCTAAGAAAGTTTTATCGTGGGCATCTCCTGTAACATATTCAACATATTCTTTGTTATCCATATGTCTGCGGGTTGTAACGTAACATTTTACGCCTCTCGCTGACAAAATGGATACAATATGAGTCCCCATTGCACCGGTTCCGCCAAATATCAATACATTCATTTCTTATATATGAAATCTCTTTTTTACTATATTGTTAATCTGTTTTCGTTCACCTACAGATAGTCCGCATAGGAATATCGAAACTATAGAGCAGATAAAACATATTATGATGGAAAATAGTGTACGCGACAATGACTCATCTACATACTGAATAAATGCTATTGGAATGATTGTGGAAAGAATCGTTACTACCATAATCTTTACAATGACTTCCTTTACAAACATAGATATTGGAAAATTCAATTGTTCTCTCATTATCCACAAACGGGTAATCTCCACAAGAATATATACAATTACATATATAACATATGTCGCTTCTGATGGTGCACCACATTCAAAGGCTAGCCACGTGAGTGGAAATACTAAACACCCAACAGAAGTAATCCAGATGACATAACGCCTGATTTGTCCTGTTGCCATAACCGCCGTAAAACCGGTTTTGCCAATAATATGAACCATTGATGCTATAATGGCTAATCTAACAAAATTTACCGCATGAGGAGGTACAATCTTTAGCCATACGGTAAGAATGTATTCTGTTTCAATGAGAACAGGAAGTGCAAATACAAATAATAGAAAGAACGCAAACTTCGCCCCTCGGCATACTAACAAGAACATCTCATCAATATTACCGGCTGCATAATTTTTTGTAATTTGCGGATTCAATGCTGTTGTAAAATTGTTAACAAGTTGCATTATGGCATGATCTACTTGCGAAGCAATACCTCTTGCTGCATTCACTGTAACGCCAAAAAACAGATTGATTAAGATATTTACGCCCTGTGTATTAAATATATATGAACTGTTGGTAAAGAAATTCCATCCTGCAAATCCTGTCATTTCTTTTAATATACTTTTATCCAGGATGAAATGGTAATGACTTTCTTCAAAATGCCGATGACAATATATTGTGTATGTAGAACGTATGCAAATAGCAACTCCTACGAGTAAAGTTGAATACGAAATAAGCTTGTCTATTGGTGATATTATTATAAGATAACATACTCCCAATTTAAGCATTGCCTCTAAAATGCTAACATACGCAAAAGCTTTCATTCTCTCATGCGCAATGATACATGCATTATATGGTACACTTATTAGATTAATACAGAAAGCTAATAAAGAACAATGTAATACCCAGTTTGCAGCTTCCAACCTTTCTACAGGAATGTTCATCTTGCTATTTATAAACCACAATCCTACGACTTCTCCTATTAAGAATACACACAACGAAATGCCAAACTGTATATTAACACTGGAAGAAAAAACCGTGTTAAGTCTATCATTATAGGCTTTGCCTTTGCCAAGTTCAAATGTAATAAAACGACTAATAGCGGAAGAGAGGGCACCTGAAATCACACCGAACATTGCTACGACGCCACCAACAACATTATATATGCCATAATCCTGAACTCCGAGCACATTAAGAATAATACGACTCGTGTAGAGCGTAACCAGCATTATAATAATTGTCCGGAAATATAGGAACAATGTATTCTTGGCTATTCGTCTATTATTTATTTGAGATGCGGACACTTTAATTTAATTTACAGATGATAAGTTATAGTTGACAATTTATGAACTGACTGAGACCTTGAGAGAATCCCGATGGGTAAGCCTGTCCTGTATGATTGTTTCCCTATCTCGCACCCGCCGGACTTGCCTCCGTAAGGAATTGTATGAAGTGCCTGGAGCAGTTTCCAACGGGTGCAGAATAGGTAGCACATATTCAATCTCTCTTGAAAATATCCCTAGTGTACACTTTATCAGCCACATCGTCAAGACAGCTGTCATACCTGTTGGCAATAATGGCGTCAGACTGCTTCTTGAATTCTTCAAGATTGTTCACAATCTTTGATCCAAAGAAAGTTTCACCGTCTTTGAGTGTTGGCTCATAGATGATAATATTGGCACCCTTGGCCTTGACGCGTTTCATAATGCCTTGGATAGCACTCTGACGGAAATTATCAGAGTTGCTCTTCATAGTGAGACGGAATACACCGACAGTTGGAGTTGACAGTCTCCACCTTTTCAGGGATTACATCCACTGCTATTACGTGGTTATGCTGTGCCAACAAAGTGGCAATACTCATACCCACATAACCCGTTCCTGCTACTGCTATATTCATTGTTAAATTGTTAATTGTTAAACGAGGTTAGGAATGCCATTCAGCTCGTTTTGAATGTACTGGAGACTGGCTATCTTCTCTTTCGTTTCCTCCAGATTCAGAATCCTTGTGTTGTTCGAGTTAAACTCATCTATCAATACACGTTTGGTGTCACCTTCCTTGAAATATTTGTCGTAGTTCAGGTCACGGTTGTCTGCAGGTACTGCATAGAAGTTGCCCATATCGATAGCCTTTGCAGCCTCTTCCTTGGTCAGCAAGGTCTCGTACATCTTTTCACCGTGGCGAATTCCGATGACGCGGATCTCAGGCTCCGCAGAGTTTAAAGAGTTTGAGGTGTTTGAGGAGTTTAAGGCTTCACCATACTGGTACTTGAAGAGCTCTACAACAGCCTCAGCCTGCGTCTGGATGGTGCAAGCGGGTGCCTTCTGAACCAAGATATCACCATTCTTACCGTTCTCAAAAGCGAAGAGCACCAAATCAACAGCCTCTTCCAGACTCATAATAAAGCGTGTCATAGATGGCTCTGTGATAGTGATAGGATTACCCTTACGAATCTGGTCAATCCAAAGAGGAATTACAGAACCACGACTGCACATCACGTTACCGTAACGGGTGCAGCAAATCTTGGTATCACCACTCAGACGACTCTTTGCCACAGCAATCTTTTCCTCAATGGCCTTGGTGATACCCATAGCGTTGATGGGATAAGCGGCCTTGTCTGTACTCAAACAAATGACGCACTTCACGCCAGCATCAATAGCGGCATCAAGCGTATTATCTGTACCAATAACGTTAGTCTTTACAGCCTCCATAGGGAAGAACTCGCAGCTGGGCACTTGCTTCAGGGCTGCAGCGTGAAACACATAGTCCACACCCTTCATGGCGTATTTCAGTGTACTCTTGTTGCGCACATCACCAATGTAGAACTTAATCTTATTGGCTACTTCCGGCATACGCGCCTGGAAATCGTGACGCATATCGTCCTGTTTCTTCTCATCACGGGAGAAGATGCGGATTTCACCTATGTCGGTACGGAGGAAACGGTTCAACACTGCATTACCAAATGATCCAGTACCTCCTGTGATGAGGAGGACTTTGTTCTCAAAAACACTCATATTCTAAATCTAATTTTATTATTTTCAATTCTTATTTTTCGACCACGAATCACGCTAATCTAACGAATTAAAGAACCAAACGTTCTTTTTCCAGTTCATCAGGGCATCCGAAGTTAAGCAAAAGTCCCAGCTTATAGCCTGTGGCATGAAGGTAATTGTGAACTTGAAACCGATGAGCACCATCAAGTGCGCTTACCGCCTTCAATTCAACAATTATCTTCCCAAAGCATACGAAGTCCGCTTTGTAGGTTTGCTTAAGTTCTACACCATCGTAGGTTATCTTTAATTCTTTTTCACGTTCATAGGGGATACCCTGCTTTTGGAATTCAATTTCCAATGCCTCTTGATATACCGCCTCAAGGAAACCATGACCAAGACCGTTATACACCTTGAATGCTGCTCCAACTATCTTATAGCTTTCCTCCTTGTAGTATATCATTATTCGTGTTATTCGTTAGATTCGTGGTCGTTATTTTACTGGCTCGAAGAACGTATCCGGTTTATTCGGGTTGAAGACTTCGTTGCAGTACATGACTGTTACGAGGTTTTCTGTTTCACTGAGGTTGATGATGTTGTGGGTATAACCAGGCAGCATGTGAATGCACTGGATATTGTCACCACTTACCTCAAACTCGATTACTTCATCTGTACCCAGTTTACGTTCCTGAATCAAGCCATGACCGGCTACTACAATGAAGAACTCCCACTTGGTATTATGCCAGTGCTGTCCCTTTGTGATGCCTGGCTTGGAGATATTGATGCTCACCTGACCTGCATTGAGGGTATGAACCAACTCTGTAAATGAGCCACGGTCATCCACATTCATCTTCAATGGAAAAGCAACTTTTTCCTTAGGCAAGTAGCTGAGATACGTTGAATATAGTTTCTTTGCGAAACTGTTCTCTGGTATCTCAGGAATCATCAAAGTCTTAGGCTGCTCTGCGAACTGCTTTAACAACTCTACTATTTCTCCTAAAGTTACCTTATGAGTTACTGGACAGTAACAATATCTTCCTTGTTTCGAACACGAATCGCTCGAATTACACGAATTATTCGTTTGATTAGTGAGATTCGTGGTCGGTATAACCTCGAGGCCATCGAACTCACAATGATGCTCTTCACCTTGCAGCCCTGCAATCATTTCATCGACAAGGTCATCGATGTACAGCAATTCCAGTTCAACGCTTGGGTCATTCACTGTATATGGCAGGTCATTGGCAAAGGCATTGCAGAAGGTTGCCACTGCACTGTTATAGTTGGGGCGGCACCACTTGCCAAACAAGTTCGGAAAACGATACACCAATACGCGAGGTCTTAAACCCTTTGAACCCTTAAACTCTTGAACTGCCGGAGCGAGAACTTCCTGTTCGTAGCGAAGGAACATGTCTTCACCAGCTTTCTTACTACGGCCATACTCACTATTTCCAAAACGACCAGTAAGAGAAGCCTGCTGTGAGCTTGACAACATCACAGGGCAGGTATTACCATGTTTCTTCAATGTATCAAGCAATGTTGAAGCAAATCCAAAGTTGCCCTGCATAAACTCTTCCTGGTTCTGAGGACGGTTAACTCCAGCCAGATTGAACACGAACTCTGCATTTTTGCAGTATTCGTCCAACTGCTCGGGAGTTGAGTCCAAGTCATATTCATACACGGCCTCAATACTCAGTTCAGGAAACCTCCTGTCTTTCCCTTCTTGTATATTGCGTAGGTTCGCGCAGAGATTTCTCCCCACAAAACCTTTCGCGCCAGTCACTAATATACGCATATTCTTTTCTTCTTATTTGAACACGAATCTCACCAATCCTACGAATCGTATTATTTCAAGAATTTGAGAATTAGAGAATATTATTTTTTATATGATGACTTTCATTTTGCCGGAAGAACTTCTGAAAGTTCGTTTTCAAGATTCTTCAGGCGAAATAAAACCTTTGCAGCAAGCAAAGCAATCATGGCAATGATTGTCATATAAAAAGGTCTATTCGTTCAATCCGTGTCATTCGTGTTCGCAAAACAAGTCAATTCTCCAATTCTATAATTCTTGATATTTTAGTATTTTTAGAGTTTTTCGATGTTTGCGGAATCAATAAATATCTGAGTAATCTGTGCAATTCGTGTTCGTTAAAACTTACGCCAGACCATTTTGTTAACGATGCCAACGTAGCTTTGGATAATCTTTACCACTTTGGTAGAGACGTTCTCTTCTACGTAGTCAGGAACAGGGATACCATAGTCACCATTCTGATTCAATGTCACTGCAGTATCTACAGCCTGGAGCAATGATTTTTCATCGATACCTGCAATAATGAAGCATGCTTTATCGATAGCCTCAGGGCGCTCTGTAGAGGTACGAATGCAGATAGCAGGGAATGGATGACCAACAGATGTGAAGAAACTGCTCTCTTCAGGCAGAGTTCCAGAATCTGACACTACAGCAAAGGCATTCATCTGAAGGCAGTTGTAGTCGTGGAAACCAAGAGGCTCGTGCTGAATAACACGACTGTCGAGTTTAAAGCCAGACTGCTCCAAACGCTTACGGCTACGAGGATGGCAACTATAAAGGATTGGCATATCGTATTTTTCAGCCATCTTGTTAATGGCATTAAACAGCGAAAGGAAGTTCTTCTCCGTATCAATGTTTTCTTCTCTATGAGCGCTCAGCAGAATATATTTACCTTTCTCCAAGCCCAGACGTTTATGAATATCACTCGCTTCAATCTCTGCCAAGTTCTGATGTAGCACCTCAGCCATTGGACTACCAGTAACATAGGTACGCTCCTTGGGGAGACCACAGTCAGCCAGATAACGGCGTGCATGCTCAGAGTATGCCATATTCACATCACTGATGATGTCAACGATGCGGCGGTTGGTCTCCTCAGGCAGACACTCGTCCTTACAACGGTTACCAGCCTCCATGTGGAAGATGGGGATATGCAAGCGCTTAGCGCCAATAACTGACAAGCAGCTGTTGGTATCGCCTAATACGAGTACAGCATCAGGCTTCACCTCCACCATCAACTGGTAGCTCTTGGCAATGATGTTACCCATAGTCTCGCCAAGGTCGTTACCTACAGCTTCCATATACACATCGGGATCAGCCAGCTTCAAATCCTTGAAGAACACACCATTCAAGTTATAGTCGTAGTTCTGACCGGTATGTGCCAGCAATGTATCGAAGTACTGACGACACTTATTTATCACAGCTGCCAATCTGATAATCTCAGGGCGTGTACCCACGATAATGAGAAGCTTCAGCTTCCCGTTCTCCTTAAATTTTGCCATATATTTATCTCGTTTTTATTTCTTATAAAATTATAGTATAATCTTTTTGCGGCTATCGCAACTGATGGCTGATGCCGTGCTCCTGTCATTTAAGATATCTTATCTCTTTGAAAAAAGTGATCAACACCTATGTTCATAACGAAAGGCTCTGTTGCTGGCCTGCCAGCGACTGTGCCTGAAGCATCATGTTAATTGTTAACTTGTTAATTGGCAACTTGTTAATTGGTAAAATTGCGGTTTTCCGCATGTTTGTCAGGAAGCGTGCTCCTGTCTTTAATATTAGTCAAGCAGATATCAGACTCATCATTTTAAGTCGCGCCACTGTTGATTGTCTTCAACCTTCTCAACTTTATTTTTCGTCTCTGCAATTTCTTTATCAAGTATATTTGATTTCTTTGTATTCTTAACAGCATCTATAAACCAAACAGCCATGGCCATAGCAGAACTAATTGCCATAATCAGTTCTATTTTGTTGCAATAACCATAGGCCAAAAGGCTTAATGCTATCAGCATAAACACAATTTGAATAGCGTTGGCTTTTATAAATTTCATATTCAATATTTTAGAGTTAAAACCTTTTATAGAAGGAAAAATAAGCATCTTCTAATGCAACGTTGAGATTGTCGAAATCAGTGCCTGCTATTTTGCAATAGTCATCCAACGCTTCTTCTTGATTCTCTTTTACAACATACCTTGTGGTCATATCTTCATAAGCAAGGAACCGCTGCATTTCATGCAACATGGCTTCGTCATCTGCACTTCCACTATCCTGTACAACAATTAAGTTAGGACATTCACGCAACACAGCTTCTTTCAAACTATCGAGAGTGAATTGTACTTGATCCAGGTATTCCGTAAGAACAAGATGGTCATACTTTTCACCCGGAAAGGTTGGTGTTACATTGAAATGAAGGTATTTCTCACCACCCTCGCCCTTATGGGGCATATCTACACGAATGACACGAGGGCGATCCTTACTATCGAAAAGATATATCTTCATCTGTGTTGTATGCTCCTTCTGTCCTCTTTCTTCCGTTGGTACTTCTATATTAACTGGTGAAGCTGCAAACTCTATAGCCCAGAGCAATGAATTGTGAAAATTCAAATGCAGAAAGAGCATAATAGTTAACAATGCCTCCTGATAATCAAACGTAAAGAACATTGCATCGAGGACAAGGGATGAAAGGCAAGAAAAGCCTGCAATTCCTTTAAGTTCTATGTACTTAGGCAAAAGAACCGGGAACACCATTTCAGGCTCATATCCTCTTGATGTTAGTTCGTCATGTTTATATGCTTCTGAAAGTATATATATTATTTCAAGTATATCCTTGCAAACCTTTATATGGGTTGAATACGGATAACTTTCCTTTTTATCGTTGTCTGTAGCATTAGCAACTTTAGAAAGAGTAAGTAACTTAAGGTATGCCTGACTTACAAAATGGTTTAAACCTCTGATGCAATCAGTAATCCACTTGGTCTTATCTAATAACTCTTCGTTAATATCGCCATTACCAATTAGATCTCTCAGCTTTCCTATCGTTATGTTCAATGACCGCTGAAAGCGATTAATTGAAAACGATGGTACTTTCAGATAGGTTTCAGAGAAAGGGCCAAACAGGTATTTACCTGTATTATCTTGCAGCTTTATCCACTCATGAGCCCTCATCATTTCAAATAACTCTGGACTAGATGGCTTGCTGGTTGGCTCTGGCAGTTGGTACTCTTGTCTTATTGCTTCTAACAGTTCAGGAGAAGGCTCCTGAATGGAGGTTTCCTCCTTACGCTTCATATAGTAGAACAGTTTGACCCACAGCAGGAACTCATAGTCGGTAAGTTCACGATCCTCAAACTTCAGTTTGAAATAGTCGTGGACTTCGCTCTCAATGTCCTTATCGCTATAGTTAAACGCTATCTGCTTGAAACGCTTGTTCTTCATCTGTTACTTTCTATGCGCCAGCCGAGAAGTTATCTTATCTCTCTGCAAGAGTGATAAACACCGTTTTTAAGTGGAAGGATCTGATGGCAAAGCCATCTGTGCCTGTAACGCATAATGGCTGGGGGCAACACTGGCATCAGTTTTGACGATTTCGCTCCTAATCTCCTGCTTATCTAAAATTATCTATTTTACTTGGCTCAACCTTGAAATTCCACAGATTCTTTCGAGAGGCCATATAATTCAGCTGCCAGACATTATACTTTTGGTTAACCATTGCCGGCCCTAATATAACCCGACGAAGCACAAATGGGAAATTAAACTTGTGGGTATACTTTTTATCAATAGCACCTATGCCAAGGTTTCTGTCTATATAAGGGGCAACTAGGTTGTAATCCGTATTGACTGTCCATTGTTCTCCCTTATCTTGAACCACCAGATAGCGGTATTCATCCTCAGACTTGTAGAAGTCGTATTTAATGAAGTTACGATATTTATCCAGCAGCCCAAAATAAAAATTAACTCCTTTATCTTTCAGGCCCGCCTGCAACTTTTTTATATTTTCAACCGTTTCGTCTTCCTTGCTTATATAAGTAATATGCAGTAAATCATCCGCCTTAAACATTGGTCCGCGCTCAAACACCATGCATACACCTGTGCCCTTGTCTCCATACTGTGTCCACATGGGCAGTGAATCTTTAAGAGCTGTGAAGGATGTGATGAATCGTGTATTTGACTCCAAGTAAGCATCTGCCTCCGATTCAATTGGCTCCTTGAAATTCCTAATGGCATCCTGTAGGATATCTGTTTCTGACGTATCGTTCATTGCTACAACAGAATTCATCCTTATGGTTCCATACTGTAATATCTTTGTAAATGTGTCAAGGGTTGTATATTTCACAAACTCCTTAACATCCTCGCCCATAGGTTCCGGTAATAGATTCTCAATAATCTTACGCTCTGCTTCTTCATGAAGAATTACGCAATCCCGTACAAGATCGTACTCAAAATCAGATTCATCAAAATCTACATTAAAAATATCCTTGAACTGTTTCTGTACCTCGGAATATTGACTGAAACGTCCGTTATAGGATGCGGTAACTTTTTTAAGCACTTCCTCGTTTGTTGCTTTATCTATATGAACATCCTTAAAGGTACCATGCAACTGGCACGTTTCTTCGAAAGGATAAACTGTTATCTCCCATTGTGGAAAACGGTGCTTGGAACTGATGATGTGTAGAAAGGTTGCACCACCAAACTTACCCAACAGTTGAATAAAAATGCGACCTTTGTAGAGTAGGCGGAAATAAAGATTGGCATATAGTGTCTCTTCTTCACCTACCTCAAACGAGACTGATGGAACATCGGCAAAAGCAGTACGCAAGTTTTCTGCTAGTTGATAGAAATGATGGATGCATTTTTCTATTCTTTCTAAAGACTGCTTATACCATTGCTCATTATATACAATACTGACAAGCCTTTTTTTATCAATCTTCTCAGAAGCCCTATAGAAACCATAAGATACAGCTCTATAAAGGATTGTCTGGATGCCATTGTCATTAAGAAGAATTTGTGCATCGTCAGCCAACTTTCCGCAGCCGCTTTGTCCCATCGGCTGGGTAGGATACATCAAGTCTCTGGTAATATCCTCAAATCCAGAAGCTTTCAAATCAGCACATGTGATTGTGCTGTTTTGATGCTCTGCTATGAATTGCATGAGCTTCTGTGATTGAGGATACTGCTGGATAGGAAACTCAGTCACCTTGAGCTTCTTATTATCCTTATCCAAATATATGGCATATCCGTTTGACATTGTACAATTTCTATTTCTTCTGTTGAAGTCGTGTTACCAAGAGCGATGCTCCAGTCAAATATATAATCTTATCTCTTTGAAAAAGTGATAAACACCTATTTTGATAATCGCAATGTGGCTGTAAGCCTCTTTGTGATTATATGACTGGAGCAAGGCTCCTGTCATCTAAAGAATCGCAATGTTAATTTGTTAATTGTTAATTTTCGATTTTTGACAAGAGCACGCCTCTTGTCATTAGTCGCGATTGAAGATGTCTCTAGTATATACTTTTTCACGCACGTCGTCTAAACAGGCTTCATAGCGATTGGCTATGATAGCCTTGGAACGAGCTTTAAAGTCGTCCAAGTTGTTTACGACAGTGCTATTGAAAAAGGATGAGCCATCTTCTAGGGTTGGCTCGTAGATGATGACTTCGGCACCCTTGGCCTTGATGCGCTTCATGATGCCTTGGATGGCGCTCTGGCGGAAGTTATCGCTGTTGGACTTCATGGTGAGGCGGTAGACACCAATGACGCAACGCTGCTCGCGATGGGCATCCCACTGGCTGCTGGCCTCGTAATAGCCGGCCTTGCGAAGCACCTCGTCGGCAATGAAGTCCTTACGGGTGCGGTTGCTCTCTACAATGGCGGTCATCATCTGCTGGGGCACATCGGCATAGTTGGCCAGGAGCTGCTTGGTGTCCTTAGGCAGGCAGTAGCCGCCATAGCCAAACGAGGGGTTGTTGTAATGGGTGCCGATGCGTGGATCTAAGCCAACGCCAGAAATAATAGCCTGTGAGTCGAGTCCCTTTACCTCAGCATAGGTATCAAGTTCATTGAAGTAGCTGACACGAAGGGCGAGATAGGTGTTAGCAAAGAGTTTCACAGCCTCTGCCTCAGTCATGCCCATCAAGAGACAAGGGATGCCCTTGTCAATGGATGATGTCTGAAGGCTGATGTCTGATGTGGGTTGCGCATCCTTACTTGGACCAATGGCGCCTTCGAGGAGGAGATTGGCGAATTCCTTGGCTTTCTCTCCTGCCTCGGGATTACCAATAGCGGTAATGGCGGCATTCTCCTCATCCCACTTGGCATTGCGGTCCGTTGGGAATATCTTTGGATAACCTACAATGATACGACTGGGATAGAGATTGTCATAAAGAGCCTTGCTCTCACGTAGGAACTCGGGAGAGAAAAGAAGGTTGAACTTTTTACCCTTCAGTGCTGGGTCGGTGAGGAACTTCAAAGCGTACTTGACATAGAGTGAGCGGCAATATCCCACAGGAATAGTACTCTTAATGACCATCACTGCATCAGGATTAACACTCAACACAAGGTTAATGACATCCTCAATATGGTGGGTATCGAAGAAGTTCTTCTGTGGATCATAGTTCGTAGGGGCTGCTATCACAACATAGTCTGCATCTTTGTAGGCAGCTTCACCATCAAGTGTCGCTGTAAGGTCAAGTTCCTTCTCAGCCAAATACTTCTCTATGTAATCATCCTGTATAGGAGAAATACGGTTATTGATTTTCTCAACCTTTTCAGGGATTACATCCACTGCGGTGACGTGGTTGTGCTGCGCCAACAATGTGGCTATGCTCATGCCCACATATCCTGTTCCTGCTACTGCTATGTTCATATCTTTGACTCTATTTGTATTCTTTAGAAAGGAAGACCCATCGGGGCACTTTTGGTTAATTGGTTAAAGGTTCAGTGGTCACGGTTTTTATACCTAATGTTACCTTGTAATTTTTCTATTTATCTTTAAAAGGACAGACCCATCGGGGTACTTTTGGTTAATTGGTTAAAGGTTCAGGGTGAAGGGAGAACCATGGTTCACGGTTCACGGTGCATGGTTATTTCTTCTTCACCTTTTCGTTTAATGTTTTTACTATTGACGTTAGAATCTTTAGGATTCTGTCAATATCTTTATTTAGTGAATCAAATTGATCATCGTTGAGATAGCCATTGTCGTGAAGGAGGTTAAGCCAGAAGTCGCTCTCATCAGCCTCCTTGTATGCTATAGACATCGGGCTTAAGAAGTCGGCTTCAGATTGAGCATGCTTGCTCTCCCTAACATTGGCGCCTATTGAGGTGCCACTCCTATATATCTGCTTAGACTGTACGTATTCTTTGTATTCTGCATCCTCAGTAAGGTACTGGAACAAACGGGTGATACGACATCCAAAGTCATATGAAAGCTCGTGAATACTTGCTCCTTGCTTGGCTTCCTCACTCATTAAAGGAGCAAGTTTCCCTCGCTTTCGGTTCAGGGTTAAGGATGAAGGGTTAAGGGTTGTTTTACCCTTGCCATTGAACTTCTTGTATGGTTTCCTGAATTCCATTGTCTCAATCAATCATTAACCATAATTACTGCTCCAGTATATTGTTTGCCATTTATTCTTTGAATACTTATTTATACTTCTATAAATTCCACAAACTTCAAAGCCTTGATGACTCTATCCGTATGAAATGATAACTGATCATAGGTTTTATATGCTTTTAACTGCAGGATAGCTGCCTCTGCACTCAACACTCCACTCTCAAAAAGGTTGACAGTAGTAAAAACTTTATCGTTAGCCACAGGCCCTTGAACCAGGTCATAGTCGTGGCCATGGGACTTACGACAGTCTGTCACGAAATATAGCCAAGGCGCATCGGCACCGGTGAAGCGACGGATTTTTAAATCGGGACTATCAAGGAGCGTTTCGTCAAGCTCATAAACGCTAACCACTGCCCGCTGGGCTTCTTCTCGCTCCTGCTTGATATGCGCCCATCTAACAGCTTGCTCGTAGTTGCTCGTAGTGTAGAATCCCTTGCCGAAGTCAGCATTAGGACGTCCAGGTCTGAGAGAGGGCTTCCGCACAGCTACTGTTGAACCATGATATAGTCTAATCATCTCTTTCTTCTGTTTATTAACCGTTGAATGTCATCCAGAATATATTCCAAACCTTGTGTATGGAGCAAGTCATAGTTTGATATAACATATTCATCAGCATTCGTTTCTTTGAAAAGTACCCATGCACGCATGCCGCTTATCTTCTTTCGTGTAGCATAATTTTCCAAACAATAGGTATAAAATTCGAATACCTCCTTATCTACCCCCATCTCTTGTCTGTTACGTCTGAGTTCAAACTCCTCATAGAGCGCTTCTGTACTAAGATACCACCATTTGGCATTCTCATCATACAGACGCTCATACATCGGATTAATGTAGATATACACAAGAGCATCGTCTAACGAGATACGCTTCACTTTAGAAACATACTCCGCTAGATGTGACACCTTGATAGGTATAATTTTCTCTTCGTATACACCCATACTTGCTTGCTTAGTTAAATGAGATGGTATTTTCGCAATTTTGGTTTACTGTTTACGGTTTAGTTTCTTCAGTAATGAAGAGCGAAGGCCGTTAAGCATTCGGGCGACAGTATCTATCTGCGGGTGTCTTCCTTCTGACTTCTCCCTTCTGACTTACAGCTGGCCGCCTGCTCCAGCAAGTAGTCATTCAGCTTGATTACTCTATCTCCAAATGCTAAGCATTTATCTTGGATTGCATCTGCTATGCTACTCATGTTTGCTCAGTTTTAAAGAGTGGGCCAACGGAATCTTATTGAACCTTTTCTTATGAGAGAATCCTGATGGACTTCCCCGTCCCATTCATAACGATTTTTTATATATCCTGCTTCTCAGCAGTGTGGTTATTATTATCAACCATCTCCTTCTTCACCCTCGCTCCGCTCGGTGTATGTATGATGTAGTTCATATTATCGTCTTTCTTCTGTTAAGTAATCTTCATCCATTTTACTCCGTGTATTTTGTCTTTACATGGAAAGCGTCTTTTCCCTCACCATCGAATTCAATCTCGTCAGTCACTTCAACGAGCTGACAAGCCACCTCTATTGGTGTCTTTGGGCCACAAACAAGTATATATTTACTTTCATCATCAAGAGCTCTATCAAAAGAATAGAATCCTTTTTGCGCCATTGCTACAAAAGAAGAAAGATATGACTCACGTAGCTGGTTGATATCAACCATTATATTATTCTTTTGGACTTCTTCGACAGAAGCTTGAATTCGGATATTAACATAATCAGTGATGTCCACTTGAACATCTTTTATATTATCGAGCACAGAGACTGCAGCCTGCTCATTACGCAAACGGTTAACATCATTAACGAAATTGGGTAGCTTTCCACCATTAGATGCTACATGGATAAAACGGTTACCGGCACGAAAGAACCAATCGATATCTCTTGTTCGTTGGTAGGCTTCAGAATACTTCATCTCAAATTAGGAAAGGTATCTTTGCAGTTCTGACAGGTTGGTATTACTTCCAACGTTCTTGGCCGCAATGCGAGAGAAAAAAACACTCCTGCAAGCGGCATGTTTGAATGTTTCGCTTTAGCATAAGCGTTCATCGTCTGATTAGCAGCATGAGGTTCTGCGCAATGACCTATAATATTCTTATAGCGTTTATCTCCTATCTGCTTATTTCGCTCAAGGCTATTAAGACGTTTCGTTAAAACGACATTGTAAGATGTAGCATACGCCGCACGAGAATAATTAGAACAAGTGTACTTTCCATTAGCGTCGTAACTTGTTATAGCAACAGCTGGATAATCCCAGATTACGTTTTTCCTATATGTAGTTTTGCTACTGCGCGTCTTTCTACACTCAGGAATATATTCCACCCGAGTAACAAGCACTTTGTCATTCACCAACCTACGGCAATAATCCTCATTGTGCCTATTCTTCTTGTCAATGATCGTTCTGTTTGGCATCGCACTTAACAACTCGTCTAGACTAGAAATCACCACTAATTCGTTCCTCTATCATATCTACAACGCGAGTAGCATATTTCTTGTTCAGTACCACTTGCATTGCTTCATCATCAGATTTGTCATTCTGGGCAAATATAACCTGGTAGCCATTATTTGCCAACCCATATACAGCATCGGTCGTATCTCCGTAAGACCGACAGGCGCACACAATGACATCACAACCCAATTCCACGAACTTCTCCAAAGAGTCAAATATACGAGAACCAGGATCGCCTTGACTCTCCAAACCTACCAGAACATCCCCAATCTTAATGGTTGCCATAATATCACCATAGTCAATATAGACATTTGCAGGATATTTGGCAGCAAGAATATTGAACACCTCTCGGATAGAAGATGTTTTCCCTTGCTCTTTAGAGCCTCTATTTGCTATTACAAGTTTCTGCATATTGAATAAGTAAGTCTAAACCTGATAAGAATGAATTATTTGCTTCTTTCAACGCTTTCAGATTAACTTCATACTGATGAGGAAATCGAAGGAATTCTCTTGCCATACGTTTTACTCCTTCATGGCATAGATACGCTGGAGTATTTCTTCCCTTTAGACCAAGAGATGGTATAGATTCATCGAAAAGCTCTTGGTCTAAGTCAACATCGAAGAGCTCCTTAACAGCATCTTTGGATAACTGAATAAAATAAGGGATACGTACAACCTTATACCCTGCTTTCTCATAATTCTTAGTATTCTGGATATCTTTCAGAATAACATCAGGATTTGTATAGTGTGGAAGTCCGTCAAACTCAATAATCATTTTTAGAGACTCGCTACGGTAGTCCGGCCGTGTACCTAACTTCTTACCGTCGAGTTCGACACCCCCCTTATCATGAATCCAGTCATGAGTAGCTGGGAATATGACCGACAGATACTCTTCTAACCCTGTTCTGCATATAGCTGTATCCTTATCAATACCGGCCTTTTCCGCAGCTTTCTTCGTCTCACGAAGAAATCCCCATTGATTAGTATTCATGATTACAATTATTAGACAGATATAAGTAATCGAGACTTAATTCAACTGGAGAAACTACCTACTCATCAGAATTACATCTTTACTATAAGGACAAAAGTTGTACTTTAATATCCTCGTATTTCCCTTTGACAACTTCATAGTCATCATTATCTATCTTTACTGCCAAATAGATAATTGACGTGTTTTCATCTTGAGGATTCGGAATAACATCAACTATCCAATCCGCATTTATTAAACACTTATGAGGGTTATGTAATGGATTAGCCTCGAATTCAATAAACCTTGCCATAATTTCACGATTTGATTAAATAATCTTTCTAAATTTTAATTTTTGTTTTTTTAGTTAAACGAAGGTCTTTTCAACTTCTCTCGGATTTTCTCACTTCAAACTGAACCCTGATTTTTCTCGTTTTTCTCTCATTTTCCTCTCAAACGCCCATTCTTTCACCTCAACCAGCCTCTTTTAAATTAACATTTCTTCACTCTCAAGGGGTAAGAAATCTTAACGCTCTTGCGTATTTGCTAGAAAAGTAGTACTTTTGTATAGAAATGAGCGGAAAAAGGCTCAATTTCCCGGATGTCTGATGAATGTCTGATGAAACAGGAAACGGTGATTCCGTTTTATATTGTGTATCAGGCTGTTATGCGGAAGTTTACATTAGCGGGGAAATCTCTCTAAAGTTCTTTGAAGTGAGTTTCAGATTTGAAAATCCTTCAAAAGATTATCGGTTCCTTCTTCTACGTACATTGAAAGCAAACGTATTAATTCTTCGTCTGATATGTCTAATTGTTGAAGCGGTCCACGCTTAGGATATATATCCAAGAAAGCAACGCTCTCTTCAATCAGTGAAACCAAATATATCAATCGATAGCCATCTTTTTTAGAGAGTCGTTGACGATGATCTGGCAAACGAAGTTTTATTACAATTGCATCGCTTTGCATCAGAATCATATCACGATTTTGCCGAATATGATCGATAGAGATTCCTTTAAATGCTTTCTTAATCTCGTCCTCAACACCTGCATAAACACCACGTTTATATTCTGTCAAAACCTGCAGACGTTCACGGAAATATGAAATAGTCTTGAAAGAACTCATTTATTAAGTACTGCAGAAGCTTTTGACATCATATCCTGCAAGACAGGATTGTGAGGAGCCTTAATACGAAAGTTTACAATATCACTATTTAGTTCGTGAAGAGCAGAATAGTTCATACCTAATCGCTCAACCTCTTCACGCATATTCCGACGTAGTGCTGAACGACGACAATCATCGTAAAGATTTTTCAATGTCTTAACCAATATCGATAGTTGTCCGCCAAATACAGCATAATCATCTTCGGTGATTGTATTCCAATCATCGTATATCAGTTCATACAAAGCATCCAACTCACGATTTAAACGTGCAAGTTGGTTTGATTTGTAGCCGCCAGGAGCAGCCATCTCCATACGATGGGTATAGCTACGTCGTCCAAGACGCACTACCCTATTTGATATAACTGCTGTTTGACACATAATTGTATAGTTTACGGTTTACGGTTTACTGTTTACAGTTTTTTATAATCTCACACGGAAATCACGGAAATATGATAATTGACAGTTGACAATTGACAGTTGATAGTTCTTCGACTAGCCAAGTGTGCAGAGCACTTTCTGAAGTTCATCCTGTTTGTGTTCATCAAACTTTATGGCCTTTAAGTCCTTCTTGAACTGAGAGGATTGCTTGAGTATATATACGTAATTTGAATTCTGTTCCATTAGGTTCAGAGACTTTTGACGTAAGCTTTAAAATTAGCAATGTCAAGTGTTTCGAGTTCTTTACCACTCTCACATTCTTCAATGGCAGCACGGGTCTCTGCATTTGGAACATATTCAAATTCCGCTTTCTCTGCCTTAGCCTTTCGACGAATGGAGCGCACAAACTTGATGGTCTGGGCCATAAGATTCTCATTGCCCATGATGTGACTCATTTCATTGAGTAAAGATCTTTCCAATGTTATTGTTGCCATATTCTTGATATATTTATTATTTAGACAGTTGATAATTGACAATTGACAGTTAGTTATTCCGTAAACATCGAAAAACTCTAAAAAACCGAACCCCCGTTCCGAGACAGACGCTCTTGCAGAGCTTGTCATGCTGTCAGTTCTAATCTTGCTTGTATGCGAGCATCGGAATAGGTGAAAGTGAAAAGTGAAAAGTTATTCTTCTCCTTGCTTTGAGGTTTTCACAATGGATGCAAGCATCCTCAGTAATTCTTTATTGTCAGCATCAAGTGATGCGTATTCCTCATCGTTAAAGTAACCTGCGGAATGAATCACGTCAAGCCAGTAGTCTGTCTCGCCAGCTTCCTTCAGAGCGATATTGACATTCGTCTTCCTCCTTCGCACCTCGGGATAGCCTAAGCAAGCTTAGCTTTCCTCTCGGTTTGGCGTCGGTTCATCTTGCTGATGAAGTCTTTCTTACTTTGTGCGTACTGGCCCTCGCGCACGTTGGCACCTATACTTGTTCCGCAGCGCAGAAGTTGCTTCGACATCACAGTCTCGCCTTTCTTCTCCTTCAGGAAAACATAGCACTTGGCAATCCTCTTGGCAAAAGCCAGACTCTTCTCACCTACTATGCTCTGCGCAGCCATCACTTTTAACTTTTAATTTTTAACTCTTAACTGATCTTAATGTGGTAGCCAGCCCATTGGGAGATGGTTGGTTTACGGCGGAGGAGTCCGTTCTCTATCTGAAACATGGAGTCATAGGCGTCATGCACGTTCTTCTCCATCAACTCCTGAGAATAGGTATGCTTATATTTCTTGGACACATTGCGATAGAAGGTTGTTATCTTCTGTGCGCAACGTTTCCTAATAATATGCTTCATAACTTCGCATACTCCTCCCTTACTGCCGCCAATGTCATCTCGCGGGCTTCCTCGATAGGCATCGTTTCCTGGTCGTCGAGTTCCATCTGCTGAATACGCAAGTCTATCTGCTGCTGTGCCCACTGGCGTATAGCTGCCGTGGAGTTCAGCTCCGGCCGCATGCCACGAAGCAATGCCTCGTTCACCTTAACACTTACTGTACACATATCGTCATCTTTTATATTGTCGTTATCACTTTTCTCCGCCTATGCTACATAAATTTTCTGTATTTCCTTCTTAACAATCGGGCTTTCTTCAAACAAGTTTTGATGGTCTGAAACAGGGCTGGTTCTATCTGGCCTAACCGCTCAATGGTGCCACCCATCTCGTCCAAATACTTCTGCTCATATTCATCCACTTGCTCGCCATAGACGAAGGTTGGACGGGGGAAACGGAATGACGAGGTGACTTGATCGCTTGTACTGAACACGAAGGCATTGACTCCTCGCTCCGGAATATCTACACACCCGCGCTCCATCATTACATCTGAAGGCACATGGTCTTTGGACGTGGGTAGGCTGGCCAACATCACTTTGTCGTCTATTTGACCAAGTACTATGCAGTATTTGGGCTTGGGCTGATTGCCGTTCTTGAATACGAAAGGTGAGAACTTTATCAGCTCTCCTGTTTGGTACATACGCTTAGCTCCTCATTTGATTGGCCACCTGGCGGTTCTCCAAAGTCTCGTTGTAATACGCACGGTCATCGGGGCAAAGCTGACGTCCCATATCAATCACTACAGTAGAGCTATTGGCACGCTTCTGGTCAAAATCCTCCAGCAGACCATGCTCCTTGGCCGTCTCTCGCCATAGGGAGCCTTCGCGGTGGGTCAGTTCAATGAGCTGCTCGGAGTTCATATCGCCATACTTCTCCATCACCTCGGCCATCACCTCAAGCTCGGCATCAGAGAACTCGTCCTCATCAAAGTCGCGACTGGGCTTCACCATAATACCCTGTCCGTTAAACTGCAGCGTCACAAAGTCTGCCAACAGTACAGGACCGTCAGATAGTTCCTCAAATACATCCACCGACACGGGACCAAGCCGCCACACAGAGTAAGGTATGGATAGCATCGGCACATGGTACTTCTGTACCATCCGCTCTTCCATCAGGTACAGTAGCTTAAGCACCTCCGTCTTGTACGGGTACTTGGCACGTGCAGCGATGTACATCACTGCATTGCCTAATCTCACTCTGCTTGATTCGGAAAATGTACACATATTGTCATCTTTTATATTGTCGTTATTATCTCGGGTGAGGGAATATAGGATAGGTGAAAGGTGAAAGGTGACAGGTTATTCTTTCAGCTTTTTTATGGCTGCCGTTAACATCTTGACTAACTCCACGCAGTCATCATTCAATGATGTATATTGTTTGTAGGTTAAAAGACGAAGGACGAAGGACGAAAGACGAAGGACGAAAGATTAACTTTTTCGGATGTAGGAGATGAGATTCGTTATTTGCTGCTCGATGTTTATGACTGTTGTCTTCAAATTCTCAAACAGTTCTTCTTGGATATAACCGACATTCTTTGCTATCAAGAGCTGAGTCTCTCCCTCGTAAGCACTACCTAATGCGGTATCTAGAAAATGTGCAAAGTCTGCATCAGAGGGACGAGCAGAGCCCTCAGCTATATTGCTTGAAATGCTCACAACCGCCCTCTGCAATTGATCGCAAAGTCCCTTTCGCTCGAAATACGGCAACGTAGCTGAGACCTTATATACCTCACTGGCATAAGCCACAGCATCCTGCCACACTTTATAATCTCGAAAATTACGTGACGTCTTCATTAACGTTTTTCGTTTTTCGTTTTTCGTAGCGAAGCGTTTCGTTTTTCGTTTTTCGTTTATTCAACTCTTCTTCGTGTCGAGATCGGAGGCTTTGCCTTTGTATTCGGGGGCGCGTTTTTCGAGGAAGGAGCGGATGCCTTCCAGGTAGTCGTCGCCCTTATAGACGCGGGTGCGGTAGGCGTTGATGCGCTCGAAGCTCTCCGACGACAGAGACGTCGTGGCCTTGCTCAGGATGCGGAACTGTCTCTTGATGGCGCTGATGGACATGATGCTGTTACGACGCAGGGGAGCAAGGAAATGCTCTTCAAGGACAGCGTCGAGCTCCTCAGGCTTTGTGACGCGGTTGATGAGACCCACATTGAGGGCGTCGTCGGCCGTGATTGGTTGAGCCAGAAAGAACATCTCGCGAGCCTTGTTGATGCCCAGCTGGTTGATGAAGTGCATGATACCGGAAGCGTTATACGGGATACCTATTTTAGCCGGGGTGATGGCGAAGGTGGACTCGTCGGTGCTGATGATCATGTCGCACGAGAGGCACAGGTCGCAGGCACCGCCCCACACGCTACCGTTGACGCAGGCGATGACGGGGATGGGCGTCTCCTGGACACAGCGCAGGAGCTTCTCCATGGGGACGTCGTAGGCCAGGGGGTCTTCGCCGTTCTGCGGGAGCTCGCGAATGTCGTGACCGGCGCTCCAGACGCCTTTACGGCACTGGGCCTTGATGACGATGCCGACGCACTCCTGGTCGTAGCCGTAGTGGATGGCTTCTTGCAGTTCATTACACATCGCCTCGCTGAGGCAGTTGAAGTGGTCGGAGTTTTGCATCTCGATGTAACAGATGCGATTATTTATAACAGTATTGACTAACATTTTCTTAATTTTTAATGTCACACAGAAAGCACGGATAGCACGGAAATATTTTTAATAAACAAAAACCGAGAAAACCCCTTCTTCTGTCTTGTAGCTCTTTCAGAGCCCTGTGCTAAGTGTTATGTCCTTGTCTTTAAAAGCAGCTTTTACACCAATGCCACAACCCTCATCACATCACTTCGTTCTTACAAGCCCTCGAAGGAAAAACCCCGCTTCGCGGAAAAACACCATGCGGGTAGCGTTGGGATTTGAACAATAATTTAAAATAATTGACAAATAATTTTATTGGAATAATTATTGGTAATTGTTTGTAATTATTGTTGGAAAATATTGCGCCAAGCAATAAGAATAAAGCCTAGGTGGCTTTCACCCAATAATTTGAAATAAAAGGTTACAATTATTGTTTATCTACGCTGGCTAAGGTTTTTCTTGTCGCAGACAAGGGTTTTGCTTTTTGAAAGTTATGACATCCTTGAGGATGTGTTCTGATGTTGACAGGAAGATGATGGAAGCTTGCTTACAATCAGATTCTTGGCGACAGCAGGACAATGGCACGGAGTGCTAAACTTTCAAAAAGGGTTTATCTAGGTTTTTGTCTATTAATAGAAATTTTTCTCAATAACCATGAACCGTTAACCATGAACCCTTAACCAAAGTTTATCCGATGGTGTAGACTGCGACGACGGCGAGAGCCATTAGGATGGCAATGATGATGAGGGCGATCTTCAGGTATTTTTCGATTACCTTTCTGCGCTGGATGGCGGCAAGGCTTTTCTGTTTGAAGAGGCTGCTGCCATCTTTTTTATGATGATGTGTATGTTCGGACATAATGTATTAGTTTAATTGATAGTTGAAAGTTTTCTATTCGTAAGAATAGGTCTTGATGTTGAAAGGAAGATGATGGAAGCTTGCTTACAATCAGATTCTTGGCGACAGCAGGACTATGGCACGGAGTGCTAAACTTTCAAAAAGGGTTTTTATGGTTTTTGTCAAGAATTAGAGAATTAGAGAATTTCTGAGGGCTGAAGGATGATGTCGATAACCAATAACCTATAACTAATAAACGTTATTTTCTGAGGATATTATACAGGAGGGAGGTGAGGGAGATGAGGATGCTGGTGGCAGAGAACCAGAGGGTTGTGGTTTGACCGACTGTGGAGTTTTTGGCCTTGATCTTGTTTGGTTCTACGTACACTACGTCGTTCTGCTGGAGGTAATAGTACGGGGAGTTGATGATGTTGGCATCGTTGAGATTCAATGTCACAACAGATTTTTCACCGTTGACATCTTCACGAATGAGCTTGACACGGTCGCGCACACCATAGATGGTGAGGTCGCCAGCCTGTGCCAGGGCTTCGAGGATGGTAATCTTCTCACGTGACACGCGGAAGGTACCGGGATGAGCCACTTCACCCAGAACTGATACGGAGTAGCTCGACATAGTTACAGTAACTACCGGATTCTCGGTTTCAGCCATATAAGGGCGAATCTTCTCGGTAACGAGTTGTTCTGCCTCCAATTTAGTGAGACCACCCACTTTCAGACGTCCTACTATAGGGAAATTGATATAACCTTCGTTATCTACCAGATAAGGCATAAGGGTACCTCTTGAAGCTTGGCTGACAGAAGCACCTTGTGTATAGGAGTTCTGGAGCAGCAGGTTGAAAGGGAGTGACACTTCAGGTGTTGTGGTGTTGACCGAGATGGTAATCTGGTCTTTTGGCATGATGCGCGCATCGTATAGGAAGCGTGACTGTTCGAAGTTGATGCTGTCGCTGTTCTGCAGGTATGCTATTTTCTTTGTGCTGCCGCAGGATGAGAATAATACTGTTAACAGCAGGAATATTCCGAAAAGGATGTTGATTTTTTTCATTGTTTATTATTTATAATGTTTAATTTCTAATAGATATTTTGCTTTTAATGTCACACGGAAGATTTTTATTTAACATCGAAAAATACGAAAGGCCCTAAAATTAGTGGTAGATTATTGCTGATGACAAACCGTCGGTTTGCTTTAATCTAGTTAAAGGTTTTATTTTGTTTGAAGAACTTCTAAGAGCTGGCTCTTAAGATTCTTCCAATAAAATACAACTCATCATCTGCAAAATCTTTTTTCGTTTATTTAGAGTATTTAGATGTTAATACCTTACTATTCTTTCAGGTTTGACTTTTTCTGCATTGAAGTTCACAAGCAGTCCTAACTGATAGCCTGTGATGGCTAAATAGTTAATGACCTGTGCTTGGTGAACTGGAAGAAGTTCATCGACCGCTTTTAGTTCTACAACAATCTTGTCGTAACATACAAAGTCGGCAATGTATTTCTGTTCGAGCTCTTCACCTTTATACATAATGGTGAAGCTCTTTTCACGCTCAAAAGGAATACCCTGAAGTTTTAGTTCCTTTTCGAGGGCTTCTTGGTAAACCTTTTCCAAAAGCCCAGGACCTAATTCTTTGTGAACCTCGTAAATGGCACCTATTATCTTGTATGACTCGTCAGGATATAATAGAGACATGCTTATTCTACTTTTACATCGAAATACTCGAATGACACTAATATTAGCGGTAGATTCTTTCAGATGATGAATTTAATTTTGTTTGAAGCATCTTGCAAGCTAGCTTGTAGAAGTGCTTCCAATAAAATGAAACCTTTATTCAAAACATGTTTGGAATAAAGCAGACCACGGTCTATCATCTGAAAGAATTTTTTCGTTTATTTCGTGTCTTTAGATGTTATACAAAAACAATAGAGACATGTTCCTTTTATCATTATCCACATCGAAAAACACGAAAGGCCCTAAAATTAGTGGTAGATTATTGCTGATGACAAACCGTCGGTTTGCTTTAATCTAGTTAAAGGTTTTATTTTGTTTGAAGAACTTCTAAGAGCTGGCTCTTAAGATTCTTCCAATAAAATACAACTCATCATCTGCAAAATCTTTTTTTCGTTTATTTAGAGTATTTAGATGTTATACAAAAACGAAAACGAAAGACGAAAGCTAATTGGTTTTTCGTAGCGGAGCGGTTCGTAGTTCGTAGCGGAGCGGTTCGTTAACAAAGTTAAAACTGCCACCAGTGTTTTTTCTTGGGGGCGTGGGGTTGGCTGTGAGGGGACTGTGCCACGATTTCATCGATGACATCGTCCCATTTGTGGCGATTCTTTATCATCTTATATATAGTGCCCCAGTCGGGAAGGCCACCAAGGTTACGGTCGTCGATGAACACATCGACTTTAAGCTTACGCGAGAAGTGAGGGTTGTTATCTGTAGTTTCCTCGGGATAGTCGCGGTTTACCGCATAGAACTCGAGGCCGCGCTGGCGGCACCACTCCACTGCTTCGTCGAGCAGTTTACCTTCACGTACTGACCAGAGGATGAGTCGGTGACCATCCTGGCGAAGCATTTTCAGTGTGTCGATGGCGAAGGGGATTTCTTCACCTATCTCCGGGTATTTATGGGTAACTATTGTACCGTCGAAATCTACTGCAATTAACACTTTGAAAATTGATAATTGATAATTGATAATTGAAAATTATTTCAATAACAAAAACTGCGCTGTGTTTTTTTATATGTCACACGGAAAGCACGGAAAGCACAGAAAGTTTTTTAATAAACAAAAACCGTAAAAACCCCTTCTTCTGTCTTGTAGCTCTTTCAGAGCCCTGTGCTAAGTGTTATGCCCTTGTCTTTAAAAGCAAGCTTTTACACCAATGCCACAACCCTTATCGCATCACTTCGTTCTTACAAGACCTCGAAGGAAAAACCCCGCTTCGCGGAAAAACCGTTACTCCGTACGAAAACGATAACCTTAACGATAACTTCTTTATTCTAGGGAATTTAGGAATATAGGAAAAAAAACGAAATAACACCTTCCTATAGTATAAGTCCCTCGAACTTTTGCAGTATTTCAAGTTATATGTTCTTTATGAGCAAGCTCCTAAGCCCATATCCCTTGAATCCTGCCCTGCCTACGTCAGGTTATACTATCGTCAGGAAAAAACATAAAAAACTTTTTGTTTACTGTTTACTGTTTATGGTTTACGGTTATTTGTAGTTTTTTTCTTTTTGAAAGTTTATCTATTCGTAAGAATAGGTCTTGATGTTGACAGGAAGATGATGGAAGCTTGCTTACAATCAGATTCTTGGCGACAGCAGGACAATAGCACGGAGTGCTTAACTTTCAAAAAGGGTTATTATGGTTTTTTTCTATATAAGTTTTCGTTTTCGTTATAAATCTTCGATTTATTTTTTAATCGAATCGTCGTCTTTGTTGGAGTAGCGGGATTCGGCATAGCTGCCGTAGCTTCCGTAGTTGCCATAGCCGTATTTGCCATAGCCATAGCGGCCATATCCGTAGCGGCCGTATTTGCCGTATTTGCCGTAGCCGTAGTAGTAGCCGTACTTTTTCTTCGACATGTCAACTCCGTTCAGAATGACGCATGTGTTGAGGAGTTTCTTCTCTTCAACTAGGGAGTTGAGAAGTCCGATATTTGCCTTTGGTGTGTAGTCGGCACGACATACGAAGCAGTTTACGCTGGCATAGCGTGCTATCTGCAGGGTATCGGTAACCAGTCCGACAGGGGCGGTATCGAGGATGATATAGTCGTACTGTTTCTTAAGCATTTCGATAATCTGATGGAGATTTTCACGTGCCAGGAGTTCGGTTGGGTTTGGAGGCGTTGGACCAGCCAAGAGCAGGTCGAGGTGGTCGTTGACACCCGAAGGACAGATGGTTGTGCGCAGGTCGGATTCGGTAACTGTATCCTTGACGAGCAACTGGGTGAGACCTTGTGTGCGGTCTTTCAGACTGAACAGGCGTCCCAGAGCCGGTTTTCGGATATCGAGTCCGCAGAGGACAACCTTCTTACCCAGGAGGGCAAAGGACACGGCAAGGTTAGCTGCGAGGAAGGTCTTACCTTCGCCTGAGGTACTGGAAGTGAAAAGGATGACCTGATCGCTCTCCTTCATCATGAACTGTATGTTGGTACGCATCGAGCGGAAAATCTCATCAATCTGGTTATTCTTATTTGCCTGTACCACGATGCCAGCAGAGGTCTTCACGGAATCGCTTGCCACCGGCACATCAGCCACGATAGGCTGTTTTGTGAGTCGTGCCACTTCGTCATGACTTTCGATGCGATAGCTAAAGAACTGTATGAGTAAGAGAACTGCGAAAGGCAGACCTAAACCGAGTACCATAGCTATGAAAAGGATGATAGCACTCTTAGGACTTACTTTGCCATTATATACAGGTTCGTCTATCATCTTTCCCTTATCGGCAGTAGCTGCCAGAGAGATAGAATTCTCCTCGCGTTTCTGCAGGAGTAAGAGGTATAGACCTGACTTCACTTCCTGCTGACGACCAATCTGGTTGAGCACACGTTCCTGTTCCGGAGTGTTACTAATACGTCCCTGATACTTAGTCAGCTGGCGTTGCAGGCTCTGGCGCTGGATGTCGGCAGAACGACGTGCCTGCAGGAGGGCAGTACGGATGGATGATTGCAGCTCGTCGAGGGTGGAAGTAAGGGACACCACCTGTGGAGCCTGTAAACTGGCAGTCTTCAGGTAGCGGTCGCGAGTAAGTACTGTCTGGTTATACGAATTAATCAGCGATGTAGAGGCAGCATCGGTCATACCTACATTTGAAGGGATAATCTTATACTGGTTGGCAGGATTATCGACAAACTCACGGAGATAATCCATCAGTTGTATCTGAGCATTGATTTCAGTATATTTAGATTCGTACTGAGTGCTCTGAGTCAATGACTGAGTAGCATCCATCCTAAGTTCAGTCACTGCATTCTGTTTCTTATAATTCTCGAGGGCGCTCTCGGTAGAACCCAACTCAGCATCAATCTTCTCCAGACGGGCATTGATGAACTCCTCGGTCTTCATAGCAATCTCGTTCTTATCGGTATTTGCCTGCCGGTTGTAGCAGATGGCAAGCTGGCGAAGGTAGTCGAGACCGCGGTGTACGTTCTGGTCAACAAGGGTGAGCTGAGCTATCGAAGTCATCTTGGTTGTAGGTTCCACGGTGAGGGATTTGGCATATGCTGTAGCCATTGCCATAGGAGGCACGATGGATACAATATACTTACCGCCTTCATCATTTGAATTTTCTTCATCTTCTTTATCCTCTATACGGATATCAGTATTCTTAGTGAGTGTGAGCGCTCCATATTCGGTTTTGATGACAGCTGGCAGATTAGTCAGTTCCTGTTCGAACTCACCCGCAGGTTTACCATTTTTCAGAAGTTGACCTTCGACTTCGTACCCCTTCTCACGTTTGGTAATCGTCATTCGTATAGACTTCATACCCTCCAGAAATCCCTCGTCCCAACTATCGAGCATAGCAGAATCGGGTTCTACATTAATGGGCTGAGTCTTATACACCTGCACTGTTTTCACGCGTCCTTTGGTATAGTACTGCACATAGAGTTTCAGGTCTTTCACAGCATCGCGTGCCAAGATGCGTGACTGGAGAATCTCCACCTCATTCTCGATACCGGCAGAGTTAGTCATAAAACCCAAATCCTGCATGTTAGACAACATGTTGGCACTACGACGACGACTACTAGCATCGTCCTTAATCAGCATCTTTGCAGACACCTGATAGGTAGGTGTGGCATAGCGCAGATAGATGAGCGCTGTGCAAGCACAGATAAATAACGACAACAGGAACCACTGCCAGTTGAGAACCAACATGGCAAAGAGATTCTGGAAACTAAAGATGGACTGTTCTTCTTGAAGTTCTGATGATTCTATGTTTTCATCAGTCATTTTTGATACGTCTATCATATCTGGAGTATTAAATTATTTTTCGAATTCGAAAGAGTTTATTTTCAAAAAAAGCAAATAAATATTTTCCGTATCTCAAGCCATTATAATGTGTGATTCAGCGAGATACAGTATTTTTAAACGTTTTTAACCAAGAGAAGGGATGTGTGAGAAAATCGATTTTCCCTTTTTGGTTGGTGCAAAGTTATGGATTATATCTGAGATGACAAAATAATAATAACATGTTTTTTTACATTATTATATAAAAAACGAAGGACGGAAGTCCGGGGACGGGAGTGTCCTCGGACCATGAGAAGTAAGTTAGAACGTAAGGTGGGTCTCTCCTGCCCAGTCGGTATTAACCGTCACACCGGAGATGGTGGTGGAGGAGGAACCGCTGCCGCTGAAGAACGCGCCCGAGAGCCACGTGATGTGGTTCTGCTGCAGGGGTACGTCGAATTGGCGGGTGTGGAGTTCATTGCCACTGGCATCGAGAGCCGTGACCGTGAGGGCGATGTTGTCCGACAGGTCGTGCAGGAAGGTGTAGAGGTCGAACTGCTTATCCATAGTGGGTGTGACATCGAACTTCACCTCCTGCTTGCTGTTCACACATCCGAGACCCGTCACTGCATTGAAGGCTCCGGAGCCGCCGGTATAGTAGAACCGCAGTTTCTTGACTTCCGCAGGGATTTCATCGGTAATGACGAAGCGGCAGAGCGCCACGATACGGTCGAGAGAGACCTTGTAATCCACCGGATCTTCACCGATGGTCACCTCGTCATAGCACAGGAAGGTGTCGGTGTAGCCCGTGGCGTTGGTGAACTGAATCTTCGTCGGGACAGTCATCGTGGGGTTGCTATTGGCACTGTGGCCTACGACCACCAGCTGGTAGTTGCCTTCGTCGAGCTGGAAGGCTGCCGATCCGAAATCGGCAGCACTTGACTGCTGGTTGATCTGCTTGAGACGGGAACCGCCTTCATCGTAGATGGCGAAGTTCAGACGGGTGCATACATCCGAAACCGCTGCACGAGTAAAAGTTTCAAATGCTGTTTGTTCGATTTGAAATACACGAACCTGAAGATTACCTTTCTGGGGCGTCGATTCCGTGGAAAGGTCGAATCTCTCACAGGACGCTAGCGTAAGAGCGATGACGAGTGCATAAAATGCACTCACAATAAACGAAACCTTTGACATAATGTTTCGTCCTGTCATTAGAAGGCACCGTTATAATCGGTGAGCCAGGTGGTGTTTAACTGGAAGGCACCGCTGAGGGCTTCGTTGGTGTACATCGCACCGGTGAGTTTTGTGACACGGTTGCGCTTGAAGGGGACGTTTTCGACTGTCTTGGAGAACAAAACAGCTCCGTCTGCGTCAAGTGTTTCGATAGTGACATTCATCTCTTGTTCATCAGATGCAAGGAAAACATAGGTGCTAGAGCCGGTGGTTGCGCCTAAAGCTGTACTGAATCCGCCTGTGTGTGCAAAACCGGTGTTGCTTGTTGCCAATCCTGTTGTAGGATTGAATGCCTTTCCACCTTTTGCAAACGTCATGCGAATGTTCGTTGCATTTGCAGTACGACCATCTGAAGAATACACACTCAACTTCGCTACGATACGGTTGAGCGTGGCGCTGATGTCCACTGCATTGGTATTGGTGATGTTCACTGCCTGAGTAGCTGCAAATGTTTCTCGGGTGTGGGCACCGGTGTACTCAGCTGCGGTAGGACTGGTGAGCACCAGGGCATCATCCGTGTCCTTACCGTTAGCCAGTACTACCATCGTGTAACTGCCCATAGGCAAGTCACACTCGAACTCGCCAAAGGTGTCGTAGGTGCTGGCATCAGAGCGCAGTTGAGTGGTTTTGAGCACCTCGGTAGTACCACTGTAGAATGCCAAAGTAACCTCCTTAGCGCCAGTGTAGTCAGCCACATCCTGTGCTGCACGCGTAAGAGGGAAATCCTCCTGGGCAACGGAAAAGCCGTCCACGTGTACTTTGACGGGAACCAGAGCGTTCTGTTCTGTCTGAGGGTTAGATACTTCATTGAGTGAGTCACTGGTGCAGCTAGTAGCTGCGAGCAGCACGAATGCTGCAAAAAACTTGTTTTTTAACATAAAATAAATTGTTAAATAGTTAATAAAATAAAGGTATGGCGTCGTGCCATACCCTATCAATTAACGTTTAAAACAAGCCTAAAGTATTGAAAAGATTTTTTATTTTACAATTCCTTTTTCGAGGTACTCAGCGAGGTTGGTGCGGACCTTGGCTGCTGCGCCTTCAGCCGCAACTTTTGCGACATCATGCTCTACCATCAATTTTACTAATTGTTCAAATGATGTTTTCGCAGGGTTCCAGCCAAGGACTGTTTTAGCCTTAGTTGGGTCACCCCAGAGGTTGACTACATCCGTAGGACGGTAAAAGTCCGGGGAAACGCGGACGACGACTTGTCCAATTGACAATTGACAATTGACAGTTGACAATTTTTTGTTGATGCTCTTGACTACGCCAACTTCGTCAAGACCTTTTCCTTTGAATTCGAGCTCGATGCCGGCGTGACGGAAGGCGAGATGGGTGAACTCGCGGACAGAGTGCTGAACACCTGTAGCAATCACGAAGTCTTCAGGTTTGTCCTGCTGAAGGATGAGCCACATGCATTCTACATAGTCCTTGGCATAACCCCAGTCGCGGAGGCTGTCCATATTACCCAGGTAGAGGCAGTCTTGCAGACCCTGGCTGATACGTGCTGCAGCGAGTGTAATCTTACGGGTTACAAACGTTTCGCCACGGCGCTCTGACTCATGGTTGAACAAAATACCTGAGCAGCAGTACATATTATAAGCCTCGCGGTATTCCTTGACAATCCAGAAACCATATTGCTTTGCAACAGCATAGGGCGAATAAGGGTGGAAAGGAGTATTTTCGTTCTGAGGCACTTCTTCAACCTTACCGTAGAGTTCGGAGGTAGATGCCTGATAGATGCGGCAGGTCTTTTCGAGTCCGCAGGCACGCACTGCTTCGAGGATACGCAGTACACCTACTGCATCGACATCAGCAGTGAACTCAGGGGAATCGAAGCTGACCTGTACGTGGCTCTGTGCTGCAAGGTTGTATATCTCATCAGGACGTACTTTACCAACGACCTGAACAAGTCCCATGGAATCGCCCATATCTCCATAGTGGAGATGGAAATGAGGCTTGCCCTCGAGGTGGGCTATGCGCTCACGGAAGTCAACTGAACTACGGCGGATGATGCCGTGTACTTCGTAACCTTTCTCTAGAAGGAACTCAGATAGGTATGAACCGTCCTGACCGGTCACACCAGTGATAAGCGCTATTTTGCTCATATTATTTCTTTAGACATTTGGCGCAAAGATACACAATATCCGATAAAGAACAAGCACCTAAAGGATATTTTTCGAGGAATATCATAGCATATAAAGAACAAAGTTGTTGCAATTGTAAATTTTTTACGTAAATTCGCGCTGAGAAATGTGAAATGTGAAATGTGAAACGTGAAACGTGAAATGTGAAAGGTGAAAGGTGAAATGTGAACGACGGCAGAGCCGCCGCTTACAGAAAATAAAGACATCGAGAATTTAAATTGACAATTGAAATAATGCAAGAGATAAAAGATAACGAAGTACATTGGTTTGTGATTGGAAGTCTGAGTCTTCACAAGGAATTGAAGATCAGGGATGACATGCGTATGGAAGGGTTGGACTGCTATGTACCAATGCGATACGAAGTTAAGACTGTCAGAAGGCAGCAGGAACGCACGCTGGAACCGGCCATTACGGGTGTGATTTTTGTGAAGAGTACACTGGAAATACTGAAGGAATATATAAGCAGGACAAAGGAACATATATACCTGCGCAAGTCGGCATTTTCGAACAGGCAGGAATACATGATTGTGAACGATAAAGAGATGGAGAACTTCATACGTGCCACGGAACAGAGTCAGGAGAACGTGACGTACTTTAATCCTTCGGAAGTGACTCTACACAAAGGTGACAAGATACGTGTGAAGGGAGGATTATACGATGGAATCGAGGGGATATTGACACGCATCAAAGGCAAGAAACGAAAATCGCTCGTTGTGCAAATACCTGGGGTGGCTATTGCAGCCATTGAGATGACACCGGACATGGTGGAGCTACGGAATAGCGAAGTTCCAGAGAACCAACGCATTGACCGCCGTTCCATAAACTTAGAAGAAGACACGAAGAAATTGTATGAAGTGGCATTCCGACTGTTGTTCATTATCACAGATAAGTACCAGAACGAGAACGAGTATTACATAGCCCTTTCAGACATGAAACGTCTAAAGGAGAGGATACAGTCGTATAAAGGATGGACTGCACAATCAGAGGGGGAATTGGCCTTGGCTTTGTATATGGCAAACATAAAATTGGATACAGATACAGAAACTAGCAAGGAACGTTTATGCAAGGCCATAGAGAAGATACAGAATACCAGTATGTTGCGACTGAAGATGCAGTTGATTTTGGCAAGACTATCAGGAGATAAGGCTATGGAGGAAGAAGTGATGAATCAGGTGAAGTCCTGGCCAAGCAAGTTGTCGAGAGGACAGGAGATGGTGATGAAAGTGGTAAGGAAGTTGGGAGTTAGGAGTTAGGAGTTAGGAGTGAGAGGTGAAAGGATTGGCTGCAACTCAACTCGACGATCCAGAGGATTGGCTGCGCCCATCCCTGACGCTCCCGCGGGGATTGTCTTCGTCTCCATGTTGCCACCGCTCCAAAGGAGCGACGCTGCAACCCGACTCGACTATCCCTCTCTCTCCGCAAAAAATTAAAGGCAGCCTTTCAGCTGCCTTTTTTAGGGATTGTCTTCGTCTCTATGTTGCCACCGCTCCAAAGGAGCGACGTTGCAACCCGCCTCGACGATCCCTCTCTCTCCGCAAAAAAATAGGCAACTTATTCAGCTGCCTTTAATTTTTTG
>FLNY01003755.1_pt1 | contig 105106 bp, 86 predicted proteins | sample 1140381 | NCBI WGS metagenome assembly FLNY01 (sample SAMEA3878172, study PRJEB12797) | bioreactor metagenome | biome: Moose rumen | place: Sweden | collected 2011-10 | reverse complement strand
GAGAGTGATATGAACGGGGAAGATTATTAACGAAAGGGAAAAAGAAAATGCCTGGTACAAGCGGTACCATAGGTGCGCTACGAAAAATATATCCACGCTTAGCAGCGGTACCGTGACAGCGCTACAGACGGTACCCGATGAGCGATATTATCAGTCATTTCTAATGACCGATTTGGGATTATACGTCCCACAATAAAAGGAACAGGAGAACTCTCCTCCGAAAAACAGACGCCCCGCTTTCGTTCGGAAGCGGGGCGTTTTTGTTTACAAAGCATAAAAGCCATCTTTGGTCTGATGACCGATTTGGGTTTACTTGGTTTCAATCTTCAGCGACTGCGACAGGCCGCGCGCGGCATCACGCACCCGCACATTGATGGTGCCGGGCTGAGGGCCACTGCGAACGATGAGCACGAGCTGACCGGCAAAGAGACGCATCGTAGGAGACGTGAACGGCTCCAGGCTGGTAGCATCGCCGTTGCAGACGCCCTGGAAACTGCCGGCACCCGTGACTTCAAACGTGAGCTGATCGTCGGCCGAAGGTATGAGCGTGCCACGGCTGTCGGTCAGCGAGACGGTGATGAAGGCCAGGTCTTCGCCATCGGCCCTGAGCCGTGGCGTGCCCTGCTGCGTCCATACGTCAAGCTTCAGGCGCGAGGGCTTGCCAGCTGTGCGGGCAGTCTGTTCGCCGGCCTTAGCACCCTGCTCATCGTAGACAACTACTCGCAGCTCACCGGGCTCGTACTTCACCTCGTTCCAGCGAAGGCGGTAGCGGTCGAGGCGGCTGTCGCGCTGCTTGCTGATGCGTCCCTGGCTCTTGCCGTTGACAAAGAGCTCTGCCGAGGGATAATCGGTGTAGCAGTACACAGGCGTCGTCTGCCCTATGCGCTCCTTACCCCAGGACCAGTGAGGCAGGAGGTGTATGGTGTGGTCACGAGTCTGCCACTTCGAGCGATAGAGGAAATAACGGTCCTTTGGCAGACCAGCCAGATCGCAGATGCCGAAATAGCTGCTGCGCGAAGGCCAGTAGCCGTCGTAGGGCGTAGGCTCGCCCAGATAGTCGAAGCCCGTCCATACGAACTCGCCGATGACCCAAGGCTTATCGTCCTGCCACCGCCAATCGTCGTCGGGCAGATTGGACCATGAGCACCATTCCACGTCGTAGCCCGTACACTGGCCATCGGCATGAGTGGCGTGGTCGCAGGGTTCTACGGGGAAGTAGTAGACTCCGCGCGAAGACACCGTAGAGGCCGTCTCCGACCCCAACAGGAAGCCCTGCCAGAGATGGTCGAACGTGTTCTGGTAGCGGTGGAGACGATAGTTGAGCCCCGGCACGTCCATGGCCTGCAGGAAGCCTGTGGCCAGAGCGTTGTCGGGACGGTCGCAACCCTGAGTTACTGGGCGAGTAGGATCAAGCTGATGACAGAGGTCCTGAAGGTGCTGAGCCATCTGGCGGCCTCCATCCATGCCCTGCTCGGGAATCTCATTGCCGATGGACCACATGACAATAGAGGGATGGTTGCGATGGGCACGCACCAGGTTCTCGATATCCTTGTCAGCCCAATCCCTGAAGAAGCGGGCATAGCCGTTCTTGCACTTCGGATAGATCCACATGTCGAAGCTCTCGGCCATGACCATCATGCCAAGCGAGTCGCACACGTCCATCTGCATCTGGGAGGGCATGTTGTGGGACGTACGGATAGCGTCGCAGCCCATATTCTTTAATATCTTGATCTGCCGGATGAGAGCGGATTTGTTCACGGCAGCGCCCAGCGGACCAAGGTCGTGATGCAGGCAGACGCCTTTGATCTTTCGCGACTGTCCGTTGAGTTGGAAGCCGCCATTCTTCGAGACGCCAACAGTGCGGATGCCGAAGCGCTGCGTTTTCTCGTCGATCTTCTTGTTGCCGTCGAAGAGGCTGATAACCAAATTATATAAATAGGGTGATTCTGGCGACCACAGGCGGGCATTATCGACGGCGAAGGAGTACTTCACCTTGCCGTTGGTCACCGGCAAGATTTGCGAACCGACGCCCGTCGCGTCGCCATTGTCATCAGAAACACGAACCTCGTAACGCAAGTTGTCTGTGGCTTTGACGATGTCAAAACAGACAGCCATAGCCACCCGCTCACCCTCCTTCACCCGCTTGGAGTCCTCTGGAGTTACGAAAATGCTCCAGTCGTCAACGTAGTTCTCGGTGGGCAGCAGCAACAGCTTCACAGGCCTGTAGATGCCGGCTCCGGGATACCAGCGAGAGCTCTCCTCGACGTTCTGCAGGTCGACGGCCAAATCATTCACCCCTTCTTTTATAAACGGCGTTATGTCCACACGGAACGAATTATAGCCGTAGGCCCAGTAGCCAGCCTTCTTCCCATTTACGAAGACCGTCGGCTCGCTCATGGCGCCGTCGAAGAGCAGCTCGGCATGACCGCTGAACTGCGATGGAATCATGAACGTCCGCTTATAGTGGCCCTCACCTATCCACGGCAGTGCGCCGCTGCGCCCCGTCTTCTCCGAAGCCTGTTTCTCGCCGTTTTGCTCTATGGCCACGACCTGAAGGTCCCACTTCTTGTCAAAAGGCCCGCTGATGGCCCAGTCGTGGGGCACGCTCACCTCTTGCCAGCTTTGCCCGTCGCGGCTGAACTGCCACCCCTCATTAAGCACTGATTCTGTGCGCCCCTGAGCCATGGCGGTACTTATTACCAAGGCTGTGAGAGCCGTTTGAAAAAATCTTGTCATTGAACAATACATAATCTATATTTCTTTTGTGCTCATATTTGAAAACTAATCGGAAAGCTTACGGTAACGGATGCGCTTGGGCTCCTCGAGGCCAAGGCGCTTGAGTTTGTTGGCTTCGTAATCGGTGTAGGAGCCTTCGTAGAAGAACACGTTGCCATCGCCCTCGAAGGCCAGGATATGAGTGCAGATGCGGTCGAGGAACCAGCGGTCATGAGAGATCACTACGGCACAGCCGGCAAAGCCCTCGAGGCCTTCCTCAAGCGCCCGTAACGTGTTGACGTCGATGTCGTTGGTGGGTTCGTCAAGCAGCAGGACATTGCCTTCTTCTTTCAGAGCCATAGCCAGATGCAAGCGGTTGCGCTCGCCGCCCGATAGCACACCGCACTTCTTCTCCTGGTCGGCACCAGTGAAGTTGAAGCGCGAGAGGTAGGCGCGGGCATTGATGTCGCGACCTCCCAAGCGCAGGAGCTCGTTGCCCTGCGAGACAGTCTGGTAGATTGTCTGGTCGGCTTTGATGTCGCGGTGGCTCTGGTCTACGTAGGCGAGTTTCACCGTCTCGCCGACCTCGAACGTGCCGGCATCAGGCTGCTCCAGCCCCATGATAAGGCGGAAGAGAGTGGTCTTGCCGGCACCGTTGGGGCCTATAACGCCTACGATACCGTTGGGCGGCAGCGTAAAATCGAGGTTGCGGAACAGCACCTTGTCGCCATAGGCCTTGGCGAGACCGTGAGCCTCAATGACCTTATTGCCCAAGCGCGGACCGCTTGGAATATAGATTTCCAGCTTCTGCTCCTTCTCGCGCTGGTCCTCGTTGAGCATACGCTCGTAGTTCGACAGACGGGCCTTGCCCTTAGCCTGACGAGCCTTGGGCGCCATCCGCACCCACTCGAGCTCTCGCTCCAGCGTCTTGCGACGCTTGCTCTCGGTCTTCTCCTCCTGTGCCAGCCGACGGCTCTTCTGTTCGAGCCACGAGCTGTAGTTGCCCTGCCAGGGGATGCCCTCGCCGCGGTCGAGCTCAAGAATCCAACCAGCTACATCATCCAGAAAATAGCGGTCGTGGGTCACGCAGATGACCGTACCCTCGTAGAGATTAAGGTGCTGCTCAAGCCAGTCGATGCTCTCGGCGTCGAGGTGGTTGGTGGGCTCGTCGAGCAGCAGCACGTCGGGCTTCTGCAGGAGCAACCGGCAAAGGGCCACACGGCGACGCTCGCCGCCTGAGAGCTGGCCACAAAGTTGGTCGGCAGGCGGACAGCGCAGAGCGTCCATAGCCCGGTTCAAGCGCGTGTCGAGGTTCCAGGCATCGGTGGCATCAATGATATCCTGAAGCTCGCCTTGACGAGCGAACAGGGCGTTCATCTTTTCGGCATCCTCATAGTATTCAGGCAGTCCGAACTTATTGTTAATATCCTCATACTCAGAAAGCGCATCTACGATATGCTGAACTCCTTCTTCAACCACCTGACGCACCGTCTTGGCATCGTCTAACTGCGGTTCCTGAGGGAGATAGCCTACTGAATAGCCAGGCGCAAACACGACATTGCCCTGGTAACTCTGGTCAAGCCCGGCTATGATTTTCAGCAAGGTGGACTTACCCGAGCCGTTCAGACCTATGATACCTATCTTGGCACCGTAGAAGAAACTGAGGTAGATGTTCTTTAATACTTGTTTCTGCGTCTGTTGGATGGTTTTGCTGACGCCTACCATCGAGAAAATAATCTTTTTGTCGTCGGCCATAATTCTATTGTACGGCCACTGGCCGCAATTAAAGGATTAGGGATTGGTTGTTTGAAGGCTTAAGGGTTTCTGCCAAAAGGCTTGAGACCTACCCCCGCCCCCTATCCCTCAAGAGGGCGGGGAGAAAGGCTTAGGGGTTCTGCCAAAAGGCTTAAGGGTTTCTGCCAAAAGGCTTAAGGGTTTCTGCCAAAAGGCTTAAGGGTTTCGGGGGAATGGATTAGGGATTAGGGATTAGGGATTAGGGATTAGGGTTAGCGCAGCCATATCAGGTCGCCGGCTTGAGGCACATAGTCGGGCGAGAAGCCATTAAGCTTGTATACGTTCTCGAGGCGGACTGCGTAGTGCTGGGCGATGTCGTAGAGCGATTCGCCAGGCTGCACCACGTGCGGAACGCCTTTGAACTGCTTGTCGGCCTTAGACCGTTTCTTGTCTAAATACACTATCTCGCCCGGAGCCAGCGCACTGTTCTTCGGGCGCTCGTTGTATTTGAGCAGCCGGCGCTTGCTCACGCCCGTTTCGCGAGCCACGCTCTCCCAGGTGTCGCCCGGGATGGCTATGATCATGTAAGTCTGGTTGATCTTGTAGACGATGTGATTGGCAAAGAAATCACTCTCGAGGTTCTTCTCGCGAGACGAGGACGTGCGGGCGTGGTAACGGCCGCTTGTGTAGGAATCAAACTGCTGCAGGTTGTAGCGCTCGATCATGCCAATGAGCATCTCCGGATAACGCGGGTTGGTGGCGTAACCGCAGCGCTTGAGGCCATGCGCCCAGCCGCGGTAGTCGGTCAGGGCCAGGCTGAAGAGCGAGCGATAACGTTGGTTGTTGTGGAGGAAGCGCGAATGGTCTTCGAAGCTCTCGTCGTCAGTGCGATACTTGCGGAAGCGGTCGTCGGGGCGGTCGTCAGCCATCACGATGTAGGGACCCGTCCAATTAATTCCCACCTTGATGCCAAAATGGTTGTGGGCCTCACGGGCCAGACGGCTCTGCCCCGCCCCACTCTCAATGAGTCCCTGTGCCAAGGTTATTGAAGCAGGTATTCGATATCGCTGCATCTGATCGATGGCCATATCCTTGTAGTTCTCGATGTAGCGCCACTGCATCGACTGCCCAGACTGTGCCAGAGCACCTAACGAGCATATCAAGGCAGCACAAAAGCATTTAAAAAACGGCTTCATTCGGTAAAAAATATTAATCTGCGCACAAAAGTAATCTTTTTTTGGGACTTTATCGAAAAACATCACTATATTTGTCGAGAAAAAGACAAAAAACATGAAAGAGATTCATATAAATGTGTCTGTCAGCCTGCTTATGCCCGACGAATTATCGGCAGCAGACCTCGAGCTCGTCGAGCGTGCCAAGGCAATGACTCGCAACAGCTATTCGCCATACTCGCACTTTCAGGTCGGAGCAGCATTGCGACTGGCCGACGGCACCATCTACGGCGGTAGCAACCAGGAGAACGCAGCCTTCCCGGTAGGTCTCTGTGCCGAGCGCACGGCTTTCTTCTACGCTCAAGCCCAGGCACCCGACCAGCCTCCGGCAGCCATAGCCATAGCAGCGTTCACCGGCGGCGCGTTCCTCGCAAAGCCCATATCGCCATGCGGCATGTGCCGCCAGGCACTGCTCGAGGCTGAGACGCGCTACGGGCAACCTATCCGCGTGCTGCTCTACGGCACTGAAGGCACCTACGTCATAAACAGCGTCAAAGAGTTGTTGCCTCTGACATTCGATGGCTCAGAGATGGCTTGACAGTTATGCAGAGAGCCGCCACGTCATTCTATAAAAGCATGTTCTTTACGCGCGTACATATAATTATTGTATGTGCAACGCTTCTCTGTGCTCCGGCCGCCAGCCATGCCAAGGTAAACAAGACAAAGAAAGCTGCGGCCGTTGAGAACGCTGACGACAACCTGCCGATGCCCGATGCGCCCCTCACGCCCCTCTCACCTCAACCCGCAATGGCCCCTGAAGTAGAAATAGGCAGCCATGAAAGAGTTGTCGTACATCACCAGCATCACCCCAACCACAAGATAGCGGGCATTGATGTTTCTCACTATCAAGGCTCTATAAACTGGCGCGAAGTAGCCCGCAGCGGCACGGTGGAATACGTCTACATCAAGGCCACCGAAGGCGAGAACCTCGTAGACAACACATTCCGCACAAACCTCAATGGCGCACGGCGCGCCGGCTTGCGCGTGGGTGTCTACCACTTCTATATCCCCAGCGTTAGCCCTCAACGGCAGTTTAACAATTTCCGCAGCGTTGTCAATCTCAAGGAGATGGACCTCTTGCCCATCATCGACATCGAAAGACGAGGACGCGAACCGCTGCCACAGTTCCAGCGCAACCTGAGGACCTTTATTCAGATGATTGAGCGCCATTACGGCGTACGCCCAATCCTCTACTGCTCTCGCGACTTCTACAATAAATACCTCAGCGGCCCCTTTACCAGCTACAAATATATGGTAGCCCGCTATGCCGAGGAGGTGCCACAGCTCTGCGACGAGGCGCCATTCGTCATGTGGCAGTATTCGGCCACAAGCCGCGTGCAGGGCATCAGGGGGAATGTCGACCGCAGCTGCATGATGGACCACTATACGCTCAACGACATCCTCATTCGTTAGAAGCCTTGCCGTAGGACGGGTCAATATTGATGAAAGCCGAGACGGCAATGGTTACGAGGCAGCACAGCATCACCCACCAGAAGAAATGAAGATAGCCGAGGTGGTCGGCCATCCAACCGGCTATCATGCCCGGAATCATCATTCCAAGAGCCTGCATGGCCGTGCAAATGCTGAAGACAGCCGTAGAACGCTCACCTTGAGAGAAATAAACGAGATAAAGCATATAAGCCGTGAAACCGAAGCCATAGCCAAACTGCTCAATGAATACACACAGGTTTACGACAAAGAAAGAAGGCTCAGCAGCAGATGCCAGGAAGACATAGACAATGTCGGGCAATGAGATGCTCAGCACCATAGGCCACAACCAGCGCTTCAGGCCGTGGCGCGAGACACACCAGCCGCCAAGCAGTCCGCCGATTGTAAGACCTATGATGCCAACCGTGCCATAGACAAAGCCTACAGCTTCAGTGCTCATGGCCAAGCCGCCAGCCTCAGTGCTGTCGAGCAGGAAGGGATTGGCAATCTTAACAAGTTGTCCTTCTGGGAAACGGAAGAGAAGCATAAAGAGAAGGGCCGACAGGATATGTGGTTTGGTGAAGAAAGTGTGCAGGGCGAGCCAGAAGGCAGAAAGAGCGGACTCTCCCCCAGCCCTCCCTTGCATGGAGGAAACTGTTACCTTTTGAGAGCTGTTTTCATTCCCAATTGCAGAAGTATCTGCTCCCTCCCTGACAGGGAGAGCGGGGGGAGAGTCCGGCAAGGCCGCGCTATGCCACAGCCACAAAGCCACAAAAACTCCCGCAAGGACAAAGAAAGTTATGCTCCAGGCCATAGGCACCTCATTGGACCGTTCGAGCCAACCGGCAAGCATGACGAGAAGGCCCTGTCCAAAGATAGTTCCGATGCGATAGAACGTAGAACGAATACCTACGTAAAGGCTCTGGTCGTGCGTATCAAGGCCGAGGATATAAAGGCCGTCGGCAGCGATATCGTGCGTGGCACTGGCAAAGGCGAGCAGCCAGAAAAAGGCAAGCGAGCCCTGCAACCAGTGGGACGTTGGTAGCGTCAGGGCTATTCCTGCAAAGCCGGCACCTATAAGCAATTGCATCACCAGCACCCACCAGCGCTCCGTCTTGAGAGCGGCGATGAATGGGCTCCACAGGGGCTTGATAACCCAAGGCAGGTAGAGCCACGAGGTGTAGAGAGCAAGCTCTGTATTCGAGAGTCCAAGCCGCTTATACATGGTCGTGGCAATGACCATAACGGCGACATAAGGCAGTGCTTCCGCCAGATAAAGCGACGGCACCCAAGCATATGGTTTAGTCTTCATGTATGGTAAGTTTTTTGAGGAGAGGCCGAAGTAATCCGGTAGCAGGCGTAGGCTGACAGCCAAGCCGGAATAGCAAGAAGCGAGTCGATGAGGAAGAAAGTCGGGAAACCGATGCGCTCGACAAGCCAGCCTGACAAAGCGATGGCCGGAAGCATCACGAAGGAGACGATAGGGATGTAGAGATAATTGATAGTGCTGCGATAGCGCTCGCCAGAGATATAGCGGACGAAAACCATGCAGGCATTAAGCCCGAAGCCGAAGAGGAGCTGAGCCACAAAGGTAGCCACGCAAAGAGACAAAAGGCCTGCTGGCGGATATAGGGTCATGATGAAATAGACAACAGGCGACAAGGGCAGGACAACAGCCTGAGGCCACAACAGGCGGCGGCGTGAACTCAGGCGGTAGCCCAGACCTAAGCCCAGCGAGAAGGCTATAACACCTACTGTACCCTGAGCCAGGCCTATCCACTGTAGCGAACAGCCTAGACCGCCCTCTGTAGCTGGAGCAATGAGGAAGAGTACGCGCGTGTAGAACATCAACGACTGCGGCAGGAGAAACAGGGCTAAGGCGATGACGACGAGCAGCCAGTTGGGCTTATGGGCAATACGGTCGATAACGCGGATCTCGGCGCGCACGGCATTGCCAAGCGACTCGCGCTGGTAGCTATCGTTGATGCGCGGACGCTTCAGCGTAAAGAAGTTGTAGAGCACGAACAACAGGTAGAAGCCGGCAAGAAGGTAGACAGCTGTGCTCCACGAATATGATATTGCGTTTCGACGGTTGTGATAGAACACCTCGAGGAAACCGACTAAGACAATCATCACGCCGTAGGTCAGAATAGTGCTGACCTGCGATGCAAACATCTTCGGACCATTGTAGAGGCGTTGCTGACGCGGGCGTAACATACGCTCGTAGTACATCCGGGCGGCAAGTTCGTGCCAAGCGCACAAGAGGCAAAGCACAAACAGACAGGCGAAGACGAGATAGGCGCTCACTTTCAAGCCATTAAAGCAGAATGCGAGCAAGCAAAGCATCAGGAACATGAGCACTTCAATTCCCCGTAAGATGAAGGAGAAGCGCCCGGCCTGACGCACCTTGCGCCGCACAAAACTCTTCAACACCCAAGGCAGCGAGAGCAGGCCGCACAAGAGGGTACAAAAATCCCACCCTATGCCCAGCTGCAGGAACATCAGCAGAGCCACGAAGGTTATCATGGCGCTGGGGATGGCCTCAGCTGCGAATAAAGTGGGAATCCATTTCATCGTTGTTCACGGCATAAAGCCGCAGTTGAAAGTCTTTTTCAAACAAAAGTCATACTATTAGTACGCACGGGCGACGAGCACGCGGTACTTGGCGGGCTTGCCGCTGACCATGTCGGTGCCGGGCGTCTGCTCGAAGGCGAAGGGCACACAGCGGATAGTGGCCTGCGTCTCCTCTTTGATGCGTGCCTCGGTTTCGGGCGTGCCGTCCCAATGGCAGAGGAAGAAGCCTCCGTCCTTAATGCGGCTCTTGAACTCCTCGTAGTCCTCGCACTCGTAGATGTGTTCGTCGCGATATTTGCGAGCCTTCTCGAAGATAGCGGTCTGCATATCTTCGAGGACATTCTTGATGTGGGCGGCAATGCCGTCGCAGGATAGAGTTTCCTTCTCGAGCGTGTCGCGGCGCATGAGTTCGATGGTGTTCTGCTCCATATCGCGCGGACCCATGACGAGGCGCACGGGAACTCCCTTGAGCTCGTAGTCGGCAAACTTGAAGCCGGGGCGTTTCTGGTCGTTGTCGTCGAGTTTGACGCTGATGCCCATGCCCTTTAGCTCATCGGCTATTGCACCGAGCTTCTCGCGCAGGCGGGCCAGTTCGTCCTCGGTCTTATAAATAGGCACGATGACGACTTGTATTGGAGCCAAAGCCGGGGGTAACACGAGGCCGTTGTCGTCGGAGTGGGTCATGATGAGAGCGCCCATCAGACGTGTCGACACGCCCCACGACGTAGCCCAGGCGTATTCGGGCTGGTTGTCCTTGTTGAGGAACTGTACATCGAACGCACGTCCGAAGTTCTGCCCAAGGAAGTGGCTTGTGCCGCTCTGCAGAGCCTTGCCGTCCTGCATCATGGCTTCGATGGTGTAGGTGTCCAGCGCACCGGCAAAACGCTCGGTCTCGCTCTTAACGCCTTGCATGACGGGTACAGCCATCACCTTCTCTGCAAACTCAGCATAGACCTTGAGCATCATGCGTGCACGCTCCTCAGCTTCCTCGCGCGTGGCATGGGCTGTATGGCCCTCCTGCCAGAGGAACTCGGCCGTGCGGAGGAACAGGCGCGTGCGCATCTCCCAGCGCATAACGTTGGCCCACTGGTTGATGAGCAGGGGCAGATCGCGGTAAGAATGAATCCAGTTCTTATAAGTGTTCCAGATAATTGTCTCTGATGTAGGACGGATGATGAGTTCCTCCTCGAGCTTTGCCTCGGGATCTACAACAACGCCATCGTGGGTCTCGTTGGTCTTCAGGCGGTAATGAGTCACCACGGCACACTCCTTAGCGAAGCCTTCGACGTGCTCAGCCTCGCGCGAGAGGAAACTCTTCGGTATAAGCAGCGGGAAATAAGCATTCTGCACCCCCGTCTGCTTGAACATCTGGTCGAGTGTGTGCTGCATTTTTTCCCAGATGGCATAGCCGTAAGGCTTGATGACCATACATCCGCGCACGTCGCTCTGCTCAGCCAGGTCGGCCTTGACGACGAGTTCGTTATACCATTGCGAATAGTTTTCGCTACGTTTTGTAAGATTCTTAAGTTCTTTTGCCATAATCTTCTAAATAATCATTTTTATGTTTTGCGGTGCAAAGTTAGTGAAATATTGCAAAATGAACGAATATTTCTTCCTGTTTTGCTTTGTAGTTCTTAGAAAATGCCTACTTTTGCACATGAAAAGTGTATTAAACAACACATTATTCACTAAAACACACAAAAACATGAAAGGACTTAAGTATTATGCACTCGGGCTGTGCGCCCTCCTGTGCTTTGATTCTTGCAACATGAACAACACCGCCAAGGGCGGTCTCATAGGTGGTTCGAGCGGCGCAGCCCTCGGTTCGGCTCTCGGCGCAATCTTGGCCAAGGGCGGCAACAAGGGCAAGTGGGCTGGCATCGCAGGTGCAGCAGGTGCTGTTGCAGGCACGACAGCCGGTGTGCTTATCGGCCGTAAGATGGATAAAGCTAAGGCAGAAGCAGAAAAGATTGCTAATGCTCAGGTAGAGAGCATCACTGACGGCAACGGCTACCAGGCCGTGAAGGTCACGTTCGACAGCGGTATTCTCTTCCAGACAGGCAAGTCAGCCCTGAGCACCGTAGCTCAGAGCTCTCTCAACAACTTTGCCAGCAACGTCCTCATCCCGAATGCAGACATGAGCGTAGGCGTCATCGGCTACACCGACAATGCCGGTTGGAAGAACAGCACAGCCGAGCAGAGCAAGCAGAAGAATCAAGTGCTGTCTCAGCAGCGTGCTCAGTCGGTCAGCAGCTACCTGCTCAAGCAAGGCGTAGCCAACGGGCAGATTAAGGAAGTGGTAGGTCTGGGCGAGGACAATCCCGTTGCAGACAACGCTACCGCTGCCGGTAAGGCTCAGAACCGCCGTGTAGAGGTTTACCTCTATGCCAGCGACGAGATGATCAAGGCCGCAGAGGCCGGCACCCTGCAATAACTTTCTGCTAAAGAATTGCACCGACAAGAAAAACCCCCGCCGACAGCGTTTTAGGCTGTTGGCGGGGTTTTCGTTTAGGAATAGGAGGCGGTGGAGTGGATAGATGCCACGGAGGCGAATCGTTTTTATTCAATCCCTGATGGCATTAATGACGGCTCGCACTTCGTCAGCACTGGTAATGGTCAGACCATCTGGTGAGCGGCGTGAGCATGATCCGTGAATTTCTGAAGCCCCTGTGAGGTCAAGGATACGTCGTGCGTTGTCGCGGTTGACACCTCCTCCTGGCAGGATGACGATGCGGCCTGCCGCTTGCTGTACGAGGCTGCGCAGTCGTGGAATTCCGATTTCGGCAGAGGCTGCTCCGCCGGAAGTGAGCACGCGGTCGCATCCAAGGCTGATAATCTGCTCGAGTGCCTCTTTCTGGTCTGCGATTCGATCGAAGGCCCTATGGAACGTGAAAGGAATGTCGGGGGCGGCCTGCCGTAGCCGAAGTGTGGTCTGAACATCTACGGTATTCTCCGGCGTCAGTGCTCCTGCAACGACAGCTGTAGCACCAAGCGTAGCAGCGGCCCTGATGTCGGCCTCCATCTGAAGGACTTCGTCTTCGGTATATACGAAATGACCTTCACGCGGTCGTATGAGCACATGTATGCGGAGTTCTGGGAAGCGGTCTCTGAGCAGGCATAGTGTACCGGTTGAGGGTGTCAGTCCGTCAAATGAGAGTGCGGAACAAAGCTCGATACGCTCTGCCCCACCCTTGACTGCTTGCATGGCGCTGGCAAGCGAACCGCAGCAAACTTCAAGAATCATGATTACACTATATTAATGTTTACTGGTTAGCTGCACTACGAAGTCGGCCTCGTCGCGCTCGGCAGGCAACTGAATGACCAGTTTCTTGTCATGCCGGTTGAACACGAACTCCAGAGGGGCGCCTGTTGCGAGGGCCTTTACTGACCGGGGCTTGGCAGCAGTCCATGGCACATCAATAGCGTCAGCTTGAGTATCGAATACGTGTAGGTATATCTCTTTATCTTTTTGGGTTGCCACTCCCCAGCCTTGTTCTGGTAAGTCAGCATCGTGAGTTCCATAAATGCTTTCGCCGTTAACGCGCATCCATCGGCCTATTCCTTGAAGCCTGTCGAGGGCCGCTGCCGGCAATTCACCATTGGGTTGTGGCCCAATGTTGAGAAGCAGGTTGCTGTTTTTAGCGGCCGCCCTTGCGATGAGTTGGATGAGCTCTGCTGTCGACTTATAGTTTTGGTCAGCTACTTTGTATCCCCACATACCATTCATGGTCTGGCACATTTCGAGTGGCAGATGGCTAATTTCCTGGCCAGAGAGGCCTGCGCTGTTTTCGCCCGGCAGGTCGCGCTCAAACATCTGGAAGTCCTCGCCGGTGATGGGTGTGATGTGGTGGTTGTTGCCGATGAGACAGTCAGGCTGCAGGCTATGGATATAGCTGTAGAACTCGGGCATGCGCCAATCGAAGGGAATGGAATCGGCATCGTGGTCCCAATAGCCGTCGAACCAGAGGGCTCCGATGTGTCCGTATCGTGTGAGCAGTTCGTGGACTTGTGCCTGCATAAACCTGAAGTAAGAGTCGTAGTTGGGGCTGAGCGTGCTTCGCGTCTTAAGTCCTGTTCGGCCGAGTGGATAGTCAGGCCGCATCCAGTCGAGGATGGAATAGTAAAGATGCAGGCTGACCCCTGCCAGAGCACAAGCGTCAGCGAGTTCGTGAAGGATGTCGCGACTGAATGGAGTCGCATCTACTATGTTGTAGCTGCTTTGACGCGTATGGAACATCGAGAAGCCATCGTGGTGGCGGCTTGTGAATGTGATATACCGTGCGCCGGAATCCTTGATAGCTCTTACCCAAGCGTTGGCATCGAAGTGTATGGGATAGAAACATGAGGCCGCTTTGGAGTATTCTTCGTGAGTAAGTCCTCCGCTGTTGAGATACCATTCGCCCTGTGCGAACTCGCTATAGATGCCCCAGTGGATAAAGATTCCGAACCTGAAGCCTTCAAACCGCCGGCGAGCCTCGAGGTTGTCAGCCGACGGCTCGTAGGTCTGCGCCACAGCCGATACCAGAGCGGCCATGCAGACGATGATGGATAAGATTGTTCGTTTCATGCTCGCAAAGATAATAAAGATTAAAGTTTAAAGTATAAAGTTTAAAGTTTTTCTATGCATTATTTTGTTTTTCTTCAATTCTCTAACGCTTTTTCGCCATTTTGCAATGCCGCTTAAATCTTTTTGCCTACCTTTGTGCTCACATAGTATTCAATTATCAACTCTCAAACTCCGGCCACAGGCCGTGATAAATAATGGCAAAAGCTAAATGGATAGGTGGTTTCCTGGGCTTGCTCTCAGGCGGACCGATAGGAGCACTCGCAGGCTTCGTCCTCGGTGCATTGTTTGATATGATGTCCGGCGATGATGGCTACACAGCAACTGGTTATTTCGAAGACACTACCGACGGCAGTTATTCTGGAGGCCGCTATTCATCGAGTAGCACAAGTTCCGGCTATCAGCGCAGCGAGCGCGTCGATACGGGCACTCGCAATGGTTTTCTCTTCTCTATGCTCACGCTTGCGAGCTACATTATCCGTGCCGACGGCAAAATCATGCACTCCGAAATGGAGACCATGCGCTCGTTCCTGCGTCAGAACTTCGGTCAGACAGCTGTCGACGAGGGCAACGCCATAATGCTCAAGCTCTTCGAGCGGCAGAAGCAGATGGAGGCGCAGCAGCCTGGCTCCTACCGGCAGGTAATCATCGAAGCGTGCGAACAGCTACGCCGCGTGCTCAACCGTCCGCAACGCCTACAGCTGCTCTCGCTGCTGGCTATGGTCGCCAAAGCTGACGGCCATGTGGCATCGGCAGAAGTAGTGGCACTGCGCGAGGTGACGACTCACCTCGGCCTTGAGGAGAGCGAGCTAAATTCTATGCTCAACCTTGGCTCCACGACACTCAGCAACGCCTATGCAGTGCTTGAAATCGACGAGACAGCAACCGACGATGAGGTGAGAGCCGCCTACAAGCGCATGGTTGTCAAGCACCACCCCGACCGCGTTGCTTCGCTCGGCGAAGACATCAAGGCTGCTGCCGAGAAGAAGATGCGCGAGATAAATGAGGCTAAAGAGCTTATATACAAAGCGAGGGGCTTGTGATAAGATGAATAAAATATGGTAATAACAGATCAGTTGACACCGATCAGCGAAGAGCATGATAACGAATACTCTTGCCGTAAAGTCAGGAACGACTCGTCTGATCGGCAACTGCAGCCAGCAGAAACAGCAAATACGACTGGGCGTGTAGCGGAATACGACCGGGACTTTTGCTTGTTCGGTCGCGAGCGAACAAGCAAAACCCTTAAGACTTCCGCGCCACAGCACAGCCTGAATCCTGTCGCTCCCTATGGGGACTTTCGCGTCTACTGCCATGCTATTGCCTAAAATATAGAGCAATTGATTAATGTACTTACTATATATATAAATGTATAGGCTTATGAGAAGAAGTATAATAATGATTGCGGCGCTGCTCAGTGTATTCGCAGTCAAAGCTCAAAACGAGCAATTATATGGTGTATATAATGGCTCTGGCACCCTGGCAGGCATAGGAACCCAGAAAGCAGAGACTTACGATGTGGCTATGCACCTCACATCTCCTGAGTTGGCCGGGCTCGAAATCCGAGGCTTGGACATCCCTATCAACACCAGCGCAACGAGCCTTACCGAATATAAGGCTTGGATTACTAAGGAACTGACACTCAGTGGCGGAAAGAACGTCGCCGACGTGGCAAGCGTAGACTTTACGCCCGACGGCAAATGGACCACCGTGCGTTTCGACGAGCCATACGTGCTTACCAAAGAAGGCATCTACGTCGGCTATTCATTCACTGTTCCGAGCGTCGATGTCAACAACAACGCCGACCCAGCCAAGACGCCGCTCATGTGCTTCCCAAGCACCGAGACGGCCGACATGGAAGTGCACACCTCGCGCAGCTATCGCAAATGGACGCCGCTTGCCGAGACGACGCTTACAGCCGGCCGTGCACTTGCTTTCGTGGTTCGTCTGAGTGGCGACCGCATCAAGCAGTATGCCGCCAACTTCTCTGCTCCCGATGAGCTCGACACTTACTCGCTCACCGGCAAGCAGAAGACCTTCAAGCTGACACTCAACAACCATGGTACGACCAACATCACACGAATAGAGTACGACGTTGAAATAGACGGAGAAGTGGTTGCTACTTACAACAAAGCCGTCACCCTTAAAGGGACCTACTACGGCCAGCATACGACTCACAATGTCGTTGTTCCCGCTCAGGAGCAGGCAGGCTCGAAAACAGTCAGCATCCGCATCACTAAGATAAATAATGAAGACAACGAGGACCTCCAGCCCGCCACCACTTTCGACATGGCTTTCCTGGCCGAGATGCCCAAGCACAAACCTCTGATGGAAGAGTACACCGGCGGGTGGTGCGGCTACTGTCCACGCGGCGCCGCAGCTATGGAAGCCCTTACGAAGAAGTATGGTGACGATTTCGTGGGCGTGGCTTACCACAACGGTGATCCTATGCAGCTCTCGATGGGCACGCCAGACACCCCCTCTGGCTACCCGCACGCCTACATGGACAGAGTCATCGATTCTGACCCATTCTTCGGCACCAGCGGTGGCAGCCTCGGCATAGAGGGCGACTGGAAGACACGCCAGGCCATACTCACGCCTGCCACCTTAGAGCTTCAAGCAGAGTGGACTGACGAAACGCAGACGGCCATCAAGGTGACCAGCACTACGCGCTTCATTCGCAACCTTACGAATAGCCCTTACAGCCTTTCATATATCCTCGTGGCCGATGACCTTCACAGCCAAAGTGCCCGCTGGAACCAGAGCAACTACTACGGCGGCACGGCCGAGACCGATCCCTACCTGAAGCCATGGGCTGCCATGCCGGGAACGATACGCGATTTACACTTCAATGACGTTGCCGTACAACTTTCATCTGCAGGCAAGACGACGATAGTCGGAAGCCTGCCCGAGCAGGTGCAGGCGCTGCAACCTTACGAGCACATCTACACGTTCGATATCTCAGGCAATACGCTTGTTCAGGACAAGACGAAGTTGCGTGTGGTGGCCGTAATCTCAAACACACTGACAGGCGAAGTGGCCAACGCAGAAAAAGCTTCCGTGCCGTCGGAGCCCCTGACGGGAATCATTCGCCCAGCTGATGTTGCGCCCTTAGCTACTATAATCTACACCGACCTGTCTGGTCGCCGGCTTACGAACGCAAGTTCAGGCGCGTGCCTGCAGACCATTGTCCGCACCGACGGTACACGTGAGACACAAAAGGTAATCCGTAAATAAGAACAACGAACAACAAGAAAATATGAAACGTACATTATTCGTCATCGCTGCAACTCTCCTTGCAGCAACAAGCCTTTCGGCTCAGACACGCGACAGCCACGGCATCATCTCTCAGCAACCTGAGGGTCAACTGTTTGCTTACACACGAAGCGGAGGGGCCACCTACGCCACAATCTATTTCCTTGGCGACGAGCGTCAGGAGGGTATTGCTACTCAAATCGTCTTTTCAGAAGACGGCACTAAAGCCTACATCATGAACATTCTATCACACGCGGCCACAGCCACTTGGGTCGAGGGCAATATCGAGGGTGATAAAATCGAAGTTCCCTTAGGTCAGATGGTGTATTGGTTCGACGATGGCAATTATGGCATGCAACTGGCACGTGTCAAGGTGAATGGCGGCATAGAGCAATATACTGTTCAGACGAGCGGCTCCGTGACATTCAAGATACAAGAGCAGCAGCTTGTGCTTGAGGAGACAAGTGGGGACCCAAGCAACAACATTTTCGACGGTTTAGGGCTTGTCTACACTGGCGAGGCTGCAAATGAGTGGAGCTACTATCTCGACTACGCCACCGTGTTCACTCGCAAGGATGTCAGCGCTGTAGTGCCTCCCGAGAATCTCGAGACGGAGCAGTATTCGATGGAGTATGAGAACTCCGGCCATATTGTCAACGTTGGAATGCAGGGCGGCAACGTCTTTGTCCAGGGTGTCTCCCAGACACGCCTGCCCGAGAGCTGGATGCAGGGCAAGATTCAAGGAAGCACCATAGTGTTCCCTCTCACCTATGCCGGCTTCTACTCGTCTTACCTGCTCTTCTACAGTGGCGCCAACGGCGAGTACCGCAAGGGCGACGACGGCTACTACAACTGGTTCTACGACTGGACCGACGGCACGACGACCTATGCTTATGACCCTGCCGACGGCTCATTCTCTACGACACAGACAATCTTTGCCAGCAACTCCGACACAAGCGGGGGGCAGGGCGAAGCCTACCACGCGCCACGCTTCCGTCGCTATCAGGAGTATGCAGCCACGCCTGCCGACCCCAACGTGTCATACTTTCAGGACATGGGACGCTTCTCCATCCTCATGCTCAATGTGCCTCTGCAGGACACCGAGGGCCGCTTCATGGACCCCTCCAAGGTCAGCTACCAGCTCTACATCGACGACGATGAACCCTACACGCTTTATACCGACGAGTACACACGCCTGCCTGAGGACATCGACGAGGTGCCCTACCTTTTCACCGACGAGAACCGCGAAGCATTCTCCCGTTCTTATATCTACGAGAAGGCCTACGCCATCTATCTCTTTCAGAAAGGCTTCGACCGCATAGGCGTGCAGACCATCTATCGCGGCGGCGGTGAGGAGCACCGTTCACGCATCAGCTACTACGCCATCACGCCCGACCGCGTGGCAGAGATCAGTGAAGCCGCAAGCTCAGAAGTACACTACGACCTGGCTGGCCGTCGCGTTTCAGCTTCACATAAAGGACTCACAATCACCCGCAAGGCTGACGGCACGGTAGTAAAAAGCCTCAAGCGTTAGGAATATTCCCCGCAAGCTTTAGGGAAAGTCTCTTGCTCCCGAGAGCAAAAGCATGTACCTTTGCAGCGTCAAACAACTAAAACCTATACGACTATGAAGACTTTTGCTACCCACTTTCAGAAGCTCCTATGGATGCTTGCAATACTCTTCTCAGCATCCGTCACGCTCACCAGCTGCCTCGATGAGGACGACGAAATAGGTAATGCCATCAGCGGACATTGGTTCGGTGATATGGATATGTACTACGACGGCGAGCCCGCCCGGAGTTCTGAAATTGAGTTCTACACGGGCTGGGGATATGACCACGGCAAGGGTGTGCAGGTAGACTACTATGCCCGTCACGCCGTGACGACGCACTTCACCTGGAAAGTTCGCAACCGTGTGCTGTACCTCACCTTTGAGGACCCTGCACTGGACTGTGCAATCGTGGACTACCGCCTCTCGTACGACTATTTCAGCGGTTACATCGCTGACTACTACACGCTGGAAAACATGACGCATTTCAACCTGCGCAACTACGACCGCTATTGGGATAGCTACGGCTATGGCTACTACGACGGCTACTACGATGGTTACTACTACGTCAAAGGCACGCGCGCTGCAGCCGACAGCGTTGACGTCAGCTCTGCCTCTGAGGCGCGCGAGGGCTACCACGGTGTGCGCGGAGTGAATATGAAAGATTGAATCCTTCAGACTCGCTGACGCCTCGCAGAAGCAGCAGAGCCGAGCGGAGAATTGAAAAATTGATAAATGAAAAATGAAGATTTAAGATTGATGATAATTTCTGTTTCACAGGAGATTAGAGAGCGGTGCCCCGAGTTTGTGGGCGCCGCTGTCGTTGCGCAGGTCGCCAACAGCGAGTTCAACGCTGAGCTTTGGCAGGAGATTAACGCATTCCTCCTCGACTACCGCGCACGTTTCACTGCCGACAGCATCAAGACCATGCCGCCGATAGAAGCCACTCGCGAGGCATATCGCCGCTGCGGGAAAGATCCCAGCCGCTATCGCCCTTCGGGCGAAGCGCTTATCCGTCGCACCCTCAAAGGCCACGAGCTTTATCAGGTCTCTACGCTCGTCGACCTTATCAACCTTGCATCGATAGCCTATGGCTACAGCATTGGCGGCTTCGATGCCGACAAAATAATAATGCCCCCGCACTCTGCTTCATCTGAAGCGGAATACGGGGGCATTGTCTTAGGTATTGGCCGCGAAGGTGAACCATACGAAGGTATTGGTCGTGGTACGCTGAACATAGCTGGTTTGCCCGTGTACCGCGACGGTCTGGGCGGTATTGGCACACCGACAAGCGACCACGAGCGGACGAAGTTGTCGCTCGAAACGAAAAATTTGTTGGCTATTGTCAACGGCTACGATGGGGATCGTAGGAACGTGCTGGCTTGCGCGACGTTTATCCAGACTTTGCTTCGCCGATACGCGGGAAGCGACGGCGGAAGCATTATTGAGTTTTGAAGCCCGTCAATGATAATCAAGGAGTTATACAAAGTAGTGGCGACAAAGTAATAATATACTTTTTTGGGATGAATTTAGTTTCTTCTTTTTTACCGTCACTTACATTTTTCCTTGCAATGCGTTATATCTCAGCTGCTTAGGTGCAGTGTAAGTGAATCCTTTACCGTCACTCACCTACACCCTGTCAAAACGAGGTAAAACAACTTGTTTTACTTCAAAACGACCGGTTGAATCGGCTGACACGACCAGTCGAATCGGCTGACACGAATAGTAGTTTCCAGAAAAACGGCTTGCTGTGACGGCTGTGACAGCAGTGACGGTGAAAGATTCACTTACACTCGTCCTAACGCGCACACGCCCAATGGGTTAGAAGGAAAAGTGTAAGTGACGGTAAAATCAAGAAAAAAATATTTAATGAGGCGACTTCTGAGGAGGGGGGCTACAGGTTTGCTCCTTCGTTGAAATAATCGTTGAGCTGCGCGATTGCGGACTGATCGCGTGCGTTGTCGAGGTCTTTAATTATATGTCCTTTCTCGAGCAAGAGGATGCGTGAAGAGATGTCGGCAATGAATGAAAGGTTGTGGCTGGAGATGACGACGGTAGTGCCGAGCCGGCTGTTCATTTCAGCGATGAGTCGCGCGACGATGATCTGGGATGACGGGTCGAGATAGTTGAATGGCTCATCAAGGAGGAGCACTTTGGGATGTATCATCATAGCGCCTATGATTCCTATCTTCTGTCGGTTTCCCTCTGAGAAGTCGCGCAGGTACTTATGGGTGTCGAGGACCTCGTCGTGCATGAGGGGTTTGAAGACATCAAGCCGCTGCATGACCTGCTGCCCGGAAAGTCCATAGAGTCGACCAATAAAGGTGAAATATTCCTCTGGGGTGTAGAAGTCAATGAGGAATCTGCCGTCGATGAACGACCCCGTGTAGCGCTTCCATGCGATATTGTCGGCGGCCGTAAAATCGGCTTTGCGGCCATCGGCAGCACCGGTGACGTCGACACCGCCAGAGAGGACACGGCCGCTGTCGGCTTTAATAAGGTCGAGAATGAGCCGAAGCAATGTCGTCTTACCAGCTCCATTGTTGCCAACGAGCCCTACGAGTTCTCCACTCTTGATATTCAGATCGGGGATGTCGAGGGCGACCTTGTCGCCGTAGGCTTTTTTGAGATTTTCAATTTTGAGTTCCATTGTGAAAATTGAAGGACGCGGCATGCGGCCAGTTTTTTTTCACGGCCTGCGGCCGTAGTTGAAAGTTGAAGGTTGAAAGATTTCGCAGTATCGAGCGAGCAAGCTCGAGCGAAAAGATATCATTCTGAAAGCCATCGTTCCATTATGCTGTAGCGCCGGCTGAACCATGCGGAAGCTAACTTGTGGATATACCATGGATGCAAGAGCAGCCCTAAAATACCCAACGCAGAAACAACGAGGTGCGACCATGGCTGTTGCATGAGAAAATATGCTGCGAAGTAAATGCCAAACGGAATGAACATAATGAAGGAGAATATGTTGATTTGCTTGTTGCCGCCTTGATAGTTGAAGAAAGCAGAGGCAAAGAGATCCATTCGGCTGCTGAAGAGGCATGTTGCCATGAACGGCAAGACGAAGACACCGCACGCGAAGAGCAAGGTTGAGAGCCATAGCCAGAAACTCATGTGCATAAAAATTACACAGGGCAGAATCAGCAGGGCCATGAGCACACAGAGTCCACAGAAGAACAAGTACTTACGACGGAGGATGCCTTCAACGGACCAGGGCTTAGTCCATATCCCAGAGAAATAGTTGGCCTCAACGCCAAAGACCCATTGTGCTAAGATAATACTTGGGAAGCCAATGCCGAAAAGCAACATGATGTTGACGCCATTGAAATCCTGCTGAATAGTGGGTGACTGCTGCATATATGTATTGAGCAGGAAAACGACGGCAATGGTGATAACGCTCACGCGCAAACGCTTGCTCCGCAAGAGCTGTACCCACTCGATGCTCCAGACGGAGACGTCACCGAGGGAACGGGCTGTGGCATGAACGGGTTGATGCTCCTCCTCGTTATGGTTGCGCAGACGGCCAAAATACCAGAGCAAAGCGATGCTGGCTCCTGCATTTAAGAGGATGAGCATGGCTGAGAAGAGCAAGACGCCTCGAGCGACAGCAGCTGGACTGATGGGAGTAGATGGTTCATCGCCTGCAAAGCCTACGACGAACAAGCACGCCGTAGCAATTGCATAGCCGAGTACGAGCCAGAGCATATAAGAGGGCACGAGTGGCAGCGTCCACTGATTACCAGGTGCGCGTCGCCAACAATTTTGGAAGAAGGCGTTGACGACAGTACACGAGAACGTGAGCACGAGCACGAGCGGAGCAGTCCAGAAAGGAAGGAAGAGCGCAAGCACGAAGGCCATACAGCATGGGAGTAGCCACTGTAGTCCCCCCATACATGTATCGAAAAGTATGAACAGCGACCAAGTCTTATGCGCTATGGGGCGTGTGCGGATGTAGTCGTCCATCTCGACTGGCGAATGGCGCCAAAAGAGTTTCATCAGCAGGTCGGCAGGTATGACAGCGACAGCCATCAGCGGGACAATTGCTACGAGTTCAAAAGGCACTTTGAACTCAGCCAAGTGCTCGCGTACACCGAAATATGTTCCCACGATCAAGCCTACGAAATAGAGGAGCAAGACGAGGCCGACAAAAAAGGTTCGCCAAGAGAACGCTCGACGCTTCTGGGTTAACCACAAGGCAAACAGGACTTTAAGCATAGGAGTCAGAAAAAAATGAACGACGAGTGACGTTACATCTTAGTGTGGGACTGGTTACCAGCGTGCCGAAGCTCAAGGTTGCACGAGGCAGTTGTCAAGTGCAGCGGCGATAGCTTCCTTGTCGAGATGCTGGCCTATGAACACTAATTTCTGCATGCGGTCGCCATAGCGCTCATCCCAGTCGCGCTGAAGGTCGGGATGCTGAGCCTTGAAGTCGGCAAGCTCGTCGGCGGGCATCGTGGCATACCAGGCTCCGGCATTGCGGAGCGACACCTGCCGGCCAGCCTGCTCAAAGACATAGCACGTCTCCGGCTCGTCGGCAAACCAGCAAATACCCTTGGCACGGATAATGCTCTTAGGCCAATGGCGGGCGACGAACTCGTCGAAGCGCCCAAGGTGTAAGGGCTGGCGACGGAAGTAGACGAAGGTGCCTATGCCATATTCCTCTGCCTCGCCTTCGTCGTGGTGATGGTGGTGGTGATGGACGTTGGCGTCGTGATGGTCGTGAGCATCGTCGTCATCGTGGTGGTGATGGTCGTGAGCATCATCGTCGTCGTCATCATCATCGTCATCATCATCGTCATGATGATTCTCGATTTCGTCAATCCAGGCAGCAGAGGTCGCTACCTTGTCGAAGTCAAACATGTGAGTGTTCAACAACCTGTCGAGATCAACGTCGCAGTAGTCACACTCTATTATCTCGGCTTTTGGCTGAATGGCCTTGATTATTTCACGTATGCGTCCGAGCTCATGAGCACTGACCTCCGATGCCTTGTTCAGCAATATAATGTTGCAGAACTCTATTTGCTGTATCACGAGGTTCTCGATATCATCCTCATCGAGGCCTGGCCTGAGGAGATCTCCCCCATTGCCGAACTCGTCGCGCAAGCGCAGCGCATCAACAACGGTAGCTATACAGTCGACAATGGGCAGACCATCGTGCATATATTCGAGGCCCATAGTAGGAATCGAACAAATGGTCTGAGCGATAGGCGCCGGCTCGCAGATGCCGCTGGCTTCGATGACAATGTAGTCGAAACGTTGCTGACGGGTTATGTCGCGCAGCTGTTCTACAAGATCCATTTTCAAGGTGCAACAGATGCATCCGTTCTGCAAGGCCACGAGGCTGTCGTCCTTCTGCCCTACTACTCCGCCCTTCTCTATTAAGTCGGCATCGATGTTTACCTCGCCTATATCATTGACGATTACAGCGAACTTGATGCCTCTCCGGTTGTTGAGGATACGATTGAGAAGAGTTGTCTTACCGCTCCCGAGATAACCCGTGAGCAAAAGTACAGGAATAGACTGAATATTCATTATTTTCGTTTAACGTTTTTATGTTATAGTTTGTATTGTTAGTGTTTAGCATCGGAAAAGGTGACCCTGTGTCAAGGACGGAAATGTGCAATTAGCTTGAGTTTGTCGCCTTCGTCGTCAAGCAGGAAGAAGTGAGGTCTGCGTACATAGCGTCCATTGACATCTTCGTGACTGTGTACGCTGAGCAATAGGCGCCCTTTCCAGTCGTGGAAGATCATGCCATGACCATAGTTGGGAGGCGTCAGGGGCTCTGGCTCCTGCACCCACGGGCCGTCGAGCGTCCCGCTCTGGCTGTAGGCCACGCCCATGGTATAGACCTTGCCGACCCAACTCGTCCATATCATGCCCAGACGGCCCGTCTGCGTACGAAAGAGCCAGGGCCCATCCGTGACGCCGTTAGGTCCATCGCCTGCATCATTGCGGCTCCAAGGCGACTCGCTGGCTCGGAACATTAGTTGCGACCACCCAATAGAGCCGGAGAGGTCATCGGTGAGGCGAATCTTCTCGATGGTGCCGTCAATGGTTTGCAACCATTCGTGGCAATAGACCATATAAGGATGACCGTCTGTGTCGACCCAGAGAGTGCCGTCGAGAGTGGGCTTGAAAGCGGGAAGGTAGACGGGGTCGCCCATCGGGCGATAAGGTCCATCGGGCTTGTCTGCCACGAGTACATGGCATGCCCGACGTGGTATGCGGCGTCCGGCGACGGAATCTATGGTGATGTCATTGTTGGTAAACGTAGCAAAATAGTAGTATTTCCCGCGATAGCGATGCAGCTCGGCGGCCCAGATCTGAGGCCTGCGCCCCATCCATGAGGCGGTGTCAATCTCGATGACGTTGCGCGGCCCGTCCCAGTAGCGCAGGTCAGGGCTTGTCCACAGGAGTCCGCCCGTACCTGTCATATAATATTTATGTGTAGCTGAGTCCGCAAGGATGCATGGATCACTGAGTATGATGCTGTCTGTAGGTACATGCTCTCGGTAGTGCGGAGCCCGACGTTGAGCCCACGCCGGCATAGCAGCTATTATAGCGAGGCAGAATAAAGTATTCAGGTGTTTCATTCTGTATAGAAATTAATGATGTTTGTTATCGCCCTCTGACATACGGGGCAGAACTCAGGCACCTCATTGACCTTCATGCGGCACTCTTGCACGGGGCGATATACGCCTTTCGACTGATAGCCAGCACCCTCATACACGCCTACCTTAGTAGTGAGCTCCTGCCCATCGGGCGTAGTAGGAATCGGCGCACCAGCCTTTACGAGGTCCGCCCACTTGGCTGTGAAATCGTGGAGGGTCGTCAGGTTAGGCTCCCAAGGTTCGGTGTCGGCTGGATAATGCGTCTCGGGGTCATCGCCGTAGGCGTATTCGTCACCAAGTCCTGCGAACGAATGTCCGAATTCATGAACGATGACTTCCAACTTGAAACGTTTCGTGCGTGCTGAAGCGAGGTTGTAGAAGTTATAAATTCCCCCGCCGCCATACTCTGGCGTATTGGCCAGGATGATGAAATGTTCAAATGGGATGCCAGTCATCACGTCGTAGAGGCGTTTGATGTGGAGCGTCGTAAGATAGCGGTTGCTGTAGAAGGTGTCGAAGCTGGCAGACAAGGCTGTGTCAAACCACTCCCCTCGATGAGGAATCGTCACTCCGTTGTCGCGCGAGCTGGGCATTACGGCAATGAAATTGAAACGGTCGATAAGAGAGCGGAAGGGCTCGTGTGCTGCCAGGGCTGCGATACTGCTGTCGCAGACAGCGAGGAAATAGTCCATCTGGTCAGCAGCGAAGCCTTCAGCGATAAACGCCACATCGATTTTCTTGCGTGAGTCGCCTGCCTGACGGATGTAAGCCCAAGGGGTCTGAGTCTCTGCGCTGCGATTCTGAATCAGTATGTCCTGAGGGTCGATAACGTGGCGCATGCAGGAGCTTACACGTCGGTGAGTGTCTACGAGCTGAACCGCCATGTCGACTTTATGCCTTGGCATGGGCACAATGAACGTGTTCTCGAATGCTTTCTCCACGTGGCGTGCTTCTTCCGTCTCCTGCCACTCTTGAAAGAGGGTCGAGAAAGAGTGTCGATAGAGCGTGTCGCCCGTCTCGGGGTCGAGCATAGTCAGTTGTCCGTTGCCCTCCAGAGGCAAGCGGTTGAGGTTATGACGCCGCCCATACCACCCGGCGGTCTTCGACAGCTGGTCGAGGGCTATGTGCTGAGTGCGGTTTGTTCCCGAGAAGATGTAGTCTATGCGCAACGTCGAGTCGCTGAAATGTGTGGCGAAGTCTACTTCTGCGGCTTGTACGGCAACCGTTCCGAGCGCAAGTGTGCAGCGAAGAAGATGTCTGAATACTGACAACATTGGTCTGTAGATAATGAATATGTTTATAAGTCTTTAACCTTAACTGTCAGGCTGCCGGCGCTTTTGCCTTGGAAGGCACTGGACTGGCGCTGGCGCAGCATTCCATCGGCTGTCGGGTCGGCTATGGTGCTGCCATCAGTTCCTGACGGGCCAGTGGCGGAATAGTGGTATTCGGCCGTGAAGCTTACTGAGATGTCTGAGTAGCGCAAGCCCAATGGCACGTACAAGCTCCATTGCGGATCTGCCTGCTCGTAGTCGTAGACGACTGTCTGCGAGTGGTTGAGGGTCACCAGCGAGTCGAGGCCGTCGGCTGTACTGATATAGTAGCTCGCCTGCCACGTGTAGACAGCCTTGTAGATGAGATGGCCTATTTTCTCCTGCTGTGCGGTTATCCTCACCGAGTCGCCCCGCTCTGCCGGTTTCGGGAAATAGGCAAAGCCCTTCCACGTCGGCATATAAGATTGCTGGCCTTCCTTGTCGCACGACAGAAGCACATAAGTCGAAGCGACCAGACATAACGATAATGTAATCAATAACTTTCTCATTTTATATTGAAGTTTTGTTTTAATGCTTTATAGAGGCGTTGTACGGGCAAGCCCATAACATTGTAGAACGAACCATTGATGCTCTCGACGGCGATGTAGCCTATCCACTCCTGTACGCCGTAGGAACCGGCCTTGTCGAAAGGGCGGTAGTGCCGGACGTAGCGTAGAATCTCACCCTCTGTGAGTAGGGCAAAGGTAACGTCGGTGCAACAAGAGAAGGCAACACACTTTTCGCGAGTGGTCAGACAAACGCCGGTGTAGACCTGATGAGTGTTGCCGGAGAGCTGCCGGAGCATGCGGCAAGCATCAGATTCATCTACCGGCTTCTCGAGCACCTTACCATCGAGCCACACGATAGTGTCGGCCGTGATAAGCAGTTCGTCGGTCTTTAAGCTCTCCACGTATGCCTGGGCTTTCTCTTTTGCTATGAACAGAGGGATGTCGCCGCCTTGAAGCTCAGGCGGATAGCTTTCGTCGATGCCGGGCAGCACGCGCACCTCGAAGTCGATATCGAGGCCGGCCAACAGTTCGCGACGGCGCGGAGAGTTGCTGGCAAGAATAATCTTATAGTCCATCACCACCCGAAGGCCCTCCTGTCGGCCATCCATTTACCTTGCGACTTAAGCACTTGTTCGATGACATCACGGACGCAGCCGTAGCCTCCGCGCAGGTGACTGACGTAAAGCGATATAGCTTTTATCTCCGGGGCCGCATCAGCGGGGCAGACAGGACATCCTACCATCTGCATAATCTCGTAGTCGGGAATGTCGTCGCCCATGTAGATTACTTCGTCGTCGCTGAAGCCGTATTTCTGTTTCAGTTGCTCGTAGGTTTCTGTCTTCACCGAGCACGAGAGGAACACATCCTCGATGCCGAGCAGCTGATAACGGCGACGTATAGCCTCGGGATGGGCTCCTGTGATGATGGCGACGTGCAGACCGCTCATCTGTGCCAGTCGCAAGGCGTAGCCGTCCTTGATATTTACGGTGCGAACGGGTTCGCCGTCGCTGCCTTGCGAAATGGTCTCAGCGCTCAGCACGCCGTCGACATCGAAGATGAGCGCCCGTATCTTTTTCAAGTCGTAGTTAATCATATTGTTGAATGCTTTGTGTCAGGAGCGAATATATATGCTGAAGGTCGGGACGGTCGGCCAGCATAGCGCGCTGCAGGCCAATGACATTCTCGTCGCGGCGGACGGCTGGCCCCGTCTGTGCTGCTCGAGGCGAGAGTTCATGCAGCTTGGCAACGGTCTCATCTACGAGCGGCAGCATGACCGAGAAGTCCAAGCCCTCAGCCTCGAGGATATCGGCCGAGAGTGTGCAGCAGTGGTTGAGGAAGTTGCAGGCGAAGACGGCTGCCAGATGCAGACGTCGCCTGAGGGCGGCATTAGAATCATGAACTAAAGCGCCATCGCCGGTCAGGCGCAGAGCCATATCGTGTAACACCGTTGCGTCCTCGCTCCTTGAAGCCTCGACAAAGAAATGCACGCGCGAAAAATCCACCGCACGCTCCTTCGAGAAGGTTTGCATAGGATAAAACACGCCACCGCGCTCATGGCCTGCTTCGGCAAACAACCCGAGGGGCATAGAACCTGCCGTGTGAGCCATTAAGGCCTGCTCGCGACCGACGTGCAGACGGCGGATTACATCAGCCAAGGCATCATCCTTGACGGCTATGATGTAGATGTCAGCAGAGCGCGTCACGCCGTCGAGCTGTCCCCACGTGCACTCGCAGCCAAGCCTGCTGGCTAATGCCTCGGCCGCAGCCCGGCTCTTGCTCCAGACCTCCACAATCTGCGCCCCGCTCCGAAGGAGTGCGGGCGCGAGGTTCGTTGTTACACGCCCAGCACCAATAATTGCCACTTTATTCATTTGATTCACAACGTTGTCAGAACTTATCAACATGAACTTTGTCCCACAACAGGCGTTCCTCGTTGAAAGGCTTACGTTCCATGCCCTTGTGGCCGATGGCGATGATCGACACTACGCGCAGAGGTTCGGGAATGCCCAAGAGGAATCGAACTATGTTGTCTGCCGGCTCGCCTTCCTCGGTATAGCGTTCGCGCACCTGAATCCAGCATGCACCGAGACCGAGGTCTTCGGCTTGATAGAGAAGCACGGTCGAAGCTACGCTAGCATCCTCTATCCACACGTCACTCGCCTCGGGGTCGCCCACGACGACGACGGCCAAGGGTGCTCCGGCCAGGAAATCAGCGCCCTGTGCCTTACAGAGAGCCAACTTCTCGAGCATGGCCTTATCGTCGACAACCACAAAGTGCCAGGCATGCTTTCCCTTGCTCGATGGTGCCATCAAAGCGCTCTTGAGGAGTTGGGTCACCTCGTCGGCCGAGATTTCTTCTTCTGTAAACTTGCGCATCGAGCGGCGAAGGCGCATCAGTGAGGCAAAACTTTCCATATCGCTTATCCTAAATGTTTTAATAGAACTTTAATACGTATTTGCCTGCAAAGGTAACGATAAAAGCTCATTCGCGAGCACTTTTCGGTCTATTTTTCTTTTTCTTTTATATTATTGTGTGATTTCATCGGGCTTTTTATGCCTTGAAAAGGAGGAAAAGTGTACTTTTGCAATATGAATACACCAAATAATGAACTGGAGATGGCGCGCAACTATGCGCTCTACACCCATCGTAATATATTCCTCACGGGCAAGGCCGGAACGGGCAAGACAACGTTCCTGAGACGACTGCAGGCTGAGTCGCAACGCCGCATGATTGTCGTAGCGCCCACGGGTGTTGCAGCCATCAATGCCGGCGGCGTCACTATTCACTCCTTCTTCCAACTGGCGCCAGGCCTGTTCCTGCCGGGAAAGATGGTGGCTGGGCGCGACGCCAAGAGCCGTTTCTCGTTTTCGAAGCACAAGCAGAATATCCTGCGCTCGCTCTCGTTGCTGGTCATCGACGAGATATCTATGGTGCGCGCCGACTTGCTCGATGCCATCGACGACGTGCTACGCCGCTTTCAGGACCGCTCCAAGCCCTTCGGTGGCGTGCAACTGCTGCTCATCGGCGACCTACAGCAACTGGCCCCTGTAGCCACAGACGACGAATGGCCTCTGCTTCGCGAATTCTATGCCACGCCTTATTTCTTCTCGTCGCAGGCCCTACAGCAGACCGATTTCGTCTACATCGAACTCAAGCATATCTTCCGGCAACAGGACATGCACTTCGTAGACCTTCTCAACAATGTGCGTAACGGGCAGGCCGACACCGCAACGATGCAGGCTTTGAACACTCGTTATGCACCACGATTCGTACCGCCCGAAGGTGAAGACTGGATAACACTGACCACCCACAACCACCAGGCAGCACGCATCAACGCCCAACACATGGACGCCCTCACGAGCCAACCCCATACCTTCGAGGCGCGCGTCAAAGGCGATTTCCCTGAGAACTCCTACCCTACCGACGAACGCCTCACGCTCAAAGTGGGAGCGCAAGTGATGTTCTGCAAGAACGACCCCACGACGGCCAAGGCTTTTTACAACGGACGCATAGGGCGCATAACCGACATCAAGTCTGACAGCGTCACCGTCGTTTGCCGCCGCAACGCAGGCCCCGAGGGCGGCAGCAGCGGCAACACGGGCTACGACACCATCGAAGTGAAGCCCCTGGAATGGACCAACATGCGCTACACCACTGACGCTTCAACCGGCATCATCCGCGAGGAACAGATAGGCGCCTTCACTCAGATTCCACTGCGAACGGCCTGGGCCATCACTATCCACAAGAGCCAGGGCCTGACCTTCGACCACGCTATCATCAACGCCGGCAGAGCTTTCTCGCACGGACAGGTCTACGTAGCTCTCTCGCGATGCCGAACTCTCGAAGGGCTCGTCCTGGCTACGCCCATCACGCCTGACATCATCACGACAGACCCCGATGTCGTGACATTCAGCACGCAGGCTGCTGAGCTCGCGCCCACAGCTGCAACGTTTCTGCGTGACCGCCGCTCGTTCACCGAGGACATCCTTTGCGACTGCTTCGACTTCAGGGCCATATCCATGCGCTTGCGCTTTTTCGAGCGACTCGCCCTCGAGCACCTCTCGGCCTACTTCCCAAGCTACGCTCGCGCAGCTGGCGAGGCCGCCACACAGACCGACAACGAGCTGATGGCCGTAGGAGTGAAATTCCAGCAACAGATTCGCCAACTGTCGGCCGAAGCCGACTCGTTCAGCGCAAACGCCCATCTGCGCGAGCGGGTGAGAAAAGCCATGAACTACTACCTCGCCACCACCGCGCGCACGCTCGGCGAATTCCTCAAGATGGACCTCCCGGAAATAGATAATGTACGCGTGCGAGAGCAAGTCACCAACGAGCTGCAAATCCTTCGCGATGCCTACGACGAGAAGATGGAAATCTTCACCAAATGCATCAACGATTTCTCGCTCGACGCCTATTGGAGCGCTAAAGCCAGGGCTGCCATGACTGACGAGCCCAAGCCACAACGGCGCTCGCGGACGAGCAAGACGACAGAGAAGAACACGGCTGAGCCAAAGAAGCGGGGAGCAAAGAAAATAGCCATCGACTACGAGGCCATTCATAACTCAACGCTATATCACGCTCTTCTCGAATGGCGCGCCGAGACGGCCAAGCAACGCAAACTGCCACAATCGTACATCATGGGCGTAAGCACAATCATCGCTATCACGAATACCATGCCACGGACGCCCGACGAACTGCTGGCCATTCCAGGCATTGGCCGCAAGACACTGCAGGACTATGGCGCCGACCTCCTCGAAATCGTAGCTACCCACACAAGGTAGATCGGCACCGCAAGCCAAGCCATACACCACCCACGGCCGGTTCTTATGCTGACACGGCCAAGGGTTTCGGAGGAAAGGATTGCGACCTACCCCCGCCCCCTCCCTCAAGAGGGCGGGTGATGGCTTAAGGGTTTCGGCAGAAAGGCTTAAGGGTTTCGGCAAAAAGGCTTAAGGGTTTCGGCAGAAAGGCTTAAGGGTTTTGGAAGAAAGGCTTAAGGGTTTCGGCAAAAAGGCTTAAGGGTTTCGGCAAAAAGGCTTAAGGGTTTTGGCAAAAAGGCTTAAGGGTTTTGGCAAAAAGGCTTAAGGGTTTCTGGTTGTCCTCCCAAGTAATTCTCCTCACACAGCCGGTTGAAACTGCCGACACAGCCAGTTGAAGCTGCCGACACAGCCAGTTGAAGCAGCCGACACAGCCAGTTGAAGTAGCCGACACAGCCAGTTGAAGTAGGGCCTACGGAGCCATTTTTGGAAATTCCATCTTACCTACGGCAATCTATATACTTTAGCTCGTTGAGCAGGGGTTCTTCGAAATGACGAAGCAACCAAAGGTCGAGCGAGAGCCCTTGCCTAAATTCCTTTGCCCCTCTGGGGCTTTGTGCCATCTGCTATATCATCGCAAAAGATTATAGGCAGACGTTTCGAAGCCTGCGGTATGCTGCGATTCGTTTTTTTAAGGCTGAGAAAGAAAAAAGTAGGCTACAAGACATTGTATCTCGAAGATTTTGCTTAATTTTGCAGCCAGACTCAAGAGAAATAAATTAAAAACCCAAAGATATGTTAACGCTTAAACTAATCAATGAGGAGACCGAACGGGTAATCCGCGGTCTCGAAAAGAAACATTTCCGTGGTGCAGCAGAAGCTATTGCTGAAGTTCAAGCCACCGACCGTCGACGCCGCGAAGCGCAGCAGCAGCTGGACCAGTTGCTCTCTGACAGCAAGAAGAAAGCCGCCGAGATCGGTGCCCTGATGAAACAAGGACTGCGCGACGAGGCCGAACAGGCCAAAACGGCCGTGGCTGAGCTGAAGGAACGGGCCAAAGAGCTGGAGGCCACAATGGACGAAGCCCAGCGCCAACTCACCGAACAGCTCTGCCAAATACCCAATATTCCGTACGACGAAGTGCCCGAAGGCGCCGCTGCCGAGGACAATCTCGTGGTAAAGAGCAACCTGCGCGAATGTCAGCCCGGCGACACCGTTGGCAACTGGACAACCAATCCCGTTGTCGAGGAGGCTCGCCTGCCACACTGGGAACTGGCAAAGAAATACAACCTCATCGACTTCGACCTCGGCGTGAAGATCACGGGCGCCGGCTTCCCCGTCTACATCGGAAAAGGCGCTCAGCTGCAACGCGCGCTCATCAACTTCTTCCTCGACGAGGCACGCAAGGCAGGATATACCGAGATCATGCCCCCGACCGTCGTCAACGCAGCCAGCGGCTACGGCACAGGCCAGCTGCCCGACAAGGAAGGACAGATGTACCATGCCGAGGTCGACGATTTCTACCTCATTCCCACCGCCGAGGTGCCCGTGACGAACATCTATCGCGACGTAATCCTTGACGAGAAAGACCTGCCCATCAAGAACTGCGCCTACACACAGTGCTTCCGTCGCGAAGCAGGCTCCTATGGCAAGGACGTGCGCGGACTGAACCGCCTGCACGAATTCTCGAAGATTGAGATTGTACGCATCGACACTCCCGAGCACTCGCGCGAGAGCCACAAGGAAATGCTGGCCCACGTCGAGGGCTTGCTGCAGAAGCTGGAGCTCCCCTACCGCATCCTGCGCCTCTGCGGCGGCGACCAAAGCTTCACGTCGGCCATCTGCTACGACTTCGAAGTCTACTCCGAGGCTCAGAAGCGATGGCTTGAGGTCTCGAGCGTCTCAAACTTCGACACCTATCAGGCCAACCGACTGAAGTGCCGCTATCGTCCCGAAGGATCGAAAAAGCCCGAGCTCTGCCATACCCTCAACGGCTCTGCTCTCGCCCTGCCACGCATCGTGGCCGCCTTGCTCGAGAACAACCAGAGCGAAGCCGGCATTCGCATCCCCAAGGCCCTGCAGCCCTACACTGGCTTCGACATCATCGACTGAACTAACTATTTCTTAAAATCTTATAAACATTCACTTACATGAACGACATTAAAGTACTGAATCATGCAGCGGACAACATCCGTATCCTGGCTGCATCCATGGTCGAGAAGGCCAAGAGCGGACACCCCGGCGGCGCCATGGGTGGTGCTGATTTTATCAACGTGCTCTATAGCGAATACCTGAATTATGACCCCACCGACCCGACATGGGTAGGCCGCGACCGTTTCTTCCTCGATCCCGGTCACATGGCTCCCATGCTCTACTCGCAGCTCGCCCTCATCGGCAAGTTCTCGCTCGAAGAACTGCAGCAACTGCGCCAGTGGGGCTCTCCCACTCCCGGCCATCCCGAGGCTGACCCCAAGCGCGGCATCGAGAACACCAGCGGTCCGCTCGGACAGGGCCACACCTTCGGCATCGGCGCCGCTATTGCTGCCAAGTTCCTCGCTGCCCACACAGGCAACCCGACCTTCGACAAGGAGACCATCTACATCTACATCTCCGACGGCGGCGTGCAGGAAGAGATCTCGCAGGGCGCAGCACGCATCGCCGGCATCCTGGGCCTGGACAACGTCGTGATGTTCTACGACAGCAATGATATCCAGCTCTCCACAGAGTGCGCCGAGGTCATGAACGAGGACACGGCTGCCAAGTACCGTGCCCTCGGATGGGAAGTGTTCGAGATCAACGGCAACGATGCCGCTCAGATCCGCACCGCCATCGAGAAGGCAAAGGCCGTGAAAGGCAAGCCCGCCCTCATCATCGGCAAGACCGTCATGGGCAAGGGTGCCCTGAAAGAGGACGGCAGCAGCTACGAGCGCAACTGCAAGACCCACGGCGCTCCCCTCGGCGGCGAGGCTTACAAGAAAACTATTGCCAACCTCGGCGGCGATGCAGAGAATCCGTTCGTCATCTTCGACGACGTCAAGGAGCTCTATGCCCGTCGCGCAGAGGAACTGAAAGCTATCGTAGCCGAGCGCAAGGCTGAAGAGGTTGCATGGGCAGCCAAGAACCCCGAGTGCGCAGCTGCTCAGGCCGAGTGGTTCAGCGGCAAGGCTCCGAAGGTTGATTGGACCAAGGTGGCTCAGAAGAGCGGCGACGCTACACGCAACGCCAGCGCAGCCGTCCTGGGCGTACTGGCCGAGCAAGTGCCCAACATGATTTGCGCCAGTGCCGACCTCAGCAATTCTGATAAGACCGACGGCTTCCTCAAGAAGACCCACGCCCTCAAGGCAGGCGACTTCAGCGGTGCCTTCTTCCAGGCAGGCGTGGCCGAGCTGACGATGGCTTGCTGCTGCATCGGTATGGCCCTGCATGGAGGCGTCATCCCCGCTTGCGGCACGTTCTTCGTATTCTCTGATTATATGAAGCCCGCTGTCCGTATGGCTGCCCTGATGGAACTGCCCGTCAAGTTCATCTGGACGCACGACGCCTTCCGCGTAGGCGAGGACGGTCCTACCCACGAGCCCGTTGAGCAGGAAGCTCAGATCCGCCTGATGGAGAAACTGAAGAACCACCACGGCAAGAACTCTACCCTCGTGCTGCGTCCTGCCGACGCTGAGGAGACGACCGAGGCTTGGCGCCTGGCCATGGAGAACGTCGACAGCCCCACAGCCCTCATCCTCAGCCGTCAGAACATAGCCGACCTGCCCGCTGGCAACGACTACCGCCAGGCCGAGAAGGGTGCATACATCGTGGCTGGCAGCGACGAGAATCCTGATGTCATCCTCCTCGCCAGCGGTTCTGAGGTATCGACCCTCGTGGCCGGCACGGAACTCCTGCGCAAGGACGGCGTGAAGGTGCGCATCGTAAGCGTTCCCTCCGAAGGTCTCTTCCGCAGCCAGCCGAAGGACTACCAGCAGGCCATCCTACCCTGCGGAGTAAAGAAGTTCGGCCTCACTGCCGGGCTGCCCGTGAACCTCGAAGGACTCGTAGGTGCAGACGGTTGCGTATGGGGTCTGCAGAGTTTCGGCTTCTCAGCTCCTTATAAGGTGCTCGACGAGAAGCTGGGCTTCACGGCCGAGAATGTGTACAAGCAAGTAAAGAGTCTGTTAGCTTAAAGGTATGGACGCAAAGATAATAGGGTTAGCCAGCGACCACGCTGGCTACCCATTAAAGGAATTCATCAAGAAGTACCTCGAGGAAAAAGGTCGGGAGTACAAGGACTTCGGCACGTACAGCGAGGCGTCGTGCGACTACTCGGACTTCGGTCACCTGCTGGGTCGGGCCATCGAGGACGGCAGCGTCTATCCCGGCATAGCCGTCTGCGGCTCTGGCGAGGGCATCTCGATGACACTGAACAAGCATCAGGGTATTCGTGCCGGCTTGGTCTGGCGCCCAGAGATAGCGCACCTAATCCGCCAGCACAACGACGCCAATGTCATTGTGTTTCCCGGTCGATTCATCGACAAAGCAACTTGCATCGCTTGCCTTGACGAGTTCTTTACGACAAAGTTCGAGGGCGGTCGCCATCAGGCACGCATCGACAAGATACCCTGTTAGCGAGCGTCAACGAGCCGACGGCCATTGGCCATAGACTTGATAATAGTAATAATCAAAGAGTTCCTCCGGTTTGACACCAGGGAATCTATCAAAAAATAAATCCGCAAGGCCCGGTGCGTGTGCATCGATAGCCTTGCGGATATTTTTTAGTGCTTCAGTGTGATTAGCCAGCGACATCTGTGCATACGCCAGCATGGCATAAGCGTCCGGGTTGACGTCGTCGCTTATTTCTATGAGTTTCGAGAGCATAGCCTCGGCTGTGTCGAAATACGAATAGTCGAGCAGTAAGCTTGCGCCTTTGAAATAAATGTCCAACGCAGCTTCAGGGTAGCGCTCCATGAGCGTGTGAATTGTTTGCAACGCCCTGTCCAAATCGTCATTTTCAGCAAACACGCGCACCGGCAGCAGCCGTTCGTCCCAATCGTTGTTCTTGTCGTCTGCTTTCAAGCTTTCAGCCTTCCCGAGGTTCTCGAGCGCTTCGTCGACGAAACCCATACGGCTGGCTACTTGTGCCACCTGCTCGAAGACAGCCACACGGTTCTCGCTGTCGTCGTCGGTAAGTTCTTGAGCTTGCCTGATAGCCGTCAGTGCCTGCTCCGGCTTGTTGAGGTCGAGCAGCGCGTAGGAATCATAAAGCCAGTGGGTCTCGCACGTCGGATTGGCTGTCTCGAGCCGTTGGTATATCTCATGGGCCTCAGCGCAGTTTCCTTGCTGAAGCAGAATCCAGGCTTTCAGCTGAAGGGCACGTTCGTTCTCGGGATCAACAGCGAGGGCATACTCCACGGCGTCCATGGCCTTGGTATAATCTCCGACATTGGAGTAGCCCTCAGCGCTCCAGTTCCAAGCTTCAATGCTGAAAGGATCGACGTCGAGCATACGGCTGACGTATTGCAGAGCCACGTTGTTGTCACCCATGCCCAGACAGACGTCGGCCTTCATCTGCCACGTCTTGTACCACTCGGGAGCAATCTGCTCGAGCTTATTTGCGAATACGAGCGCATTGTCGTATTTGGAGTAGTCGATGAAGATGTATGCAGAATCGTAGATGAAATAGTCGACATCCTCGACCTGCTCGTCAGCACTCAGTAACAGCAAGTCCATAGCCTCGCCGCAATGGCCGTCACGAACCATCAGCTCAGCCTTGAGGAAGAGTACTTCCCGGTGCTCTTGGTCTCTGATGGCGTTGCAAATGGCAAGTGCCTGCTCAGGCTGGCCGGTAAGCATGAATTGTCGCGCCTTGAATATCTGTGGGTCTACAGCGTCGGGGTGTAGGCGCAGAGCCAGGTCTATCACTTCATTGGCTTTGTCCTCGTCCTGAAGCACCATGGCGTAATATTCTGCTATATCCGTCAAGTCCTCCGCATCCATATAGACACTCTGTCCGGCCGAGCATGCGCGCTCGTAGTGGTCAAGGATGTCCTTGAATTCCGGGTCTTCAAAGTATTTCAGATCATCGTCTAAGCGCATTGTGAACGAGCAGAACGTGTTCGTTTTACTTCTTGAATGTATCCTTGAGTCCAACCGTTTTGTTGAAGACAAGGTGGTCTGGGGTGGAGTCTGTGTCAACGTTGAAATATCCGATGCGCTGGAACTGAAGGCAGGTCAGTGCGGGCATCGTCTGAACGAACTTCTCGACATAGCTGTTCGTAAGCACGTGAAGCGAGTCGGGGTTCATCATCTGCTTCATCGCATCGATGGCCGAGAGGCCTTCGTCCTGCAGGCGGGCCAGCTCGTCGCGGGGGTTCTCGACCTGCCAAAGTCGCTCATACATCCTGACCTCTGCGGGAAGACAATGTCCGCAGCTGAGCCAATGGAGCGTCTTGCCCTTAATCTTTCGGTCGGCGCCAGGAAGCCCGCTGCGCGTCTCGGGGTCGTAGGTGGCGTAGATGCAGGTGACGTTGCCCTCGGCATCGAGGTCGTAGGGGTGGTCGCCCTCTTCGTTACATTTAATTATGTAGGCATTCTTCAGCCGCACCTCTTTGCCGGGTGCCAGACGCATGAACTTCTTCTCGGCAACTGGCTGGAAGTCGTCGCGCTCTATCCAGAGCTCGCGGGAGAATTCAATGGAGTGTGAGCCCTCCTCGGGACGTTCGGGATTATTGATGGCGTTGAGTTCCTCTACCTTCCCTTCAGGATAGTTGGTGATGATAAGTTTTACGGGATTGACGACAGCCGAGACGCGCGTAGCCCGCTTGTTGAGGTCATCGCGTACGGCACTCTCGAGGAGTGCGAAGTCATTCAGGGCGTCGTAGGTGGTGTAGCCAATCTTGTCTATGAAGTTGACGATGCTCTCGGGCGAATAGCCGCGGCGGCGGAAGGCGCAGATAGTGGGCATGCGGGGATCGTCCCACCCGCTGACGAAGCCGTTCTTGACCAGCGCCAGCAGGTTGCGCTTCGACATCAGCGTGTAGTTGAGGTTCAGCTTGTTGAACTCAGTCTGCCGCGGGCGGTTGTCCTCGATATTGTCGGTCTCGCCGCGCCACTCCTTCATCCACGTAACGAAGAGGTCGTACAAGGGACGATGCTCCACGAACTCAAGCGTACACCACGAATGGGTGACACCCTCGAGGTAGTCGCTCTGTCCGTGGGTGAAGTCGTACATCGGGTAGGCATTCCATTGCGAGCCCGTGCGCCAATGTGGGATGTTGAGCACGCGATAGATGAGCGGGTCGCGGAAGAGCATATTCGGATGAGCCATATCAATCTTGGCGCGCAGGACCAGGGTCCCCGGCTCGCACTGGCCGCTGTTCATGAATTCGAACAGGCGCAGGTTCTCCTCGACGGGGCGGTCGCGAAAGGGGCTGTTGGTGCCCGGCGACGTCGTCGTGCCTTTCTGCTTGGCTATCTCCTCGCTCGACTGCTCGTCGACGTAGGCGCGGCCCTGCTTGATGAGCCACACGGCGAAGTCCCACAGCTGCTGGAAGTAGTCTGAAGCGTAATAGATGTTAGCCCATTCAAAGCCGAGCCAGCGGATATCCCGTTCGATGGCATTGACATACTCTGTGTCCTCCTTCTGCGGGTTGGTGTCGTCAAAGCGCAAGTTGCACATACCGCCATATTTCTTGGCCAGACCGAAATCGATGGCGATAGCCTTGGCATGCCCGATGTGGAGGTAGCCATTGGGCTCGGGAGGGAAGCGCGTCTGCATACGTCCGCCGTTCTTGCCCTCGGCCAAGTCGTTGATTACTTTCTGTTCGATGAAGCTCACGCTCTTTTTCTCCTGAGCCTCGTTGTTGGTATTCTCTGCCATATTATTCAAGTTTCAATGTTCAATCATTCAGCCTTTCAATTCCTGCATACGACTCTGATACTGGGCAATATACTTGCCTAAGATATCAAACTCGAGGTTTACGACTGTTCCCACCTTAATATTGTGGAAGTTTGTTATCTGATAGGTATAAGGAATAATGCATACTGCGAAGGTGTTTTTCGTAGGACGGCAGACGGTCAGCGACACTCCGTTGACGCTCACCGAGCCTTTGTCCACCGTAAAGTAGCCGCGGCTAACCATTTCAGGATCTACGTCGTACTCGAAAGTGAACTCATAGCTACCTTCCTGGTCCTCAACACGCACGCAACGTGCCGTCTGATCCACATGGCCCTGAACGATATGACCGTCAAGGCGCCCCTCCATCTTCATGGAACGTTCTACGTTCACCTCATCGCCCACCTGCAGGAGACCGAGATTGGACCGCTCGAGGGTTTCGCGCATGGCTGTAACGGTGTAGGTATCATCCTTGATGCGTACTACAGTCAGGCACACGCCGTTATGCGAAATGCTTTGGTCTATTTTCAACTCGTTGGTGAACGGACAGCGCAGCGTGAAGTGCATATTGTCCTGTTCACGTTCAATGGCCACTACCGTAGCCGTGCATTCTACTATTCCTGAGAACATAATTGTCCGATGTTTGTTAACGTGTGCAAAGGTAATGGAAAAAAATGGAATAAAAGCATATTTAAACAAAAAAAGCTTGTTACTTTGCAACCAAAATGAGATTAGAGCTAAAAAGACAGTTATCTGCGTGGCTCCTATTATCGGTTTTTGTTCCGATGACAGCGCTCTCTGCCTTACACGTTCACGGCTTTACTGCCACCGACGATAAGTTAGATTGTGATGCCTGTGTCCACCATATTCCTCATGGTGGGCATCTGAGCAATAATGTTGTTGACTTGGGGGAGTGTGTACTGTGTCAGCTTTTAGCCACATCTTTCCTCGCTTCGTCTTTTGACCAGCCTTCATATCTCGTTTCTCTAAACTGTGCACTGCTACCCTCTCTCACAGCCTTGTTGGCTGTTCGTCCATGTAGCGTTCAGAGTTCTCGGGCACCTCCTTTTTGATAAATAGACCTACAGCTTTTTCTATTCTATTTATCATAAGCAAACATTAATCATAATGAAATCAGCATATTCCGGGCTTATGCTGTTGTGCTGCTGTACAACGGCTTTGGCGCAGTCGGAGAATGACTCTGCCGACATATACTTCAATCACCTTGATCTCAACGAAATAGTAGTCACCTCACCCGTGGGCCAAATAAGGCGAAAGCAATCCACCGCACCCATATCCGTAGTCACCACAAAGGTCCTACATCAGATATCATCCACAAATATAATAGACCAGGTAGCCAAGCAACCGGGCATGGCGCAGGTGACCACCGGAAGCGGTATCTCTAAGCCTGTCATCCGCGGGCTGGGCTACAACCGCATCGTCACCATCGCCGATGGAGTGCGACAGGAAGGTCAGCAATGGGGCGACGAACATGGCATCGAGCTCGACGGAGCCAGCGTAGGGCAAGTTGAAATCCTAAAAGGACCAGCCTCGCTGATGTACGGTTCTGACGCAATGGCTGGCGTTGTCGTTTTCCAGCCAGAAGCCATCGAGCCGGCAGGTAGTATGAGCGCCAGCGTCTCTACTGAATACCAGACCAATAGCGGGCTCATCGACTACTCACTCCGCTTCGGGGGCAACAAGAAGGGATTTGTTTGGAACGGACGGTTCTCCGACAAATACGCGCACGCATATAAGAATAAGTATGACAACTACGTTCCCGGAACTCAGTTTGGGCAGCGCGCTGCAAATGCGATGCTTGGGCTAAACAAGGAATGGGGCTTCACACACCTAACCCTGAGCTTTTTCCACTTCACGCCCAGCATGACAGAGGGCGAGCGTGACCCGCTAACGGGCGACCTTATCAGCCCTTCCAGCAACCTGAAGACCTACCGCAAAGCCCTACCCTACCAGCAGATTCACCACTACAAGGCCATCCTCGACAACAGTTTCGCTTTAGGAGGAGGCTTGCTCAAATTCACCGTAGGATACCAGCAGAACCGCCGCCAGGAGTACGAGGACGAACATGAGCATGAGCATGAACACGAAGAAGGCTTTCCCGAGGAAGGCGAGGAACACGAACATGAGCACGAACATGAGCACGACCACGGCGATGCTCCCGGTCTCGACCTGCGGCTGCAGACCATCACCTACGATGCGCGCTACAGCTACAACGTCTTCGAAGGATGGAAACTGACGGCCGGAGTTGGCGGCATGTGGCAGGAATCTCAGAATCTGGGCGAGGAATTTCTTATTCCTGACTTCCGCCTCTTCGACATCGGAGCCTACGCAACCGCCAGCAAAGACCTCAAGCACTGGACGCTCAGCGGCGGCGTGCGTTTCGACAGCCGCGACCTACACAGCCTGTCGCTCCTCGAGGATGGCAGAGAACGCTTCAGCGACTTCAAGCGCAAGTTCTCAGCCTTGACGGGCTCCCTCGGTGCCGTCTATCACGCCAGCCGTAACGTCAACCTCCGCGCCAACGTTGCCCGCGGATTCAGGGCTCCCAACATCAGTGAACTCGGTGCAAGCGGCATCCATCACGGAACATTCCGCTACGAGATCGGCAACCACGACCTTCGACCAGAGCACAGCATTCAGGCCGACCTCGGCATCGACTACAGCGGGCGCATCATCTCGCTCGAAGGAGCCCTGTTCATCAACCGTATCGGCAACTACATTTTTGCGGAAGCAATCCCTATCTATTGGGTTAACGATGCTCCCGCCACCTCCTCTGCCCAGCCTTCCGCGTCCGACGGTTTCCCCGTCGGAGTTCAAAATCTAACCAATTTCCTTGGCAGCTACCGCTACTACGGCTTCACCCAAGGCGATGCCCTCCTCAAGGGTTTCGAGGCAGGATTCGACCTGCATCCCATCCATCAGCTCCACATCGGTTCCACCTTCTCCATGGTAGATGCCCGCCAGCTACATCAGCCTCTTGAATCGCGCTACCTGCCACTCACGCCCCCGGCCCGTCTGACAGGCGAATTAAAATGGGAATTCATACATAACGGCGACCATCATACTGCCGCCCCACACCACCTGCGCGAACGTCACGACCAGCATCACCGCATCGACCACCTCTTCGACAATACCTTCGTCAGCATCGACGTAGAACACTACTTCAAGCAAGACCACTATTTCAGAGCCTATGACACAGAAACCGCCACGCCTGCATACACCCTATTCGGCATCACCGCAGGCACCGACATCCTGCTACGCAGCGGGAGCAAACTCTGCGAGCTCTATTTCATAGCCGACAACCTCCTCGACTGCGCCTATCAGAGCCACCTCAGCCGCCTCAAGTATGCCGAGGTCAACAACGTCACAGGCCGTCGCGGCATATTCAATCCTGGTCGCAATTTCACCGTAAAGCTCTTATTCCCGATTAGGCTGTGAAGAGTAAAGAGCAGTTGTAACCAAACAAAAAGACGCAAAGAAGCGAAATTTCTTTGCGTCTTTTTTTGTATTACCACAAAAACACCTAACTTTGTAGGCAGAAACCACTTTACCAAAGCAAATGCACATCGTAATAGCCGGAAACATCGGAAGCGGCAAGACCACACTGACGAAAATGCTCGCCCAGCACTACGGCTGGAAAGCACAGTTCGAAGCCGTGGACTACAACCCCTACCTCGAAGACTACTACAAGGACATCCCGCGGTGGTCCTTCAACCTCGAGGTGTACTTCCTAAAGCAGCGTTTCAAGGACTTGCTGGAACTGGCCAAGAGCAACGAGACAATCATCCAGGACCGCAGCATCTACGAGGGAGTCTACGTCTTCACGACCAACAACCACCTCATGGGCAATCTTTCGGATCGCGACTTCGACACATATATGGAGCTCTTCGAGCAGATGACAGACATCCTGCGCTACCCAGACCTGATGATCTACCTCCGCGCCTCCGTACCTCATCTGGTAGGCAACATACAAAAGCGAGGGCGCGACTATGAGCAGTCGATGCCCATCGACTACCTGCGCAACCTCAACCATCTCTACGAAGACTTCGTCTACGAAAAATATCGAGGCCGGATGCTTGCCATTGACGTGGATAACCTCGACTTCCAGCATCGCACTGAGGACTTCGCCCACATCATCGACCGCATTGACACTAACCTCTTCGGCCTGTTCCCCTCTGACAGCTGACAGCTGACGGCTTACCAGCCTATTGTCCCCTCGAAGCCTGACAGATGACAAAAGGCTGTCCGGAAACAAACGCTCCACCCCACTACGTCAGGGATTCATAAGATTATTAGTTGTACATAACCCTTCCACACAAAACCCCTAAGCCTTTCGCCCGAAACCCTTAAGCCTTTCGCCCGAAACCCTTAAGCCTTTTTGCCGAAACCCTTAAGCCTTTTTGCCGAAACCCTTAAGCCTTTTTGCCAAAACCCTTAAGCCTTTTTGCCGAAACCCTTAAACTTTAAACTTAAAAACTCACAATGCACATTGCCATCGCAGGAAACATAGGTAGCGGAAAGACTACCCTTACAAAGCTCCTCGCCGCCCACTACGGCTGGACGGCCCGCTTCGAGCCCGTGGACTTCAACCCCTATCTCGACGACTTCTACAAGGACATGAGCCGCTGGTCGTTCAACCTCCAGATCTATTTCCTCAACAAGCGCTTCAAGGACGTCGTGGAGATAGCCAAGAGCACCGACACCGTCATTCAGGACCGCACCATCTTCGAGGACGCACGCATCTTCGCGCCCAACCTCCACGCCCAAGGCTATATGAGCGATCGCGACTTCGATAACTATACCGACCTCTTCGACCTCATGATGTCGCTCGTGAAGTTGCCCGACCTGATGATTTACATCCGCTCCAGCATCCCCACCCTCATCGCACAGATTCAGAAGCGAGGCCGCGATTTCGAGCAGAGCATCCGCATCGATTACCTGCAAGGCCTCAGCGAGCGCTACGAGCAGTGGATTAGCGGCTACAAGGGCCGGCTCATCATCGTCGACGGCGACAACTGCAAATTCGGCGATGACCCGCAAGCCTTGCAACAGGTCACCGACCTCATTGATGCCGAGCTCTACGGACTGTTCAGCTGAACGACAGCGAGCACTCTTTATTCGTCATTCGTCAATCCTCACTCCGAGCGAAGCGAGATTTTTCACTTTTCACTTTTCACTTTTCACTTCGAGCGAAGCGAGATTCGTCCGCGATGCCCTATTTTTCAGTCCTTCTCCTCCTTGCTGAGGATAATACTGCCGCGCACCTTCTCTTCCTTGCGAAGGCCCGAGCGTATCTCAATGTTCATGCCGTCAGAGAGCCCCGTCATTACGGCTCGCCGCTCATAGGTTACAGGCGTTGCTTTCGCGTCCTTCACTACATATACGAATGTGCTGTCGCCGCTAAACTCGATGGCTGCTTCGGGAATTGTGAGCACTTTATCCGCCTTTTCAAGGACGATGTCGGCCGTGGCGCTGTAGCCGCTTCGGATGAAGCGCGAGCCGAGGCTATCGGCAGGGACAGCTACGGCCGCCTTGATTTCGAACTGATTGGCGCCGCCTGTGGTAGCTGTAGCCTTAGGACTGATGTACTCCAGCGACGCCGATAAGCGCAAGTCCTGAAGGGCACCGATGGTAATCTGCATAGGCATCCCCACAGTGAGGCGCCCCACCTCGGTCTCGTCGATGTTGCCTCGGAAGATGAGGTTGCTCATGTCTGCCACGGAAGCGATGGTAGTACCGTCGTTGAAGGTATTCGAGAGGATGACCGAGTTACCTACCTTCACGGGAATGTCGAGGATGATACCACTGATGGTCGAACGCACGAGAGTATTACTTGATGAAGCATTCGATGCCGAAACGCCGTCGCGTGTGAGTTCCAATTGTTCTTGAGCCACCTTCGCCTCTTCACGAGCCTGGTTGTAAGCCTGGCGCACCTTCTCATACTCGTTGGCCGAGATGAGCCCTTTATCGAAAAGAGTCTTCTGTCGCTCATGGTCGGTCTTTGCCTGTTCGAGGTTAAGGCGAGAGAGTCGCACGCGGCTTTGAGCCGATGCCAGTTGGTTCATGTCTGGGATTACCTTCAGCTTGGCTATTACCTCGCCTGCTTCCACACGCTGGCCTGCCTCCTTCAGCAGCTCAGTGATAATGCCTGAGATCTGAGGTTTTACTGCCACCTCGTCGCGAGGCTCAATCTTGCCCGTAACGACGGTCGTCCTACGAATGTCCATGACAGCCGGCGTCAGCGTCTCATACTGCACCAGTTTAGGACGTGAATTAAGGTAAAGGAACACAAAGGTTCCGATGAAGATTAGGGCAACAAGAGCGCCCAAAAACAGGCGAAAAAACTTTTTCATATTGTGTTATTACTTCAATTATAACTTTGAATTCTCAATTCTTCATTCAACATTCCTCATTCCCATCACCTCGGGTCGCGTTCATCGCTGTTCGTCCGCGATGACCTCTTCCTCACTCCTCCCTCATCGCGTCAACAGGCTTAATAGCCATAGCACGGGCAGCAGGCGCCAGTCCTGCCAGCACGCCCAGCAACGCCAGCAGGGCTGCCGAGCCGATGGCAGTCCAGAAGGAGACCTGGAAGTGAGATTGCACTATGCCGTCTTCCGTGAAGCCCAGCTCCATCATCTGCAGCACAAGCACGGCAAAGAGGATGCCACTCATACCCGCAACGGCAGTGAGGAGGATGCTTTCCGATATTATCTGAGTGAGAATTACGCGCGGCGTAGCGCCTATGGCGCGACGGATGCCTATCTCCGTCGTGCGTTCTTTGACGGTCACCATCATAATGTTCGAGACGCCGATGGCGCCAGCCAGCAGCGTGCCTATGCCCACCAGCCAGATGAGCAAGTCTACGCCCTCAAACAAGCTATCCATAAGCCCGAAGAGCACTTCGGTGTTGAAGACCATCACCGCTTTCTCGTCCGTGGGGTCAATGTCGTGGGCACGGGCTATTACCTCACGAATACGAGGCGTGATATCGCTGATAGCCGTGCCCTTGCGAGCCGTGATGGCAATCATCTCGATGTTGTCGCCCATATTGAAGGCGCGCTGCATCAGCGAGAGTGGAATGCAGACAGCCTCCTCAGCCGAGCCATTGACATTCATATTGCCGCCACCATAATCTACCCCCACGACGCTATAATAGGCAGAGTCCAGACGGACGAGCTGTCCACTGGGGTCGCCGCCTTTTGGGAAAAGCGATTTATACACTTTCTTACCGATGACGCAGACCTTGCGCTGCTGGGCGATGTCCATATCGTTGAGGTAACGGCCATAATACATTTTCGGTGTTTCAACCTTTGCATACTCAGGCAGCAAGCCTTTCACGTTGGCATTGAACTTATGGTCTCCGTTGACCACCTGCACGCCCCACTTGTTGGCCATCGGTGATATGACATCCACCTGCGGTACTTGCTCACGAAGACGCTTCAGGTCGCCCGTGTTCAGGTTCCACATCCGTCCCTTCCGGAAGCCGTGGAAGGGCTTCGTCGTAGGTTGCTCCCAAATCATGGCAGAGTTGGTGGCGAAGCCTTCGAAGTTGTTACTGAGCATCTCTTTCATGCCCGCACCGCCACCTATCAGCGCCACGAGCATGAACACACCCCAGAACACACCGAAGCCGGTGAGGAAGGAGCGCGTCTTGTTGCGAAGCAACGTCTCCAGCAATTCGTGATAAGTATCCAGATCTATTCTCATATCATTCTGCGCGAAGCGCTTCTATAGGTCGTATCTTGGCAGCTTTCAGCGCCGGCATCAATCCGGCAATGGTTCCGGCAATGACGAGCACGAAGGTGACACCTAAGCATGTGCCCAAACTGACGGTGGGATCTACAAAGACCGTCGTGGTGAACAATCCCGTCTCGATAGGCTTCGAGCCTAACGTAGCATCCATATACAGATTGGCACAGATGCCCAGCAACATACCGATGTATCCGAAGAAACCTGTGACGACGATGCTCTCAGTAATGATAATCCTCAAGATGCTAAGCGGCGAAGCTCCTATAGCCTTACGGATGCCGAACTCACGCGTGCGCTCACGCACCGTTATTAACATAATGTTAGAGACACCCACGATACCGCTGAGCAACGTGAACAGACCGATGACCCACAGCGCCGTGCGGATAATCTTAAGCCCCTTGGCCATCTGCATAGCCTGCGTGAAGCGGTTCCATATCCAGATGGCCTCTTCATCGTCCGGCGCAGCCTGGTGCTGGCGATTGATGGCCGCACGGTAGTCCTCCTCGAAGGCCTCGTTCTCCTTTTCCGTCGTCAGGCCATGGAACGTAAAATTAATGCGCCCCACCCTATTGCCATAGTTATATATCGCCTGCAACGTAGTGAACGGGACGGTCACCTCCGTGCTCATACGGCTCTTGTCCTCCTTCTCGATACCTATCACCGTGAACGCCAGATCCCCCACCTTTAGCACTTTGCCCACCAACGAACATGGGCTGTTGGGAACCAGCTCTCGGGCCTGATTCTCCGGGAGGATGAGTACTTTGCGTTGGTCGCGTATATCGATATCATTGATGAAGCGCCCCGCCACGATTTCCTTCTTGTTGATTTCCTGATCCATGGGATATACGCCTCGCAAGCTGCTGCTAACGTAGTTCTCGCCTACCGTGATTGTAACGCCCGATTCATAGAGCACAGCACCCGCCTTGTCCACGTTCTTGGAGAAACGCGTCTGCGTCGTAGCCAGGTCATTGTTGTCCAGCTGGATATCGCGGCCCTCCTTCAGGCCATCGTACGCCTTCGATGTCATGCCGCCGAAGATCATCATCGAGTTGTCGACGTAGCGGTCGTTGTTCTGCATCTGAGCATTAATCAGGCCATTGCCGGCACCCAGTAGCACAACAAGCATAAAGATACCCCACGCCACGGCAAAACCCGTGAGCGAGGTACGCAGCTTGTTGCGTTGCGCCGTCTGCCAGATTTCATGGAACGTCTCAACCATAGTCAGATCAACAGATTAACTATTTTTGTTTCTCCATTCGTCACTTTTAACTTTTCATTTCGAGCGAAGCGAGATTTTGCATTTTTCATTTTTCACTCTTCATTTTTCACTTTTCACTCTTCTATCACCCCATCCTTAATGCGTATGATGCGGTTTGTCTGTGCAGCCACCGTCGGGTCGTGCGTAACAATTATCATTGTTATCTTCTCCTCGCGGTTCAGCCGCTTCAGCAATTCCATAACCTCGATGCCCGTCTTCGAGTCCAGCGCACCCGTGGGTTCGTCCGCCAGAATAATCTGAGGCCGTGTTACCAAGGCCCGGGCTATGGCCACGCGCTGCCGCTGACCGCCCGACAGCTCGTTCGGATAATGAGTGGCCCAGTCCGTCAGGCCCATCTTCTCCAGCTCTTCCATCGCCATCTGATGGCGCTTGCGGCGCGAGACGCCCTGATAGAACAGCGGCAACTCAACGTTCTCCACGGCCGTCTTGAACGCAATGAGGTTGAACGACTGGAAGATGAAACCGATCATGCGATTGCGGTACTCGGCAGCGCGCGTTTCGCTGAGGTCTTTTATAAGGGTGCCCGCCAGGTAGTAGTTGCCCTCATCGTAGTCGTCCAGGATACCTAATATATTTAATAATGTACTCTTGCCCGAACCGCTCGCACCCATGATGCTGACGAGCTCGCCCTCCTTGATGTCGAGGTCGATGCCTTTGAGCACGTGCAACGGCTGAGCGCCCTTGTATGTCTTATGTATTTTCTCCAGATGTATCATAATCGGCGACAAAGGTAGTGCTTCTTCGTTTTAAAGACGAATACAGAATGTAAAAAGTTGCAATAACCATCATAAACTTTCTAAAATTATTTGTCCCAGACAGAAGTAATAGATAACTTTGCAGTCAGAAAAAGTATAGAAAGGAGATTTTAGCTTATGTCACAAAGTTTTCGTTCATTCACACAGAAAGCCCTCACCGCCATGCTGGCATCAATCGGCTTCACAGCATACATTGGCTGCACAGACGAGCCCGACATGTATGGGGCACCACTGCCTGAAGACAGCACCCGCGTAGGCTCTGACATACGACCTATGTACGTAACCCGGACCAGCACCTACATAAAAGCATTAGACGAATGAGCATACGTAAGCGCACAGGACAGGAACTGGCTCACCAGCTCTACAAGAGCATCGAGCGCGAGCACCCCTTGCGCCAGCTCTTCTGGGAGTGCACCCTTCGCTGCAACATCCATTGCCGCCACTGCGGCAGCGACTGCAAGCGGGTGGCAGGTGTCGACGACATGCCGGCGGAGGATTTCCTGCGCGTGCTCGACAGCGTGGCCCGCAAGTGCAATCCGCACAAAGTGTTCGTCATCCTCACCGGAGGCGAACCGCTCGTGCGCGAAGACCTCGAAGAGGTGGCAGCAGAGATCTACCGTCGCGGCTTCCCTTGGGGGCTGGTAACCAACGGACTGGCCCTCACACCGGAGCGTTTCGAAGCTCTGCGCAAGGCGGGCATGCACAGCGTAGCCCTCAGTCTCGACGGCCTCGAGGACAACCACAACTGGATGCGCGGCCACAAGGATTCGTTCCGCATGGCATCGCAAGCCATAGACCTGCTCGTAAGCTCAGGACTCGTCTTCGACTGCGTCACGTGCGTCAACCGCCGCAACTACTCCGAACTGCCCGCCATACGCGACTTCCTCATCGCGAAAGGCGTCAAGCTCTGGCGCATCTACACCGTATTCCCCATGGGCCGAGCCAAGACCGACCCTGACATGCGCCTCAGCGGCGAGGAGTTCCGAGGCGTGTTCGAGTTCATCAAGCAGACGCGCCGCGAAGGCAAGATCCACGCCAGCTACGGCTGCGAAGGCTACCTCGGCGACTACGAGGCTGACGTGCGCGACCATTTCTTCCACTGCCAGGCGGGCATTACAGTAGGCTCGGTCATGGCAGACGGCGCCATCGCTGCCTGCGCCAGCATACGCTCGGACTACAACCAAGGCAATATCTACGAGGACGACTTCATGGACGTGTGGGAGCATCGCTACCAGCCCCACCGCACCTTCGACTGGCGGTGCACGGGCGACTGTGCCGACTGCCGCCATTGGCGCTACTGCCGAGGCAACGGCATGCACCTGCGCGACAACGACGGCAACAACATCCTCTGCCACATAAAGAGGCTCGAGGAGACTGAAAAATAATAGATTACAGGAAAAGAAACGGAATAACTATGAAGCCTATTACGAGACTCACAACAGCCCTGCTTTCAGGCTTACTGCTGCTGTTTGGTTTCGGCAGTTGCCGCTCGGCCAAGCGTGCTACGGCCCGCTCAGCCGAAGAAGCCGAGCAACGCAGGCTGGCTGCACAGCGCGACAGCATCGAGAAAGCCCAGGGAACAGCACCCGTCGTCAAGCCTACTGATCCGGGACGAATCATGATCCTCTACGGTCCACCGCCCGCACGCTACCGAAAGGATCTGGATAAATGACCCGTCGATGTCAGAAATACAACCAGTAGCACTCAAATATTCGACAGGTTGCGAACTGAGATGCGTTCTGTCGCATAATGCAATACTAACAGTAGCAATTAAAAATAAGGCCAAGGGTTCGGGAGTAAAACAAGTTGTTTTACCTCAAAACCCTTGGCCTTATTTGCCAAAAGGCTTAAGCGTTTCGGGCAAAAGGCTTAAGGGTTTCGGGCAAAAGGCTTAAGCGTTTTATTTGTTCGCTCGCGAGCGAACAACCAATTAATACGGCCTCAAAACAACCGTCGCAAGCACTCTGCCCCAAAAAACGTTAAGCTTCAAGCCTTTTTTCCCCTTTCTCTTTTCTCGTTTCATATAATTTGACTACCTTTGCGCGCAATTATGAAGCGATTATACACCCTTTTGCTCACCTGTGCGCTCTTCGCTGCCACAACCTCACTTTCAGCTCAAGAATCTGAGGGTGGAAGCGGCAACGCCTCTACGCCCCAGGCCGTCGGAGCCCGGAGCGCCGGAGTTGCGGCCTCCACCGTTCAGGCCGACAGCGCTTCCACGGCCGTGGCTGACACGACTTTTGTCGTCAGCCTGCTGACGTGTTCGCCCGGGCAAGAGACCTACGAGCTTTACGGCCACACGGCTATCCGCGTTCAGAATGCCGCCGAGGGCATCGATTATGTCTTCAACTACGGCGCTTTCAGCTTCCAACAGCCGCATTTCATCTGGCGCTTCGTCCTGGGCGAATGCGACTATATGGTCATTGCCGAGCACTTCAATGAATTCCTCGTGGAGTACGAGCGCCGAGGTTCTTCGGTGACCGAGCAGGTGCTGAACCTCAGCCCCGCCGAGGCGCTCGACCTCGCCGTCCGCCTCAACGACAACATCCAGCCCGCGAATTGTGTCTATCGCTACAACATCTTTCGCAACAACTGCACCACGAAGGCCCGCGACATCATCGAAGCCAGCATACGCGGAAAGGTGGTATATCCCGCACGCCCACGGCGCAACTCGTTCCGCACGATTCTTCACGAATTCACCCGGGGCCATGCCTGGGCACGCGAGGGCAACGACCTGCTGCTCGGAGCCTCGGTCGACACGGCCATCGTCGAGCGCGACGAGATGTTCTCGCCCATCTACATGATGAACTATGCCGACAGCGCTTTCATCGATGCCGGAAACTATAAGCTCCGCCCGCTCGTGGCTTCGCGGACAGAGTTGCTGGCAGCAAACCCCGACCGCCAGGCAGAGGAAGCCGCGCGTCAGCCGTCAGTGCCGTTATCGCCTGCCGCCATCGGATGGGGGTTACTGGTCGTCGGGCTGCTGGTAGCCTGCTGGGAGTGGCGCCGAGGCCGCATCTGCTGGCCCGTAGATGCCGTGCTGACGACGCTCCAAGGCGTGGCCGGTCTGTTGCTCACCTTCATGGCCGTAGCCTCAGAGCACCCCGGGGTAGCGTCAAATTGGCAGGTGTGGGTACTGAACCCTCTGCCGTTGCTCTTCTTACCCTGGGTCGTAAAGGCCGACATCAAGCGCCAAAGCCATATATACCACAGCTTTGCAGCTGTGTGGCTCGCAGCATTCGTGCTCCTTTACGCCGTGCTGCCACAACATTTTAGTCAACTCATTCTGCCTGTGGCACTGCTTTTGCTGAGCCGTGCTATAGTGCACCTGATAATTTATAAGAAGTCATAAACACACACACGACCATAACACGCACACGACTGCTGACGTCGCTCATGGCACTTATGTCCATCATAAGTGTCGATGCTCAGGCTCCGACGGAACTGCCCCGCCTGGTGGTAAACATACTTATCGACCAGCTGCGGACCGACTATCTCGAGATGTTCTCACCGTTATACGGCGAGGACGGCTTCAAACGGCTGATGAGCCAAGGGCGCTACTACAGCGATGTCCAACAAGACTTCTCGCCCGTCGACCGCGCTTCGGCTGTGGCCTCGCTGGTCACAGGTGCCCCGCCGCGCGTCAACGGCGTGCCGTCGCTAAGATGGCTGTCGCGCAAGACGTTGCAACCAGTCTTCTGCGTCGATGATTCACGCTATTCCGGCCACGAGACGGCCGAGAAATCCTCGCCCAACTACCTGCTGACGTCCACGGTCACCGACGAGCTGAAGCAAGCCACGGCGCGCAAAGCTATCGTCTACAGCATCGCACCTGAGCGCGACATGGCTATTTTCATGGCCGGACACGTTGCCAACGGCGCTTTCTGGATCAACGACGATAAGGGCCTCTGGGCCGGGACGTCGTTCTACGGCTCGCTGCCCGACTGGGTGACTCGCTACAACGCCATTGAGAACCCGGCGCAGAAGATTGCGCACGCGAAGTGGGAACCATCGTTCGACAACGCCTACCCGTCGTTCCTCTACTACCACGCCGCTGACGCCGAGGCAAAAGCCTTCAAGCACACATTCTCAGGCAACCACCGCTTCCACCAGTTCAAGACTTCGGCCCTTGTCAACGACGAAGTCGTCAGTCTGGCCACCTACTGTGCCGAGTCGACAAAGCTGGGAACAGACTACACGCCCGACATTTTGTCCATAGGGCTCTATGCCGGAACCTTCAACAACCAGGAGCCCGGCACTTGCCCCTCTGAGTTGCAGGACACATACGTCCGGCTCGATGGCGCACTCGCGAAACTCATCACCACGCTACAGCAACGCTTCGGGCAGGAGCGAGTGCTGTTCGTAATCTCCTCTACTGGCTACGACGCCTCAGAGGGCATGGCAACGATAGAAGCCGGCACATTCAACGTCACGCGCGCAGCCATGCTCCTGAACATGTACCTCGGAGCCAAGTTCGGCCAGACGCAGTACGTAGAGGCCAGCTATGGCAACCATATTTACATCGACAAGAAAGTCGTTGAGCAGCAGCAGTTGCAGCTCAACGACGTCCTGGCCGAGAGCGAGGCTTTCATCGCACAGATGGAGGGCGTAGCCGAGGTCTACAGCACGCGCTCGTTTGCCGTAGGTGCGCGCACACCCGAACTGACGCTTGCCCGCAACGCCTGGGCAGCCGCTCGCTCGGGCGACATCATTATAGACATCCTCCCCGGATGGAAAATCATATCCCAAAATAACACAGAACAAACAGCCAAGGGACACCCGTACACGTCGTATCCCATGTTCGTGCTCGGCCCCGAAGTGACGCCTGCAAAGGTCACAGCGGCAACGGCAGCAACGTCCATCGCGCCAACGATAGCCCGCTGCCTGCGAATCCGTGCTCCCAACGCCAGCCGCGAGCCGCCGCTGGCCATACGTAATGAAGAATGAAAAATCTCGCTTCGCTCGAAATGAAAAATGGAAAGTGAAAAGTGAAAAATCTCGCTTCGCTCGGAGTGACGAGTGACGAGTTATGAATTATAAATTATAAACAACGCAATAAAAACTAAACAATTATATGGATTTTATTAAACTTCTACGCAAACTCTTCGGAAACAAGAGCGACCGCGACATGAAAGCTATTCAGCCGCTCGTCGACGAGGTGCTGAAAGTATACCCCGAAATCAATGCCCTCTCCAACGACGACCTTCGCGCGCGTACTAAAGAATTACAGGCGCGCATACGCGAGGCTGGCGTGCCCATCCGCCAGCAAGTCGACGAACTGAAGGCAAAAATCGAGCAGACGCCCATCGAGGAGCGCAAGCCCATCTTCGAGAAAATCGATAAACTCGAGAAAGAGCAGCTGGAGGTCTTCGAGAAGGTGCTCGACGAGATTCGTCCCATAGCCTTTGCCATCGTAAAATCGACAGCCGAACGTTTCACTAATAACGAAGACGTAGAGGTGACGGCCACCGACTTCGACCGCGAGCTGGCAGCCCGCCACGACTTCGTCGACATCGAGGGCGACCGCGCCATCTACCACAACCATTGGGTGGCCGGCGGCAACGAGACCGTCTGGAACATGATTCACTACGACGTGCAGCTCTTCGGCGGCACCGTTCTCCACCAAGGCAAGATTGCCGAGATGGCAACGGGTGAAGGTAAGACCCTCGTGGCTACCCTGCCCGTCTTCCTCAACGCACTGACAGGCAACGGCGTGCACGTCGTCACCGTCAACGACTACCTTGCCAAGCGCGACTCCGAATGGATGGGCCCGCTCTACATGTTCCACGGCCTCTCGGTCGACTGCATCGACAAGCATCAGCCCAACAGCGAAGCACGTCGCAAGGCTTATCAGGCCGACATCACCTTCGGAACGAACAACGAGTTCGGCTTCGACTACCTGCGCGACAACATGGCTACCTCGCCCGAAGACCTCGTCCAGCGCATGCACAACTATGCCATCGTCGACGAGGTCGACTCAGTGCTCATCGACGATGCCCGTACGCCGCTCATCATCTCCGGTCCCGTGCCCAAAGGCGACGACCAGATGTTCGAGGAGTACCAGCCGCTGGTGGAGAAACTCGTAGGCGTGCAGCGACAGCTGGCAACCCAGTATCTGGCCGAGGCCAAGAAGCTCATCGCCGAAGGGCAGGCTGAGGACGACAAGGAGAAGACAGCAGCCGGTTTCCTCTCGCTCTTCCGCTCCTACAAGGCTCTGCCCAAGAACAAGCCACTCATCAAATACCTCTCCGAGCCCGGCATCAAGAGCGGCATGCTCGCCACCGAGGAGATTTACATGGAAAACAACAACAAGCGCATGCCTGAGGCCGTAGAACCTCTCTACTTCGTCATCGACGAGAAGCTCAACAGCGCCGACCTCACCGACAAGGGTAACGCTTGGCTGTCTGGCCAGGTCAACGACGACAACCTCTTCATCCTGCCCGACATCGCCAGCCAAATGTCGGCTCTCGAGGGCGACAAGAGCCTCACCGACGAGGAACGCGTGCAGAAGAAGGATCAGATGTACACCGACTATGCCATCAAGAGCGAGCGCGTGCACACCATTCAGCAGTTGCTGAAGGCCTACGCCATGTTCAACCTCAACGAGGAGTACATCATCGTCGACGGCGAAGTGAAGATTGTCGACGAGCAGACAGGACGCGTCATGGAAGGACGCCGCTGGAGCGACGGTCTGCACCAGGCCGTAGAGGCCAAGGAGCACGTGAAGGTGCAAGCCGCCACGCAGACCTTCGCCACCATCACCCTGCAGAACTACTTCCGCATGTACCACAAGCTGGCCGGCATGACAGGTACGGCCGTCACCGAGGCTGGTGAGTTCTGGGACATCTACAAGCTCGACGTCGTAGAGATCCCCACCAACCGTCCTGTCATCCGCAACGACCAGAACGACCGCGTCTACAAGACACAGCGCGAGAAGTACAACGCCGTAATCGCCGAGGTCGAGAAGATGCGCAACAGCGGACGCCCCACCCTTGTGGGTACCACCTCCGTCGAAATCTCCGAGCTGCTCTCGCGTATGCTCTCGCTGCGCAAGATACCGCACCAGGTTCTGAACGCCAAGCTCCACCAGAAAGAAGCCGACATCGTAGCCCTCGCCGGTCAGTCGACAAACGGACTGGGCGCCGTTACCATCGCAACGAACATGGCAGGTCGTGGTACGGATATCAAGCTGTCGCCAGAGGTTAAGGAAGCAGGCGGTCTGGCAATCATAGGCACCGAGCGCCACGAGAGCCGCCGCGTCGACCGCCAGCTGCGCGGACGTTCAGGCCGTCAGGGCGACCCGGGCAGTTCCGTATTCTTCGTCTCGTTGGAGGACAAGCTGATGCGTCTGTTCGCCAGCGAGCGCATCGCCAAGGTGATGGACCGCCTGGGCTTCGAGGACGGCGAGATGATCGAGCACCCCATGATCAACAGCTCCATCGAGCGCGCTCAGAAGAAGGTCGAGGAGAACCACTTCGGCGTGCGTAAGCGCCTGCTCGAGTACGACGACGTCATGAACAAGCAGCGCACCGTAGTCTACGAGAAGCGCCGCCACGCCCTCATGGGCGAGCGTCTCGGCATGGACATTGCCGACATGCTCTACGACCGCGTCTGCAGCATCATCGAAAACTGTGCCGACCACGACCAGATGAAGGAGCAGTTCATCAGTCTCTTCGCCATGGAAGTGCCTTTCAGCCACAACGATCTCATCGAGATGAAGCGCGACGACCTTGAGGAGAAAGCCTACCAGGCCGTGCTCGAACGCTTCCAGCAGAAGACTGCCCTCATCGCCTCTGAGGCATATCGCGTCTTCAAGCCCATCTACGACGGCCCCAACGGTCAGGAGTGGAAGGACCGCCCCGTGCTCGTTCCTATCGTAGACGGACGCCGTGCCTACAACATCGGCGGCGTGTCGCTCGAACAGACCTGCAAGAGCGAAGGTCGAGCCATCGTAACAGCTTTCGAGAAAGCCATCATGTTGCACGTCATCGACGAAGCGTGGAAGGAGAACCTGCGCGAGCTCGACGAGCTGAAGCACAGCGTGCAGAACGCCAGCTACGAGCAGAAAGACCCGTTGCTCATCTTCAAGCTCGAGAGCGTGCAGCTCTTCGACAAGATGGTCAACAAGATCAACAATCAGACCATCAGCATACTCATGCGCGGACAGGTGCCCGAGCAGCAGGTGGAGGCGCCGGACGATGCCGCACAGCGCCGTGCCGAGTACGAGGCACAGCGGCGTGCACGTGCCGCAGCAGCACAGCGGGCACAGTATCAGACCAGCCGCAGCGGAGGAGCACCAGGCACCACACCGGCGCCCAACTACGGGCGTCCCGACTACGCCGGAGGAGCTCCCACCGACCTCAACGACCCCGCACAGCAGGCAGCTGCCGCACAGGACACCCGCGCACAGCAGCCCCGCACACCCTTCACAGCCGAGAAGATGCCCGGGCGCAACGACCCATGCCCCTGCGGCAGCGGCAAGAAATTCAAGAACTGCCACGGCCGCAACCTCTAAGACCGAGACAGTTGAAACAGGCATATAACAATAATCCCCGCCAGCTCTGAGATAGAGTTGACGGGGATTATTCATAAACAAGATTATATATTCACAATAGGAAACAGACTATTCAAAGTGCATCTGCCGAAGCTTTTCTCGGCTTCGATATAGAAACTGAAGGGACGGAAGCCATCGTTGCAGCTGATCATAGCACTCATCGGGTTCTGCATCCAGCCATCATAGAAATCCCCTTCGCCCTTAGCCAAAGCTTCTACAAACTCGCGCATGGAAAGCCATGCCGAAGGGCACATCCCTTCGGGGCACTTGCCGTCGACGGAGACCCACTGCTGCCCCTCCTTGACATCACAAGTATGCTCTATAGGGTTCTCATATCGTGCTATCAGGTCGGGGTAGACTGTTTGGCGTACAGCGGTGATTCTCACTTTATTCATCTCTGCTTCTTATCTATTAATTCGACTTTAGCGAGCTCAACTTCTCCGCTTATTCCTCCGCCTTGAGCGTCGGCAGGCCCCAGCTGTACTTCACCGCCAGCATGCGGATGGCTATTGCCACGGTGCACGAGAGCACGGCGCTGCCCTCGGGCCGCCATCCAAGATAGTGGAGGCAGACGATATAGACGATGCCGCCGGCGAGACAGCAGGTGGCGTAAATCTCCTTGCGGAAGATGAGGGGCACCTCGTTGATGAGGATGTCGCGCAGCACACCGCCGCCGGCGCCCGTGATGACGCCAAGACAGATGGCCGCCCACGTAGGCATGCCCAGCTCCAAGGCTTTCTCTATGCCGATGACGTTGAAGAGCGAGAAGCCTATGCAGTCGAAGAGGAACCACGTATTATTCTGACGCACAAGCCACTTGCGGAAGACGATGACCCAGACGAGGCCGAAGAGGCACGTGAGCAGATAGATGGGGTCTTCGAGCCAGAAAGGCGTCTTGCCGATGAGCAGGTCGCGCGTCGTACCGCCGCCTACGGCCGTCGCCGTGCCTACGATGAAGGCGCCGAAGAGGTCGAAGTTCTTGGCTGCGGAGAGGCGTGCTCCTGAGACGGCTCCGGCCAGGGTGCCGATGAGCTCGAGGACAACGAAGGTCCAAGGGATGCTGAGCATATCCCCCATATTCTGAAAGAATTGTCTGACGATTTCCATTTTTCACTTATCACTTATCATAATTCATAATTCATAATTCGAGCAAAGCGAGATTTTTCATTTATCATTCAAGTTTCGGAAGTTAATATCCTTTTAATTTCAAATATTTATTTTTATCAAGAATTAGAGAATTAGAGCGCTCGAGCTTGCTCGCTTGACACTTCAAGAATTATTCCCAGCAGAATAGTAGTTAATGGAATGAAAACAAGAATTGTTTTTGCTTCGCAAAAACTTTCTCAAATACTCATCAATTCAAGACAGTGCATAAGAAATTCTCTAATTCTTGATAAATAAAATAACTTGCGAAAGTCAAATGTTTCATTTTTAGCTTCGCTGACTTTCGTCACGACTTGGCAATTCAAGATAGTTTGATTGCTTTCGCTGCTTCGAAAGTTCATTTCTCATTTTTCACTCTACAGTAGCCTACGAGGGCATCGTAGCGGGCGCCCTGCGGGCGATGGTAGACGAGCACTGAATACTCGTTCTCAGTCTGGTAGAAGTCGCCTTCGGTGAGCGCTGTATGGCCAACACCTTCAGCATCTGTCAACCGGAACTGGTAGTTGTAATACCCCTGCTTGAGCAGTACGGCAGCCTCGTAGGCGTGGAGGCTCTCGTCGTAATGCATCAGACATTGAGGATCAGGGAAGCCATTGTCCCAGAGTCCCGTGACGTAAACATCGCCGCCGTGCAGGCGAGGCGTCTGCAAGATGAAGTGAACAAACAAATACTCGCTCATCGTGGCGTTGTCCTCGTCGCCGGCATGGCGTATGATGTATGCTCCGTCTGCATCCGGGTCGTACGTGTAGTTGTGCTGGGGTGTGTTGGCGAAGAGCGTGGCATGGTATTGCTCGCCTACCCACGACATACGGTCGACATTCATTCCATTGAGACGAACATCGAGAATCTCGAACTTATGAAATTCAGCCCCTGCCGGGAAGACGAGCTCACGTCGGTGAGTCCATTCCAAGCCGTTGGCCTTCAGTATGTTTGGCTGCAGGTCTACAACAGCATTGTCGAGTCGCCGGTTCTGCATGACCACGGTGTGTAGCTCGCGCTGCGGGTCTACGACACACCGCTGGCCGTATGCCAGGTCGAGGGTTACCTGATGGTGGCGCTGGTTGAAATCGACCTCTGTGTTTGAGCTGACGTGCAGCCCTACGGTCATCTCAGGCGAGTAGAGCGAGAAGCAGGCCTCGAGCACAGGGTCTGCGGACTCGTCGTAGTCGTCTTCATAGACGCGTACGCGGTAATTCCCCGGCAGAAGCAGGCGGCAGTCCTCATTGGGGAAGCGCACACTGTAGTGGGTGTAGAGGATGGTTGTATTGAAACTGTTTTCATAATCCTCAATGGGCTGATTGTTGAAACCGCTGAGATAGTCGCTCTCGAACAGGTCGTCGCACACGCTCCAGTCGGCATTGCAGAACTGTACGTTGACGACGTAGCGCGTGTAGACGTGGGTGAGGGCATCAAACGACACCTCAACGGGTGTGCCCAACCGGGCTACGGGGGGCTGCAGAGGGTCGTCGGCAACGATGACGCGCACCGTGCGGATGTCATCTGCCAGGCTGCGTGTCTGCTGCGCCTCCGCTGCCACCAGCAGGGTGCAGAGGAGTAACAAGGTCAACAAATTACGTTTCATGGCACAAAAGTAATGCATTTTTTTCTTTGTTTTATATTTTTCCACTACTTTTGTCAAGAAAATAAGGAGAAGTTAACTATGCGACACATTATTTTTTACTTTTTCTTCGTGGCAGCGATAGCCTTAACGCCCGCGAGAGCTTTCGCACTGACCTATCAGAAAGCCGACAGCCTCAAGGTCGTGGCCCTGCTCTCAAAGGCCAAGCGTCTGCCGGCAGGCGAGAACCTCACGTTGTTCTTCGCCAACCAACTCATAGGTCTGCCCTACGTAGGCAAGACTTTGGAAGTGAACCCTAAGGAGGAACTCGCCGTAAACCTACGCGAACTCGACTGCACAACTCTCGTGGAGAACGTCGTGGCACTGGCACTGACGACTAATCAGGGCAGCACGCGCTTTACAGACTTCTGCGCAAACCTCCAGCGCATTCGCTATCGAGGCGGCAAGCTCGACGGCTATGCCTCACGCAACCATTACTTCAGCGAGTGGATCGAGAGCAACAGCGCTCAGGGGTTCGTGAGCGAGATAAAGGGTAAGAAGGACGACAGCCGTGGAGCTTACTATCCCTTCGTGGACACGCAGACCCTCTCTTGCACTTATATGAGCCAGCACCCGGCCAGCTACCCAATGCTGCGCGACGATGCCGAGGCCTTGCGCCTCATAAAGGCTAACGAGCGACGCATCAACGGCAAGCAGGTGCACTATGTGCCTCGTCGCCTCTTAGGCCGCTCGCACAAAGAGCTGTCGGCCATCAGCGACGGCGACATTCTGGCTATCGTAACGAAAAAGGCTGGCTTGGACGTCTCGCACTTGGGCTTCGCCGTCTGGGGGCGCGACGGCAAGCTGCACCTGCTCAACGCGAGTCAGATTCACAAGAAAGTGGTGCTCGAACCTATGACTCTGGAAGAATATATGAAGAAACACCCTACGCAGTTAGGCGTAAGGGTGATAAGGATGAGAGTTGAGAGTTGAGAGTTCTTCGCAGAGCGAAGCGGCGGAGCCGAGCGGAAAGTTGAAAGTTAAAAGATTGACAATTGAAACAGTTCTTTAAGACAATACAGAAATGGTTGCGGAGAATAGTGCTTTTTTTCTTCGCCTCAACCATATTGGCCGTCGTCGCTTACAGGTGGCTGCCGGTGCAGGTAACGCCACTGATGATCATACGGTGCTTCCAACAGGTAGGCCACGGCGAGCAAATACGCCTTCGCCACCACTGGGTTCCGCTCGACTCAATGTCCAAATATATGCCTGTAGCCGTGATGGCCTCGGAAGATCAACGCTTCATGGAGCACCACGGTTTCGACTTCGACGCCATCGGGCAGGCCATGAAAGAGCGGCAGAGCGGCAAGCGGCAACGCGGCGGCAGCACTATCAGCCAGCAGACCGCAAAAAACGTCTTCCTCTGGCCGGCACAATCGTGGCTGCGCAAGGGACTTGAGACTTACTTCACGGCTCTCATTGAAATATGCTGGAGCAAGCAACGCATTATGGAAGTCTACCTCAACTCTATTGAGATGGGCGACGGTATTTACGGCACCGAGGCCGTAGCACAATGGCACTTCGGATGCTCAGCCGCCGAACTCACACGCGCCAACTGCGCCCTCATAGCTGCCACGCTACCTAACCCGAGGTGCTACAGCAGCAAGGAGCCATCGGCATATATGCTCAAGCGGCAGACGTGGATTATGCGGCAGATGAAGCACATTGACCTCTTGCCACGCTGACAGGCAGGCCGCTTTTCAGCAAAATCTGCAGTTTATTCAGCCAAGCCGGCGGCACGCCAGTCCTCAACCACCTTAGCGGAATCGCGCAGAGCGGTAGCTTCGTCGACATCGTATTCCTCCATGAGCAGGCGTGCGAGCATGGGGGCATCGAATTCCTTGCCGACGACATTGCGCCAAAGGTAGGCGGCGCTCTCGTTAAGGCTGATAATCTTCGAGAAATCTATGTTCTTACGGCCGTGAGCCACAATGACGGCCTCGCCGCAGATTGTCCTTAGTTCAAAACCTTCGTTTATCTTCATAGTCTGATAGTCTGGTTATCTGAATAGTGTGTTAAATACTTAGCTTGTATACGAAAAGGAGCAGACGGCGGATAGGCAGGAGGCGGCGCCACAGACGTATTCGCCGTCGCAGGCGGGGGTCGCTGGCTTGGAGCGTGTGGCCGTTGGGGCGCAGATATTCTACTACGACTCCGCAGACGTCGGCCTGCGAGCAATGCTCCACACCACGGATATTGCCATCGCCCATCAGCGTGAGCTGCCGACCGTCGATGTCTATTATGCGATGTAGCACGAAATGGTCTGGAGACACTTCTGCCAGCACGGCATCCCCGACGCTAAGCGCTGTCCAGGGTGCCAGCTTTACCCTGTCGCGCAAGTGCTCGAGAAAGGGGCGCATGGAGTAGCCTTTCACGGAGATAATCACCGTCTCACCCTTGGCCACGTACTCTCGCACTAAAGGCAGAAACTTGTCGTTGGGGAATTCCAGACGTGAGGCCGCGTCAACAGGCACTTCGGCATAGCGCCGATGCTTCGCCCGGCGCCACGGCGTGGCAAGCCATCGGGCCACTCGTATCACCCACTGCTTCAATGCCATTCACCAATTATGAATTACGAATTATGAATTACGAATTATGAATTACTCGACGTGCACTGCCTCGAAACAGACTCGCGCTGCCTCCTCATCGGGGCGGCAGCCCAGCCAGTAGATGGGAGTGTCGGCCAAGAGGGCTGATATGGTGTCGCAGATGCTCATGTAGACGCGGCGGTCCCACTTCATCGAGCTCACGGCCGGCAGCAACGTAGCAAAAGCCTCTATCGGAGCCAGGCGGTGGATGGTGTTCTCGGGCTTCTGCTCGATACGGGTAATAGCCCCTACGGGTGCACTGATATTCCGATAGCAGGGCGTCTTGCCGCTCCATGGCGAGCCGTAGACTCGGGTCTGCCCGTCAACAATGCGGACGACGGGGTTGTCGTCGTTCATCAGGTCGCACCCTGGGATATGCTGATACCACAGGTGCGTATGCGTGCTCTTGCCCGTGCCGCTGGGAGCTGTGAAGAGATAGCCGTAGCCATCGTGGCGGATTACGGATGCATGGATGAGAAGCGTGGCGGCGGGCGCTGCGGCGAAGGCATAGGCCATCATCAGTGCATTGTTGAGGCCAAAGCCCTGCTGCAGTAGGCTACCCTCCATCACTATGGCTCGGCATAGGCTGAAGTCGGCGTTGGCGCGCAGCTGGCAGGCCAAGGGCGCATGCTCGCCAGGCAGGCTAATCTCGAAGAGGTAGCCGCCGTCGGGCAACTGATAGACGCCGTGGTTGGCGCCGCCGCAGTCGAACTGCCCTACTTCATCCAGCTCGTCGAAAGCCTGACGCGGCCCCACCTCGACATCCATTCTCAGAAGCACACTACCCTCCTCCTCGCTTGCAAAAGGCGAGAAGGAGGGTATTATTTTTTCGGCAGGTAGCGTCTCCGGCAGGTTCACCTGCAGGACGTGGAGAGCTACCTTATAGAAGTGGGCGTTCATTTCTGCTTGCCCTTTCTACCTTTCTTTTCTTTAGCGGCGGCCTTTGAATCCTTTACGGCAGCCTCAGAACTGGCGGTCTCCTCGGGCTCGCCGATGATTACGGGTCGATACTGCTCTGCCTTGAAGCGGAACTCGTTGCCGAGCTGGCGCTGCTTGACGACGGGGTCTGCATCGTAGCGCTGCTTGAGCTTAGCCCACAGCTTACGCACCTTGCGCTCGTTCTTGCCGAAGTACACCGTACAGATGGCGTTCTTGACGCTCTCTTTCTGCTCGAGGTAGAACTGGAGCTGTATGCTATAGAGCGAGCGGTCGACGAGCATGGAATGTGCATCAAGCCAAGCGCTGTCGACGGCCTGCACCTGTGTCTGGCAGGCTACGGAGTCGGTCAGCAAGGCGCCGAAGCCGAACATATAGAGGCGCTGCATCTTAGGCTCTTTGCTGCCGGCACTGACGCTGAGAGCGAGCCCCAGAAACGCCATAAGCATCACAGGCCGTAGTTTCTTCGTCATAGAGTTCATCCGAGATATGATTTCAGCAGTTTATTCTTCGAGTTGTTGCGCAGTCGGCGGATGGCCTTTTCCTTAATCTGGCGTACGCGCTCGCGGGTGAGATTGAACTTGTCGCCGATTTCTTCGAGGGTCATCTCCTGGTGGTTGATGCCGAAGAACATCTCCACGATCTGCTTCTCGCGCTCGCTGAGCGTCGAGAGGGCTCGGTCGATCTCGCGGCTGAGGCTTTCGTTGACGAGGCTCTTGTCGGCCATGGGGCTGTCGTCGTTGACGATGACGTCGAGCAGGGTGTTGTCCTCGCCTTCAACGAAAGGCGCATCGACAGAGATATGGCGGCCGCTGACCTTGAGCGTATCCGAAATCTTGTCGACGGGTATGTCGAGCTCTTCGGCCAGCTCGTCGGGGCTGGGGCGACGCTCGTTCTCCTGCTCGAACTTCGAGAGGGCCTTTGAAATTTTGTTCAACGACCCCACCTGGTTGAGTGGCAGGCGCACGATGCGGCTTTGCTCTGCCAGGGCTTGCAGGATGCTCTGGCGGATCCACCACACGGCGTATGAGATAAACTTAAAGCCACGGGTCTCGTCGAACTTCTCGGCAGCCTTGATAAGTCCGAGGTTTCCCTCGTTGATAAGGTCGGGAAGCGAAAGCCCCTGGTTCTGATATTGCTTGGCCACGCTGACGACGAAGCGCAGGTTGGCGCGCGTGAGTTTCTCGAGCGCGGCACGGTCGCCCTTGCGGATGCGCTGGGCCAGTTCAACTTCTTCGTCAACGGTAATCAGATCCTCACGTCCAATCTCCTGGAGGTATTTGTCGAGCGACGCACTCTCGCGATTGGTGATACTTTTTGTAATCTTAAGTTGTCTCATTTCTTCTTGGTCTACTTTTAAGCGCGCAAAATTATAATAAATATAGTACGCGCGCAAGAAAAATTCAAAGTTTTTCGAGAAAAAGCGGGTAAAAGGGCGCAAAGAAACTAAATCTTTGCGCCCTTTTTTGTTTTCGTATGGTTTGGCCTGCTTTTTGCTGAAGGGGGTTTTTCTCCGCAACTGAGGAGCTTGCGAAAGCAGAAAAGCCAACTACTCGTTTATTTTTTCTTCTCGTCGGAGAGGTCTATGGCCGTTGCCACACGACGTCCGCTCTGAGTGATGGCACGGATCCAGAGGGTGCGATCGCTCGACTGGTTGGCCAACTTAACAGCTTCCTCAAAGTCCTCGACGGTGCGCATCTCCTTGTCGTTCACCTGCAGCAGGATCATGCCCTTGGAGATGCCGGCATCCATCAGCTTGCCTTTCTTTATTGCCGTGACTTCCAGGCCATAGCGCAATGCCAGTTCTTGCTTTGCTTCATCGCTCAAGGGTTTCAGCTGTGCGCCGAAGAGATCGATGTCGACTTCCTCCAGAACTTCTGTGCCGCCCTGTGCGTTGCGGAGCGTGGCCGTCTCGGTGCGAGCCTTCTTGTTGCGGATGAAGGTGACCTTGACTTTCTCGCCCGGGCGACGCTGCGAGAGCGCTTCCTGCAGTTCGGCCATTTTGGTGACTTCCTTGCCGTCGATGGATGTGACGACGTCGCCCTTCTGCAGGCCGAGTTCCTCGGCGGTGGTCTTAGGCTCCACCTCCTGGATATAGATACCCTTGGTGGTACCGAAGTCTACGTCGTTGCCTTTTTCCTTCTCTGCGTCGATATAGTTGGTGACGTCCATGCCACGTACGCCGAGCAGTGCGCGCTGTACTACGCCGAACTCCTTGAGGTCGGCAACGACTTTGTTCATGATTGTTGTCGGGATAGCGAAGCCGTAGCCTGCATAGGAGCCCGTCTGGCTATAGAGCATAGCGTTGATGCCTACGAGCTCGCCGCGGTCGTTGACGAGTGCGCCGCCCGAGTTGCCGGCATTGATGGCGGCATCGGTCTGGATGAAGCTCTCAACGCCGTTGGCGCCCAGCGTACGGGCCTTGGCCGAGACAATGCCTGCGGTGACGGTCGACGTGAGGTTGAACGGGTTGCCTACGGCCAGCACCCATTCGCCTATCTTCAGGGCGTCGGAGTTGCCGATGGTGATGGCTGGCAAGTTCTTGGCCTCCACCTTCACGAGGGCGAGGTCAGTGGTCTCGTCGAGACCTATGATACGGCCTTTGTATTCAGTGTTGTCGTTGAGCTTTACGAGAATCTCATCGGCACCGGCAACGACGTGGTTGTTCGTCACGATGTAGCCGTCGGCCGAGATGATGACGCCCGAGCCGGCTCCCTGGCGCTTAGGCTGAGTCTCTATCTCCTGCTGGCGCCCTTGGCCCTGGCCGCGGCCTCCGAAACCGAAGAAATCGCCGAAGAAGTCCTCAAACGGGTCGCGCACCGTCACGCGCTGGCGCACGGCATTCTTCGTCACCTTGATATATACTACTGAGTTCACCGAGCGCTCGGCTGCCGTCGTCAAGTCGACAAGGCCTGCGGGAGCTGCCGTCTGGGCCGACGCCACAACGGGCAGCTGCGGGGCGGCCTGAGCCGTCGAGGCCACGGAGATTTTGTTTGTCATGATAGCGCCTGTCATCAGGCTGCTGCTCAGCACCAGTGCTGTGGCGCCGAGCCAAGTCTTCTGCTTTTGTGTCATCTTTGTCATTTAATATTTAAGGATTTAATTTTTCTCAGACGTAGTGTCGTTTTAATCTATAAGCACGAAAGTATCTGCTTTTCTCTAATTTTCTCGACACAAAAGTAGTGCAAAAGTTTATCACACTGACGAAATGTCACCGTTTTTTTCTTTCTTTTAACTACTCTGCCGCCATGCTTAACAGCGCTTAAACTCGCGGACTGACATTTTTACATTTCTTTCACCTTAAGCCTTTTCCACAAAACCCTTAAGCCTTTTCCACAAAACCCTTAAGCCTTTTCCACAAAACCCTTAAGCCTTTTCCACAAAACCCTTAAGCCTTTTCCACAAAACCCTTAAGGGTTATGCCCCGAACCCTTAAGGGTTATGCCCCGAACCCTTAAGGGTTATGGCCAGAACCCTTGGCCTCATTTTTAACATTTCCTCGTCAAATAAGCTCTAATCCCTAATCCCTAATCTCTAATCCCTAATCCCCAATCCCTAATCCTCAATCCCTAATCTTACAAATTCAAGCCCAAAATAGACCAATAAGCCTGCTTCATGCAAAAAAAAACTCTAATCCCTAATCCCTAATCCCTAATCTTTTACTACCTTTGCGCCCACAAAAGCAGTGGGGCGGCTTGCCGCTGGCCGAATCCCTTCGGGAGGAGGCGAGAGGAAAGTCCGGGCCACACAGGGCACTCCGCTACCTAACGGATAGAAGTTCGCGAGAGCTTGCACGTGCAGAAGAAAACAACCGCCGCCCCCGGGCGGTAAGGGTGAGAAGGCGAGGTAAGAGCTCACCAGGCGCATGGCGACATGCGTGCTGTGCACACCGGAGGTGGAAAGTTCGCGTAAACCAGCAAAGCGTCGACTGCAGCCACGCGGGCTGTAAGGGCGAGAGAGGGCGGCCCGCCCGAGCTGGAGGGTAGAACGATAGAGGCGGCGCGTGAGCGGCGCAGTAGATAAATGGCAAGCACCTGAGAGGTCGCCCCCTAACAATCGTCGGCCTCGCAGGAACAGAACCCGGCTTACAGCCCCACTGCTTTTTTCTTTACCCCCTCTGCCCCACCGCATACCACCCCCTCAAGACATCCTTTTCCACACGCGCACGTACATTATTTATATTGTAAACAGCCGAAGCAATGTGACACTTTTATGTTAATAATCCTTAAACCCTCGCACTTTTAACGTTTAAAAATGTTGCGGTATAAATAATAAGTGTACTTTTGCCACGAATAAAGGGTGAAAAAGCACCTGACTGCTACCAAGAAGAAAGAATTTTAAATACATTTTTTACTAACTAATCATTTTTTAATTAACTGCTTTATGAAACACAAATTACTCCTTGCGCTTGCTGGCGCAATGATGTGTATGAGTGCCATGGCATGGGATGCGCCCACAAAGCCGACAAAGCCCACGTTCCCCCAGTATGAGGGCACATGGGTTGATCCCGTGAACGATGGTAACTACTACATCTACAATGTGGGAACAGGCCAATTCCTCGGTTGTGGTTTTGACTGGGGCACACGCGCCGTTACGACCGTAGAGGCCGTCCTCTCCCTTGACGATGCACAGTGGTCTTGTGGTGCTAACAAGAACACCATCATCCCCTTCCATTTGCATCAGACCGATCTCGTTACCGACCTGCTCGAAGATGAGACTCTCGAAGGCACATGGCAGATCACGAACCTCAACACCAACAAGTCTGCCAACGACCAGTACCTCTGCCACGAAGGCAATGCTGCTTGGATTGACGGTGGTCAATCCCGCCGTGATACCGACAAGAACGGTTTCTGGAAGATTGAGGCCGCCGGCGATGCTTACGAGCTCCTCCCCCTCGACGGGCAGGAAGGCAACAGCATCGTCTATGGTGTTCACCTCCCCAACCTCGCTTCTGCCAAGACGGTCTACACCTGGACCGACCTGCAGAACAACGATGACGCAGCCGCAAAATGGAAGTTCGTCTCGACCGACGACGTTGAATCCATTCGCGAGTACATAGCTGGTGATGCCGTTGCCGCATATGCTGAAGGCTTCGACGCTTACAACGCTGCTTTGACACTCTACAACGCACAGCTTGCCCTCTACAACACTCTGCTCGAAGCTGACAAGTATGGCGCTGACGCTACCGAGGCTGGTGCCGTTTACACCAACCCCGACGCTACCATTGAAGAGCTCAATGCTGCCAACACTGCTCTGCAAAAGGCTATTGCTCCTTTGGCTGTGGAATATGGCTGCAAGAACTCAAGGGAGGATGCCCCCTTCGAAGTCACGAACTACGTGATGACGAACCCCGACTTCTCTGCAAGCTGCGAGGATGGTAAGACTCCTCCGGGATGGGAAATCACTATCAAGGGCCAGAACGTAGGTCAGCAGAACCGCACGGATACGAACTCTGAGACGGGTCTTGCTATCACGAACTTCCTCGAAGCTTGGATTCCTCAGCCCGGAACACTCGGCGACGGCTATGCCGGTCAGTGGATCACAGGTCTGCCCGCAGGTCGCTACCGCCTTGAAATGGACGCTACAGCATGCCAGCAGAGCGGTGCCATTGCTATTGAGGATCTCGTAGGTGTAAGCCTCTTCGTAGGCACAGGTTCCTACAATATCCCTGGCGATCCCGTTCAAACTGGCGACCGCATGGTTCAGCACTACACCTTCGACTTCGACTTCAATGCCGACAAGCTGCTCGTTGGTCTGCTCGTCGAGAACACCAACTGCAACTGGATCTCGGCCGACAACTTCCGCCTCTTCGCTATCGGCGCCATGAAGGAAGACCCCAACAAGAAGGGTCTTGAAGAAGCTATCGAAAAGGCTGAGGAGATAGCTAACAACATCGTTGGCAACGACATCGAGGACGCTGAAATATTCAACCTCAACGCTGACGTTGCCGCTGCCTTCCAGGAGGCTATCGTCAATGCCAAGACTGCACTCAGCGGCTCTGGCGACGAAATGAAGGCTGCCGTAACAGCCCTCGGCGAAGCTACTGAGGCTGCTAAGAAGTCCAACGAGCTCTACAAGCAGTTCCAGGATGTTTACAACAATGCTCTCTTAGCTGCACAGAACTTCAAGAACAACAACGACCAGTGGCCCGAGCTCCAGGACGAGATCAACGACTACGCAGAAGTTGACCTTACTCAAGCATTCAACGCCGGTACCCTCACCGAGGACGACCTCGAAGAGGCTCAAGGCAAGATTGATGCCCTGATTGCTGCCTTCCTCAACGATCCCACTAAGATCCAGGCTGGCGACGACCTCACCATACTCGTTAAGAATGCCGACTTCTCTCAGGGTAGCGGTGCTACCAACATTCCTGGTTGGACGATTGCCAGCGGTGCTATCACCGAGCTGAGCGCTACCTACCACAATATCGAAACTTACCATAAAGCTTTCGACTTCCAGCAGACCATAAAGAACCTGCCCGCAGGTTCCTACCAGATTGGCGTTCAGGGCTTCGTCCGCATCGATAGCGGCGAGAACGATATGGTTCTCTACGCAGGTGTCTCCGAGAAGAAGTTCATGGAAATCACCAGCGAGTACAGCGAGCACGCCCTCTTAGGCGATGCTACTGACGACGAAGGCAACAAGACTTCAAGCGGTACTTGGCCTTATGACACTCCGCGCACGGATATCCTTGCCGACGGCTCCACCGTTTATGTGCCCAACTCCATGCAAGGCGCTGACATCTACTTCAGCTCTATCAACCCCGCTACGGGCAACCCATTCTATCTCAACACTGTCAACATCGCTCACGCAGGTGGCGACCTCACCATCGGTGTTAAGTGCTCGGCTACAAATCTCTGGATTCTCTGGGATAACTTCACTCTGAAGTATCTGGGCACAGACAACCTCATTCCTCTGCTCGAAGAGATTGCCGAGAAGGGCGACGAGCTCACTGCCCTTGCAGATCAAGGCAGCCTGACAGAAAAGGCACAAGATCTCATTGCCGACCTGCAGGCTAAGATAGAGGTCGCTGACGACATCACCTCTTCCGAAGAAGCTCTCGCTCTCATCAGCGAAATCAAGGAAGCTATCGACTACATCAAGGCCGGTCAGGCTCTCTTCGCCGAGATCTCACCCCTCGTAGACGACTATGCAGCCAAGTTCAACGAACTGGGCTTGACCGATCCCGCCTTTGAGGCGTTGCTCACCGTTCTCGGCGACAAGGTTGCTGAAAATGAGTACTTCGCCGACAACGACGAAATTGCCAAGGGCATCGAAGACCTGAAGAAGGGTTGGATTGCAGCTGTCGTAGCCTCTGCCGAGGTTGGTGATGAGCTCAAGGGCATCATCCTGAATCCCGACTTCGAGACTGGCGACATCAGCAACTGGACTGACACCTTCACTTCCGGTAACCACGGTTTCCAGAACAACAACACGTACTACGATGAAGAAGGCAATGCAGTCATCTCCAACTTTGCAGAAGCTTGGGGAGGCTCGACGTCCACTGTTCTTCTCGAAGGAAGCATCTCTCAGGAGATTGCTGCTCCCCTGCCCGAAGGCTACTATCAGCTGGAAATGGATGGCTATGCAGTACATCAGGCCGGTGAGCCCGAAGGTGGCGTTCAGGGTGTGTATCTCTTCGCTAAGACTGGCAACTCCATCCAGAAGGTTAACATCGGTATCACTGGTACAAGCGGCGTTTCCCAGCACTGGACCTTAGGTTTCTACTCCAACGGCACTGACCTGACCACCGTAGGTGTCATGGTTGATGGCGAGGAAGTGAACTGCAACTGGACAGCATTCGACAACTTCAAGCTTGTGTACTACGCTGATCAGGTGCCCGACGCAGTCGAAGGCATCGCTGTTGAGACCACAGCTGCTCCGAAGGCTATCTTCACCCTCGACGGCCGTCAGACCAGCACCCTCACTCGCGGCATCAACATCGTCCGCAAGGCCGATGGCAGCGTGCAGAAAGTTCTCGTGAAGTAAACATCTAATCTATAGACCTCAATGGAGGCTGTGCCATACAAAGTGGCACAGCCTCTTTTTTATCACCACATGTAATTCGTGATAAAGTCATGTCAATTCATAGTTATTCACGCTGCTGACTTAAGCACAAATTTCCACGAATTATCCATAAATTTTCCATGAATTTTATAATTTCCTTGGTCAGTCAACAGAAAGTCCTTAACTTTGCGGCAAGAAACTCGAAAACCGAAGATCTATCAAAGAACATCACTCATACCGAATAAACAATGAAGAAACTTATTAATGTTCTGGCGATGGCAGCCATCGCCGTGGCGCTCAGCTCCTGCGTGAGCACGAAGAAAATCCAGTACTTCCAAGGCTCCGACCAGATGTTTGAGCAAGCACAAGCCATACTTCAGAAGTATGAAATGCACCTGAAGCCGGCCGACCAGATCCTCATCAAGGTGACGTGCGACAACCCCGAGCTGCTCGAAGTGTTCAACCTCGACGTGACGCTGGGCGCCGGCTCGCGCAACGGCGGCAACCTCAGCTACGGCACTACTGGCTCCATGGGCTCGGTCTACGGCTATACGATCGACAACAACGGCGCCGTGCGCCTGCCCGTGCTGGGCATGGTGCAGGTGGGCGGCATGACCTGCGACCAGGCTGCCAAGGCCATTGAGCAGACCATCACGCAGAAGAACATCATCAAGAACCCCGACGTCACGGTGCGCCTGCTGAACGCCCGCGTGGCCGTGCTCGGCGCCGTGAAGAACCCGCACGTCGTCAGCCTCACCTCGGAGCGCAACACCATTCTCGACGTGCTCGCCCAGTGCGGCGACCTCAGCGACCAGGGCCTGCGCGAGAAAGTGAGCCTCTACCGCGAGGACAACGGCATCCGCCAGAAGTTCGACCTCGACCTGACGCAAGCCGACATCTTTGAAAGCCCCGCTTTCTATGTCCAGCAGAACGACCTCATCTACGTTCAGCCCAACAAGAGCCAGAACGTCCGCAGCTCTGCTTTCCCCACTTACCTGAGCGCCGGCGCCAGCATCCTCGGTTTCGTGTCCAGCATCACGGCACTCGTCTTCGCCATTCTGAAGTAAGAACCGCATAGACATATATTTACCAACAGAAACACGGGGCTGTGTCTTTCATACTGACACAGTCCCGTGTTTCAATATACGTCAGGTTGTCCCGCATATTCGAAATACATCAAAGAATGTCACATTTGCGCCAGCAGAAATAAAACATCTGCATATTAATGCAAATGTGACATCTTTTGAGCCATACCGCTCCAAGAGATTTTCGCAGTTAGCAATACCTTTGCAAGCGAAAATCAGAACATCATCATGCGCACGAATATGCAAAAGCTCTTCACTGTGGCATTGTGCATGGCCGGCCTTGCCGTCCCCATGACACTCCATGCCGAGAATTGGATGGCACGCCTCTCCGACCATCAGTACGTATGCACCGTATCCATCCCCGGCACACACGACTCTGCCACGGGCAATGGCTTCAACGGCTACTTCTGTTACAAATTATCAGGCACCTGGAAACGCTTGAATGCCGGCAGTAACTACGGCGAGGAATTTGCCAGAGCCCAGGACCTGAGCATCGATGAGCAATGGAATCTTGGCATCCGTGCCTTCGACCTTCGTCCCAATGCCGCAGCCTCATCGGATTACATGACATGCAACCACGGCGGAATGGAGACGACATTAAAGTTCGAAGACGTGCTGTCAACCTTATGCAACTACCTGGAGAACAACCCCACGGAATTCATCGTCATCCATCTCTTGCAGGGCACTGACAACGACTACGTCAGCCGTGTTGAAGCTGTATTGCAGAAGAGCGAATACCAACAGTACATCCTGCCATGCCGGTCCGACCTAACAGTAGGCGAAGCTCGTAGGCACTTGCTCATCCTGGCTCGCGAGTGGGACAGTTGGGACAATCAATTGCCGCTGAAGGGTTCTTCCGGTTCCTTCCGTTGGTGGGAGGAGACCAGCAAGGCAGAGGCCCCCGACGGCTCGGATGCTCGCATCGTATCGCCAACGGGCAACGAGGCCTACCTCGTCATGCAGGACCTGGCCAACACCACCGATGCAGCTAACCAGACGAAGAAGCAGCAACTCATGACCTCGCTGCTCGACTGGAGCACCTCGCATATCACAGCCACAGCTGGTGCTGCGGCTTGGGTCTTCAACTTCGCCTCAGCCTACAATCAGACCGGTTCCATCAAGGTAGGACTCATCACCATTGCCAGCAACGTTTCGAAAAGCGACGGCTATCGCGGCAATGCCTGCATCATGAATGCCTTAGTTGCGGACTATCTGAAGACGCACGCCGGCCCCACCGGAGTCATCATGATGGACTACGCCGGTGTGGCAACAAGCACAGGCTTCGACGGACAAAACTACAACGTCCGCGGCGACGAGGCCGTACAGGCTATTATCGACAACAATTTCAAGACATCCCCTTATACATATTTATATAATAGAGTACAAGACCTCGATTGGCTCCACCGCGGAACGCCCAGCATTGCCGACTACAACAACGACGGACTTATGGATATCTACTATGGCGGCGAAGTGTGGGAAGGCAGCCATGCCTGGGATGTGTGCGGCAGGCTCTACACGCAGGTGTCAAAGGACACCTACAGTCAGGAGAACACCTACGCCAGCGGAGAATCGGGCACCCACGGACTGCCCCCTTCGGTCTACGGCTATTCGCGTTGGCTGGACTACGACAACGACGGAAGTCTTGACTTCGTTGCTTTCACACGTTCCGACAACAACCTGCAGAACGGCGACCAGACCCTTCTCTACCATAACGGCGGTGCAAGCCAAGGCTACAGGTTCACCTACGTGGGCACCCCCTTCCTGAACGGACAGAATGAGCGCGGCGAGACGGGCTACAATGCCGCCAACAACAGCAGTATCTCATTTGCCGACTACGATTGCGACGGATTCACAGACGTAGTGCAGCAGGCATGGGCCGACAACGAGGGCCGCACGGCAGCTGTCTTCCACAACAACGGCGACGGCACGTTCACACGGGCCGTGGATCTGACTAAGATGACGCACGGCAGCGTAACCTTCGGCGACCTCGACAACGACGGCTGGCCCGACATCGTGGAAACAGGTTGGGAGGACGCCAACCACTACTGCGAGTTCTACATTTTCAAGAACAACGGCGACGGCACTTTCGAGAGCCTGCGCATGACCGACCAGAACTTTGTGGGCATGTGCAACAGCGATGTTTGCCTGGCAGATCTCAACGGCGACGGCCGGCTCGACATCGTCACCTGCGGAAACAATGGTGGCGCGCGCACCGACATCTATATGAATCAAGGCAACTTCTCGTTCACCCACGTCACCAACCACGGCATCCACGGCATCGACAACGCTGTCATCCATGCAGCCGACATCAACTACGACGGCCGCCCCGACCTCATCATCACGGGCGATGCCGACGAGTGCCTCTCAACATCGGAGAACGGCAACGGCCAGGGCACACGCATCTACGTGCAGCAGACCGACGGCACATTCAGTCTGATGGCTCGAACGGGTTTGGGCATTATGGAATCCGGGGGCATCGCTATAGGCAACCTCTCGGGGCAAAACACGGTTGACATCTTCGTCATGGGCAACGGCATAGCCAACATCTACCACCTCTTCAATGCTCCCGCCAAGAATCCCACAGCCCCAACCAACGTACAGGCCAAGAAGAATGCCGACGGCACCATCACCGTCACTTGGGAGGCAGCCTCGGAAGAGGGGCTCGCTGCCTCGGCCCTTTCCTATAATATATACGTGCGCGACGATGAGACCGGAGCCACCAGCATGCTTCTGCCTGCCGACACCCAGACGGGACGTCTGAAGACTCTGCAAGACATGCAGAACGCCGTGCGCGGCACGCTCTCATACACCGTGAAGCCTGTGGCGGGCGAACGTTTCACCATCGGAGTGCAGACCCTCGACCCCGCGTTCGTCACCAGCACCTTCGCCACCACTACCCTCTCGCCCGTTATGTTGGGAGATGTCAACGCGGACGGTGTAATCTCTATAGCTGACGTCACGGCTTTGGTAAATATCATCTTGGGCAAGGACGGCGGCTCCACTCCGGAGTCAATACGCGCAGCGGCCGACGTCAACAACGACGGACAAGTCAGCATTGCCGACGTCACTGCCCTCGTAAATATCATACTCCATAAATAATCTTCGGCATGTTCTATTAATTAACCTAACTATAATCAACAACATGAACAAAGTCAAATTAATGCTCCTCGCTGCCGCAGTAGGCTTAGGAGCAAGTGCCATGGCACAAAGTAGTGCAAGTTGGACTTTCTACTGCCCTGACAACATCAAGCATCAGGGCACGCAAACCAACCATACAATCGTGGTGAAGACACGCACAGCTCCCACACTGGCCGACTTCAACAACGACGGCAAATTAGAGATGGTCTACGGCGGACAGAATACAGGCGACTGGGACTGGGTGTACGAGGAATTTGACAAGGACGGCTCGAAGGTTACCGATTGGCACTGGACATGGACCAGCAACTACAACAACTCGGGCTTCGTCATCGGCTTCAACGGCTGGGACAGCGACCCCGTGCGCCTCGACGGCAAGGTGGACTACTGGTCGTTCCAGACCGACACCTACGGCATTCCCCTCGGCACGAACAATTTCTACCGCTGGATTGACTTCGACAACGACGGCAATCTCGACCTCATCATGTTTGCCCGCCGCGACTATGACAACCGTGGCTACAACAGCGACTACTACGCACTTATCTACCAAAACGGCGGAGAAGCCGCAGGATACAAGTTCACACAGGTGGACAAGGCTCCGTTCAACGTGGTCGACGGCACGCCGGGCTTCAACCCCCACGACGGATGGCTCGACAACGAAGAGGGCTTCCAGCTGGGCCGCGCCAACCGTGGCCTGACGTTCGGCGACATCAACAACGACGGCATCGTTGACCTCGTGTCGCAGAACCAGGCTGGCCTGAAGATATGGATAGGTAAGGGCGATGGTGCGTTTGAGTGCATAGAGACCATTGCCGAAAACAACTACCGCGAGGGCGACGTGAAGCTGGCCGACCTCGACGGCGACGGCAATCTCGACTTTGTGGTGTCTGGTTGGGCCTCGGGCGTTGACTACGTGAACTTCTACAAGGGCAACGGCGACGGCACCTTCGAGCTGAAGAACCCCAGCGACAAGCGCAACATCCGCAGCAGCGGCGTGGCCGTGGCCGACTTCAACAACGACGGCAAGCTTGACGTGCTTATCATGGGCTATAGCGACCAAGACAGCTGGACTGATGACCTCTATTTGGGCAATGGTGATTTCACCTTCACCCGCAAAGCCAAAACGATCGATGATAGCGTTGACGGATGCGTGTGCTATGCCTTCGACGTGGACAACGACGGCAACATCGACCTGCTGGCCAACCACGGCACCAACCTGAAGTGGTGGCGCGGCAACGGCAACGGCACCTTCCAGGGCACGGGCTACTGCAACAACAAGCAGAGCAGCAACAAGGCCGGCGGCGGCTTCTCGTTCGGCGATGTCTACAACAGAAACATGCTCGACCAGGCCATCTGCTACAAGGAGGGGGACAATGCCCATGTGGGCATCATCCCGGGTCGCACAGGCGACGACGGTAACGGTGCGCTGAATCAAGCTCCCTCTGCCCCCACCAACGTAGTGGCAACTGTGAAGAACGGCATCATTGAGGTGACATGGACGGCTGGCAATGACGACAAGACACCGCAGCAGTCGCTGGCATACAACGTCTACGTGAAGTATGGCGACAAGGTACGCTGCATCGTGCCCGCCCTCACAGAGACAGGTCGACTGAAGGTGGTGCAGGACATGCAGACACTGGTTTACGGAACATCATACAAAGTAGCCTTGCCAGCTGACGCTAAGGGCGAACTAGAGATTGGCGTGCAGACCATCGACGGCGTATTTGCCCCGTCGGCTTTCGCCAAGGCAACCATCAAGGCTGAGCTGACCGATGGCGAGGACGTGGCTGCAGCTATCAGCGCCCTCAACATCACTGTAGCCCATGCCACATACAAACGCACGGTCGCTGACGGCCAGTATGCCACCGTCATCCTGCCCTTCGCTGCCGAACTGCCCGAGAACGAAATGGCTTACGAACTAAGCGAGCAGGAAGTCAGCGGAAGCGACATTGAACTGGTGTTCAAGCCCGTCGATAGTTTCGAAGCCAACAAACCATATCTGGTCGGCGGCGCCGGTTTCAACGAGATTACCGCTGACGACGTCACGCTGAGTTTTGCACCCACCTCAACATCCATAGAAGCCTACGGCCTCGAGGGTACCTATACCAAGATATCAAATGTCGAAGGCTATGTGCTCAAGAAAGCAGCAACAGAGACAACGTTCTACAAGTCCAACGGCGCCACTGTCCCCGCCTTCCATTGCTATCTGAAGGGCACGAGCGGCGCTGTGAAGCTGAAAATTCTGTTCGACGAACCGACGGGCATCCGCGAGGCTACAACAGAGGAGCTCCGTCAGTTTTTCAACATCTACAGCATCGACGGACGGCGAGTCCGCGCCAACGCCAAGAGTGCAATGGGCCTGCCCAAGGGTGCCTACATCATAAACGGCAAGAAAATTGTTGTAAAATAATAATCCGCAACACAAACATTCTATACAACTATGAAAAAAGCATATACGGCCCCCTCTACAGAGGTCTGCAGCATCACCCTGACGGGCCTACTGGCCAACAGCCCCATATCTGCAAAAATCTCCGACGAGGAGTACGACGGCGAGGCCGGCGTCAAGACCACGACCTCAAGTAAGAACATTTGGGACGACTACGGGTGGGATAAATAGTTCCCCTGACTCCGCAAGTTTTTCTCTCTTCATAAAAGTTAGTTAGTTAGTTAGTTTTTTTGAGGGGGCGTATCAGTTTGATACGCCTCCTTTTCGTATTCACTGGTTCGGAGCGAGGATGCGACCGGACGCATAGCCTCGGATGTACGGACGTATTGGCTCGCACGACCGGACGTGTAGTCTCGGATGTACGGACGTTTGGATAATTGCGACAGGCCGAATTCTACTGCCAGCCCGAGAGGCCGGCAGGAGGTCCTTGGGCGAGAGAGGAGAAAGGCTTAAGCTAATTTGAAAAAAGGCTTAAGGGTTTCGGCAAAAAGGCTTAAGCTAAATTGGAAAAAGGCTTAAGGGTTTTAAAGTAAAACAAGTTGTTTTACCTCGAAAGGCTTAAGCTAAATTGGAAAAAGGCTTGGGCGAAAAAGGAAAAACCCTTAAGGGTTCCGTGCGGAAGCCTTAAGGGTTTATTCGTAGCAGCCTGCTGGTTGCAGTGGGAATCACTTTTCGATATGGCGTGTGCGGTCGCCATAGTGGCCGTAAGAGCCATAGTGGCCGTAGCGGCCGTAGTAGGTGCCGTAGCGGCTGTAGCTGTACTTGCCGTAGCCATAGTAGAAGCCGTACTTCTTTTTCTTCAGGTCGATGCCGTTGAGCACGAGGTTCACCTTTGGCAGTTTCTGGGCTTCGGCAATGCGATTGATATTGTCGACATCGTTCTTTGTAGTGACCTCCGGACGTATGACGAAGAAGCTGACGTCGGCCAGTCGCCCGAGCTCGAGCGTGTCGCTTACGAGTCCTACGGGCGGTGTGTCGAGGATGATATAGTCGTAAATCGAGCGCAGATGCTCGATGGCCTTGTCGAGGAGCTCGCGTGTGATGAGCTCTCCCGGGTTTGGCGGAATGATACCTGCGGGCAGTACATCGAGATTCTCGTTGATGACGCCATGCACAATCTGCTTATCGAGGAGGTCGAAGTCGGCATGCTCTGCCGACAGATAGTTCGTCAGTCCCTGCTCGCGCTGTGGCAGGTTGAATAGCTTCACGAGTCGCGGCTTGCGTATGTCGAGCCCTACGACCAGCACTTTCTTGTCGAGCAACGCGAGGGACATGGCCAGGTTGGTAGCTACGAATGTCTTGCCCTCGCCGGGCACCGAGGATGTAGTGAGAATGACTTTCTCGTCGCCCTCGAGCACGAAGCGGAGATTGGTGCGGAGGCCTCGGAACGCTTCCTCCATCATGTCGTTGGTATTCTCCTTGACGACGATGGCCCGCTCGCCGTCGGCAAGCTTTGCGGTCAAAGGAATATCTGCAAGGATAGACAGCTTGGTGGCCTTCTCGAGGTCGTCGCGGCCCTCTATGCGGAAGCGCAGGAGATCTTTGAGATAGAAATATACGAACGGCAGCAGGAAGCCGACGATGAGGGATATCAACAGGATGAGGCGCGTCTTGGGACTGACCTTGCCTTCGAGCAGCGGCATGTCGATGACGCGAGCCTTGGTGGCAATGGACTTCATGGAGATGGCGTTCTGCTCGCGCTTCTCGAGGAGCATGAGATAGAGGCTGGCTTTCAGCTCCTGCTGGCGGCCCATATTGTTCATGGCACGCTCCTGCGTCGGCGTGCTGCTGACGCGGCCCGAGAAGCGGTTGTACTGCGACTCGGCGCTGTTGCGCTGGATCTGCAGGTCGCTGTAAATGCCGCGCAGCTGCTGCTGCACAGCCGACCACATCGTCATAACCTCGTCAGTGACCTGCAACACTTGCGGGTTAGTCTCTGACGAGCCTCGAATGAGTCGGTTGCGCTTGATGACGCCATTGTTGTACTCAGCAATCATCGAATTCGTGGCAGGGTTGCTCACGCCGATGTTTGCCGGGATGAGCGTGAGGCTGTTGGTGGGGTTCTCAACGTAGTCGAGCAGCGACTTGACGAGGCTCATCTGCGTCTGTATCTCCACCTGCTTCTTTTGGAACTCGGTAGACTGCGTCAGCGCCTGAGTGGCATCGGTAGGCAGGTTGATGAGCGAGTTGCCCCGTTTGTACTGCTCTATCTGGCTTTCGGTGGCATCGAGGTCGGTGCGGATGCTGTTGATGCGGTCGTTGATGAAGGCCTCAGTCTTCTCGGCCAGCAGGTTCTTGTCCTCGTTGGCATCCTCGTTGTAGGCCTCGACGAGCTGTGTGAGGTAGTCCATGGCTCGCTCGGGATGTGTGTCGAGCAGCGAGAGGCGCGCCACGGATGTGGACTTCGTCGTAGGCTCGGTACGCAGGCTGCGGCTGTAGCGGCGTCCGATGGTGATGGGCGGATAGATAACGGCCGTGAGCTTGCGCTCGCCGAGCTCGAAGCCCGGATTCTGCGAGAAGAGAATCTTGCCGACGTTGGCATTGACGGCCGAGGGCAACTTCTTAAGGTCTACGGCCAGCACCTCGGGAGCCTCGCCCTTCGAGGGCTGACTGATCTCGACGTGGATGCCCTTGCCCAGCTTCGTAATGACGATGGGAATCGGCTGCTTGAGCCCGTCGAGATGCGACTCCTCGATGTCAACGACAATAGGTGTGTTGCGGTAGAGGTCGGCATCGCGCAGGCGTCCTTCCATAGTGTAGCGCACGTAGAGCTTGAGAGCCTTCACGGCGCGCGTGGCTACGGCCGCCGAGCTGAGGATCTCTATCTCATTATGGAAACCCGAGGAATTGGTCACGAAGCCCAACTGATTAGACATCAGCTCATTGGACTGGTAGCGATTGTTCTCCTCATCCTTGATGAGCACCTTCGTAGCGACCTGGTAGATATTAGGCTGATAGCGCAGGTAGAGCATGGCCAGGCCGAAACAGGCGAGTGCAGAGATTACGAACCAGTACCAGTTCAGCAGAAAGATGGACCAGACTTGGCGAAAGTCGATGCCCGAGGATTCGACTTCGAATTTTCCTTGTTCAAGATTGTCTGACATAATATGGTCTTGCTATTATTTACGTTGTCTGTGTATTAAGCGCTGCAAAGTTACTGATAGTTTTTGAGATAGCTGGCATCGGAAGAAAGAAAAAAGCAGAAAAAAAATGAAAATCCTTGGCCTTACACCAAGATTGCATTATCTTTGCAGACGCAAAACAAGTAAAGAACGCTGACACATGAAAGGAATAGTACTTGCCGGCGGGTCTGGCACACGACTCTATCCGATAACCAAAGGCGTGTCGAAGCAGCTGCTGCCCATCTTCGACAAGCCCATGGTCTACTACCCCATCTCGGTGCTCATGGAAGCAGGCATCCGCGATATTCTCGTCATCTCGACGCCCTACGACCTGCCCGCCTTCCGCCGCCTGCTGGGCGACGGCTCAGACTACGGCATCCACCTCTCCTACGCCGAGCAGCCATCGCCCGACGGCCTGGCGCAGGCCTTCATCATCGGGCGCGACTTCATAGGCGACGACGCTGCCTGCCTCGTCCTGGGCGACAACATCTTCCACGGCTCAGGCTTCACCCCGATGTTGCACGAAGCCGTGCGCACGGCCGAGCAAGAGGGCAAAGCCACCGTGTTCGGCTATTGGGTGAACGACCCCGAGCGCTACGGCGTAGCCGAATTCGACGACCACGGCAACTGCCTCAGCATCGAGGAGAAGCCGGCGAAACCCAAGTCGAACTATGCTGTCGTAGGTCTCTACTTCTACCCCAACAAGGTGGTCGACGTGGCCGCTACAATCAAGCCCTCAGCCCGCGGCGAGCTGGAAATCACGACCGTGAACCAGCGCTTCCTCGAGGACGGCGAGCTGAAGGTGCAGACGCTCGGGCGCGGCTTCGCATGGCTCGACACCGGCACGCACGACAGCCTCTCTGAAGCCTCCACGTTCATTGAGGTCATCGAGAAGCGACAAGGTCTGAAAGTAGCCTGTCTCGAAGCCATTGCCTTCCGCCACGGTTGGATCACCGAAGAGCGCATGCTGGAGCTGGCACAGCCTATGATCAAGAACCAGTACGGGCAGTACCTCTTCAAGATAGTCGAAGATGCACGCAACAACGTGCTCTATCTGGATTAGAGAACATTTTTCATTTTTCACTTTTCATTTTTCATTTTTCACTTTTCATTTATAAATGTCTTTCCTCAGTAAACTTTTCGGCCGCAAGGAGGCCGACAACCAGACAAAGATAGGCGGCATGGAAGATTTCATGACGCTCATTCGTGTATACCTTCAAGCCGACATCGCCGCTCAGGCCGGAATCACCAACCTCGCCGCCCTGCCCGACCTGCGCGTGTTCAAGCAGACACTGAAAGTGCCGACCGTAAACAACCGACTCGGATTAGGCGAGAAGAAGCGCTGCGCACAGATGCTCACTGACGTCTACGGCATCAGCAATGCCTTCACCGACGAGATTGATGCCAGCGTGAAGAAGCGCTGCCACCGCATCAACGACGTGCAGACCTACCTCGTGCAGTTCCAAGGCTTCTCGCAAGACCTAATGATGCTCATGGGCAACCTCATGCAGTGGAAATTCCGGCTGCCCTCATTCATGCGCGGAGCCCTGAAGACCATGACCGAGAAGACCATCCACGACATAGCCACCAAGAACGACTGGAAGGACGACAACGTGCGCCGCACCGTAGCCGCCGTGCGCAAGTATCAGCAGACGCTCGGCTTCTCAGAAGCGTGGATGACCGAGTATGTCCACACAACCATCATGCTCGCCAAGAAAGAAAAACGGGCCGACATCGACGAGACAAAGAATTCATAAGCCATAATTCATAATTCATAATTCACAATTGTGGCCTTTGAAACACTAAAATCGGCACTGCAAATGAAAATAATTATGAATTATGAATTATGTATTGAGAATTATTTCGTATCTTTGTACCCGATAATATATTGTATGCACGGCTAACAAGCATCGTATGACCGCTGAAGAAGAGAAAATAGTACGACTCTTGGAAACGCGTACGAGGCAGCTCATCATCAAATTCCAACAAGTAAGGGAAGAGAATGAAGAGTTGCTGGCCGATGTCATAGCCAAAGACGAAGAGCTCAAGCGGCTGAAACAGCAACTGCACGACTCCGAAGCAGCATACAACAACCTCAAGACGGCACGACTCATGGAGGTAGGCGACAAAGACCTTGCCGCTGCCAAGCTGAGAATCAGCCGTCTGGTGCGCGACGTAGACAAGTGTATCGCCCAGCTCAAAGCCATGGGTCCCGAAGCTTAAAGCATTGATATAAAATGGAAATAAGCGATACCTTTCAGATAACGCTCAAGCTCGGAGGGCAGAACTTCTCAATCACCATCAAGCGCGATGAGGAGCTCTACTACCGTAATGCAGAAAAGCTCATAAACAAGAGACATAGCTTCTATGCCAACAGGTTCCCCCACCAGAGCAACGAGACATACCTGCTCATGACCGTACTCGACATCGCCGTCCTGCAGCAAAAGACGGAGGCCAGCGCCAACATTCAACCGCTGATAGCCGCGATAACGGGATTGACAAATGAAGTGAACGCAGCGCTCAAATAAGAGCGACGCGCCCTACACACACGTACATCTGACCAGAAACGACGAACGCACCACCCGCCTTGCCACCACCAGCCCTACAGACGAGCTCAGGAGGCAAGGACAAGGATGGCGCGTTACATTTATTAATATATATATACAACCAACTAAATCACTCATGACAACAATCGGACTGATAATCACCATCGCATCAGCTGTAATTGCAGCAGCTATGGCCATCTACCTGCTCATCTGGTATCGCCATACGATGCCGGCTCGCATCAAGGAGATGCACGAAGAGGCGAAGAAAGACGCCGAGGTGATCAAGCAGAAGAAACTGCTCGAGGTTAAAGAAAAGTTTCTCAACAAAAAGGCTGAACTCGAAAAAGAGGTGCAGCAGCGAAACCAGCAAATCCAGCAAGGCGAGAACCGTATCAAGCAACGCGAGATAAGCCTCAACCAACGGCAGGATGAGCTCAACCGCCGCAAGAACGAACAGGAAGCCGAGCGCAAACGCCTCGACCAGCAGCAAGCCCTCATCCAGAAGAAAGAAGAAGAACTAGGGCAGCGGCTCGAAAACCTCATCGCCCAAGAGCGCACACAGCTCGAGAGAATAAGCGGACTCACCGCCGACGAGGCACGCGAGCGGCTCGTAGAAACCCTCAAAGACGAAGCTAAGACCGAGGCCGCCAGCTACATCAACGAGATTATGGACGACGCCAAGATGACAGCAAACAAAGAGGCCAAGCGCATCGTCATTCAGACCATACAGCGCGTTGCCACAGAGACGGCCGTAGAGAACAGCGTGACGGTGTTCCACATCGAAAACGACGACGTCAAGGGACGCATCATCGGACGCGAAGGACGAAACATCCGTGCACTCGAGGCTGCCGCAGGAGTTGAAATCGTCGTCGACGACACGCCCGAAGCCATCGTCATCAGCGGCTTCGATCCCGTACGCCGCGAAATCGCACGCCTGGCTCTGCACCAGCTCGTGGCCGACGGACGTATTCATCCCGCACGCATCGAGGAAGTAGTATCTAAGGTTAAGAAGCAGATCGACGAAGAAATCCTCGAGATAGGTAAACGCACAGCCATCGACCTCGGAATACATGGCCTTCACCCCGAGCTTATACGAATCGTAGGCAAGATGAAATATCGCTCCAGCTATGGCCAAAACCTGCTGCAGCACGCTCGCGAAACCGCCAACCTATGCGCCGTGATGGCATCGGAACTCGGCCTCAATGCCAAGAAAGCAAAGCGCGCCGGCCTGCTCCACGACATAGGAAAAGTGCCCGACGAGGAGCCCGAGATGCCCCACGCACTCTATGGCGCCAAACTGGCCGAGAAGTACAAGGAGAAGCCCGACATCTGCAACGCCATCGGCGCACACCACGAAGAGATGGAGATGACATCGCTCATTGCGCCCATCGTGCAGGTGTGCGACGCCATCAGCGGTGCCCGCCCAGGTGCCCGCCGCGAGATAGCCGAAGCATACATCAAACGCCTCAAGGACCTCGAGGACATAGCCATGAGCTACCCCGGAGTCACGAAGACATACGCCATCCAGGCCGGACGCGAGCTACGCGTCATCGTAGGCGCCGACAAGATCGACGACAAGCAGATCGAGACGCTCTCCACAGACATAGCCACTCGCATACAGAACGAGATGACATATCCCGGACAGGTGAAGATAACGGTCATACGAGAGACTCGCGCCGTAAGCTTCGCCAAGTAAGCAAGGCCACATACAAACAAAGAATCCCCGCCGACAGTACATCGGCGGGGATTCTTATCTCTTAATAAAGTCCCGGATAGGGCGTGGCTTGTCTTATTGTGCAAAGAGTATGAGCTGTCAGGATATTAACTCAGAATCTCGCTCATAGTCTCGCGGCGGTCAATAATGATATAAGCCACAGCAAAGAACAACAAGTATAAAGCCACATCAAGGAAGAATATAATCGTGATGGGCATATCCATATCGTCGAGAGCCATATTGCCCAACATGAAGAACACGACAAGAGCAATGATTACTATCAGCGTCTGGTGCATCGACAGGCCGCAGCGCATCAGCACGTGATGAATATGGCGCTGGTCAGCATGGAACATAGGAATACCGGAAGCGATGCGGGTGACGGCTACGCGCACAAGGTCGAACACTGGCACGATGAACATCGAATAGACGATAAGGATGGGATTGACATGCGTGTAGACGTCCTGCTTGGTAACCATCAGATACTTAATGGCCAAATATGCCAGCACATAGCCGAGAATAAGGCTGCCGGCATCGCCCATGAAAATCTTCATGCGGCCGACCTTACCGAAGATATTAAAGGCCATGAAAGCAATGACGGAGCCAAGCATAGCTGCCGACATGACATCGAAGACGATGTAGCGCACATCCGCATATAGATAAACGAAGAAGGCCAGACAAATGGCAGCTATGCCAGATGCCAGGCCATCGATGCCGTCGATAAGATTAAGAGAGTTGACGATGGTCATGATGACAAACACCGTAAGCGGATAAGCCACCCAAATTGGTATCTCATAGAGGCCGAAGAAGCCATGAAGATTATCGAGCGCAAGATTGCAGATTGGTAGCGCCGACGAGCCAATGGACATAATGACGAACTTGAAATTGGCCGGCAGGTCTACCAAGTCATCAAGCACGCCGACAAGGAAAATGATTGTAGCCCCAATGACTATCAGAGCCGACGAGAGATGAAATTCAGCCTGAGTGTTCGTCTGACTATAATAGACCAGCATCGTAAAAGCAAAGCTGACAGCCAACGACGGCAGGAAAGAGATACCGCCCAAACGCGGCACCGCCTGCTTGTGAACCTTACGCTGGTTGGGCTGGTCGTAATAGCCGAACTTCCGACAAAAAGCTATAATAAGCGGAATCGTGACAGCCGTCGCACTGGCACCAATGATGAAAGCAAGAAAGATATATATGTAGTACGACGACATGCCGGATAGGTTAACGGATATGAGGTTACTCTTTTAATTAACGTACGAACAAGCGATTTATTATGTAAGAAGCAAAGATTTTTTCATATATCATATATTCTCTTATTTTCTTCGTTAAAGCGAAGGATTTGGCGCGATAAATTCTTATCTTTGCACAAACGAAATTCCACATGGCAACAGACATCAAAGTAAGCATAATCACCGTAGCCTACAACAGCGCCGCCACCATCGCAGAAACCATTGCGTCGGTGCTGGCACAAAGCTATAAGAACATAGAATATATCATCGTCGACGGGCAGTCGGCCGACGGCACTATAGACATTCTGCGACAGTATGAGCCAAAGTTTAGCGGACGTTTACGCTGGCTGTCGGAAAAAGACAACGGCATTTACGACGCCATGAACAAAGGCATCACGATGGCCACAGGCGATGTTGTAGGAATACTGAACAGCGACGACTATTTCACCTCAACAAACGTAATCGAGAAGATGGCCAAGGCATTCGAGGATGAGAACATCGATGCCACCTACGGCGACATACATTTCATACGTGACGGGCAACCAGGCAAATGCATTCGCTACTATTCGTCCAAACGATTCTCACCAACCTGGCTCCGTTTTGGTTTCATGCCTGCCCATCCCTCGTTCTACGCCCGCCGCGAGGTACTTGAGAAGATAGGCCCTTACAAGACAGACTACAAGATAGGCTCAGACTACGAGATGATGGTGCGCCTCTTCTACGTCCACCGCATACGTGCCCGCTACCTGCCCATTGACTTCGTTACGATGCGTACAGGAGGCCTCAGCACCCGCAACATCCGCAGCAAACTCCAGCTCATCAAAGACGACGTCCGTGCCTGCCGCGAAAACGGAATCTACACAAACGCTGCAATGATAAGCCTAAAGTTTTTATATAAGATTTTCGAGTTTAAGATCTAAGGAGTAATTCTCAAGAGTATCGCCAATACGCGCTAACATTCAGCCGTTTTCTTTCATCCATGCTAGCGTCCGCTTAATGGCTGTCAATCTGTCCACAGGCGAATTAGGAGCTATAGCGTTTGTATTATCCAATGAAATAATGTTGTCCGTCGTCATATTCCTCAAGCGGAAAGAAGTCATCGGGAAATGAAGGCCTAAAAGCGCTAAGAAGTCTCCAGAAAGTGCTGCTGCCCTAATCATCCAGTAAGGCACACGCGGTACTCTCCGCCCCAATACCGCCGCTATTTGATTTGCCCATTCCTCTATGAATATAGGGGGTTCATCGCCTAAGTAAAAGACCTTATTATTATCGTCGAGCGTAGGATTCATCAGGATTTGGTCTATCTGATATACCGCATTTTCGATGTAACCATAGGTCTTAGTGCACGAGCTATGTCCGATGTGAAAATACATACCAGCCTTCACCATATCGAAGAAGTTACGATAAGGAACCCCAAACCAGGGTCCCCACATCGATGTAGGACGCAAAATAGCCCAATCACATGTTGGAGGCGACTGCCAAACTAACCGTTCTGTAGTAACCTTACTCTCACCATAGCGAGTCGTAGGAGAATAGTCGAACTGATTCTGGGGCTGATAGCCGGTGTGGCAAACCAACATTGACGATGTAATGAGAATTTTCTTCAGCCCGTCAAGCTTAGCTGCTACCTTAAGGATGTTTTCCACACCGACGGTGTTTGCCTGATAATCATCTGCCGTCTTGCCGTCTAAATCCGTGCGAGCTGCCAGATGGATGATATAATCAGGTTGAAAGTCTTGAACTGCGGTCAAAAGAGCGTCTTTGTCTGTGATATCACATTGTACCCAGCAAGCCTTAGCTTCATCATGCTTGGGAACATGTAGGTCCACATTACGAACTTCCCACCCCTTGCCAAGATAGTAGTCAACAACATTGGTTCCAATGAACCCCGAACCGCCAGTTATCAGTACCTTCATACGCACAAAGCCTTTTGATTATTTTAATGTAAAAGATTGGAATAGACTTCAGCGAAAAAATTCGGAATATAGTTTTTATATTGTTCATCCCAGAGGCGGCGAGCAAGTAGCCCCTTGCACCTCATGTCTTCCTTGGTAAGAGATTGTTCTAATTGGCGCAGTTCATTTATATCCTCGTCGATTACATATCCTGTGCCATTTTTCAAGACCTTGCCCTCTAAAATCGTGCCTTTAGTAGTAATAAACGGCTTGCATAGGAGCATCGCCTCATAATACTTGTTAGGAGCTGCGAATATGTGATTGGCATTAGTCTTGCAATACATTGCATAAATAGCATCAGCATGCTTAGACATAAGTAAACCTTCAGCCATATCCATGCGCCCGAAATAACGAATATTGGGCAGGCCCTTAACCTCTTCCAGCTTACTAATTACATCAGAACTACCATCACCACCAAGCAAAAGGTTAACATGCTCTGAACGAGCGCTCTCTATAAGTTCGACCAGGAAACGGTCATTTGTGAACACACCTAAATAAGCTAGTGTAGGCCAATCATTGCTGAAACAAAAACGTTCATCGCTACCTTCAAGAAGACTCTCGTCGATTTCCGGAATATTTGGCATGACAAGAGGTTCCTCTGTCAACTTAAAGCTTATCTGTGCCTTTCGTTCTGGTTCACAGATAATAAGATTGTCTGCTTGCTTGCAAGTAAACTTCTCCATCTGAATGAAAAGTTTCTGCAAGACCTTTTTGTTTGCATACTGGGCACTATACCAGTCGCAAGCATCGAAAATCAACGTGAGCTCAGGGTTAACGTATTTTTTATAGCAAGCTGCAGGAAATGCTGAATTTAAATCACATGCATGAACCGTTGTTATTTGTTTGTGTTTCTTTAAATAGTCGAAGACAAACTTCATCCAATGGCAATGATTCTTTATTGCTTTAATTCCACCTACAGCCACACCGGCAGGATAGCGAAAGAAGTCGTAATTCTCTCGTGCCAAGCCCTTGCCGGCTCTATCCCACCCCACTACCGTATGCTCTATTCCTGCACGCCGATAGTAGTTAGCATATTTATTTACTCTTGAGTCAAAAATATTATTTGAACGGAACAGCGCTACATTCATTGCATCAAGCTAAATATGATAAACACCTTCAAAGGGGCATATATTGTGACAATCAAGAATTACTTTACCGCGCAACTTTTCCATCTGATCTATAATTTGTTGATGCTTCACCATTATAACAATAAGGTCGATATCGGCAAGGAAGGAATCCAAATCGTGGTACTGATGCTCAACTATATCCTTAGAGACATAAGGGTCATAGCATTTTAGCGGCTCCGCCAAATGGCGTTCCTGTGCTTCGAGGAGTTGCAAGGTCGGGCTCTCCCGACAATCATCTACATTTTCTTTGTATGTTAACCCATAGAGCCCTACCTTACGACAATCTGTTATTCCTGTCTCCTTCATTATCTCGTAAACTCGGTTCAACACAAATGACGGCTGAGAGTCATTAGTTTTCATAGACTCGTCAATAACCTTAGCCAAAGAGGGATAATCGCCAACGAGGAACCACGGATCTACAGAAATACAGTGCCCCCCTACTCCCGGTCCAGGCTGAAGTATGTTTACCCGCGGGTGCATATTGCAAATCCTGATAATCTCATAAACATCCATATTATCGTGGCGACAAATGCGGGCCAGTTCATTGGCAAAAGCTATGTTCACAGCTCGGAAAGTATTCTCAACCACCTTTGTCATTTCAGCGGTTCGAATATCTGTCACTACGATCTCACCCTGACAGAAGCTAGAATAATACTTCCGGACGCGTTCACCTATCTCGTGGCTATCAGCACCTATTGTACGATTGTTATGAAGAAGCTCGTAGATCATATTACCTGGGATAATACGCTCAGGGGCATGTACCAGATGAATATCTTTGCCTATCGTTAATCCATGCGCTTCAATGACAGGACGCACAGAGCGGTCCATAGTGCCAGGACTGACTGTAGACTCCACTACAATAGTGGCACCTTTTGGACAGACCTTAAGGACATCCTTCACCGCAGATACAACATAGCATGGATCTACCTTTTTAGAGAACTTATCATAAGGCGTGGGCACAGATATAATGTAAATATCAGTATGTTGATAATCAGTTGTGAACTTGATTCCCGCTTCCACAGCTGCTGCAAACAGTTCATCAAGCCCTTTCTCTTTAAAAGTGGTATGCCCGGCATTGAGCATAGCCACTAGTTCTTTATTATAATCAGTTCCCACTACTTCTACGCCATGAGAGGCCATCATAAGTGCCGTCGGTAGACCTATATATCCCAATCCAATTACGTTTACCATTATTTTGTATGTTAAGGGTTAATTCTATATATGTTCGGGTTGTGCATTACACTCTGCTTAATGCTTCTATTATCCGTTCGCAAGCATGGCCGTCGCCGTATGGGTTCACGGCTTTGCTCATCAACTCGTAAGCCTCAGCATCGTCTAAGAGCACGCTTACTTCATCGACAATCTTGTTGTAGTCGGAACCGACAAGATGAACCGTTCCGCGTTCTAATGCCTCCGGGCGTTCTGTAGTATCGCGCATAACCAACACTGGCTTACCCAGCCCCGGAGCCTCTTCCTGAATGCCACCGCTGTCGGTAAGCACTATGTAGGATTTCTCCATCAGATAGACGAACTCTACATATTGAAGGGGCTCAATGAAGAAGAAGTTACCCCATTTACTATTTACCGACTTACCATTTACAATTTCACCGAAGACTTCATGAATAGGTTTTCGCACATTGGGGTTCAGGTGCATAGGATAGACAAAGTCCACATCGGGATATTTCTCTGCGAGGTCCTTCATGGCCGTGACCATGTGGATAAAGCCCTCACCAAAATTCTCTCGCCTGTGCCCCGTAATCAGCACAAGCTTTTTCCCTTCGTCTAACCTTGTAACATCATAACCTGCTTGCAACAGAGCTCTCGCCTGAAGACTGGCTAATTGCTTATCGTTTTCGAGCTTGTTAACTACCATATGAAGAGCATCAATCACAGTGTTACCCGTTACCGTTATCTTCGTTTCATCGATGTTTTCACGAAGAAGATTCTCTCGACTCAGAGGTGTAGGCGCAAAGTTGAACTGAGCTATTCTGCTTGTAATCTGTCGGTTCATCTCCTCTGGCCATGGGCTATATACATTGTATGTTCTCAGTCCAGCCTCGACGTGACCTACAGGAATCTGCTGATAGAACGCAGCCAAAGCCGCAGCAGTAGATGTTGTCGTATCGCCATGAACGAGCACCACATCGGGCTGTACCTCTTTCAGCACATCGCGCATTCCTGTAAGCACGCGTGATGTTATATCATACAAGTCCTGTCCTTGCTTCATAATATTGAGATCGTATTCGGGCTTGATGTCGAAGATGTCCAGCACTTGATCTAGCATCTGACGATGCTGACCCGTAACACAGACCAAGGTTTTGAAACAATCGTCTCTTCCTTGCAATGCCTTGACCAACGGTGCCATTTTAATTGCTTCTGGTCTTGTTCCGAATACAAGCATTATTGTCTTCATTGAAATCTTACATTTAATTTTAATTACGGTTTAAACTCTTCGAGAGCATCATGTAATGCTTCGATGTAGCCATGTCCATACTTTAAATCAGGCTCCATATAATTGCCCTCGCCCCACTCGTTCCATGATTTGACGAATATAATTCGCTCCTCTAAAGGTTTGCTTTTCACCATATCCAGAGCTTGACTTACCAAACGTTTAAAATACTTTGGCTTAGCACCTGTCATGACCATACCTTTTGCACCTGATCTAGGAGTATGGTCCCAATTGGGAGCAACAACAGGAAAGACATCAAGCAGCCTGCAATTGTCGTTTAACATGTATTTTATAGCATCCTTGTACCTATAAATCATAGGCAAGCCCAAACATTTCCTTGTAAATGCCAACCATAGTTTATTTATTAATGAACTACGGTGATAAATATTAAGATGATCGACATTATGAGTAGCATCAAATCCCAAAGCTTTAAGTTGGGTGTAGTGCTCAGAATTGAAATCTGTGGCTACAAAGAAGAAATCCCCAAGCCCGCTCTCTTGAGCCAGAGCTCTCCAGTGCTTTATAAATGTAGAAACATCGTTGAAATGTAGAGCATCATATATGACATATAGCAATTTACCATTCACCCTAATGTAACGTTTGTCACTGAATGCTGGCAATAAAGTTTGAAAATGTTGACGGTAATCCTCTTCTCCAGGATAGCGTTGTTCTATCAGCAATTCATCACGACCTTTAGCCTTGGGATCCCAACGTTTCTTATACCACGAATGGTTTGCCCAACATAGACAGAAAGGGAAATCTGGTTTACCGCTCGCCACGACCTCATCAAATGGCCCATGAAGCAGCCGACGGCCATTGCCAAACCAATATTCGTAGTAGCAGAAGCCTTCAATGCCAGCCTGACGTGCCAGAGCAGCCTGCTCCTCGCGTACTTTAGGCAAGCGCAAGTCATAGAAGCCTAAATCAGCTGGAATGTGCGGCTGTTCATGGCCTGGAAAAAGCTTGCGTGCTCTAGCCACATTTGTCCACTCTGTAAAACCTTTGCCCCACCATTCATCATTCTCTGGAATTGGATGAAACTGTGGTAGGTAGTATGCTAAGACTCTTGCTTCCATTATTTAAATTCTGAGTTCAATTTATATGCAAAATTACTATATTATTTCCGAGTAGCAAAATAAATAGACAAAATAATCTCTATTATAATTAATGGAGTAATATCTTTTGGCAACGAATGACATAGAAACCTCGGTGATTGGTGAATGAATGCGAGATTGGCCGACCTAAAATATCATAGGAGCCTAATGTGGCTGGGGATACTTTTGTTGATTGTCGATTTGACTTAACCGATGAGGATTCAAATTCGGACATTAGTCTGTCAAGAAGTAAAATACGCTCTGACAACTTGGTTCTCACTTCACGCATCTGAATGGCAAAAGGCTGAGCGCCTTCACCAGGGAAAGCATTGCGGTGGCATGCCATAGCCTGGTCAAACACGTTGCCATAATATTCTTCTGCCACTTTGAGTGTTAAGTCTATGTCATAAAGGATTGAATTTCTATGTTTTTTCCAGAGGTCTGTATATATGGAAATGAAATCATTACGCTTGAAGAGCCTCTGAAAATAGAACCAGCCGATGGTATGCATAGCACTCCATCCTGAACTCTTGAAAGCAGAATCAAAATCCCATACAGGTCCCATTTTCAGCATCGAATCATCATCTATACTGCTTTTATAAAAAAACCGGTTACAGCCTCCTGCATCGTCAGTGCCCAAGATATCATGCACAAGAATCCAACGGGCAAATGATTCCATATCAGCTATCTGCCCGATATCACCTTCAGAGTAGAGAACATCTTCAAAGTATTCTATGTAATTACAGATGCGATTGAGAATCGATTCATCGATATCATTTTCATCGGGATACTTGAAAGTGAATCCCATAAGCTGACCTTGATGTGAAGTCTTGAAATAAAGCTCTTCGTTCCACCAAAACGTATCGTGTTCAATTATGAAGCCTCTATCATCGATCTTCACTCGAGCATCTCCTCTGCTCACAGACTCCATTAGATAATACAGGCCTTCGTAGTGACCATTGAGAATCACGTTTACTAATCTAAACTCGGGAGTCCACTCTAGCCCAACAGCCTTGCTCACTGCTGTGCCTACGAAATTCAGGATGTTGCTCTCGCTGTTGGACATAGCGGGGTTCCATGTATACATGCCAAGCAGGAGCCAATCCTTATGACTATAAGATTGAAGTTGGCGCTGAAAAAGGTCTGACTTCACAGATAATTTGAGCTTATATGGGTGTTGTTGCATAAAAGCTCCAGTTGAGTTACCACGAATTTTTATTCTCATACCCGCAGTTTTGGGTATAAAAGGGCCTGAATCGTAAAGAGTATCACCGCCAAGAGTCATAATCATACGCCCGGCAACATAGTCATTATTGTCAATACTAGTTCCAGAGCATCCTTCTGGCGCATGAACGATGGTACACGAAGGCATAACTCTTCCATCCGTCTCAATAGCAAGCAGCGGGATAGATGGCAGCGAGTAAATGCCACCGTCATCTGCAAGGACTGCATTCGGCTGCAGCGCCAACAGAATTAATAAACATTTCTGATAAAGATGCATTGGCAAACTAATGTACACTCTTTATAATATGCGCCGGTATTCCCGCAGCCACTGTAAAAGGAGGTATGTCATGCGTAACAACACTATTGGCACCTACTATGGCTCCATCACCGATGGTGACTCCAGGAAGCACGCAAACATTATTACCGAGCCATACATTATTGCCGATGACGACTGGGCCTGATGAAGAGAGAGGACGTTGACGTGGAGGCAAATTGAGCGATTCTGTTGTGGATAGACCGTGAGCGTTATCTGTGATTAGTACGTTTGTTCCAGTCAGTAGATTGTTGCCTATTGTTATATTATTGATAGCCGTGATATGTGCCCCTCGGCGAAAAAGGCAGTTATGTCCTATTCTAATTTGAGGTTCATGAGATTCTGTCTGGCGCGCTGTCAGTTGTAGGTCAGCCTCGAACACACACCCGTCGTCTATATAGATAAAGCGTTCGCCCATAATGTTAAGGGCTTTCCATATGAATAAGGAATTGCCAAAATGGTTGAAGTGCCGGCTAATATATCCAGTGTAGAAACTGTCACGGAAAGCAAGGATGCCTTTAGAAAATGACAACGGCCACAGATAGGACATAACAAGTCCTATAACTTCCACAAATCGTCTAATTATCTTCTTCATTGATGTCATCTTTTAGTTTTTGATCAATCAGCGGGAAACGTTCGAGCAAAGCATTATGATAACGCAAATAAGCATATAGCAAGAAGATGGCTATAATCCTAAGATTTCCTGTATATGAGAATGAGAAAAGAGCCATGCCACCCTGCATACATATGCATACACAGAAATATAAGAGGAGACATTGGTGCAGTTCCATGGTTCCGTCACGCGGTCTGATTGCCGTAAGAATCCACCCATTGAAGACTAAAAAGATAAATATAGCGAGAACAGGGCCAAAGTCTAAGACAAAGTCGCCAACAAAAGTAGTAAACCAGTTGTCGTTAACTTCCATGTTATGGTTCTTCTCACGCTGGTCGGTATAGTTAAGTGGAGTTGTAGGGTCAATGACCCGCTTGAATAGGCTTATAGTACGGTCACCGTGACGAATCTCTTTTACGTCAAGAGCATAGTTATTGAAATACAGGCTTCCTTGTCCGACATACCAACTAAGGAAACCAAAGATACCACCGTTAAGATTGCCAAAACGACTCACCGTGATAGCGCCTACAGGTAAAGCCACTGCTACGAGACCTGCAAAGCCTATTACCATCATAGCTTTGTTCAGCCTATTTGAGAGGAAGCGACGGAACAACATATATGCTCCGACAACTGTCAGCGTCGTCATAATCACACTTCCTCGTGAACCTCTAATAATCGGCAAGGCCATACTCACTATAATTGAGAATGCCATGCCCAATACCAATATCTTAGATTTCTTTTTAAGAGTGAGAAAATAAAAGAAAAGAAAAATCGTGATATCAGACAGAGTATTATATACGAAAGCAGGCAAGTTGCGGATTTTCTGTCCTGAATCGCCATTGTCTGCGGCTTGTTCTTGATAGTTCTCGTATCCTGCATCCACGTCTGTGAACAGTTTCACAAAACCCGTAGAGAAATTTGTGATTATTTCAGGCAGAAGAAACAAAGCACACACAACAGATATAATGGCAAGGACATAAAGGATTCGAGTATGCGGGTCATTTATCTCAGAAGATGGATTTAAGTGGCTATAGATGATTGGTGACAGGGCAACCATCATCATACAATAAAGATATATATACGGAAAAATGCGCAAAGGCTCATACACATCAGAGAAAAGAGTGTCGTTGATGGAGATAAGACTGAATATAGCATAAAGGATATATGTTGACATAATGGCACTACCGGCATCGACAGAGGAGTTACGCCTTTGATACCATATAAGCGTAGCTACCCAAATCAGCAGATATGCCCAAGCGAGAATATTATCGTAGATAGCTTGTGTCATTTCGATTCTCCTTTATGATATGGTAACATCTTCATAATTAGTCGACGCTCGTCAGAACTGAAGCCAAACGCATACATCATAACCAATAGCAAACAAGGCGACATCAGGCCAACAACGCACAATCGCAGAGGTGCATTTTGAATATATAAATGTAAGAGAAAAACGATTGCTACAGAAACTGTGATGATGAGCAACGCTGGGGCTAGTATTTTTAATAAGTACTGAAACGTTGAGAAGGGCTCATAGTAACGACTTATGCATACAACACGCACTACTTGAGCCAGCAGGCACAACAATATCATGGAGATAAAAACAGTATAGTCTGGTGCACCCAAGTGGAAGAGCAACCATGTGAGTGGCACGCTAAGAAGGCATATACTCTCTACAGAAAGGTGATATTCTTTAATGCGCCCGATAGCTTGCATTACGATAGTTATAGGGTGATGCAGCGAAGCACAGACAATATATATTATAATGAGGCGCGAGAAAAGGGTTGTCGTAGCAGACTCGCGATGAAGCCATAAGCGCAGTATAGAATCCATTTCAAAGAATAATGGAATAGCCACGACAGCCATCACATATATGACAAATTTGTTACAAGCCACGAACAAACGGTTCAAGTAGCCTTTGTTGTCTTCAGCATAAGCTTTAATCATAGCAGGACGGAAAGCGAGCACCATGCTATTTGATAATGCATTAAAAGCAGTATTAATCTGTTGTGCAATACCAAAAGAGTAAACAACAATATTGCCGAAAAAAATATTCAGAAGGATTATACTTCCCTGTATGAGACCGATATTTGAGAGCGAGCCATATAGAGTCCAACCAGAGAACAGCAACAGCTTACGGAAACTTCCGGCAGTGCGTACTCGATGGTAACGGCATTGGGGATAACGCGTGATGGCCACAGAAACATACATAATAAAAACGATGGCAGATGCAACGAGCAGACCTGAGGAATATAACACAAGATGGTCAACACTAGCATATTGCAACATCCATGCAGCGCAGAAACGCAATAGACACTCGGCCATAGAGATTATGGCATAAATCCCCATATCCTCATGTGCAAACAAGGCGGCCATAAAAGGAATTTGCAACACCGAAAACGACAGGGTGAAAATCGCAATTTGATAGACCCATAGGGAAGAAGCCATGCGGTCAGCGGGGATGACTAACTGCGTGCTTACGAACCACAGGCCAAATGTCTCAAAGAGCAGTATAATCAGGAAGAGCAGAGCAATGACGATATTTACACTTAACGAAAATATCCTGTTGAACTCTTCTGGATCCTGATGTCCCAAGGCTATAGAGTAGAAGCGCTGAATGGCCACAGATAGAGTACTACTGATACATGCACTAATAGTGATGACACTTGCTATCGTGTTGTAAATCCCATAGTCCAACTCACCTAAGCCCTTTACAATGAGACGAACAGCGTAAAGGTTGACGAGCATAATGACAAACATCCGTACAAATAGAGCCAGCGCATTGGAAGCAATGCGCTGCGACCTACGTGTAAGTGGTTTGCCTGAGTTCATATATTGGGCTTCAAGTTCTTGGGAATGCGGCCTTTCTTAATACTACTAATTACCAGGCAGCAATATTTCTCTCAGAATATAGCAACTCGTAACAGCTGTTGCCAGGAATAACATCACTGCTACAAATATCATTCGCTTCGGTTTAGACGGTTTCAATGGTACGGCTGCGCCCTTTAGCAAAGTGAAGGCAGGAGTGCGCTCCTGAACCTTGGCTATCGCTGCTTGAAGCTGAGTGTTGATGGTTGTATAAGTGTTGTACTTCAGCTGGACATCATTCTCCAAATCTTCTATTTTTGACCGAATACTAGCTATAGTATTACCATTATGCGAGTCGCTATAGCGGGCATAAAGCTGACGCGCCTCATCATAGTCTTTGCGAGCTTGGTCTGTAAGAACAGTATAATACTCCATATCAATACGCGCCTTATTAGTACGATATTCAGTAATGTACTCCTGCAGATGCATACGTGTAGAATCAGCAATTGCTTTGCAGATGACACGATCTTGATCGTTGACCCCAATGGTGATTACGCCAGTTTTCTTGTCTACTGTACAAGTAATATTCTTACGGATAATTGAGGCTATATTATCCTCAGTCTTACTTAGGTGATAAGGATCTAAAGGCTTATCTACCACCGGTTCGCTTTTCTTGAAGAGATTGCGCACCCAGCTTAATGGTGCTCCCCAAGGTGATTTCTTTTGGTGCTTAAGAAGATAGTCATAATAAGTAGTGTGAAGATCACCATCCTCATTCGTGACCTTTATGTTGAAAAGGCTCGTGATGAAGCCATTGTCCTCCAACAGGTCAGGATATAGCATCGGAGTAATAGCATCTGTCCCTTCTGTGTTCAGATCAATACCGAACGATGAGGCCAACGAACCAATAGAACCGCCTGAAAAGCCATTTTCTGTTTCCGGAGCCATCTGTGTCTCCGTAGAATAATAGCGAGGCAACGCACATATATAAATGGATGATAATACGAAAGTAACTGGTAATACTTTGTAAAAAAGTCTACGTTTGCTCCATATCCGCCGCCAAACTTCGGGGTAGTTCACACCTACTGGTGCCGATTTGCTTGATTCCATACGTAATTATTCGAGGTTATGGATGTTACATTAAAAACATTAAAAAGACGCGAATCGAAAGTTTTTACTTCAACAAGTTGATTAACGCTACGACCATTGTTGTTAGCGAGGCGGCTGAGGTGCCGAGGACGGTGATCTCGGCCGTGGACATGCCTTCTTTCTTCTTCTTCGTTGGAACGACGATTTCCGTGCCCGGCTCGATTAGTTTGCCTGAGGCATGCCTGCCAAGTTTGTCCACAGAGCCGTTCATGTAGATGGCGTACGTTTGCTTCTTACCTGCACGGTTGCCATAGCCACCAGCCTGATTGATATAATACCCGAGGCCGGCACCTTTCTTGTAGCCTACAGAAATGGGGTACATCACTTCACCTGAGATCTTGACTGTGTTCGACAGCTGAGGCACAACGAGCTGGTCGTTTGCACGCAAGACTACATCGTCTACAGACCCTGGATTAGCGATTGCCTCGTCCAGGTTAATAGCTACGTTGTAGTAGTTGCCCAGGTTCATCTTCATATCCAAAAGTGAGTCGGCACGGGCCATATCGAAGTCTTTGTCGGAATCGAGGGCTTGCTCATAAAGGGCTATTTGCGAGGCACGGAGGGCGGACTCGCGCTGCTCGCGTTCTTCCTGAGTCATCTGGCGGATGAGGCGGGCGCCCTTGGCATAACCAACTTTTGAGAGGCCGCCGGCAATCTTAACCAGGTCGGAGATACGGAACTCACGTGATGTCATAGCGTACTCGCCTTCGAAGTTCACGGCGCCGCTGATGCGTACGTTCTGTTGCTCGGCGTAGTTGGGGCTTTTACGTACCTGCACCTCATCATAGGGCTGCAGCACGAAGGCCGTATCCTCTATGATGAAGCCGTTGGCCAGGTTGAACGTGAAGATCTCGGCCAGCTCCATAGAGGTCTGGTCGGCAGCAGGCAGGTAGTTGCGGCGGAAGACGTCAATCTTGGCCGTCGAAGCAGCACGCGTCAGACCTCCGGCCTGCAGGATAAGGTCCTTGATGGTGGTGTTGTCGGCATATTCGTAGTAGCCCGGATAGTTCACTTCGCCGTTGATACGCAGGGTGCGATCGCCGTTCATCTCCACCTGCGATGGTATGAAGAGGACGTCGTTCTTCCTCAGTGCTACGTCGGTGCTGTTGCCGTCGACAATTCCTTTAATATCTACGGCTACGTTCTCCAGGGTGAGGTCGTCTTTCTCGCGGTGCATGACGGCGCGGTCGGTGAATGCATCCTCGCGCAGTCCGCCGGCTGCTTTCAGCAGGTCGCGAACGGTCTGTATGCTACCGTCCATCTGGAACATGCCGGGGTGCATTACTGCTCCGCGAACTTCTACCATGTTGCGGAAGCGGGGGATTACACTGTCGACGAAAAGCGAGTCGCCGTCGGCCAGCGTGAAGCCATTCATGTCGAATTCCTCGATGTTGTGGATTGAGTACTCCTCGCCTTTCTTGCGGATGAGGCGCACGCTCTTGGTGAAGGCATCGCCTGTGAAGCCGCCTGCATATTCGAGCAGGCGCTGCACGCTCTCGCTGGACTTCATCTCGTAGAACATCGGACGCTTCACCTTACCGCGCACTTCTACGAGGCAGTCGTAGGGGCCAACGATGATGACGTCGTTGTCCTGCAGACGTACGTCGCCGCTGGAGTTGCCGTGGATAAGATAGTCGTATACGTCGATTGTCGAGATTACACGCCCGCCTCGATAAACCTTTATATTGCGGAGGGTACCGACGTCGCTGATACCTCCTGCTGCATATAGCGCATTGAAAGCAGACGAGAGGCTGCTCAGCGTGTAGCTGCCAGGCATTACGACTTCGCCCATGACCTGCACGATGATGGAACGCGTCTCTCCCACGCTGAGGCTTACGCTACAGTCGCTGTAGTACTGTCCGAGTCGGCTGCGCAGGCGATTCGTGGCCTCGTTCACGCTGAGTCCGGCCAGCTTGATGGGTCCAACGCCTTCGATGGTCACGGTGCCGTCGGGGGAGATTGTCTCGTTGAAGGTCTCTTGCGAGGCTCCCCAGACATCTATGATTACGGCATCGCCCGCCCCAAGACGATAGTTTGCGGGCGTGGCCATATTCATATTAGGTTCGAACGAGAGGTTCTTCTGATTGAAGATATTGCGGCCGAAGACCTGCTGGTCCTTCGGAATCTGGCTGCTGTAGTAGTCGAGCGAATCGAGGTCGAAGTAATCGCTCTCGGCCTCTATCTCGGCCATGCGCTGCTCGCGGTTCATATAGCGCCAGTCCTCGGCCTCGCGCTGCGAACGGATCATGAAGCCTTGCTGCTTCTGGCGGTTGTCGGCCTCGATGTCGCGCTGCGTGCGCAGGCGCGATTTCGGACCTTGCGTCTTGCCTGTGAGGTCCACAGCGCCCAGCTGCTTCTGCTCGGCTTCCACCTTCTTGCGCACGCGGCGCAGCTGCTCGGTGGTTACGCCGCGCGAGAGGACGTTCTTGATAATCACTTGCTGGTCGGTGCCCTTCTCTTTCTCCTGCAGGATGTACTGCACGAGTTGATTGTCGGACATGGATTGCGCCTTGACGCCCTGAGCGATGGCGAACAAGAGGCATAAGCTGATAAGAGTAAACTTTTTCATATATAGGATATCCTTTAATCTTCAGAACGTCTTGCCGGCCAGCAGGAACTTGGCCGTAGTTAACATTATCTTCATGTCGAGCCACAGCGAACGCTTGCGGAAGTACTCCAGATCCATCTGCAGGCGTATGAGCATCTTCTCCATAGTGTCGGTGTAGCCATTGTAAAGTGTAGCCATCGAGGTGGTGCCGGGGCGCATGAGGTAGATGTAGCGGTAGTCGCTGTTCTGCTCCATAATCTTGTCAATAAAAAACTTACGTTCAGGACGTGGCCCCACGAAGCTCATGTCGCCCCGGATGACATTGATGAGCTGTGGCAGCTCGTCGAGGTGGTGCTCGCGCAGGTAGCGTCCTAAGCGTGTCTGCCGCTCATCGTCCTGCGGCGTGAGGCGCGGCGTGCCGTCGTCCTCCGTTTCCACAGCCATTGTCCTGAACTTCAGGATGGAGAACGGCCGGCCTTTGTAGCCTATGCGCTCCTGACGGAACAGCGCAGGGCCGTCGCCCTGCAGGCACAGGAGGAGGTAGATACACAAAAAAAGAGGCGACAGCACAATCAACCCCAGACAGGCCACGACGATGTCAAAGATGCGCTTGACAGCCCGCTGTGCCTGGTTCATGCCGTCGGATATCGTTGGTTCCAGAGTGGCTTCTTGAATCATTTATGTAGTATGCGTTCGCATGGAATAAGGTTCTTGCTATATATTAATAACTCCAAAAGCTTCTATTTATTGTACGCGAGCGTAAAAAAAAGCGAAAAAATCAAAAAAGTTTCAGCTTTAAGCTCTTTTTTCCCCGTTTCGTTTTCCACTTATGTATCTTTTCTCTACTTTTGCGGCGCAAAACTCTTGGGGCTGACATGGATTTGACAGCAGGCTGAGAGTCTTGAGTAAGCACGCGGAGGGTCGCTGATCGTCCTCCTTAATCAATGGTCTCCAACAATTATCTGGCGAAAACACTTACGCTCTCGCTGCTTGATTGAAGTATAGTAAATCAGCTTATCGCGGCACAAGGTGCTGCGACGGGACATCACTCAGAGACTACATCGCCCCGAAGCGCTCTGGTCAAGTGGTGCAGCAAAATCGGGGATAGCCCGCGGCGGCCTCGCGCCAAAGGTGAAGCTCTTTAGAGGATAAGGCCAGCGGCTGTGGTCCAGGTCGGCCGCAGGCTCGAAAACACAGTCTGGAATAAGCGTGTAGAAAGCTCCGGAATCCCCTGTTTGGACGAGGGTTCAATTCCCTCCAGCTCCACTTCGTTACCCCCTCGGGAATTGAACCCCGAGGGGTTCTTTTTTCCCTCACGTGCTTGACGGCGATTGCTGCGACTAAGTCTACTTGTCTTGCACTCGCCGAGCACTGAGAAGTCATCTTCTGAAAAGATAATCAATCTTTTCATCGATGCCACCCTCCAGCTCCACTTCGTTACCCCCTCGGGAATTGAACCCCGAGGGGTTCTTTTTTTCCTCACGTGCTTGACGGCGATTGCTGCGACTAAGTCTACTTGTCTTGCACTCGCCGAGCACTGAGAAGTCATCTTCTGAAAAGATAATCAATCTTTTCATCGATGCCACCCTCCAGCTCCACTTCGTTACCCCCTCGGGAATTGAACCCCGAGGGGTTCTTTTTTCCTCACGTGCTTAACGGCGATTGCTGCATAATCACAGCCCCATTGAGGGGATTTTCCCAAGGGCCTCTGGCGAAAGGCTTCTTCAGACTCGCTTCGCTCGAAGAAGCGTCGCAAGCGC